>Ga0307415_100000718_pt1 | contig 14833 bp, 9 predicted proteins | sample DK1Cmetagenome_FD_204524 | JGI IMG/M metagenome (GOLD analysis project Ga0307415, IMG submission 204524) | Maize rhizosphere microbial communities from greenhouse at UC Davis, California, United States - DK15-C-2 | ecosystem: Host-associated > Plants > Roots > Rhizosphere > Soil | place: USA...
AAGAAGGACGCGGACGACGAGCGCGGAATCCTCAATCGTGCGACCTTCGCCCGTCTCAGAGAAATGCTGCTGAAGCAGGTCGCGACTGCGGCTCCGAAAAGCATCAAGAAGGGGGCGACGATCGACGACGCTGCTCTCGAAGCGACCGAGAAGCACGAGTGGTGGAAGATCGCCGTCAAGGACGACAAGCGCCAGGCGGACATCGAGGCCCTGAAGGCTCAGTACGACGAGGCCGCCAACGTTATCACTCGCCGGTTCGAGGACCGCGTCGAAAAGCTCGAGCGCGGTGACGAACTGCCGCCCGGCGTGCTGAAGATGGTCAAGGTCTTCGTAGCGGTGAAGCGCAAGCTTCAGCCGGGCGACAAGATGGCCGGCCGTCACGGCAACAAGGGCGTCATCAGCCGCATCCTGCCGATCGAGGATATGCCGTTCCTCGAAGACGGGACCCATGCCGATATCGTTCTGAACCCGTTGGGCGTGCCGTCGCGCATGAACGTCGGACAGATCTTCGAAACGCACCTGGGCTGGGCCTCGCGCGGTCTCGGACGCCAGATCGAAGAGTTGCTCGAGGGCATGCACGAGCGCGGAAAGGAAGTTGCCGGCAAGGACGTGAAGGCGATCCGGTCCAAGCTGAAGGACGTTTACGGCGATGCCTATACCAAGGACATCGACGCCCGCGACGACGAAGCCGTCGTGGAGCTGGCATCGAACCTGGTCGGCGGCGTCCCGATGGGCACTCCGGTGTTCGACGGCGCCCGCGAAAGCGATGTGTCGGCGATGCTTGAGAAGGCCGGCCTGAGCACTTCGGGTCAGGTGACCCTGTTCGACGGCCGCACCGGCGATCCGTTCGACCGCCAGGTGACCGTGGGCTACATCTACATGCTGAAGCTCCACCACCTCGTGGACGACAAGATCCACGCGCGTTCGATCGGACCGTACAGCCTCGTCACCCAGCAACCGCTGGGCGGCAAAGCCCAGTTCGGCGGACAGCGCTTCGGCGAAATGGAGGTGTGGGCTCTGCAGGCTTACGGCGCTGCCTACACGCTCCAGGAAATGCTGACGGTGAAGTCCGACGACGTGGTCGGCCGGACCAAGGTCTACGAGGCGATCGTCAAGGGCGACGACACGTTCGAGGCCGGCATCCCGGAGAGCTTCAACGTGCTCGTCAAGGAGATGCGGAGCCTCGGCCTGAACGTCGAGCTCGACAGTGTCGAGGACGAGAACGACCCGCCGGCAATCGCTGCTGAGTGATCTGAAGAATTGGGCGGGGTTTGATCGACCCCGCCTCCCCATCCCTGCCCCTCCTGGAACCGAGGGGATGAGAGGAAGAGAACGAGATGAACGAACTTACGCCTTTCGCAAATCCGATTGCCAAGCCGGAGACATTCGACGAGATCCGCATCGGAATCGCGAGCCCGGACAAGATCCGCAGCTGGTCGTTCGGCGAGATCAAGAAGCCCGAGACGATCAACTACCGCACGTTCAAGCCCGAGCGTGACGGCCTGTTCTGCGCCCGCATCTTCGGCCCGATCAAGGACTACGAATGCTTGTGCGGCAAGTACAAGCGCATGAAGTACAAGGGAATCGTCTGCGAAAAGTGCGGCGTCGAGGTCACCGTCTCGAAGGTCCGCCGCGAGCGCATGGGCCATATCGAGCTCGCCGCGCCCGTCGCGCACATCTGGTTCCTGAAGTCGCTTCCCAGCCGCATCGGCCTGCTGCTGGACATGCAGCTGAAGCAGCTCGAGCGGATCCTCTATTTCGAGAGCTATGTGGTTCTCGAGCCGGGCCTGACCCCGCTTGAGAAGAACCAGCTGCTTACCGAGGACGAGCTTCTCACCGCGCAGGACGAATATGGCGAGGACGCCTTCTCCGCCGGCATTGGGGCCGAAGCGGTCAAGATCATGCTCATGGAGCTCGATCTGGCCGGCGAGAAGGAAATCCTTCTCAAGGACCTGGCCGAGACCAAGTCCGAGCTGAAGCCGAAGAAGATCATCAAGCGCCTGAAGGTCGTCGAGAGCTTCCTTGAGTCCGGCAACCGCCCGGAGTGGATGATCCTCGAGGTTGTCCCGGTGATCCCGCCCGAGCTTCGCCCGCTCGTCCCGCTGGATGGAGGCCGCTTCGCGACGTCGGATCTGAACGATCTCTATCGCCGCGTCATCAATCGTAACAACCGACTGAAGCGGCTCATCGAGCTGCGCGCTCCGGACATCATCGTCCGCAACGAAAAGCGCATGCTTCAGGAGGCGGTCGACGCTCTGTTCGACAATGGCCGCCGCGGCCGCACGATCACCGGCGCCAACAAGCGTCCGCTCAAGTCGCTGTCCGACATGCTCAAGGGCAAGCAGGGCCGCTTCCGCCAGAACCTGCTCGGCAAGCGCGTCGACTATTCGGGCCGCTCGGTCATCGTGACCGGACCGGAGCTCAAGCTCCACCAGTGCGGTCTTCCCAAGAAGATGGCGCTCGAGCTGTTCAAGCCGTTCATCTACTCGCGCCTCGACGCCAAGGGTCTCAGCATGACCCTGAAGCAGGCGAAGAAATGGGTCGAGAAGGAGCGCAAGGAAGTCTGGGACATCCTCGACGAGGTGATCCGCGAGCATCCGGTTCTCCTGAACCGTGCTCCGACGCTCCACCGGCTGGGCATCCAGGCGTTTGAGCCGGTCCTCATCGAGGGCAAGGCCATCCAGCTTCACCCGTTGGTCTGCGCGGCGTTCAACGCCGACTTCGACGGCGACCAGATGGCCGTTCACGTCCCGCTGAGTCTCGAGGCCCAGCTCGAAGCGCGCGTGCTGATGATGTCCACCAACAACATCCTCAGTCCCGCGAACGGCAAGCCGATCATCGTTCCGTCTCAGGACATGGTCCTCGGCCTCTATTACCTCAGCCTCGAAAAGGACGATGAGCCGGGCCAGGGCATGCTGCTTAGCGACATGCAGGAGGTCCACCAGGCGCTCGCCGCCGGTGCGGTGACGCTTCACTCGAAGATCGTCAGCCGAGTCCCCCAGACGGACGAGGAGGGCAACACCTACATGAAGCGGTTCGAGACCACTGCGGGCCGCATGCTCCTCGGCGAGACCCTCCCGAAGAGCCACAAGGTGCCTTTCGAGACGGTCAACCGGATCCTGACCAAGAAGGAGATCGGCGACGTCATCGACATCGTCTATCGCCACACCGGTCAGAAGGAGACCGTCCTGTTCGCCGACGCCATCATGGCGCTCGGCTTCCGCCACGCTTTCCGCGCCGGCATCTCGTTCGGCAAGGACGACATGGTCATCCCGGCCGACAAGGAGAAACTGGTCGAGGAGACGCGCACGCTCGTGAAGGATTACGAGCAGCAGTATCAGGACGGCCTGATCACCCAGCAGGAAAAGTACAACAAGGTGATCGACGCCTGGTCGCGTTGCGGTGACCAGGTCGCTTCCGCGATGATGAAGGAAATCTCGGCGACGCCGAAGCGTCCGGACGGTCGTCAGGCGGACCTGAACTCGATCTACATGATGGCCCACTCGGGCGCTCGTGGTTCGCAGGCGCAGATCAAGCAGCTTGCGGGGATGCGCGGCCTGATGGCGAAGCCGTCGGGCGAGATCATCGAGACCCCGATCATCTCGAACTTCAAGGAAGGCCTGACCGTCCTTGAGTACTTCAACTCGACTCACGGTGCCCGCAAGGGCTTGGCCGACACGGCGCTCAAGACGGCGAACTCGGGTTACCTGACCCGCCGTCTCGTCGACGTATCGCAAGACGCCGTCATCATCGAGGAAGACTGCGGCACCGACCGCGCGCTGGAAATGCGTGCGATCGTGCAGGGTGGCGCCACCATCGCTTCGCTCGGCGAGCGCGTGTTGGGCCGGACCACGGCCGAGGACGTCGTCGACGCCAAGACTGGCGAGGTCGTCATCCCCGAAGGCGCGCTGCTCGACGAGGCGATGGTCGCCAAGATCGAGGAGATCGGCGTCCAGGGCATCAAGATCCGCTCACCACTGGTCTGCGCGTCCAAGCAGGGCGTCTGCGGCAAGTGCTACGGGCGCGACCTCGCTCGCGGTACGCCGGTGAACATCGGTGAGGCTGTCGGCGTCATTGCCGCCCAGTCGATCGGTGAGCCGGGCACGCAGCTGACGATGCGGACCTTCCACATCGGCGGCGCCGCTCAGCTCAACGAGCAGTCGAACCTCGAAGCGCCGGTCGACGGCACGATCGAGCTTCGCGACATGCCGACGATCGTTGACCCGCGTGGCCGGCACGTCTCGCTGTCGCGCTCGGGCGAAATCGCCATCCTCGACATGGACGGCCGCGAGCTTTCGACGCACCGGGTCCCGTATGGCGCTCATCTCCTGTGCGAGACCGGCCACATCACCAGCAAGGGTGATCGCATTGCCGAATGGGATCCGTCGTTCAGCCCGGTCATCACTGAAAAGGGCGGTACGGTTAAGTACCAGGACCTCATTGAGAACCGGACGATGACGGAGCAGATCGACGAGTCCACCGGTATCGCCCAGCGCGTCGTCACCGACGACATGGCGAAGTCGAAGAAGGACACGCTCCACCCCCGCCTCACGCTTACGGGCGGCAAGGCGGAGGAAGCCGGCGTGTACCGTCTCGCTCCGGGCGCGATCGTCGCGATCGAGGACGGCCAGCAGGTAGAAGCGGGCGAAGTGCTTGCCCGTATGCCGCGTGAGGCCGCGCGTACGCGCGACATCACCGGCGGTCTGCCGCGCGTCGCTGAGCTGTTCGAAGCCCGCAAGCCCAAGGAGAACGCGATCATCGCGAAGGTCTCGGGCAAGGTGAGCTTCAAGAAGGACTACAAGGCCAAGCGCAAGATCGCGATCATTGCCGACGATGGATCGGGTGAGGTCGAGTATCTCGTCCCTAAGTCGAAGGTAATCGAGGTGCAGGAAGGCGACTTCGTGAAGCGCGGCGACAACCTCGTGGGCGGCTCGCCGGATCCGCACGACATCCTGGAAGTCCTCGGAGTCGAGGCGCTCGCGGAATATCTCGTGAGCGAGATTCAGGAGGTCTATCGATTGCAGGGCGTGAAGATCAACGACAAGCACATCGAGGTGATCGTCCGTCAGATGCTGCAAAAGGTCGAGATCACCGAGAGCGGCGACACCACGCTGCTTCCGGGCGAGCAGGTCGATCGCGAGGAGATGGACGAGCTCAATGCCAAGCTCGAGAAGAAGCAGAAGAAGGCTGAGGGCAAGCCTGTATTGCTGGGCATCACCAAGGCCAGCCTACAGACGCGCAGCTTCATCTCCGCGGCCTCGTTCCAGGAAACGACGCGCGTCCTCACCGAGGCCGCCGTCCAAGGCAAGCACGACACGCTCACGGGTCTCAAGGAGAATGTGATCGTCGGACGCCTGATCCCGGCCGGCACGGGCTCGAGCATGAAGGAGCTTCGGGTTGCGGCGACCAGCCGTGACGCAGCCCTCCGTGCAACCCACCGCCGGATGCAGGAAGCATTGGTCGCGCCGGACTCGGCCGAGGAACTGCGAGCGGCTGAGACCGCGCGCACTCCGCGTGACAACACCGGGACTGGCGATGATCCGCTCGGCGAAGTGGTCACGAGCGGCCATGGCACCGATGCGGATGCCGGCGACTACCTCACCGAATAGTCGCTAGCTCCGACAGGCAAAAAGAAAGCCCCGCCGGCGCAAACCGGCGGGGCTTTGTTTTGGCGAGCCTTGCTGCCGTTAGCAGCGGCCGCCGTGGATCGCATCTTCCGTGCAATTGGCAGCCGAGCCAACGTCGGCGGCGGCGCCGCGGACCGTATTGCAGGCGGCGAGCGCCACGCACACGCCGATCAGTAATGCAGTCGCAACTTTCGATTTCATGTCCACCCTCCTTACGTCACCGAAACAATACTCGATCTACTAATGCTGTTTACGGCTGTCCGCCAGATGAATGCAGCCCGGATTGGCAACGAAAAATGCCTCGCCGGAACCATCGCCGGCGAGGCATTTTTTTACTGTTGCAAAACGGCGACTGTTAACGGTCAGCAGTTACCGGTGCCGTCGATTGCGTTCTCGGTACAGTTGGCGACCGAATTCACGTCGGCGGCGGCGCCGCGGACGGTGTTGCAGGCAGCCGTGGCGAGTACGATCGTCAACAGGGCCGCAGTCATCATCTTCTGAACCATCAGGATCCTCCTCCTATGATGGTTCATTCAAACGCGGCTTTCGGCATTGCGCTCCATTCCGCACCCGCAATTTTCCTGGGCCCGCGCGGCGAGCAGCCCTCAAACGGCGACGGGCGCCGAAATATGGGGGTGCGGCTGGTAGGCCTCGACGACGAAATCCTCAGGCTCGTAGTCGAAGATCGACTGGCCGCGGTCCTTGAGGATGAGCTGGGGCAGCGTCCCCGGCTCCCGAGTCAGCTGCAGTCGAGCCTGCTCCAGATGGTTCGAGTAGAGATGCACGTCGCCGCCGGTCCAGACGAATGTCCCCGGCTCGTTCCCGGTCTCGCGCGCGAGCATGTGTGTGAGGAGCGCATAACTGGCGATGTTGAACGGAACGCCGAGGAAAAAGTCTGCGCTGCGCTGGTAGAGCTGCAAATTCAGCCGTCCGCCTGCGACCTGAGTCTGGAACAGGCAATGACACGGTGCGAGCGCCATCCGGTGAAGCTCGCCTGGATTCCAGGCTGTGACGATCTGCCGTCTGGATGACGGGTCGCGGCGTATCAGGTCGATCAGGTTCGAGATCTGGTCGACGTGCCTGCCGTCGGCCGTTTCCCAATCGCGCCACTGTTTGCCGTAAACCGGTCCGAGGTCGCCCTCATCATCGGCCCACTCGTCCCAGATGCTCACCTTGCGATCCTGTAGCCAGCGAATGTTTGTATCGCCGCGCAAAAACCACAGCAGCTCGACGATGATCGAGCGCAGGTGCAGCTTCTTCGTCGTCAGAAGGGGGAAGCCGTTGCGCAAGTCAAAACGCATCTGCGCGCCGAAATGCGAAAGCGTGCCCGTACCGGTGCGATCTTCCTGCTCGACTCCTTCATCGAGGATGCGTTGCATGAGATCGAGATATTGCCGCATGCCCGTACACTAACCGTCGCACGGGCCGCGTCAAAGCCGATTAGTTCGAAATGGAGGTCCGTTCCGGACACGGTTGGAGTCGCTCCGGGGCAGCCCACCGCATAACGAGACGGCATGCGCTATCAGCGTGCCGAACGACCTCTCAAGCTCGACGGATTCGCAGCGGCCCGCGATTTCTTCGACGGCTGCTTCACCGAGTCCGATCCGACCAAAGAGTGCCTGTTCGTGGCCCATGTCGATGACAAGATGAACTGCATCCACCTGACCCGTCACGATGGCGATCATGCGGAAACGGCGCTGCCGGTACGCACGATCATCGCCGATGCGGCTCGCTGCGGAAGCGCAGGCATCGTGCTCGGTCACACACATCCGAGCGGAGATTCAAGGCCGAGCCGCTCCGACTGCCTCGCGACGCGACGTCTGGCTGGCGTCGCGGAAGGTCTCGACTGTACCATCATCGATCATCTGGTCTTCGCCGGAGGCGAGTGCACCAGCATGCGGCGGAGCGGGTTCCTCTAGACGGCCTTGCAGGGCTTGATCTCGCCCGGGTCTGGTCGCGGCGCCGCGGCTCGAAAAGCGGCCAGGTAGGCCTCGCCACCAGTGATCGCCTGGATATGCGTCAGCTTGAGGCCCACCGCCGCGAGTTCGCACTGCAAGACCTTCGGCGGAAGTCCGTGCCGGCGCGGTTCCCGGTCGGCATCCACGACCACGACTTCTCCATCAGGCTTGAGGCCCTGGCGAAGGTGCCAGAGGAAGGCGTAGGGCGACTCCACCTCGTGGTACATGTGGATGAGAAAAATCCGGTCGAACGAGCGCGCGGGAAGGTTCGGGTTGTCGGGCGCGCCGAGCACCACCGCGACATTGTCGAGCTTCTCGCGGTGCACACGCTGCGCGAGAAGTTCGATCGTCTCGGGGACGATGTCCTCGGCAAGGACCCTGCCCCGCTTTCCGACGACCGGCGAAAGCCGGACTGTGTAATATCCTTCGCCGGCGCCGATGTCGGCGACGGACATACCCGCCGACACTTTCGACAGCCGGATGACCTGCTCGGCTTCCCCGAGTCGATCCCGGGCATCCTCCGTCGAGAAGGAATCGCCGACGATCGAGGCGACGTCCCGGCGGACTTTCGGGAAGTTCGGTTCTTCAGGGGCTTGGCCGCAAGCTGCCAACGCGGCCGCCATCAGAAGCGCGAAGTGCGCCCTACTCCACATCCTCGACCTCGACGCGCTCGCCGGTGACTCGTTGCGACAGTGCGGCGGCCATGAACCGGTCCAAGTCGCCATCGAGCACGTCGCTCGGTGCGGTCGACGTCACTCCCGTCCGAAGGTCTTTCACCAATTGATACGGCTGGAGCACGTAGCTGCGGATCTGGTGGCCCCAGCCGATGTCCGTCTTCGCAGCATTGGCGGCGTTTGCTTCGGCTTCACGTTTCTGCAGCTCGGCCTCGTAAAGTCGAGCCTTCAATTGCTTGAATGCCGATGCGCGATTCTTGTGCTGCGAACGCTCGTTCTGGCAGGCGACCACGATCCCGGTGGGAATGTGCGTGATCCGGACGGCGCTGTCGGTTGTGTTGACGTGCTGCCCGCCTGCCCCACTAGCCCGATAGGTGTCGATCCGCAGATCGGATTCGTTGATCTCGATATCGATATCGTCATCCACTTCGGGATAGACCCACACGCTCGAAAAGCTCGTGTGTCGCCGGGCATTCGAGTCATACGGGCTGATCCGGACAAGCCGATGGACGCCGCTCTCAACCTTCAGATTGCCGTAGGCATTCTCGCCTTTCACCAGGATCGTCGCAGACTTGATCCCCGCCTGCTCGCCAGCATGGTGGTCGATCATCTCGACCTTGTATCCGTGGCGCTCGCCCCACCGGGTATACATGCGGAGTAACATTTCCGCCCAATCCTGGCTCTCGGTTCCGCCCGCGCCCGCGTTCACCTCAACATAGCTGCTGTTCGCGTCCGCCTCGCCGGCCAGGAGAGCCGCAACCTTGTCGCGTTCAGAGCGCTCGGCAAGGTCGCCGAGACTGCGCACGGCGTCATCCGCCAGTGCCGCATCGCCCTCCAGCTCCGCCAGCTCCATCAGCTCGACCGTGTCGGCGAGCTCGCGCTCGATCGCCCGGGTCGCGTTGATGGCCTCCTCGAGCCGCCGACGCTCGCGCATCACCTCCTGCGCCGCCTTCGGATCGTTCCAGAGCGTGGAGTCCTCGACCTTCGCGTTGAGCTCGTCCAAGCGCTTCAGCGCACGATCCCAGTCGAGGAACCGGCGCAGCAGCGACAGAGCGGCATTGATCTGGTCGACATGGGCCTGCGCTTCGGCGCGCATCTGTAATTGCTTTCGTTAAACGGCTGAATTCAGGTGAGAGCTAGTAGATGCCCGCCTGATTCTGCAAGGTCGCCTGTTCAGGCTCGGGGGTCGGCTGGGTCGCCGGCCGGGCACGTGGACGCGCTGTCCGCTCCCTCACCTCCGCAGTCGTGCGGGTTGCCTCGCCCTCCCGGGCCTCTTCTCCTTCTTGCCCCGGAAGTCCGACGATCCGCGAACGACGGAATGCTCGGCGAGGCTCGGTCTGGGGCTGGAATGCCTCCCAGATCACCGCGGCCTTGGGATCTGTATCCAGCGGGAACGAGCCGTAGACGATGCGCCCCGTGGCGCGGTCGACCCTTGCCCAGCGAATTCCTTGGGGCGCCACGAACGGCACTTTGGGCTGGTTCTGCAACGCCGTCCGCGCCCAATCCTTGAAGATCGGAGCGGCTATGCGCCCACCCTGGGCATAGCCGCCCATGCTGCGCGGCTGATCGTAGCCAAGGTACACGCCACCCACGATGTCGGGGGTGCCCCCCACGAACCAGACGTTGGTCGGACCGGACGTGGTTCCGGTCTTTCCGAACATCGGCCGGTTGAGATCGCGCAACACCGTCGCCGTTCCGCGTTGCACGACGCCTTCCATGATGTGGACCATCTGGAACGCGGCTAGCGGGTCCAGCAGTTGGCGGTCTCGCGAAGGTGGTCTTGGCATGGCCTTGCCGTCCCAATCGGCGGCGTTGCAATTCCCCATTACGGCGCAACGGTTGTCGGTCCTGTAGATGACCTTGCCGTTGCGATCCTGGACATAGTCGATGAGCGTCGGCTTCACCGCCCGTCCCTGGTTCGCAAGAATGGCATACGCATTCACAAGGCGCAGAACGGTCGTCTCGCCCGCTCCGAGGGAGATCGACAGATAATTCGGAAAATCTCCGACACCCAGCTTCCGTGCCGTATCGTTGATCTTCTGCATTCCGACCTGGTTCGCGGTTCGGACCGTCATGAGATTGCGCGACTGTTCGACGCCCCACCGCATGGTCTTGGGGCCGGCGTATCGCTTGTCGAAATTGACGAAGCATTTATCAGGCAGCCCTGGGCCCTGCGGCGTGCAGAAGGGCGCATCGACGACGATGGACGCCGGGCTGAATCCGTTCTCCAGCGCCGTCTCGTAAACGATCGGCTTGAATGCGGAGCCGGGCTGCCGAAGGGCCTGGGTCGCCCGGTTGTAACTCGAGCCGATCACGTCGAAACCGCCCTGCATCGCCAGCACGCGGCCGGTGTGCACTTCCTCGGCCACGAAGCCCCCGCCGATCTCGGGGATCGAGCGCAGGGCATAACTGTTCGCGCCATCCTTCTTGACGATGACGACCATGCCCGGGCGTAGATTGTCGAATGCGCTCCCGCCGCCGCCCCGCTTGGGCATCGATGCGTTGGACCGCGGCAGCGTCCCGGTCGAACCGTTGCTGAAGCCGATGCTTGCGGAGTCGCCACCCTTCGCGAGGACAACGGCCTTGTGCCAGTCGGGGAAGCCGGTCCCGACCGGTGCGCGGTCAAGCTGGCCGGCCCAGTCCTTGCCGAGATCCACGCTCAAACCGGTATCGCGCCAGCCGCGCCCACCATCGAACTTCGCGAGCCCCTCCCGAAGTGCGTTCGCGGCGGCGTCCTGCATAATCGGATTCATCGAAGTGCGGACCCACAGGCCCCCCGCATAGACGCTGTTCGGTCCGTCGTCGGCCTTCTCGCCGTAGTTCTTCAGAAGGGTCCGGCGGACCTCTTCCATGAAATACCCGCCTTGCTGGCGGAACTTCTCGTTGCTCCCGTAGCGAATCGTGCCGAGCGGAGTTGCGGCGGCCGAACGCCCGGCGGCCTCTGTGATGTACCCGTTGTTGTACATCTCGCGCAGGACGTAGTTGCGGCGGTTGAGAGCCTTCTGCGTGGCCCGGACCGGATCGTAATTGGATGGCGCCTTGGGGAGAACCGCGAGATAGGCTGCTTCCGGCAGGGTCAGGTCGGTCACGTCCTTGTCGAAATAGGCGCGGCTTGCCGCCTGCACGCCATAGGCGTTCCGGCCGAGGAAGATGGAATTCAGGTAGATCTCAAGGATTCGCTCCTTGCTGAGCGTGGATTCGAGACGGAAGGCGAGGATCGCCTCGCGCGCCTTGCGGCCGATCGAATAACTGCTGTCCTGGAGCAGGTGCTTGGCGACTTGCTGAGTAATCGTCGAACCGCCCCTTGCGCGGCCGCCTCCCGTCGCTGTCTTGGTCGTGAAGTCGAATATCGCGCCGACCAGGCCGGGATAATCGATGCCGCCATGCTTGAAGAAGGTTTTGTCCTCCGCCGAGATGAACGCCTGGACGACCATCGGCGGGAATTCGTTATAGCCGAGCTCAACTCGGCGCTCGCGAGCGAAGGTCTGGACCGGGTTGCCCTCATAGCCGCGAACATTGGTCGGCAGCGCAGGCTGGTACGCAAGAAGCGATTCCGAGGAGGGAATGGTCCTAGCAAAATAGATCCACATGCCTGCGAACAGGACGAAACCCGCCGCGAGCGCGATCGCGAGCCAACGGACCCAGCGGCGCTGGAAGATCGGATCGATCCGCTCGTGCACCCTGTTGTTGAACGCTACGAGATCGGGGAGCTGGAATCCGGGAGCGCGGAGACTTTCGAGACGCATGTGTGCATGCCTCTAGCGGCAACTCACCGGCGCTTAAAGGCCAAGGATGTGCGGAAACGCTAGCGGACGATCCGTGAGGCGACGTCGGCTTCGATGGCCTGCGCCAGCGCAAGGACCATCTCGGCCCGGCGATTCGGCTGGATCAGCAGCGCTTCGTCATCGACGTTGCTGATGTACCCCGCTTCGAAAAGAATGGCTGGGACCTCGGAGTGTCGAAGAACACTGAAATCCGCGAAACGATGCGGCTCGGGACGCAACAGGAACCGCCCGGCCGACTTGCGCGCGATTCGCTCGGCTAGGCTGGCCGATGCATCCATCTGCTCCCTGAGCGCGAGGTCGGAAAGCATGCCCCGAACCGAGCCATCCGCTTCGCTGGAAAGACCCTCGCCCGCTTTGTTTTCCCGTGCGGCGAGCCGAGCCGCCTCCGCGTCCGATGCTACGTCGGAGAGCGAATAGATGGTCGCCCCCCGGGCAAGCGGATTGGGGGCGCTGTCCATGTGCAGCGACACATAGGCGCTCGCTCCTAGGCGTCGAGCAATGTCCGCGCGCTGGTCGAGCGTGAGATAGCGGTCCTTCTCTCGTGTCAGCGCCACTCGCACGCGACCACGCTCGGCAAGCGTTGCGCGAAGCTCCCTGGCAAAAGCGAGCGTGAGGTCCTTCTCCCTGCTGTTGCCCGAGACTCCGGTTGCTCCGGGGTCTCGGCCACCATGGCCGGGATCGATCAAGACGATCGGCCTCCCGGGAGAACTCGCCTGGGTCACCTTCACTTCGCCGACAGCGGAACCCAGCTCTACCGTAACCTGGCCGAAGCGGGCTTCTCCCATGAGCGCTCGGCCGTCCCGCTCCTCCTCGACGGCCGGTTTGCCGCGGTCGGTCGCTCCCAAGGCGGCGGCGGCCAGTGCAATGCCGGCGATGGATATCGCCCCCGCTGCCGCAGCCCTCGTCCGTTTCGCCCTGGATGCCATGACGTCACTTTATCATGCTAACCTGGTTAAGGTGTAATTATTGCTGGATTTCAGCGGTTCCAAGCGACCTGTGGCAGTTGCGGCACTCGTCCGGGGATGCTAACCGCAATCAATCCCCGGCCCATCCGCGCGGGGGACCAGCGCCGCGATTTCAAAGACGCGGCTTCACAGGTTGACGCTGCATGATGCCAAGTTACGCCCCTCGCCCGCTCAATCAGAAGCGGCCGGGCGCGTCTCCCGCACTGCAATCCGGGATGGTTTCCGCAGCAGAGGCACCTTCATTTCAGTTCGCCATGACCGTCGGCCGACACCCGACTGGAGTGGCCCTATCAATCGCGCGCCACCGCTTTGAACCAAGCGGCCGGCGCGCCTGGAGAATTTTCAATGTCAACGCGCATGCTGATCGACGCGCGCCACCCGGAGGAAACCCGGGTCGCGGTCGTCACCGGAAACCGCATCGAGGAATTTGATTTCGAGTCCGCCGAGCACAAGCAGCTCAAGGGCAACGTTTATTTAGCCAAGGTTACAAGGGTCGAGCCGTCGCTTCAGGCGGCATTCGTCGATTACGGCGGAAACCGCCACGGCTTCCTCGCCTTCAGCGAGATCCACCCGGATTATTATCAGATTCCGAAGGCGGACCGCGAAGCCCTGCTTCGCGAAGAGGCGGAGCACGCCGCCGAAGAAGAGCGTCTGCGCAGTGCGCAGGAGGAACTCGACGAGGGCGAGGATATCACCTCCGAGAGTAGTGATCTCGAACCTGTCGAAGTCGAAGAGAACGGTAACGGCGAGAACGGGACCGAGGAGACCGGAACCGGCTCCAACCGTTCGCCCGTGGACGAATCCGCGGCTGACGAGCTTCGTCAGAAGCGCCAGGCCCTCCGGCGCCGCTACAAGATTCAGGACGTCATCCAGCGCCGCCAGGTCCTGCTGGTCCAGGTCGTGAAGGAGGAGCGCGGCAACAAGGGAGCGGCGCTGACCACCTACCTCAGTCTCGCCGGCCGTTACTGCGTCCTGATGCCGAACACGTCGCATGGCGGCGGAATCAGCCGGAAGATTTCGAACGGCGCCGACCGCAAGCGGCTGAAGCAGGTGATGGCGGACCTCAAGCTGCCCTCGACGATGGGTCTGATCGTCCGGACCGCTGGCCTTTCGCGCACAAAGACCGAGATCAAGCGCGATTTCGACTATCTCGCCCGCCTGTGGGACGAGATCCGCGAGCGGACGCTCAAGAGCAGCGCCCCGGCCCTTATCTATCGCGACAGCGACCTCATCAAGCGGGCGATCCGCGATCTCTATCACCGCGATATCGACGAAGTGATCGTGGAGGGAGACGAAGGCTACAAGGCAGCCAAGGGCTTCATGAAGCTGCTGATGCCGAGCCACGTTCGGCGAGTGAAGCAGTACGCGGATCCCACTCCGATCTTTCAACGGTTCGGCGTCGAGGACCAGTTGTCGGCCATGTACCAGCCGGTCGTCCAGCTGAAGTCGGGCGGCTATCTCGTCATCAATCCGACCGAGGCCCTGGTCTCGATCGACATCAACTCCGGCCGTTCGACGCGCGAACATAATATCGAGCAGACGGCCTTCGCGACAAACCTCGAGGCCGCGGCCGAGATCGCCCGTCAGCTTCGCCTGCGCGACATGGCTGGCCTCATCGTCATCGACTTCATCGACATGGAACAGAACAGCCATGTCCGAAAAGTCGAGAAGGCGATGAAGGAAGCGCTGAAGAACGACCGTGCTCGGATCCAGGTCGGACGCATCTCTACCTTCGGACTGATGGAAATGAGCCGACAGCGCCTTCGCACCGGCGTGCTCGAAGCCTCGACCAAGGCCTGTCCGCATTGCGAAGGCACGGGCCTG
>Ga0307415_100000719_pt1 | contig 14821 bp, 12 predicted proteins | sample DK1Cmetagenome_FD_204524 | JGI IMG/M metagenome (GOLD analysis project Ga0307415, IMG submission 204524) | Maize rhizosphere microbial communities from greenhouse at UC Davis, California, United States - DK15-C-2 | ecosystem: Host-associated > Plants > Roots > Rhizosphere > Soil | place: USA...
CCTCCGCGTCAGCCAGACCTGGGTCGAACTGCCCGAGGGCTGGCGACTGGCCGGCATCCAGTTCAGCTCCTTCGGCGGCTCGTGACGGTGATAAGTCGACCGAGGGCGGTCCCCGACCGCCGTGACTACCAGCTGATATTCCCGACCGTGCCGACAGTGCCCGCTCAGTCGCCGCAATCCGCCCGCATGGCCCGTGTGTCTCCGCTCGGGTCGCCGCGGCCGCCGTTGTTCAGCTCGGCACGTGCCATCGATCCAGGTAAAGCCGGAATCCTTCCGCCTCGGCCGTAAATCCTGCCGCGTCGTACAGGCGATGCGCCCCGTCAGCGGCGTGGCGCTTGTGCGACAGCAGTTGCACCTTCAAACACCCGGCTTGCCGCGCTTCGGCCAGTGCCCGGTCGAGAAGCTGCCGAGCGACGCCGCGACGTCGATGGTCCGGCCTTACCACGACAGCCTCGATGAACGCCGTCGGGCGGCAGTCGTAGGTCAGGTGCGGCATGATCAGCATCGTCGCAATGCCAACCGCGACGTCGCCACGTTCGGCGATGTACACCGAGAGATCGGCGGTGCCCATCATCCGATCCCAGGTGGCTTGCTGCAGGTCGGACGCCGATCGGGGCAGCTCCGGACTATGGTGCAACGGGACTCTGCCCTCGGCGAGAACGGCTGACACAGCTCGAAGGTCCGCTGGCTCAGCGCGCCGGACGTTGTACTGGGATGGCGAAGTCATGCCCCATCCTTCACTCGTAGCCGGCATGATCAGCACGAGCCGATTCATGCGGTGCCAGGTGCACACATCTGGCCGCGATCCGCGCAGCGGTCCGCTTCACCAGCGGCGGTTCTTCGATCAGCCGAAGATCTGGTCCGGATCGCAATTCATGACGACCTCGCAGTCACAGAACTCTCCGACTCTTCCAACCCTTCGGAGAGCCGGGCCCGCGCCGACCCTAGGAGGACCGCTGTCCTGGTGCTCGGGCTGGCGCTGCGGTCTGCCGGCGACTGGTCAAGGCGATCGAGCGGCCGACTGTCGCTTGCGGCGTGCTGTTCTGCCGCTGGTCGATGGCTACGTAACGCGATGACGATCCCGAGACCCGGCGTGCGTGATGCCGAGTGACCGCCGAAAGCTCGTGCCGGTCGAAGACATCCTCAGCCGTCCGGACATCGCTGGGCAGCACCCATACCAGCCCCGTCACGCGCCCGACTACGCGATACAGCGCGAGGCCGGTACCCCGTAGCCGGGAGCGGCAGTCGGGGTCCAAGCCGACACGGGGCGATGATCGCTGAGCGAACGGGCTACTGGATCGGGTCCGGGCAGTGGCCGCCGGCCGCTGTCGGTCAGGACGACGGTGCCATAGCCGTGGCTACCCGATACGTCTGCTTGTGGCCGCGTCAGTGACCTTGGTACGCCGGTTGGGACCTCGCACGCTCCGATGATGCGGGTCGGGATAGGGGTCGGCCTCCGGTTGCGCGACGTGCCGGTCGACCCGACCGCGATGCTCGCCGGCGTCGCCGACCTGACCGACAGCCTTGGCACCCAGATCAGTCAAGTCGACGATTCGGTGCTGTTCGGCGCCGTGGACGGTGCTGCGCTGGCCGGACAGCTGCGATGACAGCGGACATGGTTGGTGGCACACGAAGTCGCGTGCAGTTTGGTGTTCGCCCTGCGGCGACCGCCCGTCAGCCGGTGTAATTGACGCATCGACGACGGTCGGCAGGATGTGATAGGACGTGCGAAGACCTTCGCTTGCGGCCATCGCCGCTGCGGTCATGGTGGTTCTTGGGCTGGTCGGTAACCTGGCCACTGGATCGGTGCGCCTACCGCCCGGCGCAGAGCCGTGGGTCTGGGCGGTCACCGTCACGCTCGCCGTCGCCGCGATTGTCGTAGAGATGCGACGCAACCGAACCGCCAGCACCCCACTTGCACCTGCCGGCGCTGCGCTGAGCGATACGGCCGACCAACTCGCTCAGGCGGTACGCCGGCAGTGGCAACGGGAGGAACAGCAACGCAGGATCCACGATCCATTGGCTTTGCCAGTGCGCTGGCGCGCCGCACCGGACGAGGTCATCGATCACTGGGTCAACATCCGTCGGGCGCCGTCCGGTGCGCGAATCGGTCCACTCGCCGTGGCCGGAAGTCTCAGTCAGATAGCTGGCGTGTACCAACGCATCCCGTCCAGGCGTCTGGTCATCCTAGGTCCCGCAGGCGCCGGCAAGACCATCCTGGCTGGCCGTTTGGCCCTGGATCTGCTGATGGTGCGACGACCTGGCGGCCCGGTCCCCGTCATCTTCAGCGTTGCGTCATGGGATCCGGTCGCTACCCTCGCCGAGTGGCTGACAGCCAAACTCGTCCGTGACTACCCCGCTCTGGCGCCCACCCGACCCGACGAACCCGGCCGCGCCGCCGCCCTCGTGGACTCCGGGCTGATCCTGCCCATCCTCGACGGCTTCGACGAGATCCCCGAGGAACTCCACCGCGGCGCCTTGCTGCAGCTCAACGCCGACCCTGATCTGCCCTTGGTTGTCACCAGCCGAGCCATGGAGTTCGGCGCGGCGATCGCCGGCACCGATGTACTCACCGCCGCCGCCGGCATCGAACTGGACGAATTGACTTTCGATGACCTGGCCGACTACCTTCCCCGCACCACCCGCCGGGTCATGATCCACGACGGGCAACCAACCGAGATCTGGAAACCGGTCCTCACGCACCTGCGCGACTGCCCGGCCGACCCGGTCAGCGTCGTCCTGCGGCGGGCCCTGTCGACCCCGCTCATGGCCTACCTGGCCCGCACGATGTATTCGGATACTCCCGGCCGCAGTCCGCTCGACCTGCTCGATGTCGACCGGTTCCCCACGGCGGCAGCCGTCGAACAACACCTCATCGCCGGATACCTGCCCGCGATCTACCGCCACCCGAGCCCGACCGGCCGCAAATGGCGCCCGGACCAGGTACACCGCTGGCTGGCATATCTCGCCGCTCACCTCGACCGACGCGGCACACCTGACCTGGCCTGGTGGCAACTTCGCGACACGACCTTTCGAACCGTGCGAGTCCTCATACTCGGACTGGTCGGAGGGTTCCCCGTCGGGTTCATCATCGGCCTGCTTTTCGGGGCGCTCTACGGAACATCCATGTTCCCGTCCGTCGAGGTCGGGATCGTCTTGGCGATGCCGGCAGGCATTGCCGCCTGGTTCCTGGTGGGATTGGTGGTTGGCATCGGCCGCGCCGGGCCGCATCCGGCTCGGACGCACCGACAGATCCGCGGCCAGACCCGCGCCGTGGCGAAACGACTGACCAGGTGGCTTGCTTTTGGGCTTGCCGGGGGTCTCACGATCGGGTTGGTGATCGATTCTGTCGCATTCGTGTACGGCCGAGCCGGCGGAGCCGGTTGGGTCGGCGGACTGGCGCTTGGGTTGGTGGTCGCGCTCGCGGGCGGCCTCGGGTCCGCGTTCGAGACACCCGTCAGCGTCGCCGCGGAGGCGAGCCCTTCGGATTCCCTGACCAACGACCGACGTAACGCCATCCGGAAGATCCGAACGGCCGGGCCGACGCTCGGGCTCGGATTCGCGTTGGCGTTCTGGTACGTGTTTTCCGACGGCGGAGGAGGCTTCAGCCTCATAGTCGCGGCGACAGTGGGGGTGATATCCGGGCCGGTGATCGCTTATGCAGCAGTCGCTGCGACCACCGCATGGGGCCACTGGCTAATACTCGCGCGGGTCTGGCTGCCGTTGACCGGCAACCTTCCGTGGGCGGTCCACATCTTCCTCGCTGATGCCCACAACCGCGGGGTGCTACGCCAAACCGGTGCCGTCTACCAGTTCCGCCATGTCCGCCTCCAACATCACCTACTCGCGCACCCCACCACTCCCGCCGGTTCGGTTTGACGTCTCCCACACCGACGGCCGAGATGCTGTAGCGCTGGTCCCGGTGGCACGTCACGCACCGTGGATGTCGACAACGGGCAATCAGCTTCGGTCTTTGCAGTCGGCCGCCGAGTGGGGTGTGGATGGGTCGTGTGCGCGGGGGACGAACTGGGTCGGCGGGTGGTTACGGACGTAGCTGGGGTCGGCTCGGGGTGGTGCCGATGAGGTCGACCCGTCCGGTGGCGGCCGCGATGATGAACTCGGTGAGGTTGCCGTCGAACGGCTCGAGTTCTCCGGCCCGTTCGACGATGACCGTCCAGGAGTCGGGGTCGGGGTTGGTGGCGTTCCAGCCGATCAGCTCGCGTCCCTCGGTGCCGCCGAACATGATGATCGGGAAGGGTGGCTGTTCGTCGTCGTCGAGCAGGTCGGTGTACCACTGCGTGTGCTCGACCGGGTCGCCGAGAGACAGTCCGTCGATTACGGTCTGGCCGTATCCGGCGACCACCCGTTTGAAGTCGGTGGGTAGCCGCCGCCCGAGTTCCTGCTCGGTGTCGGTCCAGTCGATCTCGTTGGAGTCGGGCGGGCCGAGCAGCGTGGCGAGCAGGGTGAACGGGTCGCGGTGGCGGGTCGACGGTGGCGGCGCCGGTGGCGTCCGGTCGGCGGCCGGCGTCCATAGTGGTGCCCGTGGGGATGCTGCCGGATCGAGCACCGGCAGGTCCATCCGCCGGTCGAGCCATTCGGCCAGGAAGGTGGTCGTGGGCAGATCGATGCGTTGCCAGCCGGTGCCGATGACCACGGTCGGCCAGTGGTCGGCGGTGTGCCAGGCTGGCAGCCACCACAGCGTCTCGCCGGTGGCCATCCGGCCCCACAGCCGCATCCCGGGCGGGTCCGGGTGCAGGCCGGCCGGCGGGTCGGTGAGCGCCGTGGCGACGGTCGCATGTTCGGCGGCGAGGTCGAACCCGTCGGGCCCACCCGGAACCAGCAGGCGCAGCACGCCGCCGAGCGTTCCGGGCCCGGTCGCGTCGAGGAGTTCCCGGAAGTCGGCTGGGGCCTCGACATCGTCCCAACGCCCGGCCCCGCCGGGGATCGCGGTGGCCGCCGCCAGAACGGCGCGTAGTCTGTCCAGGCCGTCACGGGACGGTGTGAGCGGCGGGCCCGGCGTTGGGCGCGGCATTTCGAGGCTGAGGTCGGGGCCGTACCGCGCGGGCAGCGGCCCGGTGCGATGGCTGGGACTCCAGTCGATACCGTCGGTGACCATGGCGGCCACCAGGTCGGTCATCGTCAGGTCGAACCGGTGCCAGCGGTGGTAGGCGAAGCGGGCAACGACCGGCCAGGTGTCCGGGTCGTCGGAGCCGGACGGATCCCAGAAGAAGTCGTCGCCGGCCCGGCTCGTCGCCCACCACAGCAGCCCCCGCGGTTCCGGCCAGAACCGGTACGGCGCCGAACCGGGGTCCGCATCACGGCTGGCGCGTAGCCAGCCCACGTTGCGGACGTGGAACGGTACCTCGCTGCCGGCCGGTGACCAGATCCATAGGTGCTCGCCGAGGTCGATCGGCCCGTAGGCGGCGGCGAAGGCGCAGAAGTCGGCCGGCAGCGCCATCCCGAGCCGGGCCCGGACCTCGGCCCAGTTCACGGGCGGCACATCGGCAGGGGGCCATCCGATCAGCGCGGCGATCCGGTCGAGATCCACAACCCGCGATTGTGCCCTCGACGGTGCACCGGCGCGGCCGCCCCCCAGACGATCATCAACACGGGCCTCACATACCGCTTGCGTAGCGGCCAAAGCCGACCCGTCCGACATGCCCGCCGCCACCACGAGAGCCGCCAGGATGCGGCGTGCTCTTCCGCGATCTGAGCAATCACAACGGGCGCGCACTGACGAGTACGCGGCGACAAGAGATCAGAGGTCGGCGTCCGCAACGGGCTGATAGGCGTCGGTCTCGGCGTAGTGGATGACGGCCAGCGTCGCCACCTCAGGCGACGGCACCACGCCGTCACGCCATGCGCTCCACACCTCAATGACCTCGATGGCGATGTTGACCTCCAGCAGGTAACGGTGCCCGGAGTCGGTCAGAACTCCATCAGGCAGCTCGGCGCCGCGTAGGACCAACGCGTCGGCATGTGGTGTCCACGGCATCCGGGCGTAGATCGTCGGACCGCCGGAGACACCATCACCACAAGGGGCTTCGGTGAGACCGCTGATCACCTCGAGCAGGCTCGCCACGGCCGTGATCGTACGGGGTTCTGCCAACGGTCGGGCGCGCTGTTCTGCTGCGAGGCGCGCGGTCGCCGCCACCCTGCGATGCCCAGTTGCGCGGACGGGCGCGAACGCGGACCCCGACAGGTCTACAGGTCGACGACCTCCTCGCCGGGCCAGCCGCACTCAGATAGGTGACGAATCTCGTCAGGCGGCAGGCAGAAGCCCAAGTCGATACACAGTTCGGCAAGGAGTTGTTCGACGTCGGAGTCAAGGTCGAATCGGTGGCCCACCGCAACATCGTGACAGGCCCCCCACCTGCTACCACCCTCGACAGCGTGGCGTCCGGATCTGCCCCGATGCACTCACGCCGCACCGTGACCGCAGGATGCGCGTCTGAGCAGAGGGCAATCCAATCATCGATGCCGTCGACGTCGGGACAGGACGTCCGGTGACTGGCCCGCCCACCGTCGGGCGTGACGTCGCCGGCGGTGTCCGATTCGGTGAACGGCAGGGTGGCCTCGTGCGGCGCGAACCCGTACACGTGGCTGTCCAGTGGGGCGTAGGCGTGCGCGGTCAACTCAACCGAGACGCCGGCGCCGAGGAGTGCGTGGACGGTGCCGTGCCGACGTTTGCGTGGGTCACGCGCAGGTAGTAGCCGTCCGGGTCGACGAGTCGGAAGTCCCACAGGCCCCATGGACGGAGTTGAAGGGCCTCGACGACAGTCGCCTCGGCCTGGCAGTGATCGTGGAGGGCGACCACCTGGTCACGATCGTCGAGTTCCAGCACGATCTCCACGCCCGCGCCCTTGCCGGCGGCGAGTCGCTGCCTGGTGAATCCGGGACCGGTGCCCCGCTCGGGCAGCTTGGCGACCGGTCCGAGCCCGAGGACGACGGTGCCGCGGCGGATGCTGACGTAGTCCTCGCCTCGCCGCTCGACCCGGAAGCCGAGTATCCGACCGTAGAACGCGACGCTGGCGTCGAGACTGTCGACGAACAGTTCCATCCTGAGCCGCACGGGTCGCATTCTTCCGGTCCTGGGCGGCTGTCAGCCGAGGAGCTTGGCCAGGATGGCCGGGTGTTCGCCGAGTGCTTCCTTGGCGAAGCCCTCGACCCTGGGTCGGAAGCTGTCCCGGTCGACCTGCTGCCAGGTGATGCTGCCGTGCGGCGGGTGCGGGTCGTATTCGATGGCGAGTTGGACCAGGCGGGCGAGGTCGTCGTTGGTCAACCGGGCGGCCAGGCGCAGGGCGGCGTCGATGCCGGCGGAGACGCCGGCTCCGGTGAGGTAGCGGCCATCCTCGACCACCCGCTCGGGCACGTAGGTTGCGCCGAGGCGGTCGAGGAAGCGGTGGTAGGCCCAATGGGTGGTCGCGCGGCGCCCGTCGAGGAGTCCGGCGCCAGCGAGCAGGAGTGAGCCGGTGCAGACGGAGGCGACGATCTCGGCGCTGCGGTCGGCGGCTCGCAGGTAGTCGAGCAGCACCGGGTTGGCGAGTTGCCGCAGGGTCGGCGCCCCGCCGCCGGGCACGACGACGATGTCGGGGTTCGGAGCCTCGTCGAGCCGGGTGGTGGCGGCGATGCGCAGCGGCGTGTCGGTGCCGACCGGGTCGAGGTTCTCGGCGACCACGACGACGTGGTGCCGGACGGGCGTGTCGAACACGGCTTCGACGGCTTCCAGGCCGGACATGACCTGCAGCGGTCCGACGAGGTCGAGGGGTGTCATACCGGGGTAGAGGACGAACGCAACGGTCTTGGTGTTCACGGTGCGACCTCCGTGGGTGCGGTCGGGGACAGAACGTCGAAGGGGATCGTGGCGTCGGTTGCTGGCATGTGGTGGTTCATGGCGTCCTTTTGGCCGTCAATCGAGCATGGTGGCGCCGTAGCCGGCGTGCCGGATGGCGGCCGCCACCGCGGCGGGGTCGGCTGTGCCGGTGACGCGGAGGGTTCCGGTGTCGAGGTTCGCTTCGACGGTGCGTACGCCGGGCACGTCGCTGACGCGGCCGCTGATCGCGCGCACGCATCCGCGGCTGCGCATTCCCGAAACCTGGAACTCCTGCGTGGCCACCGTCGGTTCTCCCGTCCTGACCCTTTGCGGGCCGCTGTGCTGGATGTTCTGAGCGTGCCGCGGGTCGCTGTCGAGGCGCTGACCGTCCGCTGTCGAACGCGGTGGCGGGCCGGTCGATAGGTCGGCCGGCCCGCCTCGCGCCGGCCCGGTCAGTGGTGATGGGGGCCGGCGGGAACCTCGTGCTGATCGGCGTGTTCGTGCTGGTCGGGTGTCGCGGCGGAGCTATCCGTCCGGTGGCGGCGCAGGCTGAGCGCCGCCACGATGAGGCCGCTGGTGGTGAGCAGGCCGCCGATCGAGTTGACCGAGGCGAGGCCGAGCCCGCCGTCGATGGCGGCCCCGCCCAGGTAGATGCCCAGGGCGCTGCCCAGGGTGAACGCGGAGATGTTCGCCGCCGACGCGACGTCCGGGGCGTGGCCGGCGGCGGTCATCACCCGCAGTTGCAGCGGTGCGACGACGGCGAAGGCGGCCATGCCGAACAGGAACATCATGACCACCGTCACGGGCTGGCTGTTCAGTGCCGACCCCATGGCGAACAGTGCGACCGCCAGGGCGGCGAGGGTACCCAGAATGGTCGGCACGAGCGCGCGGTCGGTCAGCTTCCCACCGAGGTGGTTACCCACGAACAGGCCGGCGCCGAAGAGCAGCAGCAGCGGCGTGATCCACACCGGGTCGAACCCGGCCACGTCGGTGAGCTGCGGGGCGATGTAGACGTAGCTGGTGAACACGCCGCCGTAGCCGAGCAGGGTTGTCACCAGGGCGGCCCAGACAGCCGGCCGGCCGAGCGCGGCCAGCTGGTCGCGCAGCGTCGGCCCGTGACCGCCACCGCCCAGGTGGGCCAGGGCGTGCGCGTCCAGCCCGCCGAACTCGCTGCCCGCTGCGGCATGGTCGTGGCCGTGCTCGTGCGCATCGTGGTGCGACGGTTCGGGGGAATGGTCGTGGTGTGCGGCCGCGGGTCCGGTGCGGGGCAGCGTCGCGAGCAGCCCGATCAGGGCGACGCCGCCGAACACGACGAGCGTCCAGAAGGTGAACCGCCAGCCGAGGGCCTGCCCGACGGCGGCTCCGAGCGGCGCGCCGAGCACCGTCGACGCGGTCAGTCCGGAGAACACCAGCGCGACGGCGCGTCCCTTGCGGGCCGGGTCGACGAGTTCGGCGGCGAAGACCGCCGCGATGCCGAGGAATGCCCCGTGCGCGGTGGCTGAGACGATCCGGCCGGTCATGATCGTGCCGTATGTCGGGCCGAGCGCCGAGATGAGGTTGCCGGCCAGGAACACGGCGGTGGTGGTGAGCAGCATGGCGCGGCGGCCGAACCGGGTGCCGGCGGCGACGAACACCGGGGCACCGATCGCCACGCCGAGGGCGTAGACGCTTTCCAGGTGGCCCACGGCGCCGATCGTGACGTCCAGGGCCTGGGCTATTTCTCGGACCACGCCGGCGACGATGAACTCGTCCGCGCCCATCGCGAACGCACCGACCACCATGGCCCAGATAGCCAGGGGCAACTTACGCATGACAGATCTCTCCTTGAAACGTGCGCCCGCCAACACGGGCAACAAAGCGCGATGCGCAGCGGCCGCTACGGCTGCAGCTGCGCGAACCAGTCCGGGGTGTTCAGCAGTTGGTGGAACTCGATCAGGTCGTCGACTGTGAACCGGTGCGGCGACAGGGATTCTTCGACCCGCACGCCCGCGTTCGTATGCACCTCGAACGCAGACGGCGGCGCCGGGGCAAGCAGAATCTCGGCCGGGTCAAGGTCGACCGGGGAGATGCAATGCGGGCACATGGCGCGGATGGTGGACATCGCTGGCCTCCTCTGCCGTCGGGGAACGTCTGCGATCCTCGGCGGCGGCGCTGTCCGCGCACTGTGCGGTCGCTGACCGCGCCGGCGGCGCCGGCACAGCGGGCGTCAGCGGTTCGGGGAAGCCCGGTGCGGGGTGAGCAGGTCCTGCGGGTCGGTCAGGCCGGCTGCCCTGGCCTGCTCGTAGGTGGGCGGGCCGAGCAGCATCCGGGCCCGGTCGTCAGCGCGTGCGATGTCGTGCCGTTCGAGGGGCGTTGCGGGCCGCAGTGTCTCGGCCCGCCAGCGGGCGGCCGTGCCGAGCAGGGTCGCGGCGCTCTGGCCGTCGTCACGCGCGGCCGCGACGCAGGCGAGCCCTTCGACGGCGACGGCGCGGGCGGCGCCGCCGACGTGGCCGACGTCGGTGGCCAGCAGGTAGGCCTCCCGGTGCCGCTGTTCGGCCGTGGCCAGGTCGCCGGACAGTTCGGCGACGAACCCGAGGCCGCTCGTGGCGGCCGCGGCCCAGTCCCGCACCTCCGGCGCGGTCAACATGCCCAACGCCTGATAGAAGTGGCGTTCGGCGGCGGTCAGGTCGCCGCGGTGGCGGGCCAGCAAGCCCTCGCCGAGCGCGGCGAGGGGGCTGCCGTCGGCGCCGAGGTCGTGGGCGGCGACGCTGGCCTCGGTGAAGAGCCGTTCGGCGCGGTCGGCGTCGCCGAGCAGCAGCGCGATGTGGCCCATGTTCGCGAGCAGGTACTGGATCGTGTTGGCCTTGCCGACCAGCCGGCCCTCGGTCAGGGCCGCGTCGTAGGTGCGCATGGCGTCGGTCAGCCGGCCGGCCCGGTGCTGGGCGAGGCCGAGGTGATACTGGATCGCCGAGATCCCCCAGTGGTCATCGAGGCGCCGGAAGTACGCCAGCGTGCGGTGGGCCAGTCCGGTCGCCTCGTCCAGCGATCCGGCCACGCAGTGCAGTTCCGTTTCGACGAACAGGGCAAGTGCCTGTCCCCACTCGTCGCCGGCGCGGACGAACTCGTCGGTTGCCTCGGCCAGCATGCCGACGGTGGTGGTCACATCGGGGCGGCCGATGCCCTCTACCGCCATCAGCGTGCGTGACATCGCTGCCCGGTGGTGGTCGCCGATCTCGTGGAAGATCTCCCAGCTTTCCCGAGCGGATGGGGCGCATGCCCCGCTGGGATGGACGATGCAGGAGCGGGGCCGGGCCACGACGGCGAGCCCCTGCAACGCGCGGGCCCGGGCCGCCGGCGTGCCATCGGCGGCGGCGGCGAGCATGGCGGTGACTTCGTATGAGCCGTCCTGGTGGCTGGCGAAGTACCAGAGCCAGCCCAGCGCGCCGGCCAGGCGCAGTCCAAGGTCGGGCTCGGCCGCCCCGTTGGCGCGGCACCAGCCCAGCGCCTCGCGCACGTTGTCGCGTTCGGTGTCCAGCCACTGCAGCCACCGACCCTGCCCGGGGCCGCGCACCTGCGGCTCGGCCCGCTCGGCGACCTCGGTGTAGTAGGTGGCGTGTGCCCGGGCCACCCGCTCGTGTTCGCCGGCCTCCGCCAACCGTTCGGCCGCGTAGTGGCGCAGCGTCTCCAACATGCGGAAGCGCACGGTGTGCCGCGCTGTGTTCTGATGGTCGGCCACCGCCAGCGACCGATCCACCAGCGCCGCGAGCAGGCTGACGACCTCGGAGCGGTCGACGCCGTCACCGGCGCAGACGTCTTCGGCGGCCTCGGCGCTCCACCCGCCGCGGAAGACCGCCAACCGCCGGAAGACGAGCCGTTCCGGCTCGGTCAATAGCTGATGGCTCCACTCGACCGTCCCGCGCAGTGTCCGCTGTCGCGCTTCGGCGGTGCGCGGCCCGGCGACCAGCAGCCCGAAACGGTCGTCGAGCCGGGTGGCGATCTCCTCGACCGGGAACGTCTTGATCCGGGCCGCGGCCAACTCGATGGCCAGCGGAATTCCGTCCAGGCGCCGGCACACCTCGGCGATCGATGAAGCCGTCGTCTCGTCCAGGCGGAACGACGGCAGTGCGGCCCGGGCCCGGTCGAGGAACAGGCGGACCGCGTCGTACGCGGCCATTTCCGCGCCCACGGAGTCCGTGGGCGGAGTGTCCAGCGGGGGTACCGCGAGTTGCACCTCGCCCGGGACGCCGAGCGGCTCCCGGCTGGTGGCCAGCAGCCGCAGCCCGCCGCAGGTCGTCAGCAGCCGTTCGAGCAGGGCGGCGGCCTCGTCGATCACGTGCTCGCAGTTGTCCACCAGCAACAGTGCGGTGCGGTCCTGGAGGAAGCGGATCAGGCGGTCCTCGATCGTGCCGGTGCCGTCGGGCACGCCGAGCGTGTCGGCGACCGCCCGGGTGACCTGCGCGGGGTCGGTGACGCCGGCGAGGCGGATGAGCCAGACCCCGCCGCTGTAGCGGTCGGTGACGTGGGCCGCGGCCTCGATCGCGAGGCTGGTCTTGCCGGCCCCACCCGGACCGGTCAGCGTCACCAGCCGGTTGTCCCGGAGCAGGCTGTCGACCTCGGTCAGTTCCCGGCCGCGTCCGACGAACGACGTCAACCGGATCGGCAGGTTGTGCTGCGCCGCCGGCCGTATCCGGACCGGGGCGGTCAGCTTGGCGTCCTGCCGCAGGATCCCCTGTTCCAGCGTGCGCAGCTCGGCGGAGGGTGTGAGTCCCAGCTCGTCGTCGAGCGTGTTGCGCAGCCGCTGGTACGCGGCGAGGGCGTCGGCCTGCCTGCCCGAGCGGTACAGGGCCAGCATCAGTTGGCCGTGCAGCCGCTCCTGCAGCGGATACCGGGCGGTCAGCTCCTCCAGTTCGGGCACAAGCTCCGCGTGGTGGCCCAGAACGAGACGCAGGTTGACCCGCTCCTCTATCGCGGCCGCGCGCAGCGCGGTCAGTCGGCTGATCTCGGCCCGGGCCCACTCCTGGTCGCCGAACTCCGCGAGCGGCTCACCCCGCCACAGCGCCAGCGCCTCCTCGAACAGGCGGATCGCGTCCAGCGGGGCGTTCTGGTCCGCCCGCCGCCGGGCCTCCTGCACGAGCCGGACGCAGCGGTGCGCATCGACATGCTCCGGGTCGACATCGGCGACGTAGCCCGGGCGGCGGGTGAGGACCAGGGCGTCGGGAAGACCGGCGTCGGCAAGGACCCTACGCAATCGGGAGATGCGACCCTGCAGGGCATTCGTGGCGTTCGCCGGGAGATCCTCGCCCCACAGCGCGTCCACCAGCGTGCTGGCCGGTACGACGCGACCGGCGTTGAGGAGAAGCAGCTCCAGCACCGCACGCTCCGCACCGGCCGGCAGGGTACGAACTTCCCCGTCGACGACCAGTTCGAGCGGGCCAAGGATGCGGAACTCCACCACGCCTCCCGCCCTCGACGACGGACCGATCCTCGCCCGGTGCCGGCCGCGTGGCAACCTGCGACGCGGTGGACCTGTCACGGAGCGTCCAGCATGTCGACGCGCACGTCCTGCACGCCGGGCAGCTGGCCGATTTCGGAGCGATGGCGCCGGCCCGCTACCCCTTCAACTCCCTCACTACTTGTTCGGCTCGTGTTGGGTCGTTGACGTGCCGGGTCGCGATCCGGTCGGCGAGGTGCGCGGCGTCGTCCTTGACGAAGCCGAGCAGTGCGGAGCCGCGGGTGTGTTGCCAGGCCAGGCCGAGGAAGTACAGCCCGGGGATGTCGGTGACGCCGCGGCGGTGGACGATCCGGCCGTTGTCGACCACGCCGGGGATCTGGAGCCAGGAGTAGTCGGGCCGAAACCCGGTGGCCCAGACGACGCTGGCGACGTCCTGGCTGCTGCCGTCGGCGAACCGCACGGTTGTGCCGTCGGCGTCGAGCAGCCGCGGTCGCAGCGTGACGCCGGCGCGGCGCAACCCTCGTCGGTTCGTTCCGATGATCGTTTCCTTCGAGCTGAGGCGGCGTCCCAGCCGGGTTGCGGTCGACAGGTTCAGCAGGCGGCTGCGGGTGAGCCACCAGAACAGGTCGCGGCCCAGTACGCGCTGGGGCAGCGTCGGGGAGCGGGTGCCGATCGCCAGGTCCACCGGCCGGGTCCGGGCCAGCTCGGCGGCGATCTGCATGCCGGAGTTGCCGCCGCCGACGACCAGGACGCGGCCGTTCGGCAGGTCGTCCGGGTTGCGGTACCGGGAGCTGTGCACCTGGACGACCGCGTCGTCCAGCCCGCCGGCCGCGTCCGGCACGAACGGTACGGCGAACGGTCCGGCGGCGACCACGACCTGGCGGGTCTGGAAGCTCTCACCGTCGGTCTCGACCTGGAAGAGCTCGCCGGTGCGACGCAGCGCGGTGACGCGGCTGTCCAGGCGCACCGGCAGGTCGAGGGCGGCGGCGTAGCCCCGCAGGTAGTCGGCGACCTGGTCCTTGGTGGGGTAGGTGTCGGCCGGCGCCGGGAATGCCATCCCCGGAAGCGCGTCGTACCGGGCCGGGGTGAATAGCACCAGCGAGTCCCAGCGGGTCTGCCAGCTGTGCCCGATGGCCGGGCCCGCGTCGAGGACGAGGAAGTGGCGGTTCTGTTCGTTGAGGTGCCACGCCATCGCGAGCCCGGCCTGGCCGCCGCCGATCACGATCGTGTCCAGGATGGTGTTCATGCCGACCGGTCCACGGTGAAGCTGAACATCATGCCGCTTTGCATGTGTTCGGCGATGTGGCAGTGGGCCATCCACAGGCCCGGTTCGGTGACGTCGAACAGGATGTCGACGCTCTGCCCGGTGCGCACCAGCACGGTGTCCTTCCAGACCAGATTGGGTTCGGTGACGCCGTCGCGGGCGAGCACCAGGAAACGGCCGGCGCCGTGCAGGTGGAACGGGTGGTGCATCGGGTGGTCGGAGTCCATCTCGTTGACCAGTCGGATCTTCACCCGGTCCCCGACCCGGAACCGCCAGTCGATCGCGGCGTTCTCCAACCCGGTGCCCCGGTCGA
>Ga0307415_100000721_pt1 | contig 14812 bp, 14 predicted proteins | sample DK1Cmetagenome_FD_204524 | JGI IMG/M metagenome (GOLD analysis project Ga0307415, IMG submission 204524) | Maize rhizosphere microbial communities from greenhouse at UC Davis, California, United States - DK15-C-2 | ecosystem: Host-associated > Plants > Roots > Rhizosphere > Soil | place: USA...
ACCGGCACGCCCTCGTTGTAGCCGTAGGGCACGAGCAGCACCGGACTGCCGGCATTGCGCGCGGCGAGCGCGTCGTTGCCCGAATCGCCGACGACGAGGAGACGCTCGCAGCGCACGCCGAGGCGCCCGGCCGCGAGAACGATCGGGGCGGCGTCCGGCTTCTTCGCGGCCGCATCGTCGCCACCGATCACCACGTCGAAGTAGTCCGCGATGCGCGCGTGCACGAGGTGCGGCGCGACGAAGCGGGTCGTCTTGTTGGTGACCACGGCGAGCCTGAAGCCGGCTCCGCGCAACGCTTCGAGCGCGTCGGATACGCCGTCGTAGGGGCGCGTATGCGTGCCGAGGACCGCTTCGTAATGCGTCGCGTAGCGCGCGAGCAGCGCGTTGAGCTCGCCCGCGCCCGGCGGCGTGCCGCGGCTCGCGGCGACGGCGCGCGTGACGAGATCCGCGAGGCCCCGGCCGATCAGGTCACGGATGAACACGACGGGCAACGCCTCGAGGCCGTGCTCGACGAGGAGCGCGTTGAGGGCCTGCGCGAGGTCCTGGGCAGTGTCGAGCAGCGTGCCGTCGAGATCGAACGCGATGGCTTCGACGATGAACGGCGGCGCCCGCGTCATCCGGCCGTCGCCTGGCGGATCTCCTCGCGCATCCGCGCGATCGTCTGCGCATAATCGGGCGTCGAGAAGATCGCGCTGCCCGCCACGAACGTATCCGCTCCGGCCGCCGCGATCGCGCCGATGTTGTCGATCTTCACGCCGCCGTCCACTTCGAGGAGGATCTCGCGGCCGGTGCGCGCGCGCGCCGCATCGATGCGCTTCCTGACATCGCGCAGCTTGTCGAGCGTGTGCGCGATGAACGACTGCCCGCCGAAGCCGGGGTTGACCGACATCAGCAGCACGAGATCGAGCTTGTCGATCGTCCAGTCGAGCCACCCGGTGCTCGTCGCGGGATTGAGGACCAGCCCCGGCTTCATGCCGTGGTCGCGGATCAGTGCGATCGTCCGGTCGACGTGCGGCGAGGCCTCCGGATGAAAGCTCACGTAGCCGGCCCCCGCCTTCGCGAAGTCGGGCACGATGCGGTCGACCGGTTCCACCATCAGGTGCACGTCGATCGGCACGCGCGCGTGCGGCCGGATCGCCTCGCACACGAGCGGGCCGACGGTGAGATTGGGAACGTAGTGGTTGTCCATCACGTCGAAGTGCACGAGATCGGCGCCCGCGTCGACGACCGCGCGCACTTCCTCGCCGAGCTTCGCGAAGTCCGCGGAGAGGATCGACGGCGCGATCCGGTGAGTCGTCGTCATGGGTCTATAATCCTTCGCGGTCACGACGTTCGTAACAACCCCAGCGGCGGCATGTCAGACAGCAAGCGCTACGAGATCACGGTGGTGCCGAAGGCGCAATACGTCTCCGAGCAGTCCGACCCCGACCGCAACCAGTACGTGTTCGCGTACACGATCCGCATCACGAACACCGGCAACGTCGCCGCGCAGCTCGTGTCGCGCCACTGGGTGATCGTCGACGCCGACCAGCGCGTGCAGGAAGTGAAGGGCGTCGGCGTCGTCGGCCAGCAGCCGGTCATCAAGCCGGGCGAAACGTTCGAGTACACGAGCGGCGCGAGCCTCGCGACGGCGGTGGGAACGATGAAGGGGACCTACCAGATGCTGGCCGAGGACGGGCGCCCGTTCGACGCGAAGATCCCGCAGTTCACGCTGTCGGTGCCGCGCACGCTGCACTAGCGCTCCGCCCCGTCGCGACGCTCCGCGGTGCCTTCCGATCGCCCCGCATCGCGCGATTCTTCGCCGCGCCCGCGCCTGCGTCCCGCCGACATCGTCCACCAGACGATCGCGAGTCCGGCGGACAGCGCGACCAGCGCTTCCAGAAGGATCCACTCCATCGCGCGCCCTTTCCCGTTCGCTCTCGCCGTCGCCGGCGTGCTCGCCCTCGTCGCCTGCACGACGACGCCGCCATCGCCGCCGGCGTCGAGCCAGGCGCGGATCACGCGCGCCGCGTGGAGCGATCTGCCCGGATTCGCGCAGGACCCCGTGCACGAAGCATGGCCCTCGTTCGTCGCCGGCTGCCGCGCGCTGGTGGCTCGGCCCGCGAGCGCAGCCGTCTGGCGTGCGCCGTGCGAAGCCGCGCGGTCCATCGACGGCAACGACGCGCGCGCCGTGCGCGAATTCGTCGTCGCGAATCTTAGCCCATGGCGCGTCGCAGCCGCCGACGGGCGCGACGAGGGACTCGTCACCGGCTACTACGAAGCGAAGCTCGACGGGGCGCGCGTGCGCACCGAGCGTTTCGCCGTGCCGCTGCTCGGGCGCCCGGACGATCTTCTCGCCATCGACGTTGCCGACGTCCATCCCGAGCTCGCAGGTCGCCGCGTGCGTGGCCGGCTCGACGGTTCGCGCGTCGTGTCGTACTGGCCGCGCGCGGACATCGTGCGCGGGAAGGCGAAGCTCGACCGGCATGCGATCGCGTGGGTCGCCGACCCGCTGGATGCGTTTTTCCTCGAAGTGCAGGGGTCGGGCCGCATCGCCTTGCCCGATGGCACGACGATGCGCGTCGGCTACGCCGACCAGAACGGGCACCCGTATCGCGCGATCGGGCGCGTGCTGGTCGAGCGCGGCGAGATGGCGCTCGAGCAGGTGTCGCTGCAGTCGATCCGCGACTGGGCGCGACGCCATCCCGACGAGCTCGCGGCCCTCCTGGACGAGAACCCGAGCTACGTCTTCTTTCGCGAAATGCCGGCGCCGGCGCCCGGCTCGCCCGACGCCGCGATCGACGGGCCGATCGGCTCGCTCGGCGTGCCGCTCGCGGCAGGTCGCGCGATCGCCGTCGACGCGACGATCGTGCCGCTCGGCGCACCGGTCTGGCTGTCGATCGCGGGCGGCGAGATGGCCGTCTCGCGACTCGTGCTCGCGCAGGACACCGGCGGCGCGATCCGCGGCGCCGTTCGCGCCGACCTCTTCGTCGGCTACGGCGGCGAGGCGATGGAGCGCGCCGGCCGCATGCGCGAGCGCGGTCGCCTGTGGATCCTGTGGCCGACCGCCGCGCCGCCTCCGCCGAACGCGATGGCAGCAATGCCACAGTAAGAATTACAAACGAGCCGATCGCCGGCCGCTCGCTTGCGTGCGTTTCGGGCGGACGCTAAAAACAGTGGCCGTGATCACTGTCCGCCCATCGCGCGCCCTCGGCTCACTCGTCACGCGATCGCTGGTGATCGCGGCGGCGCTGGCGCTCGCGCTCGCGCCCGCGGCCTTCGCGACCGCGCAGCAGCGCATCGCGCAGCTCGCCGACCTGTCGCTCGAGCAGCTGGCCGACATCGTCGTGACGTCCGTGTCGCGCCGCGAGCAGAAGCTCGCCGACGCGCCGGCGTCGATCTACGTCATCACCGCGGACGACATCCGGCGATCCGGCGTGCGCTCGCTGCCCGAAGCGCTGCGGCTGGCGCCCAATCTCCAGGTCGCGCGCGCCGATGCGAACCAGTACGCGGTCACGGCGCGCGGCTTCGGCAACGTGCTCGCGAACAAGCTGCTGGTGATGGTCGACGGGCGCACGATCTACTCGCCGCTGTTCTCGGGCGTGTTCTGGGAAGCGCACGACGTGATGCTCGAGGACGTCGATCGCATCGAGGTCGTGTCCGGTCCGGAAACCACGCTGTGGGGCACGAACGCCGTCAACGGCGTCATCAACGTGATCACCAAGCCGGCGAAGGACACGCAAGGCACGCTCGTCGCCGGCGGCGGCGGCAACCGCGACTGGCAGGGCTCGGTCCGCTACGGCGGGGCGCTGCCCGGCGGCTACTACCGGATGTACGCGCGCGTCACCGGGCTCGAGGCCACCGAGCGCGCGAACGGCGCCTCGGTCGACGATGCATCGCGTCGCGCGCGCATCGGCTTCCGCTACGACGGCAGCGACGCGGCCAACGCCTGGACGGTGATCGCCGACGCTTACACCGGCGACATCGACCAGCCGGGCGCCGGCCGCGACATCGACGGCGGCAACCTCCTCGTTCGCTGGCAACGCTCGCTCGCGAACGGCACGGCGCTCGACGTGCAGGCGTATTACGACCATTCGACGCTCGACCAGGGAACGTTCCGCGACAGGCTCGACACGCTGGACGTCGATGCCCAGGCACGAACGCGCATCGCCGACCGCCACACGCTGGTCGTCGGCGGCGGCTATCGGCTGCAGCGCGACCGGACGCGCGGCGGCGCGGCGCAGACGTTCATTCCCGCCGACCGGGACGTCACGACCGGCTACGTGTTCGCGCAGGACGAGTTCGGGGTCACGCCGGCGCTCGCGCTGATCGGCGGGCTCAAGGTCGAGCACAACGACTACACCGGCGTCGAGCTGCTGCCCAACGTGCGGCTGCGCTGGCAGGCGACGAAGGACGTCAGCCTGTGGACGGCGGCGTCGCGTGCCGTGCGCGCGCCGTCGCGCATCGACCGCGAATTCTTCATCCCGGGGGTGGCTCCGTTCGTCCTCAACGGCGGTCCCGATTTCAGGTCGGAGGTCGCCAACGTCTTCGAGGCGGGCGTGCGCGGACAGCTGGCGCCGCGGCTGAGTTACGCGCTGACCGCGTTCTATCACGACTGGAAACGGTTGCGCAGTGCCGAACCCCGCCCCGGCGCCGGCCTCGTCTTCGCCAACGGCATCGAGGGTTCGACGCGCGGCGTCGAAGGGTGGGCGACGTACTACCCGATGGCCGGGTGGCGATTGACCGCCGGAGGCACGGTGCTGCGCCAGCGCCTGCATGCGCGCGACGGCGTCATCGACCAGGGCGGGCTCGCGGCGCTGGGCAACGATCCGAAGCGCTCGTTCGTGCTGCGCTCGTCGCACGACCTGCCGAACCGTCAAACGGTGGACGTGATGCTGCGCCACGTCGGCGCGCGTCCGAATCCGGCCGTGCCCGCGTACACTGCGGTCGATGTTCGGTGGGGCTGGCACGTGAACGACCGCGTCGAGGTGTCGATGACCGCCGAGAACGTCGGCGACGCGAGGCACCCGGAATGGGGACCGGCGGCGAACCGCGTCGAGTTCGAACGCGCGTATTTCGCGAAGGTACTGGTGCGGCTGTGACGAGGGGTGGGGCAACGGGGCGCGGCCTGCCCGGCCGTCGCCGGTCGGCGCGCGCGTTTCGCTGGTGGGCGACGACGCTCGTATGCGTCGCACTGTCGCTGCCGGCGATCGCGCTGGCGCAATCGTCCGAGGACAGCGCGCTCGAGCGCCGCGTCAAGGCGGCGTTCATCTACCAGTTCATCCCCTACGTCGAGTGGCCGCCGAAGGCGTTTCCCGACGCGGAGACGCCGATCGTCGTGAGCGTCGTCGGCTCCGAGCAGGCGGTCGGCGAGCTGCAGGAGGTCATCGGCAAGCGCAGCGCGCAGGGGCGGCCCTTGCTGGTGCGCCGCTGGCGCGACAGCGATGCGCAGGGCGGGCCGCACGTCGTCTACGTCACGCGCTCGCATGCCGATCGCCTGCCCGCCGTTGCACGCGCCGCCCAGGCGAACGGAATGCTGGTCGTTTCCGAGCAGGAGACCGGGCTCGATCAGGGCGGCATGATCAATTTCCGGCTGGTCGACGGCAAGGTGCGCTTCGACGTCGCGCTCGGGCCGGCCGAGCGCGCCGGCCTTCGCATCAGCTCGCGGCTGCTGGCGGTCGCGCAGACGGTGCGCTCGGCGAGCTGACGATGCTGGCCGGCATCACACGGTCGCTGCGCGGCAAGGTGATGCTCGTCGTGCTCGCGACGACGCTGTGCGCGCTGCTGTTCACGGCGATCGCGCTGGCCGTCTACGAGGTGGCGACCTACGACGACGCGCTCGTCCGGGACCTCAGGACGCAGGCCGAGATCCTCGCGCGGGCGAGCGAGGCGGCCCTCTCGTTCAACGATCCGAAAGCCGCGTCGGAGAACCTCTCGTCGCTGCGCCTGCGTCCGCAGGTCCGGACGGCGGCGATCTATGCCGCCGACGGCTCGCTGTTCGCGACCTACCCGGCCGAAGGCGCCACCGTCCCTCCACGACCCGAAGCGCTCGAGGCCCGCGTCGTCGACAACGTGCTCGTGCTGTTCCAGCCGATCGTCGTCGACGGCGCCCGCATCGGCACGCTGTTCCTCAGCACGCGCTACGAGCTCGCCGCGCGGATCATCGACTCGCTGACGATCCTGTCCGCGGTGATGCTCGCGAGCTTCCTCATCGCGACGCTGATGTCGGCGTGGCTGCAGCGCGCGATCACGCAGCCGATCCTCGACGTGACCGAGGTCGCGCGGCAGGTGATCGAGCGTCGCGACTTCACGCTGCGTGCCACGCCGCGCACCGACGACGAGACCGGCTACCTGGTGCGCGCGTTCAACGACATGCTGGGCGAGGTCGGCCAGCGCACCGAGGCGCTCGAGGCGGCGTACGCGACCGTGCAGCACGAGATCGCCGAGCGGCGTGCCGCCGAGGCGGCGCTGCGCGAGGCCGACCGGCGCAAGGACGAGTTCCTCGCGACGCTCGCGCACGAGCTGCGCAATCCGCTCGCGCCGCTCAGGAACGGCCTCGACATCCTGCGGCTGCCGTCGCTCCCGCCCGAGCGCATGGCGCAGGTGCGGCAGCTGATGGAGCGGCAGCTCGCGCAGCTCACGCGCCTCGTCGACGACCTTCTGGACGTGTCGCGGATCAGCACCGGCAAGCTGGTCGTGCGGCGCGAGCGCCTGCCGCTGCAGCCGATCGTGCACAACGCGATCGACACGGCGCGGCCGCTCGTCGACGCGCGCGGGCACCGCCTGGAGGTCGACATGCCGGCCGCGGCGATCGACGTCCACGCCGACGCCACCCGCCTCGCGCAGGTGATCGGCAATCTGCTCAACAACGCCGCCAAGTACACGCCCGATGGCGGCTCGATCCGGCTCACGGTGCGCGAGGTCGGTCGCGACATCGAGATCGTCGTCGCCGACACCGGGATCGGCATCCCGGCGAGCATGATCGACCGGGTGTTCGACATGTTCACGCAGGTCGACACCTCGCTCGATCGCTCGACGGCCGGGCTCGGCGTCGGACTGTCGCTGGCGAAGCGGCTGGTGGAGCTGCACGAGGGAACGGTCCATGCCGAAAGCGAAGGCCGCGGCCGCGGCAGCCGCTTCGTCGTACGCCTGCCGCGATTCGCCGCGAACGCCCCGGAGCGCGCGCCGCCCGCGCCGCGGTCGGAGCGCGTCGAGTCCCCCTCGAGCGCGCAGCAGGCGCGACGCGTGCTGCTCGCGGACGACAACGTCGACTTCGCTTCGAGCCTCGCGTTCATCCTGCGCGGGCTCGGCCACGAGGTGCGCATGACGCACGACGGCGCCGAGGCGCTCGCGGCGGCAAGGGATTTCCGGCCCGATATCGCGTTTCTCGACATCGGCCTTCCCAAGCTGCACGGCTATGCGCTCGCGCGCGAGCTGCGCGCCGATCCGGCGACGCGCGGCGCGAGGCTCGTCGCCATCACCGGCTGGGGACAGGACCGCGACCGGCGCGAAGCGCGCGATGCCGGGTTCGACGACCATTTCGTGAAGCCGGTCTCGGTCGACCAGATCATCGCGCTGCTCGCCGAGATGCCGCCGGCGCGGCCGAGCGATCCGGTGCCGCGGTCACCGGACGCGAAAGACCTCGCGTGACGATGCCGCGCTAGCGCGACTCGAGCACGTCCTCGGCCTGCTTGTCGGCGTGATACGACGACCGCACGAGCGCGCCCACCGCTGCGTGGCGGAACCCCATCGTCCTCGCCTCGCGCTCGAACATGGCGAACGTCTCGGGGTGCACGTAGCGCTCGACCGGCAGGTGCTCGCGCGACGGCTGCAGGTACTGGCCGATCGTCAGCATGTCGATGTCGTGCGCGCGCATGTCGCGCATCACGGCCAGGATCTCGTCGTCGGTCTCCCCCAGCCCCACCATCAGCCCGGACTTGGTCGGGACGTGCGGCACGCGCCGCTTGAATTCGCGCAACAGCGCGAGCGAGTGCGCATAGTCCGACCCGGGGCGCGCGCGGCGGTACAGCCGCGGCACGGTCTCGAGGTTGTGATTCATGACGTCCGGCGGCGCCGCCTCGAGGATCGCGAGCGCGCGATCCATGCGCCCGCGGAAGTCGGGCACCAGCACCTCGATCTGCGTGTTCGGCGACCGCTCGCGTATCGCGCGGATGCAATCGACGAAGTGCCCGGCCCCGCCGTCGCGCAGATCGTCGCGATCGACGCTCGTCACCACCACGTACCGCAGCCGCAGCGCCGCGATCGTATCGGCGAGGTTCACCGGCTCCTCGGCATCGAGCGGCCGCGGACGCCCGTGACCGACGTCGCAGAACGGGCAGCGCCGCGTGCAAACGTCGCCCATGATCATGAACGTCGCCGTGCCCTTGCCGAAGCATTCGCCGATGTTCGGGCAGCTCGCTTCCTCGCACACCGTGTGCAGGCGGTGCTCGCGCAGGATCGCCTTGATCTCGAAGAAGCGCGGCGAGCTCCCCGCGCGAACGCGGATCCACTCGGGCTTTCGCAACGGCTCGGTCGGGACGACCTTGATCGGGATGCGCGAGGTCTTGGCCCCGCCCTTGTGCTTGACGCCGGCCGCGTTCGACGGCGGTAGCGTGTCGACGGGATCGCTCATGCGCGCGACAGCGCCCGCAGGCGCGAGGAGAGGAGGGGCGCGAGCGCCGTCCCCGAGGCGGCGACGTCGATCGCCACGCCCTGCTCGCGCAGCGACGTCACGGCAAGCCCCGGGTACCCGCAGGGGTCGATGGCGCGGAACGGCGCGAGGTCCATGTCGACGTTGAGCGCGAGGCCGTGGTAGGTGCGGCCGTTGCGGACCTTGAGGCCCAGCGCCGCGAGCTTCGCCTCGGCGCCGTCGCCGCGAACGTACACGCCGGGCGCGTCCGGCTTGCCGTAGGCGATGATGCCGAGCGAGGCGGCGAAGTCTATCACCGCGGCCTCGATCGCCCGGACCATCGCCCGGACGCCGGCGCGGCTTCGCGCGAGGTCGTACAGCAGATAGGCGACGAGCTGCCCCGGCCCGTGATAGGTCACCTGCCCGCCGCGATCGACGAACACGACGGGAATGGCGCCCGGGTCGTGCACGTGCTCGCGACGGCCGGCGAGCCCGAGCGTGAACACCGGCGGATGCTCGGTGAGCCAGATCTCGTCGGGCGCGTCGTGCGTGCGCGCGTCGGTGAACCGCTGCATCGCACGCCAGCACCCGACGTAGTCGCTCGTTCCCAGCCGGCGGACGCACACACCGAAAGGATCGACGGCGCCCTCCGGCAATGCGAACGAGACCGGAGGGCGGGCGACCGGCCGGGCGCCGAAGCCCGCCGGCGCGGCGCCCGGTAGTGAGCAAGCGCTCACAACACCATCGTGACCAGCGGATGCGACGTGAGCTCCCGGTACAGGTTGTCGAGCTGGTCGCGCGACGTCGCGTTGATGGTGACCGTCACCGACAGGTAGTTCCCCTCGCGCGATGCCCGCATCTCCAGCGTGGCCGGCTCGTAGTCGGGCGCGTGCTTCAGCACGACGTCGACGATCGCCTGCGCGAAGCCGTCGGTCGTTCGCCCCATGACCTTGATGGGGAACGCGGTCGGAAACTTGAGCGCCGATTCGCTGGGTTCCGGCTTCATGACACGGGAGAGGAAGAAGGTATCCATCGAGCCCATATGAAGGCGCGCCGCGGCGGGTACAAGCGCCGGGCGGCCGAGCCCACGCCCGCTCAGGCAGCGTACATGTAGTCGCGCGTCAGCGGATGCGGCAGCCGCCCGTCGCGCATCGGCTTGCCCGCCAGCAGCTGCCAGAGCGACAGCCAGCCGCGGTCGAACGCGTGCGCGGAACCGGCCATGTAGATGCGCCAGATGCGGTAGCGCTCATCGCCGGCCTCGCGGCGCGCCGCATCTCCGTTCGCCTCGAGCCGCTCGGTCCAATGCCAGAGCGTCCGCGCGTAGTGCTCGCGCAGCGCCTCGGCGTCGACGACCTCGAGCCCGGCCGCCGCCATCGCGGCCATGACCTTCGATACGTGCGTCAGCTCGCCGCCCGGAAAGACGTAGCGCTCGACGAAGTCGCCGATGCCGCTGCCGAGCGCGTCGGCATCGATCGGATTGTGCGTGATGCCGTGATTCAGCACGAACCCGCCCGGCTTCAGCACGCTGAAGATCTTGCCGAAGTATCGCGGGAAGCGCGCCACGCCGACGTGCTCGAACATGCCGACGCTCGCGACCTTGTCGTAGACGGGCGCATCGGGCAGGTCGAGGTAGTCGAGGAGCTCGACCTCGACGCGGCCGGCGAGGCCACGGCGATCGATCTCGGCCCTCACGTGGTCGTACTGGTTCTGCGACAGCGTGATGCCCTTCGCGTGCACGCCGTAGGCTTCGGCAGCGCGGAACACGAGCCCGCCCCAGCCGCAGCCGATGTCGAGCAGCCGCTCGCCCGGCGCGAGGCGAAGCTTGCGGCAGATGTGGTCGAGCTTGGCGAGCTGTGCCGCGTCGAGCGTGTCGTCCTCGCGGCGGAAATAGGCGCACGAGTACACCATGCGCTCGTCCAGCCACAGCCGGTAGAACGCGTTGCTGACGTCGTAATGGTGCGCGACGTTCGCGCGGTTGCGGCGCCGCTGATGCGCCCACGCGCGGACCCGCGAGCCGACCCGGTCGCGGCCGTGGCGGATGTCGCCGACCATGCGTTCGGCGATGCCGAGCATGCGGCGCGCGCTGCCGGTGAAATCGAGGTCGCCATGGACATACGCCGTGGCGAGCCGGCCGAGCGCAGGCCGCGCGAGCGCGCGCAGGCCCTGCAACGAGCGAACGACCACGCGCACTTCGGGGCGGTCGGCGAGCCGCACGCTCGCCCCGTCCGGCAGCTGCAGTTCCACCGGCACGCCGGAGTTCCCGTACCGGTTCTCGATGATCCTGGCAAGCGACGCGGGCATGCGAATCTCGCGGGCGAGGTCGGGAGGGGACAGTTAGTGTAGCAAGCGGCGCCCGGGCCGGCGAAACCGCGCCGGGGCGCGATTGACGCCCCGCCACGGCGCCGCCTACCATCGCCCGGCCGCGGGCACCTGCCCGCGCGCTCCCCCGCCAGCACAAGCGAATGTCACCGCCCGGTTCGGTCCACGATGCCAAACCGGCGGTCGGCGAACGGCATCTGCGCGACGTGCTGGCCGAGTTCGCGACCGGCGTGACGATCATCACGACGCGCAACCGCGAGCACAAGTACGTCGGCTTCACCGCGAACTCGTTCAACGCCGTGTCGCTGAAGCCGCCGCTGGTCGTCTGGAGCCTGTCGCAGGCGGCCAACAACCGGCTCGCGTTCGAGCAGTGCGAGCGCTACGCGATCAGCGTGCTGTCGGCGAGCCAGCTCGACCTCGCGCGGCGCTTCTCGCGGCCGCACGCCGATCGCTTCGACGGCGTTCCCTACACGCTGGGCTGGGCGGACGCGCCGCGCATCGACGGCGCGCTCGCCTGGCTCGAGTGCCGGCACTTCGCCTGGCAGCCGACCGGCGACCACACGCTGTTCGTCGGCGAGGTGGTCCACTGCGCGCGCGCGGGCGGACAGCCGCTCGTGTTCCAGGGCGGCGCGTTCGTCACCGTGGCGAGCCTGCCCTCCGGCAGGTCGAGGAGCTGAACGAAACCGCGGCGCGGTGCGCGCGCGTCGTGGCTCAGCCGCGCGACAGCAGTGCCGCCGCCGCGTCGGCATGCGGCTGCGGCTTGCGCGACTGGAACACTTCGTACATCCGCCGGAACATCGGCCCCGGGACGCCGCCGCCGAACGGCTTGCCGTCGACGCGCGTGACCGCGAGCACTTCCTTGGTCGACGACGACAGCCACATCTCGTCCGCCGTGAACACCGCCTCGCGACTCACCGGGCGCATGTCGAACGGCAGGCCGGCCGCGCCGGCGAACTCCATCGTCGCGTCGTAGGTGATGCCCGGCAGGATGTGGTTGTCCTTGGGCGGCGCCACGATGCGCCCGCCGATGACGACGAGCACGTTCGACGCCGACGCCTCGGTGAGCCAGCCGTCGCGGAACATCACGGTCTCGACGGCGCCGGCATCCGCGGCGAGCTGGCGCATCAGCACGTTGCCGAGCAGCGACGTGGTCTTGAGGTCGCAGCGCTGCCAGCGGTTGTCGTCGGCGGTGACCACCGCGACGCCGCGCTCGACCTGCTCGCGCGACGGCAGCGGCAGCGGGTTGCTCATCATGAACACCGTCGGCGCGATGCCGGAGGGGAACGCGTGGTCGCGCTTCGCCACGCCGCGCGTGATCTGCAGGTACACCGCCTGGTCGTCGAACGGCTGCTTCGCGACGATCGCCGCGACGAGCCCAGCCCACTGCGCGTCGTCGTGCGGGTTGGCGAGCCGGATGCCGTCGAGGCTGCGCTGCAGGCGGGCGAGATGGTGCGCGAGACGGAACGGCTGCCGGCGATACACCGGGATCACTTCGTACACGCCATCGCCGTAGATGAAGCCGCGGTCGAGCACCGGCACCTTCGCTTCGTCGAGCCGCACGAACCCGCCGTTGAGGTAGACGATGCGGTCGGCGTCGGTCATGGCTTCATTCCCTTCGTCTCGGACTTGGGCTCGCTCGCGAACCACAGGCGCACCGTATCCCAGGCGCGGCCGACGAGGCTCGCCGGCGGCACGTCCTCGAGTGCGATCAGCGGAAACTCGGCCACGTTCCTGCCGTCGAAGGCGACCTGCACGAGGCCGACGCGCTGGCCGCTCTGGACGGGCGCGATCAGCCGCTCCTGCGCGACGAGCGAGAGCGCGAGCTTGTCGGCCTGCCCCTTCGGCAGCGTGACGTGCCGGTCCGCGAGGAAGCCTGCGGACACCTCGGGCGCGGCGCCCTTCCATACGGGAAGCTTCGTGACCGTGCGGCCCGACTGGTAGAGCGCCACCGTGTCGAACGCCTGGAAGCCGTAGTTCAGGAGCTTCTGGCTTTCGGTGGCGCGCGCCGAGTCGGATCCGGCGCCGAGCACGACGGACAGCAGCCGCCGCTCGCCGCGCAGCGCGGACGCGATCAGGCACCAGCCGGCGGCATCGGTGTGGCCGGTCTTGACGCCGTCGACGTGCGGATCGGTCCACAGCAGGCGGTTGCGGTTCGCCTGCGTGATGTTGTTGTAACGGAACTCCTTCTGCGCATACAGCGGGTAGAACTCCGGATAGTCGCGGATCAGCGCGCCGGCGAGCCGGGCGAGGTCGGCCGCGGTCGAATAGTGCTGCGGCCCCGCGAGCCCGGTCGAGTTGGAGAAGCGCGTGTTCGTCATGCCGAGGCGCACCGCCTCCGCGTTCATGCGCTCGACGAACGCTTCCTCGCTCCCCGCGACCAGTTCGGCGAGCGCGATCGACGCGTCGTTGCCCGACTGCACGATCATCCCTTTCAGGAGCTCGTCGACGGTCACCGACTTGCGCGGCTCGATGAACATGCGCGAGCCTTCGGCGCGCCAGGCCCGCTGCGACACCGTCACCATCTGCGACGGGACGATCGACTTCTGCCGCAAGGCCCCGAACACGAGGTACGCGGTCATCAGCTTGGTCAGCGACGCGGGATCGCGCTTGTCGTCCGGGTTGCTCGCCACGAGCGTCTGGCCGCTCTGCATGTCGACCAGCACGTACGACGCGGCGACGATGGACGGCGTGCCGAACGCCCCCGCGGGGAGCGCGCTCGCCGATGCGGACGCCGCTGTCGCATTCTTGCCCGCCGGCGGCTGGGCCGCGGTGAGCGGCTGCGACGCGATGACCAGCGGGAGAATCGCCGCGAGAAGCGCGGCGCGACGTCGGCTCTGCATGTGGACAGCGGGATGCAAAGCGTCGAATTATAGACCGCATCGAACAGCGACTCTCGGAAGGCACGACCATGAAGCTGCGCACCGCCGCGGTCCCGCTCGCATTGTCGTTCCTGGCGGCGAGCTGCGCGACGACGCTCGCGCCGCGTGCCGACGTCGCCGAAGTGATCGAGGCGGAGCGTGCGTTCGCGCGCCTCGCCGACGAGATCGGCGTGCGCCCCGCGTTCACCGCCAACTTCGCCGACGATGCCGTGTGGATGCTGCCCGCGCCGACATCGCTCGCCGCCGCGTACGCCGCGCGACCCGCGCCTGCCGATCCGCGTGCGCTGCGGCTCGAATGGTCGCCGGCCATCGCAGGCATCGCGGCCAGCGGTGATCTCGGCTTCACGAGCGGCCCGTCCCGCGCCTCGCTGCGCGACGGCAGCCGCCCGCCCGCGCACGGCATCTATTTCTCGATGTGGAAACGGCTGCCCGAAGGCCACTGGCGCGTCGCGCTCGACGTCGGCGTCCAGCAGCCGAACGAAGTCGGCGCGGCGATGCTGGCGCCGTCGCCGCCGATGTTCGCAGCCCCGGCCGCGCGCGCTGCGGGGAACGACGCGCCGCACGAAACCGAGCGCGGAGCGTCATGGGACGGATCGCGTCTTCGCGCACTGCTGGCCGACGACGCACGCCTCATCCGCACCGACACGCCCGCCACGCGCGGCAGGCTCGCCGTGGCCGAGGCGCTCGGCGCGCAGTCGATCGTGCTGAAGCCGCTCGGCGGCGCGGTCGCGCGAAGCGCCGATCTCGCCTACAGCTACGGCGAATACGACGCCGCGCCCGCGCACGGCTACTACGTTCACGTGTGGACGCGCGACGCGCAGGGCGACTGGCGCCTCGCGATCGTCGTCAGGCCCTAGCGACCGGCCGCTCGCTGCGCAACGACGTTCTCCCGCGCCGGCGCAGTGGCCGAACGCTCGACGTCAAACGAACGTCGATCCGCGAGTCGAGGACGCCGCGGCAACGTCACGCGCTGCACGGCGCATCGGGCGCGCGTTCACCGCGGCGC
>Ga0307415_100000722_pt1 | contig 14805 bp, 14 predicted proteins | sample DK1Cmetagenome_FD_204524 | JGI IMG/M metagenome (GOLD analysis project Ga0307415, IMG submission 204524) | Maize rhizosphere microbial communities from greenhouse at UC Davis, California, United States - DK15-C-2 | ecosystem: Host-associated > Plants > Roots > Rhizosphere > Soil | place: USA...
TACGGCTCAAGCGGCGAACGCACGGCCGCCCTTGACGGCTGGCTCTGGTACTACAACCATCGACGCCGACACTCAGCCCTCGGCCGCCAGCCGCCCGTCAGCAGGACCAACGTGCTCGGCTCCTACACCTAGGAGGGTTTGGCGGAACGTCCCTCGTCGCCGGGACGCGCTGGTCGTTCCGAGGCAAGGACGCAGGGAGCCTCGTGTCATTCTGAACGCGGATGCGTTGGGGGCGACCCGTCATTCTGAACGCGGATGCGTTGGGGCGAGCGGCGCGCCTCAGGCGGCACAGATGATGTTTCGTCAAGCCCTCCTAGGCTCGGGCGCCCGCGAGGAGCCCGGCGCGCTCGAGGGCGCCGCGGAGAGCCGTCTTCTCGGCTTCGGTCGCCTCCACGAGGGGGAGGCGGTGGCCGCCGACTTCGTGGCCAAGCATGTTCAGCGCCGCCTTGACCGGGATCGGATTGGCGACCGACAGCGCCTCGATTACGGGCGCGAGCTCCTTTTCAATTTCCCGCGCGCCTTCGGGATCCCCGTCGGCGAAGCGGGTCACGAGCTCTCGAACACGGGGGCCGACAATGTGCGTGTAGACGAGGATCCCGCCCTTTCCCCCCAGCTCCAGGAAAGGAAGGAGAAGCTCGTCCCCGCCTGCCAGGAGGATGAGCCCACTTTCGGACACGACGCGACGGGCCTGGTCGAGGTCGGTGGTCGCTTGCTTGACGTACTGCACGTTGGGGATCTCGGCCAGCTCGGCGAGCGTATCCGGCTCGAGGTTGATGACGACGCGCTGCGGAATGTTGTAGACGACGATCGGCTTGTCCGTCACCGCGGCGATCGCCTCGAAGTGAGCCACGATTCCGCGCACGGGCGGCTTGTTGTAGTACGGCGTGACTACGAGGAAGGCGTCGACGCCGAGCTTGTTTGCCTCCCTAGTCAGATGGACTGAGTGCGCGGTCGAGTACGTCCCGGTCCCCGCGACGACGTCTGCCCGATCCCCCACTGCCTCGATCGCGGCCGCGAAGAGACTGAGGCGCTCCTCGTCGCTCAGTGTCGGCGCCTCCCCGGTCGTCCCAGCCACGACGACGCCGTCCGAGCCGTTCTCGACGAGGTGCACGCAGAGGCGCTTGAACGAGTCGAGATTGACCGAGCCGTCCTCCGCGAACGGTGTTACAACGGCCGTCAGGATCTGCCCGAGCACCAGGCTCATTTTACTCCAGCAGCCTGTCGAGCCCCAAGGTGACTCCGGGCGCAAGGCCTGGGAGCTTCTCGAGGGCGAGGAGGACGCCCGGGACGAACGCCTCCCGGGACGTCGTGTCGTGGCGAATGGTCAAGAGTTGTCCGAGCCCGCCGAGGAGGACCTCCTGATGCGCCACGAGCCCGGGAAGGCGCACGGAGTGAATGGGTACGCCTCCTCCCATCGCCTCCGCCGTCGCCTTGGCCGTTCCGGACGGCGCGTCGACCTTCCGCTCGTCGTGCAGCTCGACGATCTCCGCATGCGGGAGGTGACGGAAGGCCTCGGCCGCAAAGCGCATCATCAGCACCGCGCCCACTGCGAAGTTCGGTGCGACGAAGCACGCGATCCCTCGCTCGCGGGCAAGCGCGTCGAAGCCGGCGAGGTCGCCCGCGCCGAGGCCCGTCGTTCCGACCACGGTGGGCAAGCCCGCCTCGAGCGAGCCCACCACGTTCGCCTGAACCGCGTCGGGGCGGGTGAAGTCGATCGCAGCGTCGTGGCCGTCGTAGCTCGGCTTGTCGCCGCGGTCGACCCCCGTGACCTCGTGACCGGCATACTCGAGCTTGGGGCCGAGGACGGAGCCCACCTTGCCGCTCGCGCCAAAGAGGAGAATCTTCACGCCGCAGCGGCGGAAACGAGTGCGGGAGCCACTCGCTCGACCGCGCGTAGAACGCGGTCCTCGCTGGGCCCGATCGCTGCCGCGGAAAGACGGTCGCGGGCGAGCAGCAGGTCCGCCAGCTCGGCCACTCCGGAGATCTCGACCGCCTCGATCTCGGCCAGGATGCGGTCGAGCGAGAGGAGCTCGCTGTCGGTGATGAGGGATTTTCCGAGCCGGCTCATGCGGTTCGAGGTCAGCTCCATGGACAGCATGATTCGGCCCTTGAGGTTCTCCTTCGCGCGCTCAATCTCTTCCTCCTTGACCTCGCCGGCGGCGACGGCTGCGATCTGCTCGCCCACGATGTCGAGACAGGGCCCGAGGTTCTCCTCCCTCGTTCCGACATAGATGCCGATCTGGCCCGTGTCCGCGTACTGGGATGAGTACGTGTAGACCGAGTATGCGAGCCCGCGCTTTTCACGGATCTCCTGGAAGAGCCGCGAGGAGGCCGAGCCTCCGAGGACACCGTCGAGGATGGAGGCGGTGAAGCGGCGCTTGTCGGAGCGGGAGATCCCGGGAGCGCCGAGGCAGACGTGGTACTGCTCGGTGTCCTTGCGCTGAAAGTGCAGGCTTGGCCCCGGAGGCGCGACGAAGGCAGCCCGGGCCGCCGGCCTCCGCGCGGGGGGCTCGCGCAGCTTCTTCTCCATGCGCTCGACGAGAGCGAGCAGCCGCTCGTGGTCGATGCTTCCCGCTGCAGCGACCACGACGTTGGCGGCCGTGTAGCGAGCCCGATGGTAGGCGGCCACCGAGCGACGGCTGACGCTCGCGATCACGTCGGCGCTCCCGAGCACTGGGCGGCCCAGCGGGTGGTTGCCGAACACGGCCTGCGTGATGAGGTCGTGGACAAGCTCCTGGGGGCTGTCTTCGATCATGGCGATTTCCTCGAGGACGACTTCGCGTTCGGAGTCGAGGTCGGCGAGGGTCGGCACGAAGACCATGTCCGTCATCACGTCGAGCGCCCTCTCGACGTGATCGTCGAGAACCCGTCCGTAGACGACCGTGTAGTCGCGAGCGGTCGCGGCGTTGAGCTCGCCGCCGAAGGTGTCGAAGATCTCGGCGATCTCCTGGGCCGAGTAGATCCGAGAACCCTTGAAGAGCAGATGCTCGAGGAAATGGGTCACGCCGGCGCGGCCGTCGTCCTCGTCTCGCGAGCCGGTTCCGATCCATAGGCCGATCGCCGCGGAGCGAATGCTGGGCAGAGGCTCGCTGATCACCCGCGTGCCGCCGTCGAGCTGCGTCAGCAGGTAGTTCTGCACACTGGGATGGTAAGGGACCTAAGCGCCCCGGAACGCCCGTCCCGGATCCCCGGAGGCCCGGACGAGCAGCTTGACGAGCTTCAGCGGCGGCCGCGCGAGCCCGCCGACGCCGCCGACGTCCGCTACGTCGCCGCGCACGATCCGCTCCACGGCGCCCCAGACGATGCGCGTGCTGGCAAGCGCGAATGTGCTTCTCGGGAAGCGGTCGAGCGCCACCTTGACGCCCCAGGAGGCCCACAGGTGAGTTGCGAGGCGCTTCGCCAAGCGCGGGCCGTACGGATCGAGACTCAAGGCCCGTCCGGCGAGGACGTCGAGGGCCGCATCCACGGCGTACTGCGAGCTCAGGAACCCCTCGAACATCCCATCTCCCGAGACCGGGTCGATCAGGCCGGCCGCGTCGCCGACGACGAGCGCGCGTCCACGCGCGAGCGTGGAGCGCGGCGAGCGGAGCGGCAGCCGGTACCCGCGAACCTCCTGGAGGTCGGAGGCGGACACCCCGTGCGCCTCGCAGAGTCGCCGCAGATGGTCGCGGAGCGCCGGTCCTTCTCCTCCCCAGCCCCCCACGCCGAAATTGACGTGATCGCCCTTGGGAAAGACCCAGCCGTAGCCGCCGGGAACGACGCCGAACTCGAGCACCAGCTTGCCTCGGTAGTCGGCGCGGAGCTGGGAGCCGGGAAGGTTCCCCTCCAGCGCTACGCCCACGTGCTGGTTCCCGCCCAGCTCGAGCGCACGGGCCGTGACTCCGTTCACGCCGTCGGCTCCGATGATCACCTCGGCTTCGTAGCGCGCCCCGTCCGCGACCACGGCGATGCCTCTCTCCCCGCTCTCGACGCCGGTGACCCGCACCCGGTCCCGGAACTCGGCTCCCGCCGTCGAGGCTTGCTCGGCGAGGAAGTGGTCGAGCCTCTTGCGCTGCGTTAGGTAGACGAGGGGCATGCCGGCGCCGCGCCCCAAAGTCCTGCCGTACCGGAGGCGGAGGTCGACCGAAGTGGCCACGTCTTCGACGACAGGATCGATGGAGAACGGGAGCAGCCTCGCGGCCCGCTCGGTCACGCCACCCCCGCAGGGCTTGTCCCGGGGGAAGGTCGCCCGGTCGAGGAGGAGGACGTCTGCGCCGGCCGCGGCGAGCCGGTACGCGGCCGTCGACCCCGCCGGTCCGGCCCCGACCACGATCGCCTCGTAGCGTCTCACGCCTCTATTCTGTCCCTTCGGATGACAGCGCGTCCCTGGGTCTTCTCCGCCTTTGTCGTCGCGTTCTTCCTCGCTGTCTTTCGGATCGACGTGGCGGTGGGTCTGCACGGGCAGCTGATTCTCGGCGCCGCGACGTGGCTCGTCTTCGCAGCGGCTCTGCGTCCGCTGACGCCTGAGGGACGGCTGCGCGCGCTCCTCGTGGTCGTCGCCGCGACCTGCATGGAGGTCGTGGGCTCGATCATCTGGGGCGTCTACTCCTACCGGCTCGGAAACCTCCCGTTGTTCGTCCCGCCGGGGCACGGCCTGGTCTACCTCACCGGTCTACGCCTGACCGAGACGCAGCTCGTGTCCCGCCACCAGAGAGCCTTCGTCGCCGGAGTTGCCGCGGTGGCGGTCGCGTGGGCCGTCGCCGGCCTGACCCTCCTTCCGCGCGTGGACGCGAGCGGCGCCCTCGGAATGGCCGTCTTTCTCGTCTTCCTCTTTCGCGGCCGAGCCCCGGCTCTTTACGGCGCCGTCTTCCTCGTAGTGGCCGTCTTGGAGATCTCCGGGACAGCCGTGGGGGTCTGGGCCTGGAAAGATGTCGTCCCCGGCCTGCAACTGCCGTCCGGGAATCCCCCTAGCGGTGCGGCGAGTGGCTACGTCCTCTTCGACATAGTCGCCATCGCGCTGACGGCGCGCCTGCTACAGCTGTTCCAGGCGCGCCCGCTAGAGCAGCCTCTTTCGTAGGGGCGGGCGATGGCCCGCCCCTACAGAGTTGGCTGCGGCGGAGCCGCAGCTAACTAATTCTCGCGCCTAGGGCCGCGGTCGCGTGGTCCGCGATCGCGCCCACCTCGGCGCTCGCCACCTCTCGGGCGCTCTTCGCGCTCGCGGGGCGGAGCCGACTTCGCGCGCTCGATCAGCACTTCGGGTTGAACGAGCGCGCCGTCCTCGTGCTTGGCGACTAGCTTGAGGCCGATGCGGCCACGAGCCTTGTCCACCTCGAGGACCTTGACGTCGAGCACGTCGCCACGCGAGATCACGTCCTCGATGTGGGCAACCCGCCCCGGCCCCACGTTCGAGACGTGGAGAAGGCCGTCGGTGCCCTTTTTCAGCTCGACGAACGCGCCGAAGTCGGTTGTCTTCACGACCTTCCCGGTGTACTCGTCGCCGACCTCCGGCTCCTTCGTCAGGGCCTCAATGGCCGCGATGGCGGCCTCGGCCTTCGGACCGTCCGTGGCGTAGATGAGGATCGTCCCGTCCTCCTCGATGTCGATCTGCACGTCGTAGTCGGACTCGAGCCCGCGGATGGTCTCGCCGCCCTTGCCGATGATGAGTCCGATCTGCTCGGGGTCGATCTTGACGGTCGTGATCCGCGGGGCATGCTCGGAGAGCTCGGTGCGGGTCTCCGGGATCGCCTCGGCCATCTGGTCGAGGATGAACTCGCGCGCTCGCTTGGCCTGGTCGAGAGCGCTTCGCATGATCTCCTGCGTGACGCCGGTGATCTTGATGTCCATCTGGAGCGCCGTGACGCCGGCTCGGGAGCCCGCGACCTTGAAGTCCATGTCTCCGAGGTGATCCTCGGCGCCCTGGATGTCGGTGAGGATGACGTAGTCGTCGCCCTCCTTGACGAGGCCCATGGCGATGCCACCGACGGGAGCCTTGATGGGCACGCCGGCGTCCATGAGAGCGAGCGTCGAGCCGCAGACCGATCCCATCGAGGACGACCCGTTCGACTCGAGCGTCTCGGAGACGAGCCGGATCGTGTAGGGGAACTCGTCGAGCGGCGGGATCATCGGCTCGAGCGCCCTCTGCGCCAGCGCGCCGTGGCCGATGTCTCGGCGCTTGGGACCGCGCATGAAGCCCGTCTCCCCGACCGAGTAGGGCGGGAAGTTGTAGTGGTGCATGTAGCGGCGCTCCGACTCGAGGGAGAGGTCGTCGATCCGCTGACCTTCCTTCGCGGTGCCGAGCGTGAGGAGCGTCATGATCTGCGTCTGGCCCCGCGTGAAGAGCGCTGAGCCGTGGGTGCGAGGCGAAACCCCGACCTCGCACTCGATCGCACGGATCTCGTCCGTCCCGCGTCCGTCGGGGCGGCGCTTCTCGACGGCGATCTTCTTGCGGACGAGGTCCTTGTAGATCGCCTCCGCGGCCTTCTTGACGAACTGGCGAGTCAGCGCGTCCTTTACGTTCGGGCCCTCGCCCTCGACGGTGGCGGGCCCGACCGGGAACGAAAGCTCGACGGTCTCGATGATGCGGTCGAAGAGCAGGTGGCGCTTGGCCGACTTCAGCTGTTTGGAGTCCTGCTCGGCCTCGGTCAGCGCGCGCAGATCGTCCCCGAACTGCTCTCGCACCGGGCCGGTGACGGCTTCCACGCGAAGCCGCTCGAGAATCAAGTCGATGCTGGAGCGCACCTGGACCTGCCGAACGATGTCCTCCTCGCTCGAGTCGATCGTGAGCGGCGGAGCAAGCTCGGCTGAGATCTCCTCCACCGCCGTGGCGGCCTCGCGGAGGCCTTCGGACTGGATCCGCTGGCGGATGCGATCGCCGTGTTCCCGCTCGATCTCGGCCGTCAGTTCGCCGTCAAGCCACTTGGGCTTGCCGACCTGGCGCCGAAGATCCTCCTGCACCTCGCAGAGCTTCCTGATCTCGGCGTGCGCGAGGTCGAGTGCCTCGAGGAGACGCTCCTCGGGGATCTCCTGGGCGCCTGCCTCGACCATCGTCAGGCCCTCCGGCGTGCCGACGACGACGAGGTCGAGCTTGGAGTCTTCATCCAGCTCGACGAGCGTCGGGTTGATGACGAACTCGTCGTCGATCAGCCCGATTCGCACCGCGCCCACAGGCCCCATGAAGGGCAGCGGCGAGATCATCAGCGCGGCGGACGCGCCGTTCAGGCAGAGGATGTCGTATGGGGTGACGAGATCGGCCGAAAGAGTCGTGCAAATGACCTGCACCTCGTTCGTGAAGCCCTTGGGCCAGAGCGGCCGGATCGGGCGGTCGATCATTCGGGCGGTGAGGATCGCCTTCTCCGTCGGGCGTCCTTCGCGCTTGAAGAAACCGCCCGGGATCTTCCCGGCGGCGTACATGCGCTCCTCCACGTCCACTGTGAGCGGGAAGAAGTCAGCACCCTCACGGGCTTCCATCCGCCCCATCGCGGTCGCGAGCACCATCGTGTCGCCGGCGCGGACGAGCACGGATCCGTCCGCCTGCTTGGCGAGCTTGCCCGTTTCGAAGGTGATTTCGTCGCGGCCGACAGCCGTCGCGACACGCGCGTTGCCAGTAACCATCATGCTCATGTGTTGCCTCCTTGTCCTTCCCGGAAGGCGGAGGCGGAGGTTTGAGGCAACCCTGATCGGAGCTCCCTCAAACTTCCGCCGGCGGCTCCCGGCTTCTCGTCCTAGCGGCGCAGGCCCAGGTCTTTGATCAGCTGGCGGTAGCCCTCCAGGTTTCTCTTCTGCATGTAGTTCAGGAGCCGGCGCCGCTGTCCGACGAGCTTGAGCAGGCCGCGGCGGGAGTGATGATCCTTCCCGTGAGCCCGCAAATGCTCCGTCAGACCTTCGATCCGGCGTGAAAGCAGCGCGATCTGGACCTCTGTCGAGCCCGTGTCCGCCTCGTTCTTGCCGTGTCCGGCAACGACTTCCTGCTTCACCTCTTTGGTGAGTGCCATCGGCCTTAGGGTACCAACGCCAACGCGTCGAAGTTAGACGGAATCCGCAGCGTGGGCGAGGGGCGCACCTGAGTTGACGAAAACAAGCAGGTCCAAGCGGCTTCGGCCAGGCATTGCCGCAGGCCATCCGGCCACTGCTGATGCAGGTTTCGAGGTGCTAGAGGACGGCGGAAGCGCTGCCGATGCTGCTGTCGCCGCCTCGTTTGCCTCGTGCGTCGCCGAGACGGTCATGACCGGGATCGCAGGCGGAGGGCATGCGATCTGGTGGGACGGGGAGAACGGCCGCCTCCTCGACTTCTTCGTGGCCGTTCCGGGCCTCGGTGAGACGCCGAGGGAGGTCGAGCTGGTCGATATCGGCGTCCCGTTCGGCACCGAGCTCGTCCATTACGCGGTCGGCATCGCCTCCTCCGCGGTTCCAGGAGTGCCCGCGGGTCTCCATGAGCTCTGGAGCCGGCATGGCCGCCTCCCTTGGGAGCGGCTCGTCGAACCCGCGATTGCGCTCGCCCGTGTCGGCGTGGAGATGCCCCCCGCCCACGCCGCCTGCCTGGCGATGCTCTCGCCTGTGATGACGATGCGCGAGGGAGCGAGAATCTATTCGCCCGGCGGCAAGCTGCTCGAGGCGGGCGACCGTCTGGAACAGCCGGGTCTTGTGCGCGCGCTCGAGCTCCTTCGCGACGAAGGTGCCAGGAGCTTCTACGACGGCTCGCTCGCCGAAGCGCTCCTCGAGCTCATGCAGGAGCGCGGCGGCCTCGTGACGCGACGTGATCTCGACGAGTACAAGCCCACCTGGCTCGATCCGCTCGCAAGCGATTACCTCGGCCACCGCATCCTCACCCGCAGAGGTCTGACGCCTTCCGTCGGCGAGAAGCTCGCGGAGCTGCCGCGCCTGCATGCGGTCTCCCCCACCGAGCGCGCGCTCGTGCTAGCACGGGTTCTGGTGGCGCTCCCCTACAGCGGCGAAGGCGAACCGCTCGGGGATACGACGAATCTCGTCACGGCCGACTCGGACGGGAACGCCTGCGTGTTGACGACGAGCCTCGGCCTCGGCTCAGGCGACTTCCTGCCGGGCCTCGACGTCCACCTGAACAGCATGCTCGGCGAGGTCGACCTGCTCGTGAACCCGCTCGAGCCCGGGGAACGGATGGAGAGCATGATGGCTCCCACGGTCGTGCTGGCCGAGGACGGCCCGTTGCTGGCCGTCGGCGCAGCGGGAGGAACGCGCCTGCGACCTGCGCTCGTCCAGGTCCTGGCCGGCATTCTCGACGAAGGGCTCGAGCTCCAGGACGCCGTCGATCGTGCGCGGCTGCACTCGACCGGCGAGCTCGTGCACGCGGAGCCCGGCTTCGAGGAGGAGGCGCTCGCCGCGCTCGAGGCCGAGTACGAGGTGAGGCGCTGGAGCGCCATCCACCACTACTTCGGCGGCGTCAGTTTGATTGCCAGAACCGGCGCGGCAGCGGATCCGCGGCGGAGCGGAGCCGCGCAAGCTCTTCCCTGAGCTTGTCCTCGTCGGGCACCCACCCGACGTAGCCGCATTTCGGACAACCAGGGTTCGACTTGGCAGTGCCGCCTCCGTCGGGCTTCGCGTACACGACGCCACATCCGAGACAGCGAACAGAAGAAACTGCAAAAAGCCTGTTCATCCATAAGGAAAGACGCCCGAAACCGGTCAAAACTTGCGCTAGAGCTCGTTTCAGAATGAGCGGTTTCGTCTTACGGCTTGGAGGCCTGGGTCCGTGTCGGCGCGGCCCCAGAGCTTCTTCAGCGAGTTCGCAAGGCGCTCGGGCTCGATCCGGTGCGGCGGGTCGAAGTGGTGGCGCTCCTCGAACACCTCGAGCTCGAAATCTGAGAACACTCCGCTCAGACGTTTCGCGATCTCCCCGTACTGGTCCGGGTTGCTGAGACCGCCGAGCGCGAAGTAGACCGGGCGGTCGAAACGGCGAAGCGCCTCGCCGTCGATGTCGCCTCGCTTGAACGCGGCCTGGATTGCGCGGATCCCTGCCGGGCGCTTGACCATCCAGGGCGGCGGGTCGCCGGGCGGCGGCGCCGGGAGCGGGACACCCGGCTTGAGCCCGAGCCGAATGAAGGTTGGCATGAGCTGTTCGACAGGGAGCCCTTCGAGCCCGTCGAACTGCACCCAGAGCGCTTTCTCCGCGGGACTCAGATCCCAGTTTCCCGCCCAGGCGGGCTCGAGCAGCGTCAGGCTCGCGAGCCGCTCCGGTCTGGCTGCCGCCAACGCGAGCGAGGCCGCTCCCCCACCCGAGTACCCGACGAGATGAAAGCGCGCCCAGTCGAGCGCGTCCGCCTCGCGCAGTACGCCCTCGATCTCGAGCTCGAGGCTGTAGTCCTGCGGCGGTTCCGGTGTTGCGTAGACCTCGAGATCCTTGGCGACCGCGTCAACGTGAGGGCCAAGGGCCTCGATGAGGCCCCCGTACGCAGGCTCTGCCGGGAGCACGATCCCCGGAAGCAGGATGACCCGAGACGCGGGCAACCTGGGACTTGTGCCATATCCGGACACGCCGGGCAAGGCCTGCGAGAAATCCCTACGACGGACGAACTGCCTGTTTCGTCGCTTCCACGTCGGCGGCAATCTGGCGTACGAGCTCGGCCTCGCTCGCGAACGCGCGTTCGTCCCGCAATCGCTGCCAGAGCTCCAAGCGCAGATGCTGGCCGTAGAGGTCGCCCTCGTAGTCGAGGAGGAATGCCTCGATGCGGCGCTCGGAGCCGCCGTAGTGTGGGTTCACGCCGATGGAGGCGGCGGCGCGGCGCCCCAGGGCGGAGCCTGCATAGATCCCATGCGCCGGCACGAGCAGGCCTGGTTCCACGGCGACGTTGGCCGTCGGGAAGCCCAGCGTGCCGCCGCGCTGGTCCCCGGCGACCACGACCCCCTCTAGTTCGGGAGGCCGGCCGAGGAGGGCGGCCGCGCCCACGATGTCACCCGCCCTCAGGAGCTCGCGCACGCGGCTCGAGGACACCCCTTCGACCTGGGGGACGACCTGCACGTCGAGCCCGAGCCGCCGGAGGAGCTCGACGTCCCCCCGGCGGCCCTGCCCGAAGCGGAAGCTCTCCGCGGCCACGACGACGCGGGTCCCAAGGGGCTCGAGCACGGCGCGCACGAATTCCTCGGGCTCCAGGCGGGAGAGCTCGGGCGTGAACTCGAGCACGAGCAACTCGTCCGGCCCGATGTCGCCGATCAGCTCGATCCGCCGCGGGAGCGTGGAGACGAGCTCGACGTCGTAGCCGAGGACCCGGCGCGGATGAGGGTCGAACGTGACCACGGTTGAGCGGAGCCCGGTGGCCTTGGCCGCCTCGATCGTGGCCCGGTGGCCGCGGTGGACGCCGTCGAAGGTACCGATGGCAACGGCGCGCTCGGCCGCCTCCAGCTCTGCAGGGGTTCGAACGGTGGTCGTCACACGGCCTCCTCGGGAAGATCTCGCATCCCGGGTACCGGTGAAGGGAGCAGCCAGAGAACGCCGGCCAGAGCACCCACGGTCGTGATCCAGAGGGCCGGACGTAGGCCGAGCGTCGCGCCGAGCGCGCCCCCCGCGAGCGCTCCGAGTGGGCGAATCCCGTAATTGACGAAGCGGAAGGCGCCCGTGGACCGGGAACGCAATGCGTGCGGCGTGAGTGCGGTCATCATCGATCCAGCGTTGATGTCGAGGATCATGACGCCGAGCCCGGAAAAGAACTCTGCGGCGAACAGCATGGCCAGAATGACCGGTTTCGATCCTGAGGCGAGCGGCACGAGCAAGAGCGGAAGCGGGAAGAGAATCTGCCCCACGATGAAGGCGGGCCCGAGGCCGATTCTCCGCCCGAGGCGGCCCGCAACGAAGGCTCCGAGCACGCCGCCTACCGCGCCTGCCCCGAGCACGAGGCCAAGTGTCCCGGGCCTGACCCCAAGCTCACGCGTCGCGTAGAGGATGAACAGGGCACCGAACGCGAGGTTGAAGAAGTTGAGCGTTGCCGTTGCAGCGAGCGCCGGACGGAAGAACGTATTCCCGAAGATGAAGCGCAGGCCCTGGGCGACCTGCTCTCGCCTGTTTGCTGCCTGGGGCTCAAGCGGAGGCTCGGAAGCGTGCATCGACCCGAGGAGGAGCGCCGAGGCGAGAAACGAGAGCGCATCCGCGAGCAGGGCAAAGGCAGCGCCTAGAGCCTGGACCAGCAACCCTCCCAGGCTGGGCCCCGCGACGTAGGAAAGAGAGCGGCTGCCGTTCAGGAGTGAATTGGCTTCGAGGTAGCGCTCGCGCTCGACGACGGCAACAAAGAGCGTGCTGTAGGAAATGTCGAAGAGGACGGCGAGGCAGCCAGTCGCGAAAGCGACCGCGTACAGCTGTCCGAAGGTCACGGCGTCGAAGCCGTGGGCAAGAGGGACGCTTGCGAGCAGCAGGGCCCGGCCGATGTCTGCCCCGATCATGATGCGGCGCCGTCCCGCGACACGCTCGAGCCAGACTCCCGCCGGGAGCGAGAAAAGGAGGTGCGGCATCAAAGTTGCGGCGCCCAGATAGCCCATCTGCGCGGCGTTCGCGTCGAGCAGGAGCACCGCCGTCAACGGCAGAGCCAGGAGCGTTATCTGGTCGCCGACGAGCGAGATCGTCTGCCCCGACCAGAAGAGCCGGAAGTCGCGCTCCCGGAGGAGGTTCATGCCGGCGGAAGCACCGTTTCGGGGCGGATCACTCCTCCAGCCGCCTGACCGACGGCGACGAGCCCAGTCTCATCCCAGAGCGCGACGGCGCCCTCGCCTCCCCCTTCGACCGCGCGTCCAGTGCGAACAAGCGCAACCTCCTCGTCGTTCACGCGCCTCTCGGGGAGGTGGACAAGAGCCGCGAGGGGCAGCAGAACGCGTTCCTCGTCCGCTTCCTCGACCCGGAATGGCCCCACGGCGGTGCGCCGGATCGTCCGGCAGTGCCCGCCGAGCGCGTCGGCGATCGCCCGGACGTAGGTCCCGCTGGAGACATGCAGGTCGAGCTCGGCGAGGGGCGGCTCGTAGCGGCGCATTCGCAGGGCATGGATCGTCGAGCGGCGCGTGGGCATCGCGACGGCGACGCCGCGGCGGTGCAGCTTGTAGGCGCGCTCCCCCTCGATCTTCACCGCCGAGGCCCGAGGGACGACGAGGTCGACCTCGCCTTCAAGAGCCTCGATCTCCGCACGCGAGGCTATTTCGGTCTCCTCGAGGACGGCGCCCTCTCCGTCACCCGTCGTGGTGCGCAGCCCGAGGCGCACCTCGGTCGAGTAGCGCTTGTCGAGCCCGACGAGATAGCGGGCAAGCCGCGTCGAAGGCCCCAGGAGGCAGAGAATGAGACCGCTCGCCTGCGGGTCGAGCGTGCCTGCGTGTCCCGCCTTGACCCCGTAGCGTTGCCGCAGCCCCTTGACGATGTCGAAGGACGACGGCCCGACCGGCTTGTCGACCAGGACGAGGCCGTTCAATGAGCGCCGTCGACCTGCGCGAGATACTCGCGCCGGATGAACTCCGTGATCTCGTCCACGGAGGCCTCGCTCGAGAAACCGGCGGCCATCTGGTGGCCTCCGCCACCGCTCTTCCGCGCGATCTGCGAGACGTCGAGGCCTTCGGTGGTCGTCCGCAGGCTGACCCGCCGTGTCGGCCCGTTCTGAGTCGGAGGCTCGCGGATGAGCGCGGCCATCTCCGCGCCCTCGACCGCGCGGAGGTAGTCGATGATCCCTTCCGAATAGGGCTCCTCCGCCCCGACCGCGTCGAAGTCCTCCCGCTCGAGGTGCGAGACGATCACTCGCCCACCCTCGAAGACGCGGGCGTGGTCGAGCGCTTTGGCGATCAGTTTCAGCTTGGCGAAGGCGACGTTCTCGTAAATGCCCTGGAAGACGCGGTGTACGTCGGCGCCAGCCTCCACGAGCTCAGCAGCAACCCGGAGCGCCTTCGAGGTGGTGTTCGCATACTGGAAGCGCCCGGTATCGGTGACGATGGCGATGTAGAGAGCCTCTGCGATCTCGGGAGTCAGTTTCACATCCAGCTCTCGGATCAGGTCTCGCATGATCTCGCCCGTCGAGGAGGCGTCCGCCTCGATGTGGTTGAGCTGTCCAAAGCGCGAGTTGTCGTGATGGTGGTCGATGTCGATCACGAGCAGGGCTCGTTTGAGGAGGGAGGGATCGGGCCCGAGACGGCGCTCGTTGGCGCAATCGACCGCGAGCACGACACGCTCGTTGGCGTCCGCCGGCGGCTTGCGCGCGAGCTCGCCGAGGTTCATGAACTGGTACTCCCGCGGGAGCGGCGTGTCGCCGGCGAGGTAGATGACTACGTCCTTGCCGAGCTGCTCGAGTGTCAGCTTCGCGGCCAGGAGGGATCCAAGCGCATCCCCGTCAGGGTTCTCATGGGTCGTGACGAGGTAGCGGTCGTGCTCGCGGATCGCCTCCGCGATGGTCCGCAGGTCAGTCTGGGTCGTGTTCGCCTGGCGCGAGCTCATCGATAAGTCTTGAGAGCCGTACGCCCCTCTCTATCGTCGGATCGTACTCGAAGGTCAATTGTGGGGTTCGCTTCAGACGAAGCTCACGGTTGACGCGGCTCTGGAGGACGCCGTGGGCGGACTGCAGCCCGGCCAGCGTGGCGCGCTGCTTGGCCTCCGCGCCCAGGACGCTCACGTAGACCGTCGCCTCACGAAGGTCGGGGCTCGTCTCGACACCCGTGACCGTCACGAAGCCGATCCGCGGATCCTTGAGCCCCATGATCCCCTCGGACAGGACCTCCCGGAGCGCTTCGTTCACTCTCCGCATGCGCTCGGTCACTCGAAAGTCACGATCTGCCGCTCCACGGATCCGAGCTCGAAGGCCTGGCCGGCCAGATAGCGCTCGGCCCCATCCATCAGCCCGA
>Ga0307415_100000724_pt1 | contig 14783 bp, 15 predicted proteins | sample DK1Cmetagenome_FD_204524 | JGI IMG/M metagenome (GOLD analysis project Ga0307415, IMG submission 204524) | Maize rhizosphere microbial communities from greenhouse at UC Davis, California, United States - DK15-C-2 | ecosystem: Host-associated > Plants > Roots > Rhizosphere > Soil | place: USA...
CGCGGTGCTGCGTTCGGGCGCTGACAAGATCTCGTTGAACACTGCGGCAGTTGAAGATCCGGATCTGATCAAAGAGTGCGCGGAAACGTTTGGCAGCCAGTGTGTGGTGGTTGCGATTGACGCGCGCCGCCGCGAGCAAGGTGGCTGGGAAGTTTTCACGCACGGAGGCCGCCGCGCAGTTGGCCAGGATGCGATTGAGTGGGCCGTGCGCGCGGAGAGTCTCGGCGCCGGTGAGATTTTGTTGACGAGTATGGATTGTGACGGCACACGCAGCGGCTACGACATCGAACTCACGCGCGCGGTTTCGAGTGCGGTGCGGATTCCCGTGATTGCTTCGGGCGGGGCGGGTCGAGTTGAACATTTCTACGACGCGCTCACCGATGGCGGCGCGAGTGCCGTGCTCGCCGCATCGCTTTTTCACTTTGGCGAGCTAACGATTGGCGATGTAAAAAGTTATTTACGCAATCGCGGTGTAGAAGTCAGATGAAGATCGACGACTTGAAATTCGACGAGCGTGGTTTGATACCCGCGATTGTTCAGGATGCACGAACGCGCGAAGTGTTGACGCTCGCTTACATGAACGAGGAGAGCCTCGGGCGGACAATCGAAACCGGTCAGACGTGGTTCTGGTCGCGTTCGCGCAACGAGCTCTGGCATAAGGGCGCGACTTCCGGCAACACGCAGAGCGTTGTCGCTTTGCACAGCGACTGCGATAAAGACGCGATTGTGGTTTTGGTTCATCCGGCAGGACCGGCGTGTCACACCGGCGCCAGATCGTGTTTTGATTCAACAGCAGCGGATGAAGATCTCGGTTTGTTGCTCAACAGTCTTTACGAGTTGATTGAGAGTCGTAAACGCGAGCGTCCGGAAGGTTCGTACACGACTTATCTTTTCAACAACGGCCTCGACAAGATCCTCAAAAAGGTTGGCGAAGAATCGGCTGAGACGATCATCGCCGCCAAGAACGAAGACGGGGCGCGTCTGACTGCGGAGGTTGCTGATCTCGTCTATCATCTGCTGGTGTTGCTCGTGGCGCGTGGTGTCAGTCTTGATCAGGTTCGTCAGGAATTAGCGAACCGAAGAGGAGCAAGTGAAGCCAAATAAGGATGAACTGCAGGGACTGCTCGACTTCGCCGTGATGTTGGCGCGCGGCGCAGGCGACATCACGCTCAAATACTTTCGCAAGCAGCCGGAGACGAATACGAAATCCGACGGCAGCTTCGTCACGATCGCGGATCGCGAAGCGGAAAGTTATTTGCGACGGCAAATCGCGGAAACGTTTCCCGAGGATGGCATTCTCGGCGAAGAGGAAGGCGAACTTGAAGGACGATCGGGCAGGCGTTGGATACTCGATCCGATCGACGGCACATTTGCGTTTGTGCACGGTGTTCCGTTTTACGGTGTGTTGATTGCACTCGAGATCGACAATGAAATGAGCGTTGGCGTTGTCAACATTCCGGTGTTAGGTGAAATTGTTTCCGCCGCGCATGGGTGTGGATGTTTTTTCAATGGAGACCCGGCGCGAGTCTCGACGACCGCGAAACTCGAGGACGCGTTGTTGCTTTGTACGGATTTTAAAGCCGCGGATGAACACGGATTCGGACCAGCCATGGAGCGGTTACAGCGCCGCGTAAATGTGAGCCGCACGTGGGGTGATTGTTATGGTTATGTGCTCGTGGCAACCGGTCGCGCGGATGTGATGCTCGATCCGGTGATGAACTTGTGGGACTGTGCTCCGCTCTTGCCCATCATGGAAGAAGCCGGTGGCACATTTACTGACTGGCGCGGCGTAAAGACTGTTCATGGCGGCAACTCGATCGCCACGAACGGATTGTTGTTTGAAGCAGTAATGAAGGTCATTGAATCATGATCGTGATTCCGGCCATCGATCTCAGGGACGGCCGTTGCGTAAGATTGACGCAAGGTCGAAGGTCTGAGGTGACTGTTTACAACGATGATCCGGTTGCAGTGGCGAGGGAGTTTGCGGCTGCGGGCGCTGAGATGCTTCACGTTGTCGATCTTGATGGGGCATTTAGCGGAAGTGGTTCACCGAATCGCGACGTAGTGAAGCAGATCGCTGCGAATGTTGGTGTGCCGGTTGAATTTGGTGGCGGCATTCGCTCGCTTGAAGATGTGCAGGAGCTTTGTGATGCGGGTGTGGCGCGTGTTGTGCTGGGAACGGTCGCAGCGGAGTCACCGCAGTTGTTGAAAGATTTCGTCGATCGTTTTTCCACGCGCATCTGCGTTGGCATCGACGCGCATGACGGGCGAGTGATGACGCGCGGATGGGAAACAACTACGCCCGTGCTGGCTGTTGATCTGGCGCGATCAGTTGCAGAATGTGGTGTGAAAAGGATCATCTACACCGACATTGCGCGTGACGGCATGCTGGTTGGTCCAAATATCGAACAGACCCTGGCGGTCGTTCGCGCTGCGAATGTTTCGGTATCGGCGTCAGGCGGTGTTTCCAGTCTCGACGATCTGAAACGACTCCGCGACACGCGCGAGCCGCTTTTGGATAGTGTCATTGTCGGAAAGGCGTTGTACGAAGGAAAGTTCAAACTCGAAGATGCGATACGCGTGTTAACACTATGAGTCAAACAATCTTTGCTGATGGAGTTTTGAAAGGGCGGGTGGCTTTTGTTACCGGCGGTGGCACGGGTATCACCGGTGGAGTTGCGCGTGCGTTTGCCGAAGCGGGTGCGAGTGTCGCGCTCGTGAGCCGGAAGATGGACCACCTGCAACCTGCGGCTGATGCGATCAACAACAACGGCGGCAAGGCGATTCCGATTGCCGCTGACGTTCGCCAGCCGGAAACCGTCGAACAGGCTGTTGCACAAACGGTCGAGCAGTTTGGCAAGATCGACATCGTTGTGAATGGCGCTGCGGGGAACTTTCTCTGCCCTGCGGAAGAACTATCGCCGAATGGTTTCGGCACGGTCGTCGACATCGATCTCAAGGGGACGTTCAACGTCTGTCGCGCAGCTTTTGCACAACTGAAAGAGCATCGTGGCCAGATTTTGAATATCAGCGCCACGCTCCACTACATCGGCACGCCGTTGCAGCTTCACGTGTCCGCAGCGAAGGCTGGTGTAGATGCGTTGACACGCAATCTCGCGGTCGAGTGGGGCCGTTTTGGTATTCGCGTCAACGGCATCGCCCCTGGTCCAATCGAAGACACGGAAGGCATGCAGCGTCTCGTGCCCGAACCGGTTAAAGAGCGACTGCGAAAGACAATTCCGCTCGGACGTTTCGGACGTATTGCCGACATCGAGAAGGCCGCGGTTTTCATCTGTTCCGACGCCGCGAGTTATATCAACGGAACGGTGTTAGTAGTGGATGGTGGTCAGTGGCTGGCGAGTAATCGCATGGTCGGTGGTTAATCCAAAGATTACACAGATTATATGCTCGATCTTCAACCTCCATCGTTTGAAGCGTTTGAGCGCGAGGCGCGCCAGGGCAATGTAGTGCCGGTAGTTCGCTCGGTGCTCGCCGATCTGCACACGCCGGTCGGCGCCTTCATGCGCATTGCCGGCAACGCGCCGTACGCGTTTTTGCTGGAGTCGGTTGAAGGTGGTGAACGAATAGCGCGTTACTCGTTTTTGGGCACGGACCCCGAGATTATCGTGCGCGGCATAGGCATGCAGACTTTTGTAGAGCGCAACGGCAAGACTGAATCTTATCCCGGCGCAGCGACCGAGTGGGTCAGAGACTACTTTCGCGACCGCAAGCTCGCACGCCGCTCCGGTCTGGTCCCGTTCGCCGGCGGCGCAGTTGGTTACATTGCCTACGACGCGGCGCAATGGTTTGAACCGGCGCTGCGCGACGACAACACACACCCGCTCGATGGTCCAATCGATGCTGTCTGGATGTTCTATCGCACGGTACTCGCGTTCGATCGCGTGAAGCAGCGTCTGGAGATCGTGTCGATCGTGTTCACCGAAGAAGCAGGTGGCAGTCATGACCGGCTGCGTGAACTTTACGACGAAGCCGTAGGGCGCACTAAAGAGATCGAGCAGACGATCTTTGAAACTACGTCAACGCCGCAATCGAGACCGCGCGAGGAACCGGCAGTTAACATGTCGTTGCAATCCAACTGGACGCGCCGCGCGTTCGAAGATGCGGTGCGACAGATAAAAGAACACATCGCCGCGGGCGACTGTTACCAGGTCGTACTTTCGCAACGCTTCTCAGCAAAATTCAGCGGTGATCCACTCCAGATTTATCGTGCCCTGCGTGCGATTAATCCGTCACCGTATATGTTCTTTCTGAGACTTGGTGACGAGACGGTCGTGGGCGCTTCACCCGAGATGCTGGTGCGTTGTCACGGACAGCGACTCGACTACCGCCCGATCGCAGGGACGAGAAAACGCGGCGCTACTGAAACTGAAGACTGGATGTTGAGCGAGGATCTGAAGTCGGATGAAAAAGAGATTGCCGAGCACATGATGCTGGTCGATCTCGGGCGTAACGATCTCGGTCGTGTTTCCGATTACGGATCCGTCAAGGTCGAAGATCTGATGCACGTGGAACGTTATTCGCACGTGCAGCATCTCGAGACGAGTTTGAGATCGCGTTTGCGCGATGGTTTGGATCGCTTTGATGCGTTGGCGTCATGTTTTCCGGCCGGCACTGTTACGGGCGCGCCGAAGATTCGCGCGATGGAGATCATCCGCGGGCTGGAGCCGGACCGTCGCGGCATCTATGCGGGGTCGGTGTTGTACATGGATTACGCGGACAATCTGGATTCGTGTATCGCGATCCGGACGATCTTATTGCGCGACGGAGAAGCGATGGTCCAGGCGGGCGCAGGCATCGTAGCTGATTCGGTTCCGGAACATGAGTATGCGGAGACAGTGAACAAAGCGCGCGGGATGTTTCGCGCGATAGAAATGGCGCAGCGAGGCCTTTGAGATGAGCAAGCTGGGTTTGACAGTGGCGTTGATGCTGGTGACGATGACTGCGAGAGCGCAGTCGAATGCGCCAATCGAGACGCCGAAGAAGGCGAATGCACGGGCGGCGACGGAAGCGCCGGCAGCGGAACCTTTTGATGGTGCGTCAGTGGAGAAGATGGGCGCGCATTGCGTCGCGCTCGACACAGAACTGGGCGCAATTGAGATCGCGATGATGCCGGAAAACGCGCCCGAATCGGTGCGGAACTTTCTCAATCTTTCCGCCACCGGCGCGCTCGATACGACGACATTCAGTCGTATCGTGAAAGACTTTGTAATTCAGGGAGGTAATCTTTCGACCAGCGAGAAGTGGGGTCCGGAGCTTGCGAAGCGAATGTCGCGGAGTCTGCCTGACGAGCCCGGCCTGGTAAAGCACGTGCGCGGCATTGTTTCGATGGCGCGCACCGACGAACCAAATAGTGCCACAACACACTTTTTCATTCTTGTTGGTCCAGGACCACATCTCGACAGTAAGTTCGCAGCATTTGGAACAGTGACGAAGGGAATGGAAGTAGTGGACGCAATTAACCAGGCGCCCGCCGAGGGTGAAAAACCGGAGAAGCCCGTGAAAATTAATCGGGCTGTTGTAGTGCCATGCAAAAGGTAATTTTGTGTTTAGCGATCGTGAGTAGTTTGTTTCTGGCGAGTGGTTGCGGGAGATCTGGTCCGCACGGAAAGACGCCGGAGTCAGTACAGCAAATACTCAAACTGCGCGGCTATAACTTCGATGAGCAGGGGTTCTTCGCCGCGGCACAGGCGCGCGATTTACAGGCAATCAACGCGTTCATCGACGGCGGCATGAACCCTAATGTCCAGGACGCCGACGGCAGAACTGTCTTGATCTCCGCTGCCGCGCGCGGCGAGCTCGATGTGGTCAACACGCTTTTGTTACGCGGCGTTGATATCAACGTCAAAGACAAGAACAACTTCACTGCCCTCAGCCATGCGATCGACGCAATGCACGACGAAGTTGAGGAAGCGTTGTTGAACCGGCCCGAGCTCGATCCGAATTGTCGCGGCAAGAATAGCCGGCCCGCGCTGATGGCTTATGTCTGGCGTGATAACAAAGCGCGGGTTGAAAAGCTGCTTGCGCGCGGCGCCGATGTGACCATACAGGACGCTGATGGCGACACGGCTTTGCACGGCGCGGCACAGACCGGCAACGTCGAAATCATGCGTGTGTTGCTGGACAAAGGCGCAAACGTGAACGCCAAAAACACGCAGGGTGGCACGCCGTTGATGTGGGCCGCAGTCTACGGGAACGACGATGCTGCGCGACTGTTGCTGAGTCGCGGCGCCGACGCCTCGCTCAAAGACAACGAGGGCATCACGGCGGTTCAATGGGCTGTGCGTAATAAACGAGACAGTGTCGTGCCGATACTGCGAGGCAAGAGCTGAGCTAATGTTGCTGGTTATCGACAACTACGATTCGTTCACTTACAACCTCGTTCAATACCTGGGCGAGCTTGGCGCAGAGGTTGAAGTGCGCCGGAACAATCAAGTGACGGTCGATGAGATCGAGCGGAGCTTGCGACCGGAGCGAATCGTCATTTCACCGGGGCCGGGAACTCCTGACGACGCGGGCGTAACACTCAACGTGATTGAACGTTTGTCGGGAAAGGTTCCGCTGCTCGGTGTGTGCCTGGGCCATCAGGCGATTGGTCAAGCATTTGGCGGCAAAGTGATTCGCGCGCCGGAACTGATGCACGGCAAAGCATCGGAAGTTCGTCATGATGGTAAGACGATCTTTGCCGGCGTAAACGATCACTTTCAGGCCGGTCGATATCACTCGTTGATTGTCGAGAAAGAGTCGCTGCCGGATTGTCTCGAGATCTCAGCTCGCACGGCAGACGACGTCATCATGGGATTGCGTCATCGTGAATTGAAAGTGGAAGGCGTTCAGTTTCATCCCGAATCGATCCTGACTCCCGAAGGCAAGCAACTGCTCGCGAACTTCCTGAAACTCTAATGGCTCATCAACTAAGTGATTTTCTGGCGCGGCTGGTTCGGCGTGAAAACCTGAGTCGCGAAGAGGCTTTCGAGTTGCTGGAGGCTTTGCTGGATCCGGAAGCGACTGATGCGCAGATCTCGGGAGCGCTCGTGGCGTTGGCTGCGAAAGGCGAGACGGTCGAAGAGTTGACGGGAATGGTTGAGGGGTTGCGCTCGCGTGCGATTCGCGTCCTCTCGAAGCACGACTGTTTTGTTGACACTGCCGGAACGGGATCGAGTCGAGCGAAGACGTTCAACATCTCGACCGCGGCGGCGTTTGTGATTGCGGGCGCGGGTTTGCCGGTGGCGAAGCATGGCAATCGCGCGGCGAGTAGCAAGTCGGGAAGCGCTGATTTACTGACGGCGCTTGGCGTAAATGTTTCGGCGATCCCGCTAGTTTCTGAGAACGCGCTGAACGAAATCGGCATCTGTTTCATGTTTGCGCCGCTCTTTCATGGTGCGACGGCGCGAGTGGCGGGGATTCGTCGCCAACTGGGCATTCACACGACGTTCAATCTGCTTGGACCGTTGAGTAATCCGGCGGGCGCGCCGAGGCAGATTATCGGTGTGTGGCGCAAAGATCTGGCTGACAAACTAGCTCAGGCACTGGCGGCGCTTGGGACCGAACGGGCGTGGGTGGTCCATGGCGAAGATGGGTTGGATGAGATCACACTCGCGGGCAAGACGCATGTAGCCGAGGCTGTGGACGGGAAGGTGCGGAGTTTTGAGATTACGCCGGAGGACTTTGGGTTTGAAGTGCGATCGCTGGACCACTTGCGTGGCGGAGATACGGATGCTAATGCCGCGATTGTTGATGCAGTGCTCGACGGATCGCGCACGGACGAGGCGCGGGCGTTAGTCGTGATGAATGCGGCGGCGGCGCTGTGCTTAGGTGGAATGGCTGCGAATCTTCGTGAGGGCGCGAAGCTCGCGTCAGAGGCAATCGACAACGGCGCCGCGCGACGCAAGTTGGAGCTGTTGATTGAGGCGACGATTTAGTGAAATATTTTTTCGAATGAACATACTCACGGAAATCATTGCAAAGAAACGTGAGCGCGTTATTGCATCTCGGAAGGCGCTTTCGTTTGATCACGTGCGGCGCGATGCAAAGCCGCATGCATTCAGAGACGCTTTACGTCGTGATGGGATCAACATCATCGCCGAGTTCAAACGCCGCTCGCCTTCGAAGGGAACAATTCGCGCCGGCGCAAATCTCATTCAGATCGTGCAGAGCTACGAATCCGGCGAGGCGGTCGCGATTTCCGTCTTGACTGAAGAAGACTATTTTGACGGCTCGCTCGACGATTTGCGCGCAGTGAAGTCGGCGGTCAAGCTGCCGGTGCTGAGGAAGGACTTCATCTTCGAAGAGTATCAAGTCTACGAATCAGCCGCGGCCGGCGCGGATGCAATCCTGCTGATTACGGCAGCCCTCGACGACGAGACGTTATCGCATCTAAGACGCCTCGCCGAAGAAGAATTACAAATGGACGCGCTAGTGGAAGTTCACACGAGCGATGAGATGAAACGCGCCAACGCTGCCGGCGCAACGCTGATCGGAGTCAACAATCGAGATCTGCGCACGTTCACGGTCTCACTCGAAACGTCGCTCTCGCTTGCTCGTGAAGCGCCGCCGAACGCATTGCTGATCAGCGAAAGTGGTCTGCACAGTTCGGCGGATCTCCAGTGCCTGCGCGACGCTGGATATCACGGCTTCCTGATTGGCGAAACATTAATGCGCGCTGATGATCCAGCGGACATGCTGCGGAATCTCAGAAATACGTTATGACTTTCATCAAGATCTGTGGCATCACCAATCTCAACGACGCGCACGCCGCCATCGCGGCCGGCGCGGATATACTCGGCTTCAACTTCTACAAACCAAGCTCACGCTACATCGCCCCCGAAAACGCACGCGAAATCATCAACACCCTGCCGGACTCGATTCTTACGGTCGGTGTGTTCGTCAACGACGGTTCACCCGACGCTGTAAGAAGTATCGCAAACCAGTCCGGTGTCAAAGCAGTACAACTGCACGGCGACGAATCACCCGATTACTGTCGCGCACTCAACTCTGTTATCAAGACTTTCTCAGTCTCCGAGAACTTCGATATCAAACAACTCGAGTCTTACGAAGTCGACGCTATCATGCTCGACACGAAAGACAATCGACTACGCGGCGGCACTGGACGCGTGTTTGACTGGTCCGTCGCACAACAAGTCAGCCAACTTATCCCGAAACTCTATCTCGCCGGCGGCCTGTCGCCGGAGAATATTACCGAAGCGATCGAGATGGTCCAACCGTACGCGGTGGACGCCTGTAGTTCGCTTGAAGACAAACCCGGAATCAAAAACCACGAACGCATGCGCGTTTTCGTCGGTAAAGTAAGGAGTGTTAAACCTTGACGTTTCCCTACAGTCGCGGAGTATTCTAGGCCTTGCCCCTAAACCTTAAAGTCTCAGAATATCCTCCCCGAACAAGTTTATTTGATTACTTGACCTGTACAGGTCTGATTATGAGTTCCCGAGCTGAAAAAGAACCGATTACCCGACCTTCCGAGCGCGCGCGTGGCCGCGTGCTCGTGATTGCAGACGACAAACATCCGCAATTTACCGAGGCTGTCACGGCCAAAGGCATCGACGTGTTTGGCGTTTCAAACGGCGCTGCCGCCATTGTTTCGTTGACGCGAACGCGGCCGCATCTGGTCATTGCCGACATCTCCACCCGCGGTTTGCGAGTCAGGGAGCTGGCGAAGATGCTTGCCCAATCTGACGATGGCATACCGCTGATCCTGACCGGGTCCGAAGCGTCAACCGTTTCGTTGCGGTATGCGGCGATACTTCAGGGCGCGTTTGATTACTTTACGTTGCCTGACGAACTCAATCTGCTGGTTGAGCGGACGCAGCAGCTAGTGCTGTTGCGACAGAAGATGGATCGCCTGCGAGCGGACGCTGACCTGGATTCGCTGACGGGACTCGCGAATCGCCGGCGCTTTCGTGTGGCGCTTGCTCGTGAACTTGAACGTTGGCGTCGCTATCGATCGCCCTGTGCTTTGTTAATGCTCGACATCGATCATCTCAAGGCAGTCAACGACAAGTTTGGCCATCCCGTTGGCGACATGGTTATCCGCCAGATCGCGCAGACGTTGAAGGAAGTCTCGCGCGATAACGACACGGCGGCGCGACTCGGTGGTGAAGAGTTTGCGCTGTTGCTTGCGGGTGTCGATCTGCCACGAGCGATCGCGGCCGCTGAACGACTGCGCGCAGTGCTTGGCAGCAAGACTGTCGAAGGTGTTGGCAACGTTACGGTGAGTATCGGCGTGGCGGGCTGCCCTGAGAACGCAACGTCCGAGAGGATGCTGTATTCCGCCAGTGACGGCGCACTTTATGTGTCGAAGAATGCCGGGCGCGATCGAGTTTCGGTGGCGCCGCCGTTGCAGGAGAAATTACCAGGCGTTTGATAATGTCATCTTCAATTCCACAACCAGATTCGCTCGGTCATTGGGGGCAGTACGGTGGCCGCTTCGTGCCGGAAACTCTGATGGCTCCGCTCGAGGAGTTAACTACGGCTTATCTCGCCAGTCGCGACGATCAATCGTTTCAATCGGAACTCCAGGATCTTTTGCAGAACTACGCCGGCCGGCCGACGCCGCTCTTTCACGCCGCCCGTTTGACTGAACACTGTGCTGGCGCAACCGTCTATCTCAAGCGCGAGGATCTGCTTCACACAGGCGCACACAAAATCAACAATACGATCGGGCAGGTGTTGCTCGCGCGTCGTATGAACAAGCAACGCATCGTCGCCGAAACCGGCGCCGGCCAACATGGTGTTGCGACCGCAACTGTGTGTGCACTTTTCGGACTCAACTGCATTGTCTACATGGGCGCCGAAGACATGCGGCGCCAGGCGTTAAATGTCTTTCGTATGCAACTGCTCGGCGCGGAGGTGCGCGAAGTAAACGCCGGCTCGCGCACGTTGAAGGATGCGATCAACGAAGCGTTGCGCGATTGGGTCACAAATGTTGACGATACTTACTACCTGCTCGGCAGTGCGCTTGGTCCACACCCGTATCCTTTGATGGTGCGCGACTATCAAAGCGTGATCGGGCGTGAGGCACGCGCGCAGATTCTCGAGCGCGAAGGCCGTTTGCCGGATCTGCTCATCGCGTGTGTTGGCGGCGGCTCTAACTCGATCGGGTTGTTTCATCCGTTCCTCGGCGACGAAACAGTCAAGATGATCGGTGTCGAAGCCGGTGGTGCGGGAAACGAGTTGGGCCAGCACGCCGCACGCTTTAACACGAGTGGCGGCGGACGTCCGGGCGTGTTGCAGGGGACGATGAGCTACGTCTTGCAGGACGACAACGGTCAGGTTGCTGCGACTCATTCAGTTTCGGCCGGTCTTGATTATCCGTCGATTGGTCCTGAGCACGCGTTTCTGCACGACGCCGGCCGCGTGGAATACGTTTCAGTTTCTGACAGCGAAGCGCTCGAGGCGTTTCAACTGTTATGTCGCCTCGAAGGGATTATTCCCGCGCTTGAGTCTGCACACGCGGTGGCGTACGCGATGAAAGTGGCGCGCGAGCTGAGTCGAGACCAAATCGTGATCGTGAATCTTTCCGGACGCGGAGATAAAGACGTAAATTCCGTGCGTGAAGTTTTGGAGTCGTAACAGCGTGGGACGCATTGCAGATGCCTTCACAACTCTGAAGCGAGATGGAAAGAAGGGATTCGTCCCGTACATCACCGCAGGCGATCCTGACCTCGCAACTACCGAACACCTCCTCGTTACACTCGCGCCGCATGCGACCTTGATTGAGCTTGGGGTACCGTTCAGCGATCCGATGGCGGATGGACCAGTCATTCAACGTGCTTCAGAACGCGCTCTTAAAAACAACTTCGGTTTGCAGGACATTCTCGACACGGCAGCTCGCGCGCGAAAGCAGATCGAGACGCCGATCATTCTTTTCAGTTACTACAATCCGCTACTTCAGTTTGGTCTGAAACGCCTCGCACGAGCGGCTAAAGATGCAGGTGTTGATGGTGTGCTCGTGACTGATCTGACGCCGGAAGAGTCGGGTGAGTTTGAAGCCGAACTGCGCGCGCACGGTTTGGATACGATTTTTCTGATCGCGCCCACGTCAACCGATGACCGGTTGAAGCTCGTGGCAGAGCATGCCAGTGGATTTATTTACGCTGTCTCGCGAGCGGGCGTGACCGGAACGCGCGAGACAGTCAGCGCGGAAGCTGAAAAACTTGTGAATCGCATGCGACAATTTTCATCGTTGCCGATCGCGGTTGGTTTTGGTATCTCGAACGCGGCGCAGGTAGCGGACGTTCATCGCTATGCTGATGCTGTCGTAGTGGGTTCGGCGATCGTCGCGGAGATGGAACGTTTGGAACGTGCGCCGGACATCGTCGATAAAATTGATCAGTTTTTGAAAAGATTGACGGGGCAGTAAGTCCTGTTTCATGTTAAAGTGCACTCGAACTTTGCGAAAACAACCTCACGAGGGTCGAAAAAAACCTCACCCTCTTGGCAAAAATTTAACTGTTGCACAGATGAAACACTGTGTTATTATCTGCTCAGCTTTTGAGAAGAGGAGCGGAAGAAAGAGATGTATGCCATGGCAGATGACCGAGCAACTGCAGACCGCGGCCGGGCCGTTGAAGCCGCTTTAGCTAACATTGAAAAGAAGTTTGGCAAGGGGTCGATTATGCGACTGGGTGAACGTGAAGTGTCAGACATACCGGCAATTTCCACCACTTCGCTCAGTTTGGACGCTGCTATTGGCGTGGGCGGTGTGCCGCGTGGACGCATCGTCGAAATCTACGGGCCAGAGAGTTCCGGCAAGACCACTCTCGCCCTTCATATCGTGGCGGAGGCTCAGAGAGTCGGCGGCGTGGCTGCGTACATCGACGCCGAGCATGCGATGGATGCCGATTACGCCGGCAAACTCGGAGTCGATATCGATCAGTTGCTGATTTCGCAGCCGGATTCCGGTGAACAGGCACTCGAGATTGCCGAAGCGCTCGTGCGCTCTAACGGCGTCGACGTGATCGTGGTCGATTCCGTGGCGGCGCTCGTTCCGCGCGCGGAGCTCGATGGCGAGATGGGTGATTCGCTGCCGGGATTGCAGGCGCGTTTGATGTCGCAGGCGCTGCGCAAACTCACGGCGATCGTAGCGCAGTCAAACACCTGCTTCATCTTCATCAACCAGATCCGCGAGAAGATCGGAGTGATGTTTGGTAATCCGGAAACGACGACCGGCGGTCGCGCGCTCAAGTTCTATTCTTCTCTGCGACTCGATATTCGTCGTATTGGCGCCATCAAAGACGGTGATCGCGTGGCCGGCAATCGCACCAAAGTGAAAGTCGCGAAGAACAAAGTGGCGCCGCCGTTCCGCGAGGCTGAATTCGATATCATGTATGGCGAAGGCATTTCGCGTGAGGGCGATCTCCTCGATCTGGCGGTGGTCCAGCGTGCGGTGGAAAAGAGTGGCGCCTGGTTTTCTTACAAAGGCGAGCGCCTGGGGCAGGGAAGGGAGAACGCTAAACAGGCGTTGAAAGACAATCCCGAGATCCTGCGCAAGATTGAGCGCGACGTGAAGGTGAAGCTCGGCCTTCCGGTAAGAGAAGAACCTGAGGCCGTGAAGGCCGCCACGAAGTAGCCCTTTTCAAGTAGTCTTAAGTACGATTATATAGAACAAGTTGGGAAGGGTGGCTTGCCCCGCTCATCGACGTGCGGGGGCAAGCCGCCCTTCCTGACTTGTTCTATTCTTTGTCTTATAAAATGTCATCAATCCTCATCAAAAACGGCACGCTCGTGACGATGGACCCGGCGAACACCATCGTGCGCGGCGATCTTCTCATTCGTGACGAACGCATAGCCGAGATCGGCGATACGGACCAAACAGCGGACACCATAATCGACGCGTCCGGCTGCGCGGTGATTCCCGGTTTTGTCCAAACTCATATCCATCTTTGCCAGACGATCTTTCGCGGCGCGGCGGATGATCTTGCGCTTATCGATTGGCTCAAACAACGCGTTTGGCCCATGGAGGCGGCCCACTCGGCTGCTTCGATCGCTGCTTCAGCGCGTCTCGGTATCGCCGAGCTCATCAAAGGCGGCACGACCTGCGCGCTAACGATGGAGACTGTCAATCACACTGCTGAAGTCTTCAAAGTTGTAGAAGAAACCGGATTTCGCGCCACCGTCGGCAAGTGCATGATGGACAAAGGCGACGAAGTTCCGTCTGCTTTGCAGGAACAGACTGACAATTCGATCGACGAGTCAGTGGCGCTGCTCGAAGAGTGGCACGGTCGCGCCGGTGGTCGGATCCGTTATTGTTTTGCGCCGCGGTTTGCGATCAGTTGCACGCGTGAATTGCTCGAGCGAGTTGCGAGCCTCGCGCGTGCGCGTGGTGTGATGGTCCATACGCACGCATCGGAAAACAGAACTGAATGTGAACTGGTCGAACAGGAAAGTGGTCTGCGCAACGTCGCGTATCTCGACAGTCTTGGCTTGACTGGCCGTCACGTAGCGCTGGCTCACTGTGTACATCTCAGTACGAATGAGATCGGGATACTGAAAACGTCGGGGACCAATGTCGTTCATTGTCCATCTTCAAATCTGAAACTCGGTTCCGGCATTGCGCCAATCGCGAAATTACTTGAGGAGGGAATTTCGGTTTCGCTCGGGGCTGACGGTGCGGCGTGTAACAACCGCCTCGATATGTTCACTGAAATGCGCACGGCGGCGCTGCTCCAGAAGGCCTTGCACGGACCGGAAGTTTTGCCCGCGAGCCGCGCTCTTCGACTCGCGACCATTGATGGCGCACACGCGCT
>Ga0307415_100000726_pt1 | contig 14767 bp, 12 predicted proteins | sample DK1Cmetagenome_FD_204524 | JGI IMG/M metagenome (GOLD analysis project Ga0307415, IMG submission 204524) | Maize rhizosphere microbial communities from greenhouse at UC Davis, California, United States - DK15-C-2 | ecosystem: Host-associated > Plants > Roots > Rhizosphere > Soil | place: USA...
CGGTTCCGCCAGATCCCTGCTTCGCGACGGTCGCCCTTGCAGCGAGCGCGAATTCCTCTCCACGGATCTGGTACAGCCGCTCGAGCCTGAGCACACGCTGCCGCTGCTCTGGGTCGGTTCGTACGAGTTGCTCGAGCTCGCGGATCTGCTGACCGGCCAGCCGCCACTGACTGTAATAAATGTTGCCGCTGGTCCTGACGTCCTCGTCCAGTACGAAGCGGCCGAGGGCGGCTTCGGCCCGGGCGATGCTCGCATCCACCGAGCGAGTCAGGAGGTTCACGTCGTAGGCGTGGCGCTCGCCGTCGAGGGCTTGGTCGCGCTGGTGGTTCGACATCGCGACCAGGACCACCATCGCGAGCAGGACGAGGGTCGCGACGAACGCGCCGGCTGCGGCACCGCCGCGCCGCCAGTCGAACTGCAGCTCCTCCCCGCCGGACGTCATGACGCGGTGCAGTCTAGACCCGTTAACGAATGCGGGAAAGCTGACTTTTCCCTCAAGTGCAGCCGGTTGCTCGGCCCGCCGCAGCAAACATTCCGAGTATCTCCTCGACCTGTTCGCTACTGTGCTCGGCGCAAAGCGAGCAACGGAGCAGAGTCATCCCGGCAGGCGTTGCCGGAGGGCGGGCGAGATTGACGTAAAGGCCTTCCTTGAGAAGCGCTTCCCACATGGCCGCGCCGGTTTCGAGGTCGGGCATGATGACGGCGATGATCGCGGACTGCGGCTCGTCGGTGCCAAGCGTGAAGCCGAGCTGGCGAAGGCCGGCGTGCAGGCGTTTTGAATTCTCCCATAGGTGATCGCGCTTGGCCTTGCTGTCCAACAGCTTGCGGATGGATGTCGCAGCTGTGGCGACGACCGAGGGCGGAAGCGAGGCAGTGAAGACGTAGGGGCGGCAGACCAGCCGGAGAATCTCGAACTTCCGATGGTTGGAGACGCAGAAGCCGCCGACCGTGCCGACCGACTTGGAGAAGGTGCCGATGATGAAATCGACGTCATCGATGACGCCCTGCGCTTCGGCGACTCCGCGGCCGTGCTCGCCGATGAACCCCATCGAGTGGGCTTCGTCGACGAGGACCATTGCGCCGTTGGCCTTGGAGACGGCAATCATTTCCTTCAGCGGAGCAATGTCGCCGAGCATCGAATAGACGCCTTCGAGAACGACCAGCTTGCCCGCGCCTTCGGGGACTCGCTTGAGGCGCTTCTCCAGCGCTTCGATATCGTTGTGGCGGAAAGGCACGATCTCGGCATTGCCCATCGCGCAGCCGTCGTAGATCGACGCGTGGCTGTCGATGTCGAGGATGACGTAGTCGCCCTTGCCCGCGACGGTCGAGATAATGCCAAGATTCGCCTGGTATCCGGTCGAGAACACCATGGCGTGATCCATGGCGTAGAAGTCCTTGAGCGCATCTTCGACCGCGCGGTGCCCGACATAGGTGCCGTTGAGCACCCGGCTTCCCGTCGTGCCCGAGCCAAACTCGTCGAGCGCCTTCTTGCCGGCGGCGATGACGTCCGGATCGAAGGTCATTCCCATATAATTGTAGGTGCCGAGCAGGATAGTGCGGCGGCCGTTGCAGATCGCAACGGTCGGGCTTTCGACCTTCTCCATCACCAGGTTGAACGGGTCGGTGACCCCGGTCGAGAGCAGACCCTCCCGCATCGCGATCAGGTCATCGAACTTGGAGAAGAGATCGGTCAACGTTCGCCCTTGAGCTGGCGGACGGCATCTACGAGCTGGTCAACGGTCTCGATCTCCGCGGCGCGGTTCATGCTTATGAGGATGTCGAACTCGTCCTCGACCGAAGCGACGAAGTCCATGACCGTGAGGCTGTCCCATTCGAGGTCCTGGGCGAAGCGCGTGTCGGGCTGGATCTCGACGCCTTTCTTGTTGAACGGCTCGATGAGCGCGAGAATATTGGAGTAAGCGGTATCACGGTCGGTCATGGGAGCGCCCCTATTCGGCAGCCCGCCCTCTGGCAACGCAATCGGGCGGGAATGCGGCGGCGGCGCGGTGCAAACGGCCCCAATTTTCAAGAATGTTCGCACTGAAGGGGTTCCGTGCGGCGGAAATTCGTCGCTAGCCTTCCTGTCCTCGCATCGTTCACACAACGGACGCAATTTCGGTTAGATCAGGACTGTCTAACTGAAGCTGCCCTGGTCGCTAGCGCCTCCAGTAAAGGTGCCGAATGGAATTTCGTAAGTTTTCGATAGATGGCCCGTTAGAGATCGTCCCCAGGAAGATCGAGGATGAGCGTGGCTACTTTAGCGAGCTATTCCGGCTTGATCAGTTCCGGAGAACCGCCGGGACGACCGACTTCGTGCAAGACAACCAGTCGCTGAGCGTGCGGCCCGGGACGATCCGCGGCATTCATTTCCAGACCCATCCCCGTGCCCAGGGGAAGTTGGTGAGGTGCCTGGCCGGATCGGCGTTCGAAGTCGCCGTCGATCTTCGCCGGGATTCCCCGACCTTCGGGAAATCGGTTTCGATCGTCCTGAATTCCGAGACGAATAATCAATTCTGGATACCCGTCGGTTTCGGACATGTCTTCTGCACGCTGGAGCCACGAACAGTCATCGGCTATCGGGTGACAGACTATTACAGCCCGGAGCACGAATTCGGCGTCGCCTGGAACGACCCAGACATTGCAATCGATTGGCCCGATGTCGCGGATCCTGACAGTTTGTCCGCCAAGGATCGGCGGCAGCCTTCACTGGCCGATCTCCCCAACTATTTCTCAGTGGTAGACCGCCAATGCGCGTGATCGTTACAGGCGGCGCTGGATTCATCGGCTCAGCCGTGGTGAGGCACCTAATTCTCGATAAGGGCCATGAAGTTCTCAATATCGATGCGCTGACCTATGCCGGCAACCTGGCGTCGCTGCACCAAGTCGATGGCAAGCCGAACTACCGGTTTCTGAAGGCCGACATCTGCGACCGCCGGCAGGTCGATCAAGCCTTTCGGGAGTTCCGGCCGAACCGGATCATGCACTTGGCCGCCGAGAGCCACGTCGACCGATCTATCACCGGCGCGGCCGACTTCATCCGGACGAATGTGATCGGGACCTTCACCCTGCTCGAGGCAACAAGGGAATATTGGTCGGGGCTCAAAAGGAGCGAAAAGGACGATTTTCGCTTCCTCCACGTTTCGACGGATGAGGTTTACGGCTCCCTCGGGAGAGACGGTGCTTTCACCGAGGAAAGTCCGTACGATCCGAGCTCGCCTTACTCGGCCTCGAAGGCTTCGTCGGACCACCTTGCGAAGGCGTGGGAGCGAACATACGGCGTCCCCGTCGTCGTCTCGAACTGCTCGAACAATTACGGGCCGTACCACTTCCCCGAAAAGCTGATCCCGCTGACCATTCTCAACGCGATGGCCGGCGAGCGGCTGCCGGTTTACGGCAAGGGCGAAAATGTCCGCGACTGGCTGTATGTAGAAGATCACGCGCGTGCACTCGACCTCATCATTGACCGCGGGCGTATCGGCGAGACATACAACGTCGGCGGCCGGAATGAGCGCCAGAACATCGAGGTCGTACGACGCATCTGCGACGTGCTCGACGAGCTGTCACCGTCGGATAGACCGCGCCACGAGCTGATTGAGTTTGTGGCCGACCGGCCGGGGCACGACGCTCGCTACGCGATCGACGCCAGCAAACTTGAGAAGGAGCTCGGCTGGCGCGCGCAGGAGAATTTCGACCGCGGCATCGAGAAAACCGTTCGTTGGTATCGCGACAATGAATGGTGGTGGCAGCCGCTGCGTGAATCCCAAACAGGCCAGCGGCTCGGCCTACTCAGAAAAGCGGACGCCTGAGCGCCTTCGATGCGGATCGTAGTCACCGGTGGCCCGGAAGGGCAGGTTCTCAAGTCACTTCTTGAGCAAGGTCGTGCGGCCGGGCACGACATTGCCCCGCTCGGCCGACCGGAACTCGATCTTGCTGCCGACGCCTCCGAGATTTCGGCCGCCCTTGCTGCCGCTCGCCCGGAAGCGGTTGTCTCAGCGGCGGCCTACACCGCCGTCGACAAGGCCGAGGACGAGCCCGACCTGACCTTCGCGATCAACGCCCGGGGAGCCCGTGCGATTGCTCGGGCCGCGAGCGGTCTCGGCGTGCCGCTGGTGCATTTTTCGACCGACTATGTGTTCAACGGATCCAAGACGGCGCCCTACACTGAGGAAGACGCGCCTGATCCCCTCAGCGTGTACGGCGCCTCCAAGCTGGCGGGCGAGGAGGCTGTCCTGGCCGAGCACAGCGGAGCTGCCATCATACGCACCGCCTGGGTCTACAGCCCCTTCAGCGCCAACTTCGTCAAGACGATGCTCCACCTTGCCGCGGGTCGGGATGAGATATCCGTGGTCGCCGACCAGCACGGAAATCCGACAAGCGCGATCGACATTGCCGATGCCATTCTGGAGATTCTTCCGAGACTGCGCACGTCTTCCGACCCCCAACTCAGCGGCATATTTCACATGACGGGGCAGGGCGAGACGACATGGGCGGGGTTCGCCGAGACTATTTTCAGGGTGTCCAGCGCCCATGGAGGTCCGACGGCGACCGTTCGACCGATCCGTACATTGGACTATCCGACCAAGGCGATTCGACCCGCGAACTCGTGTCTCGACAGTTCGAAACTGGCAGGCACCTACGGCTTGCGCCTTCCCGCATGGCAGCACTCGCTTGCACGAGTGGTCGCGCGGCTCGTACCCGCTCAAGCCGACTAGCAAGAAAGTGGATTGATGAAGGGGATCATCCTCGCCGGCGGTAGCGGTACGCGGCTCTATCCGATGACCATGGCGGTCTCGAAACAGCTCATCCCTGTCTACGACAAGCCAATGGTCTATTATCCTCTGACGACGCTGATGCTTGCCGGAATCCGGAAGGTGCTCGTCATCACGACGCCGCACGATGCGAGCGCCTTTAAGCACCTCCTTGGCGACGGATCGCAATGGGGCATGAGATCGACTATGCGATTCAGCCCGAGCCGGAGGGGCTTGCCCAAGCCTTCATAATCGGCGCCGCCTTCGTCGCGGGCGGGCCGTCCTGTCTCGTCCTGGGCGACAACATCTTCTTCGGCCAAGGCCTCTCGGAGATCCTGCAGAAGGCGCGATCGCGCCGGTCCGGCGCTTCCGTATTCGCCTATCACGTTGCGGACCCGGAGCGGTATGGCGTGGTTCAGTTCGACGCGAACATGCGTGCGCTCGATATTGCCGAGAAGCCGGCACGGCCCAAGTCGAATTGGGCGGTTACAGGCCTCTACTTCTACGACGAGAAGGTCGTGGATATCGCCGCGAACATCAGTCCTTCGGCGCGTGGCGAGCTGGAAATAACCGAAGTCAACCGTGCGTACCTCGACGCGGGAGAACTCAACGTACAAGTGATGGGCCGCGGTTACGCCTGGCTAGACACCGGCACACCAGACAGTCTTCTCGAGGCGGCCGAGTTCGTCGCCACTCTCGAAAAGCGGCAGGGAATGAAGATTGCCTGTCCCGAAGAGATCGCCTGGCGCAATGGCTTCATTGACGATGCCGGCCTTGAGCGGGCCATCGCCAGGCTCGGACAAGGCGAATACGCCCGCTATCTCACGCGACTTCCTGAATTGAACTGAGCCGGCACAGCCAAAAAATGCGGCCTCACCAAAGTGCATCTAATGCGCGCAAACGGCCACGTGCCCGCAATCAACTCAGCGCATCGACCAGAAGCTTCTTCACTCGCGCGACCAATTCCGGCGTTCGCTTGCCCAAGATTCCGCGGGCATTCGGAGGGAGATGATCGACCGGGTCGCCATTATCGCCGAAGGCGTAATGGTTGAACATGTTGCGCCAGGCCTCGAGTTCGTTGGGGGGCAAGTCTCTCATGGTAATGACTGCGTGATAGAGCGCGTAAAGCGGACTCATCAGTGGCGGCTCGGCGTCGCGCCACCAGAAGTTGATCAGCGACCCGAAATCCTCGAGCGAGAGGACGTCGTGCCACCACAGCGCCGGAATGTAGAGCGCGTCCCCTGAACCTAGCTCCGCCCGGCGCGCGGCCTTCAGCGCATCGGCGAAGCGGGGGTAGGTCTCGAGGTCCGGCCTGTCGATGTCGACGAGACTGATCGGCTGCCCGGCTGGAGTGAATTCCAGCGGACCGACGTACAGGTTCTTCAGCTGCTCGGGCGGGAACAAGGTGAACCGCCGCCGGCCGGCCACGACGCAGGCAAGGTTCTGCGATTGGTCCCAGTGCGTCGCTGTGTGCGTGCGGTTTCCGACCCACAAAGAGATGAGCGTCTCGCGCGCCATGTCCAGCATCGGCACGGGGATGTTCGGGACGAGCTGGGGCAGGTGCTTCTGGATCGGGATTCCGCCCGCGTACATGCAGTGAGGCTTGTCTTGTCCGATCTGATGCAGAAGCAAATCGAGCAGCTGGTCCAGAGTCGCCAGCTTGCGCTCGAAGTTGAAGCCGCTGAAATCGGCATTGTAGTTGAAGCGTCCTTCCACTTCGGGCGGCGCAATCCATGCCTGGAATGGCTCGTCCGTCGCGGCAAAACGCAGCATCTCGGCGAGGGCTTCGGGGCCGTCCTTCGCGGCGCGGACCGGCGGCCAGTCGGCGACCAATCCGCGGAACACGGCCGGCTCGCCCTTGGGGACGATCTCCCGCTCGAAGCGCTCCCGATCCATCGGCTCATATTCGGCGATCGGCTGCATGGCAGTTGGCCTCGCTAGGAGCCGATGCTCTCGCGGTCCAGCAAATGCAGGACGAAAGCTCCGGCACCGTATCCCACCATCGGCATAGCTCCGGTCGGATCGCCGATCTGGCCCGGGAACAGCTCGCACGGGACTGCGACGTACATTTCGGGAATGATGTTGTGGTCGTCAGCGGACTTGCCGACGATCCGCTGCAATATTGCGTCGGCCTCACGTTTCCGGCCGACGCGCCGGTAGAGTTCCGCGAGGTGGAAATCGACGAACAGGAACTCTTCCTGCTCGTACCAATATTCGTAGATCTTCGGGTCGGTGTAGGTTCCGCGAACGCGCCTGTAACCGCCCGAGGCGACCTTCAGCAGACGCATCCTGTCGATCGTATCGCGGATCACTTCGGGATCGCGGACGATCCCGAAATTTATGATCGGCAGAAGCGCTCCATCAATGTCGTTTTTCACGCCCTCTTCGAGTGTGCCGCGGAGCCTTCCGCTGCGGATGAAGGCTGCGTCGAAGCCCTTCTGCAACAGGGCCGCATTCGCCAGCGCCTCTCGCTGGGCGCTGGCATCGCCAGCGCGCCTTGCAACCTCGGCAAATTCGCGGAGGCCGACAATCGCCATCGCCGTCGAGAAGGCGAAATGCTTCTTGTCCTTCTGCCGCTCTTCCCAGATCGAAGTGTCGGCGGCCACGATCAGGCCGGCGCCGTATTTGTCCGTGTTGATCATGAGCGGCTTCATGATGAAATCGCGCGCGGTCTCGTAGAGAGGACCGCGATAGGTGGCAGCCTTGAGCAGTGCAGGATCATCATATTTGCGCAAATACTCGCCGAGCACCCAGAGCACCTCGCCCCAATTGTCGAATTCAATGTTGGTGCTGCCCTCCTGGGTGAAGAATGGCTCCTCGGAGCCATCGCCCCAGTAACGGACCACCGAAATCTGATAGTCCGCGCCATTGACCTCGCCGCGCATTTTGCCGGTGGGCCGGGCGTTGAAATAAGCGAGGATCGCTGCGCGCGCCTCGGCCCGGTGCCCCATTCGGATGAGCGCCGCGGTCGCCCAGGCCATGTCGCGGACCCAAGGGGTGGAAAAGACATCGGGCAGTGCGGCGACGATGAGGCCGTTCCCGTGGCGATCCGCGCGGTTCGGCTCGCGGCTCTGTGCGATTCGGAGCATCGTCTCGCTCTGGCGCCACAGGTGGCGCTCGTGTTCGTTCGTGAAGTGTACCGTCGGCTTCGCTCGCCATTGCTCGAACCGGTCGAGTTCGCGCGACACGAGTCTCGAACCGGAAAGGCCAGCCTGCCATCGGGCAAGGTCCCGAATCGCCCGCTCCGCATCACGATCGTCTTCAAGGGCGACGAGGGCCCATGCGGAACTGGCGCCCAGCGGTTGGGCCGCAGTGGCTTTCCGAATGGTGCCGAGCGGAACCAGCAGCAGCGACTCTTCGATCCCATCGAACCGTAAGAGCCGTGCGTCGGCACCAAGATGCCGTTGCGACCGCAGGGGCCGGTTCCATTCCACGTGCCATGCCGCGAGGTCCCCGATGATGATCAGCGCCGGGCGCTCGAGGCCGAACGGCATGAAGAAATGGCCCTTACCGTCGGGCCGGCGGAGCCGGATGACATGGGAGTCATCTACATAGTCCGCGCGAGCCGCTCCGCCTTTTCCCCAGCCTAGCGACTTGATGAAGGTCGCAGTCTCCACGCCTTCGCTGAGCGGGTTGGCCGGATCGGGCCGCATGAAACTGTGCGGGTGCGGATAGAACTTCGTCGCCACTCCGCTTTCCGGAGAGACGACCGCAAAGCCATGGCCATTTCCCGTGACGAGGTGCGATGCGAAGGCAGGCAGGGACAGAGCCGCCCAGATTCCGATTGCGGCCAGGAAACGGAGAGTAATTCGGATGACGGAATCCAGCATCAGTTCGATACCGATGCGCTCCAGACGGCGTCGGGCAAGGTCACCGTTACGGCCTGCGGCAGATCGTCGGACGCCTGGCCGAGCAACAGATGGTATTCGCCGGCCTTGATGTGCCAGTTGTTGTTCGCCGCCTCGTAAGTGGCGAGCAACCGTGGGTCGACGGTGAGCTCGACGCGCTTGCTCTTGCCCGGCTTCAAATCCGCCTTGGTGAAAGCGCCCAGCCGCTTTGGGGCTTCCCAGCCGGCCTTTTTCCAATCCGCCGGCGCGACATAGACCTGGGCGACGCCCTTGCCCGCGCGCTTGCCGCTGTTCCTGATCGAGAAGCCGACCTTGATCGCGCGTTCATCAGGCTGTGCGGTCAGGTCCGAAAGAGCGAAGCTCGTGTAACTGAGCCCGTGGCCAAACGCCCAGAGGGGTTCGTAGCCCTTCACGTCGTGCCACTTGTATCCGACCGCGGCCCCTTCGCCGTAGACGATTTCGACCGGAGTCTCGCCCGGCATTCCGAGGCCGGGAAGTTCCCGATGCGCCAGCTGCTCGAGCGACGCCGGGAAGGTAATGGGCAGGTGTCCGGACGGATTGACCTTGCCCGTAAGGATGCGCGCTATCGCATCTCCGCCGCGGATGCCGGGATAGAAGGCTTGGAGGATGGCGGGGGCCTGCGACGCCCACGGCATGAAAACCGCGCTGCCGCTTTCCACCACGACGATGGTCTTGGGGTTGGCTTTCGCCACTGCGGCGACGAGTGCGTCCTGGTTGCCCTCGAGCTTCAGCTTGCCGTCGAAGCCCTCGCTGTTGTGCTGGTTGAGAAAGACGATGGCGACGTCAGACCCCGCCGCGAGGGCTGCAGCCGACGCGAGGTCCGCTCCCGTGTCGAAGCCGATCTTCGCCCGGGGCAACTCCTTCTTCAGGGCAGCCAGTGGCGGCGACGGCAGGTAGGTCCACTTGTCGATGATGATCGCGCCGCCGACGGGCGTTACGTCGGACGAGCCGCCGCCCGCGGGGACTCCCCGATCGGCATTGCCGCCGATGACGGCGATCGATTTCACTCCCCGCAGCGGGAGCAAGTCGCCGTCGTTCTTCAAAAGGACCAGCGATTCTTCCGCCGCTTTCTGCGAAACTGCGGCGTGCGCTCCGTAATCGATCGGAGCGACCTTCACCGGATGGTCGACCGCGCCCTTTGCGAACAGTGCCCAGAGGATCCGTTCCACCATATTGTCCAGCCGGCTTTGCGAGATTAGCCCCGATTGCAGCGCCGCCTTCATCGCGGGCGGGCCGAACCATGGCTTGTCGCCAACGCAGCAAAAGCCGGTGAACTGGTCGAGCCCGTCGTTGGCCGACGCGGTCGAATGGACCGCCCCCCAGTCGCTCATCACGAAGCCCTTGTAGCCCCAGTCGCCCTTCAGCACTTTGTTGAGGAGGTAGTCGTTCTCGCAGCCCCAGCGGCCGTTGATGAGATTATAGGAGCACATCACGGAGCCCGGACTTCCGCGTTCGATCGCGAATTCGAATGCGAGCAGGTCCGACTGGCGCATCGCTTGCGCGGAAATGGTGACGTCCAGAGTCGTCCGCTGGGTTTCGGCGTCGTTCACGGCGTAATGCTTGATCGTCGAGATGATGTTGTTCGACTGGATGCCGTCGATCAGCGCACCGGCCATGGTGCCGGCGAGAAGCGGGTCCTCTCCCGTATATTCGAAGTTGCGGCCGTTCCGCGGCTCGCGCGCAAGGTTCACGCCGCCTGAGAGCATCGTGTTGTGGCCGGTCGCCCGGGTCTCCGCGCCAATCATGACTCCGCCGGCGTGGGAGACCGCGGGATCGAAGCTGGCCGCGGTTGCGAGCGAGGAGGGCAAAGCCGTGCTCGGAATCAGGCTGTTGCGGACGCCCATCGAGGCATCCGTTTGCGTCTGGTCGGGGATTCCAAGGCGCGGAACTCCAGGCACGAAACCGGCCGAGCCCTCGTTCTGCCGGGTCACGACGTACGTTTTCAGGTCGGGCGGCACGATGTCGTCGGGAACCTTGGCGAGCTTGGTGAACGCCTGGTCGGAATAGCCGAAGATGAGCCTCAGCTTTTCGTCGAGGGTCATTGCAGCGAGAGCGGATCTGGCGCGCGCCTCGGGCGACAGGCTTGTGTTGAGCCACGGGCGGCCGGGCTGCACGTCCGGTTGTGCCTGGACGCTGGTACAAAGCAGCATTGCGACTGAGGACACAAGTGCAATCGTCTTACCCATGACACACTCCCCTGTTCGGCGCTCAAGCCGCGTTTTCGTCTGCATCCCACCAGTAATTGACGAGGACATTGAAGCGCTCGAGCGCCTCGACGTGATGAAACCAGTCGCGTGGAATGAAGATGGCGTCGCCCGGCGAAAGTTCAGCCTCCTGCGCACTTTCGAGTGCCGATGCGAAGCGAGGATATCGGTGGAGGTCCGGAGCGGTCACGTGGACCATGCTGATCCGGGTGCCCGCAGGCGTCGGCTCGTTAGGTCCCATGTAAAGGTCGGGCTCCGCGGATGGCGGGAATAATGTGAAGCGCCGCCGCCCCGCTGCGACCACCGCAACATTATCGATGGAATCGTTATGCGTTGCGACTTTCGCCGCATTGCCAATCCACAGCCGTGGGGCGGCCTCCGGAGGAACGAGCGGCATTGGATGCGAACGGGTAAATCCGGGGAAGTGGCGGTCCGCGAGCATGCTCTGCGCGGCCATCGCAAAGGGCCGGTAGCGGCTCTCCTGTTCTCGTAGGCCGGCGATGATTCCGGCGATATTACCCTTCCCGCGTACGAAGTTGAACGAATGGACGTCCTCTCCGTAGTGGAACCGGCCTTCCTCTGACGGGTCGGCCCGGAGAACGCCCGTCTCGCGGGCATTGCCGCCCTTTTCGAGCATGGACATGGCCTTATGAGGATCCTCGCGTGCGGCGATGACCAGCGGCCAGTCGCGCGCGACATCACGCAGAACGACGGGTCGTCCGCCCGGCAGGATCTCCGCCCGGAATTCCTTGGGCGTCGGAGCGGCCCGTTCGGGAAGAGAATCGATTACGTCAGTTCGTGATGAACTCATAGGCGTCCCATTCGCCCCGGCGGGCATTGATGCCTCTCGCCCGGAGCGCTTCGATGTGCGGTTCGAGGCGTTTCGAGAACTCCGCTTCGTCCCGCGGACCTTTCTCTCGCCAGGCGATCTCGGCCAGTGCGAGCATGCGCGGAAAGGTCATGAACTGGAGGTAGCGCTCGGTCGTCATGAACTCCGTCCAGACGCATGCCTCGATACCGAGGACGCGCGCGGACTCTTCAAGCGTGAAGTCCGGGGGCACGGGTTCCCACGCCAGCATCTTGGCGATCGACTGCGGGCCACCCTTGTTTCCTTCCCAAGGCGCGCCCGGCTCGCCTTCGCCCTGGTGGTAGTCGAAGTAGAGCTGGTCGGCGGGCGAAATGACGAGATCGTGGCCTCTTTTCGCGGCCATCTTGAGGACGTCGGGCCGATCCCTTCGCCACCACTGAATGACGACATTCTTCGGCGCCTGGGCTTCCATCTGCTCGTCCCACGCCATCGGTCGCTTGCCGAGACTCTCGATAATTCCGACCACCTTGCGCGAGAAATAGGCCTGAACCTCCTTGCTCATCTTGAGGCCCCGCTCGGCCTTGAGCCGGTCGACGTCGGCCATCCCGTTCCAGACCTCGTCGCCGACCTCGTCGCCGGCGAAATCGATATACGGTGCGGGAAATAGGCGAGCCACCTCGATGAGAACGCCGCGAATGAAGTCATAGGTCTTCGGGTTCGCGGGATTGAAGGCGCTTCCCTCCGCGTTGAAATACTCCGGGTAGGACCGGGCCGCGGCTCCAGCATGGCCGGGCATCTCGATTTCCGGCACGACCATGATGTGCCGGTCGGCTGCATATCGGACGATCTCGCGCATGTCGGCGGTCGTGAAGTATTGCGGCTTTCCGTCGACCAGCGATCCGACCTCGGTCAGCTTCGGATAGGCCGGGATTTCCAGCCGCCATCCTTCATAGTCGGTCAAATGGAGCTTGAGGCGGTTGAGCTTGTATGCCGCCATCTCGTCGATGATCTTGAAGAGCACCTCCTTGCCGAAGAAGTGCCGGGCTTCGTCGATCAGCAGCCCGCGCCACTGGAAGCGCGGCGAGTCGGCAATGTCGACGCTCGGGACACTTCGGTTTTCGGCGCTGCCGGTGATGAGCTGGCGCAGCGTCTGCGCCCCGTAAAACAGCCCACGGGGATCCGATGCTTCGATCAGAACTTCATTGCCGCCCGCGCGCAGACGATAGGACTCCGGATTCGCGACCCTGCTGGCAGAGACCAGTGAAAGCCTGATCCGTGAAGTGCCACGCGGCGCCTGTCTCAGTCCAAGCTCACGCGCCAAATAGGCAGCGGTTGACGCGGCCCGGCCGCGGCCCTCCACCGAGGTGTCGGAGCCGATTCGAACATTGCCGGCGAGCCAGTCGACTGTGGAGGGCATGGGAATGAGGGCCGGTCGCGCCAAGGCGGCATCGCCGAAGGCGACTAGGAGGATCACGAACATCCAGGCGAAACGCATCGGACCCGTTCGAAATGAAAGCGCTTCCATCACCGCCATTGTTAGAGTCCGGCTTCCGCTGCTGGCAAGCTGGTTCGAGGCGTTGCGAAGTCGTCGAACCATTGCAATGCTGTGCGCGTGAGCAGGCGCAACTCGACGATCGATGACGTGGCCAAGGAAGCCGGCGTGGCGCGAGTCACGGTCTCGCGGGTGCTCAACAATGTCCAGAACGTCCGGCTGGAGACTCGCGACAGGGTTCTGCGGGCCGTCGAGTCGCTCGGCTATTCGGTCAATCAGCAGGCGCGGGCGCTGGCGAGCGGGACGAGCCAGCAGATCATCCTGATCCATGCGAACAATCCCGACCTTGAACCGAACAGCTATTACGATGCCGGCCTGGAGCTTGGCGCTTTGCGCGGGTGCTCCGCCCTCGGGCTGGATCTCGTCACCCGCGCCGTTGACCCGCACGACGAAAACAGGACGCAGCGGTTGTCATCCATCATCGAGCGGGATCGACCGGCAGGCCTGATCCTGTCGCCGCCGTTATCCGACGACGTTCACTTCATCAGCGTCGCGCAACGCGAAGGTGTGGCGGTCGTCGCAGTGTCGGCGGGCGAAGAGGCTCGCGCCATCGTATCGGCCGTCGGCATTGACGAGCGCGCCGGAGGGCATGCCATCGGCCGGCACCTGACGTCTCTCGGCCACAAGCGGATCGGTTTCATCAAGGGGCCGGCCGAGCACCGTGCGGCGGCGTTGCGCTTCGACGGATTCCTGGACGCGCTTCGCGACGCAGGCCTCGATTCGACGTGGACCGGGAACGGCGACTTCACCTTCAAATCCGGGGTCGAGGCGGCCGAGCAGTTGCTCCGTGATGACCTATCGGTCACGGCGCTCGCTTGTGCCAATGACGACATGGCCGCCGGAGCGATGCTTGCCCTCCACCGCGCCGGGCTCGATATCCCCTCGGCAATTTCGGTGACCGGCTTCGACGATACCCCGATGTCGGAAATCATCTGGCCGCCGCTCACGACCATCCGCCAGCCTATCAAGGGATTTACCGAGCGGGCCGTGGCCATGCTCGCAGACCATCAGTCAAATGGTGACGTGCGTTTCGAGGCGCTGCCGCACGAGCTGATCATTCGCGAGTCCACTGCGGCTCCCGCGCAACACCCTCGCGCTTGACTCGCGCCTGCCTTTGCCCCACCCAAATGGAAGCGCTTCCATAGGGGTTGGAGGTGAGGACAGGCCTGCGTTGCGGGCAGGTCCGGCAACTGGGGAGAGTTAGGTTGCTCAACACGTCGTTGAGGTCGAGCCGCACTTGGCTATTGGCCGGCACATCGCTGTTGCTGTTCGCGCCGTCCGCGGCTTTCGCGCAGGATGCGACCCCGCCATCCGATCAGCAGCAGCCCGCGGATCAGGAGCCACCGGCCGACACCACGACGGCGCCCGGCGATGTGAGCGCGCAGCCGCCCGCCGATGAAGGCGCGATCGTCGTCACCGGTATCCGACGCAGCCTCCAGGACTCTATTCAGATCAAGCGCAATTCAGCGAGCGTGGTCGAAGCGGTTTCGGCTGAAGAGATCGGCAAGCTGCCGGACGTCTCCATCGCGGAATCGATCGCCCGGCTCCCCGGCATCGCCGCCCAGCGCGTCAAAGGGCGCGCCGAG
>Ga0307415_100000727_pt1 | contig 14766 bp, 14 predicted proteins | sample DK1Cmetagenome_FD_204524 | JGI IMG/M metagenome (GOLD analysis project Ga0307415, IMG submission 204524) | Maize rhizosphere microbial communities from greenhouse at UC Davis, California, United States - DK15-C-2 | ecosystem: Host-associated > Plants > Roots > Rhizosphere > Soil | place: USA...
ATGTTAACAGATTTGCTATACTCTGCGCTTTTGCCCTATGACCTTAGCCCAACTACAGCAAAAACTTAAAGATCGGATCCGCAGCGCCGCCCGCGATTTGTTTGCCGTTGAGCTGCAACAGCTCGCGGCCGAGGCGCCGCCGCGCGCCGAACTCGGCGATCTCGCCTTCCCCGTTTCTTTCGAACTCGCGAAGCTGATCAAACAAGCCACGGGTGAGAAACAAGCGCCGCGCGCGCTCGCGGAAAAGCTCAAGTCGCAACTCGAAGGCATCGAGGAAGTGTCGCGCGTCGAGATTGCCGGCGCGGGTTATATCAACGTCTTCTTCGATCGCGCCCGGCTGCTCAGCCTCTTCGCTCGTCCGGAAACGACGGCTGATACAGATCAGCGCGAGCGTCCAAAGAAAATGGTCGAGCACACGAGTATCAATCCAAACAAAGCGGCACACATTGGTCACGTGCGTAACGCCGTGCTCGGCGATACGTTCGTTCGCATCCTCAAAGCCGCAGGCGATCGAATCGAAGTGCAGAACTACATTGACAACACCGGCGTCCAGGTTGCTGACGTCGTCGTCGGTTTTCTGCACCTTGAGAAGATGGACCTCGACCAAATCAAAGCGCTCGATGCGTCGCTTCCCAAAGACTACACGTTCGATTACTACTGCTGGGATCTGTACACGAAAGTGGGTCTCTTCTATCGCGACGGAAACGCCGGCGGCGAGATGAATCCTGAGAAAACGAAACTGCGCAACGAAGTGCTGCACGCGCTCGAAGAAGGCAACAACACGATTGCCGAGCTTGCAGATTACGTCGCCACACGAAACGTTGAATGCATCCTCGACACGATGGAGCGACTCGGCATTCGTTACGACCTGCTCGCGCGCGAGTCGGACATTTTGCATTTGCATTTCTGGGAACGCGCTTTCCAGTTAATGAAGAATGCCGGAGTCATTCGGAAAGAGACTGAAGGCCGTCACGCAGGGTGTTGGGTCATGCCGTTTGAATCACACACGGGCACTGACGAACACGAGTCAGACAAGATCATCGTACGTTCAAACGGCACCGTCACCTACACCGGCAAAGACATCGCATATCAACTCTGGAAACTCGGAAAACTCGGGCTCGATTTTCATTACCATGTATTCCGCAATTATCCCGATGGACACGTGCTGTGGGTCACTCAAACTGAACCGGGCAGCGAGCGGCCGGAATTCGGCGGCGGCGTGACGGTCTACAACGTCATCGACTCGCGACAGTCGTATCCGCAGGAGATCGTTGCGCGTGGTGTCGCGGCAGTTGTTCCCGAGATTGGCGAGGATGCGAGCGTTCATTTCAGTTACGAGATGGTCGCGCTTTCACCCGCGGCTTGTGAGGAACTCGGAATCGAGTTGAGCGATGAAGATCGCACGCGGCCCTATATCGAGATGAGCGGCCGCAAAGGTCTCGGCGTCAAGGCTGACGACCTCATTAACCAACTCGAAACTGGCGCGCTCGCGGAAGTCGAAAAGCGAAATCCGGATCTGCCAGAGTCTGAAAAGAAAGAAACGGCGCATGAAGTCGCAGTCGCAGCGTTGCGTTATTTCTTACTCAAGTTCACGCGCAACACGGTGATCGCTTTCGATTTCAAAGAAGCGTTGTCTTTCGAAGGTGAAACAGGACCTTACTGCCAGTATGCCGCGGTCCGCACCAACTCGATCTTTCGCAAACTCGGAAACGAAACCAGCGAGGCTGCCGATTCGTTAATGAAAGAGATAGCGGGCGACAGCGCTTTGCAAGCGAGAGTCGCGGAGGTTTTATCGGGTGAAGGCGGCACGGAAATCTGGTCGCTGGTGATGTTGTCGCAGCAGCTTGACGACGTGATCTTACAGTGTCGCAATTCCGCAGAACCTGCTAATCTAGCGAAGTACACTTTCTCGCTTGCCAGGACGTTTAGTCGTTTCTATCACGACCATCGAATTCTTTCCGAGCCCGATGAAGTGAAAAGAAGTGTGCTGACTGCGGTTACAAAAATTGTAAGGACTCAATTGACAACCGCGCTCTCGATCCTTGGTATCAACGTACCCGACCAGATGTAAAAAACACTCACACACAAACGCAATAAAACTACGTTGCCGAAAGTTTTAGGAGTTAAAGATCATGTTAATCGTAATGAAATCTGACGCCACCGACAGTCAAGTCGAGGCTGTCCTTCGCGTGATTGAACAACTTGGCTTTCGAGGCCATCCAATGCCGGGCGCCACTCGCACCGCGATCGGTGTCACTGGCAATCAGGGCGCTGTTGATCCCTCACACTTTGAGAACCTCGCGGGCGTTGCCGAAGCCATTCGCGTCAGTAAACCCTACAAACTGATCACACTCGATTTGAGGCCGGAAAAGACGGTCGTGCGCGTCGGTGGTGACGCGACGATCGGCGGCGATGAGCTGGCGATTATTGCTGGTCCATGTGCGATTGAGAGTCGCGCGCAGGCTTTTGCAGTTGCTGAAGCGGTCAGGCGCAGTGGTGCGCGATTTTTCCGTGGCGGCGCTTACAAGCCGCGGACTTCTCCGTACGCGTTCCAAGGGCTTGGTGAAGAGGGTTTGCGGATACTCGCAGATGTTCGCGACGCTTACGGGCTCAAGATCGTTACCGAAGCCCTCGACGAAGCAGGTGTTGACCTGGTTGAAAAATACGGCGACATGATCCAAATCGGCGCGCGCAACATGCAGAACTTTTCACTCTTGCGCCGCGCGGGCAAAGCGAGATTGCCGGTCTTGCTGAAACGTGGCCTGTCGGCGACGCTAGATGAGTGGTTGCTGGCGGCTGAGTATGTGATGGCTGAGGGCAATTATCAGATTGTGCTTTGCGAACGAGGCATTCGCACTTTTACGGACCACACGCGCAACACGATGGACCTCGCTGTGATTCCGGCAGTGAGACGTATTTCACACTTGCCGGTGATCGTCGATCCGTCGCATGGAACCGGAAAGAATTTCATGGTGACTCCCCTCGCACGAGCCGGCGTCGCGGTCGGCGCCGACGGTTTGATAATCGAGGTTCACGATCAACCGGAGCATGCGTTGTCAGATGGCGCCCAGGCGTTGACGCTCGATCAGTATGAGGAGCTGGTACGTGAGGTGAGATCGATTCACGAAGTGATCACGCCCGCTGCTGTCGGTTAATCTGTGGATAAGATCTTTGGTAGATCGCGGGCGAATACAGACCGAGGGATCACCTGATCGAAACCTGCCGCGATCGCATTCCTTTGCAGCTCGGTTTGCACGTGTGAGAAGAAACCGAGCAAGCGAATGTCGCGCAGTTGTTCGTCTGATTTCAACTCGCTAGCCAGCGCGTTCGAGTCAATCTTCTGGTTGTGCAGGTCAACGAGGATCAACTGCGGCTTCGTCTCGCGTGCCTTCTGAACTAATGCGTCCCTGCTTCGCGGAAAACTGATCTCCGCACCCACCGCCTCCGCCACAGCGCGGATCTTCGACGCAAAAAACATGTCGTCAACAACTGCTATAATCGCCTGACCCATGAGTATTCCCCCTCGTCTTGTCATCGCATCATACAACATCCGTTACGCGCGCGGCCCTTACCTGATCACCGGCGGCCTGCGACGCAAGGTTGGGTTGATGAATCTTGCTCGCCGGGCCGAGCACGTAGGTCAACAAATCTCGAAGGCCGCGAAGGTATTCTCAGAGGGTACGCTCCTGCCGCGCGTCGACGTGCTCGCATTGCAGGAAGCGGATGAACGTACCCGTCGCAGCGGCGGTCATCACGTCGCTCAGGAACTGGCCGAGCAAATGAACATGCATTGGGCCCACGAACCAGCCCGAATCCCCCGCGGTGTGCCGCCGGCTAAAAGACAATGGTGGCTCGACTTCGAGGAACCGATCGATCTGCACGACAGTGGCGACACGGGTGTAGCGCTGTTGAGCCGCCTGCCGTTGGCGGACGTGAAGCGCATCGATCTGCCGTGGCATGAATGTCAGTGGCGGCCGAAACTGGCAATCGCAGCGACGATCACGGTTGGACCACAGCAACTCAGACTCTTCAACGCGCATATCGATCCGCACGCGGCGATCAACGGGCAGTTGGCCCAACTCGAAGTGGTCGCGGCGGAAGCGAAAGCTGCAACTACGCCTACCATCATTCTCGGAGACTTCAACACGCTCTCGCGACAGAAGTGTATCGACACGCGAAAATTTCTCGAGTCGCAGGGTTATACGACGCCATATCCGACCGGCACGGCAACGTGGCGCGGCGGTGGATTGCGAATGCACGCCGATTGGATTTTTGTGTGCGGCGTCAGGATCGAGCGCTGGGGCGTGGCTCGACCGCTGAATGTTTCCGACCATTGGCCCATCTGGGCTGAGATCGTTTTCTGATGCATATCACGAGTCGTGATAATTCCCTGCTGCGCCAGGTGCGCGCTGTTCGCGATGGAAAGATCGACGAACTGATCTATGTCGAAGGTTTGCGGCTTTGTGAAGAAGCGCTTCGTTCGCAGCTCGAGATTGAGGCGGTAGTGGTTTCGGAAGAGCTTTTACGCAAGGAACGAGCGGCGCCTGTGATCAGTGAGTTAGCACAGGTTTCGAAACGGTTTGGGTCAGTGAGCGAGAAGTTGTTGGAGTCAGTCTCCTACACGAAAACGCCACAGGGCATTATCGTGCTTGCGCAAAGACCTGAAGCTTCGGAAACGCGCCTGGCTCTGCAACTCGATGCGGATCCGTTACTCGTCGTGTTGCACCAGATAAACAACCCTGTGAACGTCGGTGCGATCCTGCGCACTTCGGAAGCCGCCGGCGCGGCGGGAATAATAACAACAAAAAACACCAGCGATCCGTTCTCGCCGAAGTCTTTGCGCGGCGCGATGGGGTCTGCATTCCGGCTTTCAATGTGGAATGGTGCTTCGTATACGGAAATGATTGAGTGGTGTCGTCAACGCGGTATCGCAACTATCTGTGCAGACGTGGATGCGACGACTTCCTACATCGAGATCGACTGGACCAACGCAAGCGCCCTGATACTTGGACCAGAGTCAACCGGTCTAACGGCCGAAGAATTACAGCTCGCCGATCACCGCGTGAACATCCCGATGAAAGGCATGGCCGAAAGTCTCAACGTCGCCGTAGCCGCCGGCATCCTACTCTTCGAAGCCCGCCGTCAACGGGCGTTATTGTAGGGGCGGCACTCCGTGGCCGCCCTTCCTTCGCAACAGAACATATCCGAACGACGGGCGGCCACGGAGGGCCGCCCCTACAATGCTTCGATGCAGACTTCAGTAGCGGGAAAGGGTTTTTGTGAGCCGCTGTTGCGCGTGAGCCAGGTGACGATCGTATAAATCCCCGGCTCGTTCTTGAAGAGCTTGATCGGCGCCGTGAATTTTCCATCCAACGCTATCTCCACCACGCCCGGTTGTCGGTCGGCATACACATACGGCGGCGGAGCCTTCGGTCGCAGCACCCTAGACTCGTCCGGCAACCCATAAGAGCGCGGCTGCCGCAACCAACTCATCTGAGGCGTCGCAGGCAGCGGCTCGTAAAAAACCTCCACTGTATTCAAGTAAAAACCTTCCTTCGGCATCTTCGCCGTAAACGTGAGGCGCTCTCCCGGTTTTGCTTTCCGCGGCATCGGTTCAACCTGTAAATACTTCGCCACAAACAGCTCCACTAAACGCAAACGTAAATTCTTCACCGCAATACCAAACCCAACATGCGTATGCTGCGGCGCCAGGATCGCGCGGCGATGCCCATCGTACGGCGGCTTCTCCTGGTAGAGTCGCACGTGCAGGTACGCAGCATCCTGTTTCAAGTCGCTGGCCTTCATGGACCATGTGTTATCAGCTGCGGAAACGTTCTCTTGTGTGGCTTGTGTTCCACCGGCGAATGAGTAGCGGTGGTATGGTTTGCGACCGTCGCTTCCCCAGTGACTCGCAAAATCGTCGACGGCCATCTCCTGAGCGTGCTTCGCGGCGACTTGAGTCGCAAGCTCGTCGACCAGCAACGGATTGAGCTTCGCGACCTCGCGTTCCTCGTTGACCATCTCGAGCAAATTCGCCCGAATCTCCGCGAAAATCGCTTCGAGATCGTCTGACGCTAATGTTGTGCGGTCGAGCAAAGTAACGCCCAGAGAGGCGCCTGCAGACTGCAAGAAGCCGCGTCGTGAGAAATTATGATTCAACTCAAGATCGCGTTGCGAGTGCTTCGGCGTTATCTACGGAAACGCCGAGATCGCGCAGTAGTCCGTCCTGCAAACCGTAGATCCAACCATGTACGACAACTTCCTGCCCACGCTGCCAGGCGCTTTGAAGGATTGTCGTGCGACCCACGTTCAGCACCTGCTTGATGACGTTTAATTCGCACAAACGATCGAGACGCTTCTCTTCGTCTTGGATATCCGCGAGTAGTTTCTGATGTTCGTGCAGCACGTCCTGCACGTGCCGTAGCCAGTTGTCGATCAAACCGAGTTGCAGGTTGTCCATGGCGGCTTTAACGCCACCACAGCCATGATGCCCGCAAACAATGATGTGTTCGACTTTCAACACGTCGACTGCGTATTGCATCACCGACAGGCAATTAAAATCCGTATGGTCCACCACGTTCGCGACGTTGCGATGTACAAACATCTCGCCGGGAAGCATGCCTGCCAGTTGCGTCGCGGGAACACGGCTGTCGGCACATCCGATCCAAAGGAAGCGTGGCGATTGTTGTTTGGCCAGGGTTGGAAAAAACTCTGGATCGTTTGCTTTGATGTTCTCAGCCCAGGCGCGGTTCTGATCGAGAATTCGATTTAAATCTTTCATGTTCTTCAACTATGAAGCCAGGGAAGATCTCTGCGATGATTTCCATGCAGCAGGAGTTCAGGTTGGGATCATAAGGTTGCTGCTGCACGCGCAGTGACCGGCGGCACATGGTCAATCGGCAAATCGCCGTTGTCAGCACGAAGATACTGCCAGTCTCGTGGTTTCAATGAAGCGATCAGTTCCCTGCGTGTCTTAACCTTGAGCGGTTTGCCGGCGTAAATCTTTCCCATGCGCTGGAGGTTCTTTTCGGAAATCGCGCCCGAGAACATCATTAACGGCCAGGTGAAGTTTGGACCATTCAGCGCGCGCAGCTTGTAGGCCCACATGCCCAGCGCACCGACGCGCCACGCCAGCGGTCCCCACCAACTGTATTGCCCCGGTCGCAGGTTCATCTTCCAGCACTTCATCATCAGTTGCCACTGCAACGGCGTTAGCTGTCGCGTTTGTGTGACGCCCGTTTCCTTTTCCATGCGCGTGTCGTGTAACGGCGTGAAGATCGACGGAACCAGGAATGCAAAGAGACCGCGCCGCTCGATCTCGTAAACGAGATCGATTGTGTCGCGCACGTCGTCGTCTGTCTCACCCGGATTGCCGACGATCAACGTCATGGCCGGAAACCAGTTGTTCTCGTTCAAAACGCGCAAACCTTCGATCACGACGCTGGGCCAGTCTTCAATCGAAAAAGGCACACCTTTGCTCGACATGATCTGTTTCGCCATCCGCACCGAGCCGGTTTCAAGACCAATCAACGGCGCCAGCGCCTTCTTCTCGGGATGACTGCTCAGATATGGAAAGTGAATCGGACTCTTCGGCAGCAACACATCCGACAGTTGCTTGATAAGCAAAGGATCGACAACAGCCGGCGCGATCGTGCAGTGACTCAAAACATGTTGCTCGACGCCCGGCGTATTCACGATGTCGGTATACAGATCAACCAGTGCTTCACGGTTCGGAAAATAGAACGGCGTGTCAGTGTGCACTTGTCCCCAGATGAACATATCTTCGGTGGCAAGTGAGATCTGCTTGTTGCCGTTCCGCACGTTGGCGCGCACCGCTTCCATGATCTTGTCTTTGGGAAGATCGATCTGCGGATTCAGATCCGGCACGCAAAACTTGCAACGACGCCCGCAACCGGTGGTCATCTCGACTACGCCAAACGTGGTGCGGGTGTCGGGAAAGAGTATTCCCTCGCGATCGAGCGGGTGTTTGACTTCAACTCGTCGCGGCAGTTCTTCGCCTTGAATGGCTTTGCGGAAAAGTTCGAGCGTGTCGGTTGATTCGCTGCGACCTTCGACGACGCAGTCGATGCTCAGTTCTTCGTAAGTATCGGTCTGGATGATCTGCCAGCCGCCCGAACCTCCGACGATCACTTTGAAATTATTTCGATACGGGCTCGCTTTAATGTTTCCAAACAACTGTCTCGCATAGTGAGAGTTGATTGGCAGCTTCGACGATCCGAAGATCGATGTGTAGACGCCGGCGGCGAACGTCACGCCCAGCGGGTTGTGAGTGGACACTGCAACGACGCGCGTGCGTGGACCAACGAATTTATGCAGGTCGTCGGGAAAACACGCGACTACGTCGTCATTGCGATATTCACGAAGCAGAGACTTTTCCACCAGTCTGACGCCCGCGGGCATGAAACGAGCGGAGCCGTCGGGGTTGTGCTCGACGTTACGCCAATTGGGATATTTTCTATTGATGACGCCCTCCATCCAGATCGGCAGTGAAGCCATAGCCATCTGGATGAAGTAGCCTGCGTGATCGATCGCTTCGGTGAGTGGCGCGGTTAAAACAATTAGGCGCCCGCCGTCTTCGGGTAGTTCAGGGATGTTCATGTCGGGTGCTTACACTAAAGAAAATGTGTGGGGTTTACAAGCGATTTTTCCATCCACAGATTACACAGATTGATCTGTAGCTGCGATAGCTTCGATTTCGATAAGGAAACCGTAATGAAGCTTGCCGCAGGGAATCACTGCCCGAGCGGGGCGATTTTCCCCGAGAACCCGCGCGTAGACCTTATTGAAGGCCTCCCACAACTCGATGTCAGCGATAGAAACGTTCATTTTGAGCACGCGGTCCCAGTCGCTGCCGGCCGCTTTGAGGATTGCGTGAACGTTGGCGAGTGCTTGCTCTGTTTGTTCTTCGATCGAGCCGAGCTTCTTTTCGCCGGTCGCAGGATCAATCGAGAGTTGACCGGCGACGAATACGAGACCGTTGTAGACAGTTGCCTGGGAGTAATGTCCGGCGGCCCTGGGTGCGTTTGGGGTGTTGATTCGTTTGATTTCCATAATTGTTTTCTACGCGGGAAAGCCGCTCTCCTCGGTGACTCGTTTTGCCTGCTGGAAATGCCTGTGCTCGTGGACCACGATAACGCGATAGGCATCCATCAAGCTGTAAGTGACTACCGCCGCGACTGGTGACGTAATCACAATTTTCTCGAGATCGAGGTGCTCAGTCGCCTTCATCTTTTCGACTATCGTCGCTTGTTGAGCGACGAAGTCGTCGATCACCGAACCACTAATATCGCTCTGCGCTGGTTGAAAAACTTTCGGTGCTTTTACTTTGCGAGTCGAGGCCGGATCGACAGCCTTGATCAAGAACTTTCCCATGAGCCCGGGCAGCACCGGCACACGTTCCCAGAACTTTCGCTTTTTCCCGGCAAGGACGTTGTCGATCTCCGGAAGATAGCCTCTGTTAGTGGTGAGCAGATGATCGAAGCATTGAGCGACGCTCCAACGCTCAGCAGACGGTTTCCAGTTGAGTTGTGCAGGGGTTAAGTCGCCGAAAGTGGTTTTTGCTTCGTTGGCCACGTTGTTGGCCGCAGCGATCAGGCTTGGCAAATCAGCCTTCTGGTAATTCATGTGCCTAAACTAAAAGATTTCACGCAAAGCCGCAAAGGTAACGCAAAGACGCAAAGAAATTACTTCGCGGCTTTGCGTCTTTCTTTGCGCCTCTGCGTGAAAATCAATTCGAGGTGCTCTCAGTGCTGTTCGTCACACCAACGAGTGAATTGACCGTGAGCTTCGTGTCGGCGTTTTGCCACGCTCTTCCAAACTCTACGTCAACCATCTTCGCCGCTGATTCCTTGCCCTGCTTGCGCAGACTCTCGGCGAGGCCAAACAGCGCGCGCCCGTTGCGTGGATGTTTCTCAAGCTCGGCACGAAATACCTTCTCAGCGCCGGCGCCGTCGCCGAACGAGAGTAGTGCGCCGCCGAGCACTTCGCGTGTCGGCAGATCCCAGTCAGACGGTTCTGCGTAGTAGGTTGCGTCTTCAGCAGCGACAGCTTTAGTCAACGCATCGATGGCTGCTGTTTTATCTCCACGCGCGAGTGCGATCTTTCCTTCGAGCGTGAGTTCGGCAACCTTCGTTACGTCCGCAGCCGCGTTCGAGAACATCCGTATTTCGGGCGTCAGAGTCTTACTGACAGCACGCAACGCAGCGAGTTCAGTTTCAGCATTCGCCGTCTGCTTCATAGCAGCGTACGCACTGCCACGCGCGAAGTGCCAGAACGCGGTCGTAATCTTCAACGACGCATCGGGTTTCGGCTCTTTCAACACGTCGTCCCACTTGCCAAACCGGGTCAGTGAAACAAGCGCATAAGGGTTAAACATCTCGAGCATCGGCATCGCTTTCAGAGCCGGCTTAACGTTGGCTTCCAGTTCGCGCGCCGATTTGATCGAATCAGCATAACGTCCCTTCATGGCATTCGCAGCTGCCAGGAAGTGGATGTTGTGATTCGTGTACATATTCGGGTAGAGACCTTTGTTGCCGCTCTTCGTGATGTATTCCTTATCGACAACGATGGCGTCTACGTTTGACTTGGCCGCCTCGGCGTAATCGCCGGTGCGGTTATAGATGTGCGACGGCATGTGAACCAGGTGACCGGCCTTCGGCGCGATCTTGCCAAGGCGATCCGCACTCGGCAGTCCCCGCTCGGCAGTGTTCGACGCTTCAACAGCGTGAATGTAATAGTGGTTCGCGCCGGTATGATTTGGATTGCGACGCAGCACACTTTCAAGCACGGCGACGATCTCGAGTGTGCCTTCGGCCGGCTTGCCGTCGTTGGTCCATAGTTTCCATGGACGCAGGTTCATCATGCTTTCGGCGTAGAGTGTGGCGGCGTCCAGGTCGTCGGGATAATTCTTCGACAACTCGCCCATCGCAATTTTGTAATCACCAGCGAGCTTGTGTTTGTCCGCCTGGGGATCGGACGAATAACGTTTCGCCAGTGCGTTGATGTAAGCGCGTTCGTGTTCCGACACTTTCGGTGCGAGCGCGATTGCTTTTTGCAGGTTTGAGAAAGCCTCGAGCAGAGATGGACCATCCGCCTCGACGTTGTAATTCGAACCCATGGCGAGGGCGACGCCCCAGTAAGCCATTGCCAGGTTCGGATCGAGTTGGGCCGCCTGCTTGAACGACTTCACCGCCTCCTCGTGATTGAAGGCGTAGACGTAAGCAAGTCCCTGATTGAAAAACTTCTGCGCGTCAGCGTTGTTAGTTGTTACCGGGTGATTGATGTCGCCGAGCCCCGCTTCCAGCGTCACTGGCGCCGGCGGTTGAGCGGGAGCATGGCTGTGTTGACCAAATGCTGCAACTGGGAAGAGCAGCAGAACTATAAAGAGCAGATGCCTCATGTTCAAATCTCCTGAACCGGCAATGCCGTGCCGGAGCGGCTGTCACGAATCACAATGTTCAAAGACTAACGCGTACTAAGACTGGGAAATGGGTCAGTTATGGCGCACCGTACTTCAGTTGCACCACTTTCGCCTTTCCTTTGCCGTAGACGGTGACAATAAACAGATCGTCAAACTTTTGTTCATCAATGGTGGGGACAACGTCGCCGCCGAGCGCTTTGATCACGTCGGGAAGCCAGTTGCTATGGCCGATGACGAGTGCGCTGTCGCCGGGTCGTTGCAGGATCTTATTGACTACTTCGGCGGTCGACTCATCCGCGATGAGTCGAAGATTTGCCGGATTGGGTTTGAGAGTCAGCGCGGTGACGCTCACACCGGTTTTGGCTGTTAATGGTTCGGCTGTTTGTTTGGTGCGGACGAACTGCGAGGTGTAAATGGCCTTGATGTTCGCAGTGCCGAGAATACGTGCAAGGTCCTGCGAACGCGTCACGCCTTCTTTCTTCAGCGGAGGATCTTGCTTTGGTTCGTCTTCTTTCTCCGCGTGTCGAACGAGAAATACTGTGGTCGGTTTGAACTCTTCCTGTCCGAGGGCAGTTTGGCAAAACACCGCCAGCAAAAGAATCGCGCTTAGTTGTAGGTATCTTCGTTTCATTTTGTAGTCCATCCTGGTGGCGCTTCGGGCCAAATCTTATCAGGACTGGCCGGCCCCGGCTGATCCGGTCCCAGCCGGTCTGCTTCGATCTCAGCGACGATGAAATTCTCCGGCGGCACGGGCGCGCCGGCTAGACGACGCAGCAGCGCGAGTTGTCCGGCATGTGTCATCGCATCGGAGAAAGGTCCCTGAAGCAGACGTTCTTCTGACATTCCGTCGAGCAAGGCATCTCCGTTTCTCAGGTGTTGGGCTAACGTTCCGAGCATTTCGTGAAAGCGTTTCACTTCCGCGGCCAGTGAATCCAAAGGTTCAGGCCGATAACGTCCACCGATAAAATGTGTGCGTGCATAACCAAGCACGCTCGTCATGTGCCGCACCAGTTCCGACGGTGTGCGAACACCCTCCATCACGCGAAACGAACCAAAATCAGCGGGCGCATCACGCAAAGCTTTTTGTGTGCGATAAGCGAGCGCCGCGAGAAAATGATTCAGCAGTTTCCGTTTGGTTTCCATCGCAATCTTGGGGCGCAATTGTCCCGCGAGGGGGGCGGCCACGGAGTGCCGCCCTACAATAAAAATCCTCAGAGCTCTTTTCGCATTGGCACGAGTTCGAGTTTGACGCCGTCGACGAGATCGAGGTCGAAGGTTCCCGCGGCGACGAAACCACAGGACTTGTAGAACTCAATTCCCGGCAGAGTGGCCATGAGCTCGAGCGCGCGAAACCCTTCGGCGCGCGCTTCATCTTCACACCGCGACAGGATCGCGCGTGCGATTCCCTTGCGCGCGTGATCCGGGTGAATGAAGAATGCGCGTATCTTCGCCGGCTCTGAAGCCGGATCGAGATACCCGGCATCTCGCGACGAGTATTGATCGCCTCCAAACAGCGTCCGTCTTTTGCTCCAGCCACCGCAACCAACCATCACTCCTGCGTCTTCCGCGACCAAATAAGTGCCATCCTCAATCAAGTCAGTATCTACACCAAACACAGTGACAATCGCCGCTTCGATCTGCTTGTCACTGTAGTGTTCGCGACTAAGATGGCGTGCTGATTCAGCGATCAACTGCTTGATCGCATCACGCTCGTCCAGTTTTGCACGTCGAATAATCACGAGCCCTGATAACTCAACCCAAACCCAAACTTGAACAGCGGATCGTAATTCTTATCACCGACATTAATCGGAATCTGGTCCATCGACCGCGGCCACGAGAACGACAGTTTTCCAACCGGTTTGAAGTCACCAAAAAGCACGTCGGTAACTCCGCGACCTTCAGTTCCCGGCAGCCACGCCGCCACAAACGCATCCGCTTTCTCGATTACTTTATCAATAATCAGCGGTCGGCCCGACAGCAACACAACCACGAGCGGCATCCCCGTTTGTTTCATCTTCTCAACCACCGCCACATCCTCTTCGCCAAGCTCGAGCGTTTTCCTGTCGCCTATCATCTCGGCGTAAGGAGTCTCGCCAATCACGATGATGCCGAGATCCGCGCCGGACGCATTCGAGCCATCTTTCGAAAACGTCACCATAGTTTGCGGCGAAACGCTTTCCTGAATCGCTTTCAGGATCGTCGTGCCGCCGGTCGTGTTGTCGCCGCTCTTTCCCTGCCAGCTTATGGTCCAACCGCCGCACTGGTTACCGATGTCGTCGGCGCTCTTCCCCGCCACGTGAATGCGATTGAGACGCTTCGACACCGGCAAGACTCGCCGTTCATTCTTGAGCAACACGAGCGACGGGCGCACACACTCACGCGCGACCTGCCGATGCTCTGCCGAACCAAACTTGCTGTGCAAACTCCGATCAGCCAGCATCGATCGCCCCGGCTCCAAACCCATCGCAAACTTAACTCGCAGAATTCTCGTCACCGCATCGTCGATGCGCGACATCGGCACGCGATTCTCCCGCACGAGCTCGAGCAGCAAGGTATAAAGTTCACGATACTTGACCGAGACCATGAACATATCCATGCCCGCGTTTGTCGACGTTTCGATCTGCGACTTGTAATCGCCGGGCATCTCATTGATCGCGTCGTAGTCAGAAATCAGAAAACCTTCGAACTTAAGCTCACGTTTCAGAATCTCCGTCAACAGACGTTTACTGCCGGAACACTTCACACCATTCCAACTGTTGTATGACGGCATGATCGTTCCGACACCCGCTTTGATCGCAGTCACGTAACCAGCCATGTGAAGATTTCGGAGTTCCTGTTCACTTGCGACAACATCGCCGCGATCGAGTATGTGTACATCGCCTTTGAGTCTCATGCCCGTGCCAAACTTCGTGGCGCCATCGCCGATCCAATGCTTCGCACACGCAAGTATGCTCAGCGGATTGCTCAGATCGTTGCCCTGGTATCCGCGCACTGCAGCCGCGCCCATCATGCGCGCGAGTTCAGGCGTCTCGCCAAAGCCTTCGTACGTCCTGCCCCAACGTTCGTCACGCGGAACAGTCACGCACGGCGCGAAAGTCCAGTTGATACCCGTCGCTTTGACTTCGGTAGCGGTGACGCGAGCGGCACGTTCCACCAGATCCGGATTGCGCGAACAACCGAGACCGATGTTGTGTGGAAAGATGACGGCGCCAAGCACGTTGCTGTGACCGTGTACGGCGTCGATACCGTAAAGCAGTGGAATACGCAGACGCGTGTTTTGGGAGCGAGATTGCAGGCTATCGTAGTGATCCGTCCAATCTTTCACG
>Ga0307415_100000729_pt1 | contig 14754 bp, 12 predicted proteins | sample DK1Cmetagenome_FD_204524 | JGI IMG/M metagenome (GOLD analysis project Ga0307415, IMG submission 204524) | Maize rhizosphere microbial communities from greenhouse at UC Davis, California, United States - DK15-C-2 | ecosystem: Host-associated > Plants > Roots > Rhizosphere > Soil | place: USA...
CGCCGGCAGGTCGGCGAGGAGGCCGGCGAGCTCCTGCGACGACCGCGCGCCGTAGACGCGCGTCAGCCGGCTCTCCAGCTCCTCCATGCCGAGGTGGTCGGCCGCGAAGTGCACGCAGAGCGCCTGCACGATGCGCTCGCGCGCCGCCGTCGGCGGCGGGGACGCCGACTCGGATCCTGGCTGCTGCACGACGCGGTCGCGGCTCATGTCGGACGTCCGGTGGAGTCGCGCTAACGATACGCCGCGGACGCCGAGCGCGCGCCCGCTGCCGGCAGAGGGCACGTGTCCCCGGGCGCTGGCACGGGCGGTGCCGTCCGATCGGGTCCCATTCGCGCACCACTCATCAGGAGGGACCATGGAACGCGACCGCGAGCGGAACGCCGAGCGCAACACGAGCGGCAGCGACCGCGACAAGTACCGGGACAACGACGACGTGCGCAACCCGCTCCCGCCCGACGAGCGGGTGGGGACGACCCCCGACACGAAGGCGGAGGCGCGCGGCGACGCGCGCGAGAACGCCGGCAACACGGCGCGCGACCAGCGCGAGCCGCTGCCGGAGGATCGTTAGGCACGGGGCGCGGGGCGCGGCTTTCATCGTCATCCCGAGGGAGCGGGAGCGATCGAGGGATCGCTGTACGTCGGAGCGATCCCTCGCCGGCGCTCGGGACGACCGACCAGCTCGCGCCCCGCATCCGCGCACCGCGCTCAGCCCTTCTCCCCCTTCTTCGGCGCCTTCTTCGCGGCGCCCGTCTTGACGGCCGGGCGCTTGGAGCCCGACTGCTGGCCGCTGGCGCGCTTCGCGCCGGCCTGCCGCTCGACGTGCGGCCCCGCGCTCGCCCCGCCCGGGCCGTCGCGCCGCGTCGCCCGCTCGTCCCCGCCCCGTCGTTGCTCAGCCATGCTCGCCTCCGCGTCGTCGTGAGAATGTCGGCGGGCGCTCGCCGTCCGCCGCGCCGAACCACCGACGCGTGCATGGGACGTTCCCGCCCGCGACTCCGGGGGCCGCCGGACGCGGCCCCCGGACGCGGCTGCTGGACTTTTCCGCCCGGCCGTCCCACCTTTGCCTCGCTGGGCAGCCCGCAGCCGGTCGGTGGCGCGTTCGACGCACCCCGCCCGCACGGCGCCCGGTGAGCTAGCGACGAAGCTAGGCCTCCGTCCTCTCCGGCCCTCGCGAGCCGGCGGCGGCGGAACGGGGGACGCGCCGCGTTCCCAGTTCTCCCCTCAGCGGAGAGAGCCGCCATGGCTTCGCACCGCTGGCTCTTTCGTTTCCCCCCCTTCGCGCTGGCCTGCGCGCTCCTCCCGCTCGGCGCGGCCGCCGCCCAGGGCCACGACCACGACGAGCCGCGCGCGGCGTCGGCGTCCGGGCGGCGCTCCACGTCCACGCCGCCGCGGCGCGGGCCGTCGTCCGTCGGCGCGACCCGCGCGGCCGACGACCCGCGCACCGTCGAGCTGACACTCACCGCGGCGCCGGCGCGGCTCGCGCTCCGGCCCGGCGGGCCGCCGACCGAGGTCTACGCCTACAACGGCCGCGTCCCCGGACCGACGCTCGAGCTGCGCGAGGGGGACCGCGTCGTCGTCCACTTCCGCAACGCGCTGCCGCGCCCGACGACCGTGCACTGGCACGGGCTGCACATCCCGTCCGACGCCGACGGCAGCCCGTTCCACCCCGTCGCCCCAGGGGCGAGCCACGACTACGTCTTCACGATCCGCCGCGGCACCGCCGGGACGTACTGGTACCACCCGCACCCGCACCACGACACCGGCGCGCAGGTCGCGCGGGGGCTCTACGGCGCGATCGTCGTCCGCGCCGCCGACGACCCGCTCCCGGCGTCGCTCGCCGAGCGGGTGCTGGTCCTCTCCGACAACCGCTTCGACGCCGACGGCGCGGTGGACCTGCCGGAGGCCGGCTCGCCGCGGGCGCGGATGGACGCCGAGAACGGGCGCGAGGGGGACGTACTGTTCGTCAACGGCGAGGTGATGCCGACGCTGACGATCCGCAGCGGCGAGGTCCAGCGGTGGCGCGTGATCAACGCGTCGGCGGCGCGCGTCTACCGGCTCGCCCTCGCCGGCCACACGCTGCTCCAGGTGGGGAGCGACGGCGGGCTGTTCGAGCGCCCCGTGAAGGTCGAGGAGATCATGCTCGGCGTCGGCGAGCGGGCCGAGCTGCTGGTGCGCGGCACCGGTGCGCCGGGGAGCCGGAGCGAGCTCCGGGCGCTCCCCTACGACCGCTACATCCCGCAGACGCGTCCCGCCGACTGGGACGTGACGCGCCCACTGCTCGCCCTGCGCTACTCGTCGAAGCCGCCCGTCGCCGCCGTCGCGCTCCCCGAGCGGCTGCGCCCCGTCCCGCCGCTCGACACGACGCGGGTGACGGCGACGCGCGTCATGACGCTCACCCAGCACCTGATCAACGGCCGCTCGATGGACATGGCGCGGGTGGACGTCAGCGCGTCGCTCGGCGCGACCGAGATCTGGGAGGTCGAGAACCTCGTCGGGATGGACCACCCGTTCCACCTGCACGGCTTCCAGTTCCAGCTGCTCGACCGCAACGGCGTGCCGGAGCCGTACCGGAGTTGGAAGGACGTCGTGAACGTCCCGAAGCACGAGACGGCGCGCTTCATCGTGCGCTACGACGACTACCCGGGGAAGTGGATGTTCCACTGCCACATCCTGGATCACGAGGATCACGGGATGATGGGCGTACTCGAAGTCAGACCCTGACCGAGGAGGCAGACGTGCGAACGTCGAGCGCTTCGTATCGAAACGTCGGTCGGCTGGCGGCCGTCCTGGCCGTCGGCGCGTGCATGAGCTCCGCCGCGACGACCGGCGGCAGCAACCGCAGCGAGACGCCCGCCGCGATGGCGGGGCGGACGGACGCGGCCGGGCAGCAGCGCGCCCCGGTAGCGTCGGATCGGCGAGCGCAGGTGCTGCGCGGACGCGCCCTGACGATCGAGCACGCCTGCAACGGCTGCCACGGCGGCGCGGACCCGGCAGCGGCCGGGTATCTCGCCGGCGCGCGAGGCCCGCAGGACGACTTCCTGATCGGGCCGTGCGCGACGACGCCCGGCGCGACCCCGTGCTTCAAGACGCGGCCGCGCAACCTCACGCCGGACAACATCACAGGACTCGGCCGGTTCAGCGAGCGGCAGATCTTCAACGCGCTGCGCTTCGGTCTGCGCCCTGGCGAGACGCCGGACGTCGAGATCACCTCGACGGTGCCTGGTCAGGGCAACTTCCCTGCGCACCCGAAGTACCTGGCCCCGCCGATGCCCTGGCCCTCGTGGCGTCACATGCCCGACCAGCAGCTGTGGGACATCGCCGCCTACCTCAAGTACGGCGTGAAGCCCGTGCGCAACAAGGTGGCCGACAGCGAGGGGCCGCCGGACTTCTGGGCGAGCGCGTACACGCCGGACAAGATCGGCGCGTACCCGGCGCCGCCCTTCCCGACGGCGAACGAGAAGGAGCCAGAGTAGGGGACGGCAGGTGCTGGCGACTGCCGTTCACTCGATGGGCTTCAACGCCGCGACGATCGCCGCCCGCCGCGGCTCGAGGAACGGCGGCAGCACGACCTGCTCGCCGAGCGTGCGCGGGTCCTCGTCCACGGCGAAGCCCGGGCCGTCGGTGGCGATCTCGAACAGGACGCCGTTCGGCTCGCGCAGGTAGAGGCTGCGGAAGTAGTAGCGGTCCACCTCGCCGCTGTTCGGGATGCCGAGCGTGTTGAGGCGCTCGGCCCACGCCGCGTACTCGGCGTCGTTCGGCGTGCGGAAGGCGACGTGGTGCACGCCGCCGGCGCCCGGCTGCACGACCGGGAGCAGCGGCTGCACGGCGACGTGCAGCTCGGCGTGCGGGCCGCCGGCGCCCATCTCGAAGACGTGCACCGTGAGGTGCGGGTTGTCGGGCTGCGGGTACTCGCGCGCCGGCCGCATCTCGAGCCCGCGCGTCAGCAGGACGTCGGTCGGGTGGAGCGTCGGCACGCTCATCAGGATCGGCCCCAGTCCGCGCACCTGGTACTCGGCGGGCACCGGGCTCCGCTCCCACGGCGTCGGCGCGTTCCCCTGCCCGCCGTCGTCCACGAAGGCGAGGCGCTGCCCCTCGGCGTCCTCGAAGTCGAGCGTCGGGCGGCCGTCGCGCTCGACGATCTCGCCGTGCGCGACGCCGTGCGCGGCGAGGCGGCGCGCCCACCACTCGAGCGCCTCGGCGCCGCGCGCCCGCAGGTGCGTGCGCGTGATGCTGCGCGTGCCGCGGCGCTCGCGCGGCACCGCCCAGTCGAAGAAGGTGAGGTCGGTGCCCGGCGTGCCGACCGCGTCGGCGTAGAAGAGGTGGTACGCCGTCACGTCGTCCTGGTTGACGCTCCGCTTCACGAGGCGCATGCCGAGCACCTGCGTGTAGAAGCGGTAGTTGTCGCGCACGGCCGCCGTGACGGCGGTCAGGTGGTGGATCCCGGTGAGCTGCATACGGCGTGTCCGGTGGGCGTGAGGTGGGGGGCGGAGCGCCAGACGTCCATGCACGACCGGCGCCCGCGCCGCGCCGGAGGGCCGGCTGCCGGCGGCGCGCCGCTCACGTCGCCGCCGCGGCGCGCCGCTCCAGCTCGCGCCGGCCGGCGTCGGTGAGGGCGACGTCGCGCACCGCGGCGTAGAGCCCGCGGCCGGCGCGCGTCTCGGCGAGCGGCGACGAGCAGCTCACGAGGCCGCGCCGCTCGAGCGCCAGCAGGTGCTCCACCCGCTCGTCGAACGCCGCCGCCGCCTCCGGGGTGCGGCCCTCGGGGCGGAAGATCGTGATCCCTTCCGCCACCGCCCGCAGCACGGCGAGCTGCCCGTCGGCGAGCCGCGACTCGAGCGACGAGTCGGCGCGCGACGCGGCGCCGCCGCCCTCGCCTCCCCCCTCGGGCAGGCGCTCCCACCGCACGTCGATATCGTCCGACGTCGCCCCGAGCCAGCCGGTCCAGACGCGCAGCCAGACGACGCCGCTGCCGCCCAGCTTCCGGTCGTCCACCTCGGCGCGGAAGGCGAAGGCGTGGTCGGAGTCGCGCAGCAGCCGCACGCCGAAGACGGGGCCGGGCGTGAACGGCATGCGCAGCGACCGCACGCGGTAGCCGTGCCGCTGGAGCCAGTCCACGGCGACCTCGCGCGCCGCGCCCCGCCTCCACCACCACCGGCCGAGCGTCAGGACGACCATCACCGCGACGATCACCCACGTGCCCTGCCCGGACATCGCACGCTCCTCGTCTGGAACCTCTCGCGCGCCGGCGCACCAGCCGACGCCGCGCCGCCCCCAACTACCGCCAGCCGTGGCGCGCGCCACCGCCCGCATCGCCCGACTCTTGCGAGCAGCCGCCCCGCTGCCAGATTCGCCGACCGGCAGCCCGACACACGCATCACGCACGCCGCATCACGACCGCGCCCGCCCTCGACGCTCGACGCTCGACGCTCGACGCTCCACATCCGCACCCAGAGGAGTCCGTCCCGATGCCCCGCCCCGTCGCCCGCCCGCTTCGCCGCGCCGCGCTGCTCCTGCTGCTCGCCGCCGCCGCTGCCGCCCCCGCCCTCGCGCAGGAAGGCGGCGACAGCGCGGCGGCCGGCGGCGGCGGCGGCGAGGGCCTGCCGCTCAAGTCGACGCGCACGCTGCGCTTCACGACCGACGAGGGGACGTGGCTCTCGCTCGACGTCAGCCCGGACGGGCGCACGATCCTCTTCGACCTGCTCGGCGACCTCTATACCGTGCCGATCGCCGGCGGCAAGGCGACGCGGATCACGAGCGGGATGGCGTTCGACACCCAGCCGCGCTACTCCCCCGACGGGAAGTCCATCGTCTTCGTGAGCGACCGCAACGGCTCCGACAACTTGTGGATCGCCGACGCGAACGGCGCCCACGCGCGGCAGGTCTCGCGGCTCACGAAGCGGCAGTTCGTCTCCCCGGAGTGGACCCCCGACGGGCAGTACGTCGTCGTCTCGCGCAACGCCGCGCTCTACGCGCCGACGTACAACCTGTACCTGTACCACCGCGACGGCGGCACGGGCGTGCAGATGACGGGCAGTCGGCGCGAGGGCGCCGCGGCGGCGCCGACCCCGCCGTCGCCCGGCCAGGGGGAAGGCCCGCCGAACAACTTCGTCGGCGCCGCGTTCGGCAAGGACCCGCGCTACGTGTACGTGGCCGCGCGGCAGGGCGCCGGCGGCTACAACCAGACCTCCTTCGGCTGGCAGGTCGCGCTCTACGACCGCGAGACGGGCGAGGTGTCGCGCCGCACCGGGAGCTGGGGGGGCGCGATGCGCCCCGTCGTCAGCCCCGACGGCCGGTGGATGGTGTACGCGACGCGCGACGACTCGGTGACCTCGCTCCGCCTGCGCGACCTGGCGAGCGGCGACGAGCGGTGGCTGCGCCGCGACGTGCAGCGCGACGACCAGGAGTCGCGCTTCACGCGCGACCTCATGCCGGGCTCCGACTTCACCCCCGACTCGCGCCACCTCGTCACGTCGTGGGGCGGAAAGCTGTGGCGCGTCGCCGTGCCGTCGGGCGAGGCGACCGAGATCCCGTTCACGGCCGACGTCGAGCAGGGAATGGGGCCGCTCGCCCAGTTCAAGTACGAGCTGAACGACTCGACGCTCACCGTCAGTCAGATCCGCGACCCGCGCCCGTCCCCCGACGGCCGCCGCCTCGCCTTCACGGCGCTCGACCGCCTCTGGGTGATGGACCTCCCGTCGGGCACGCCGCGCCGCCTCACCCCGCAGTCGGGGCGGGCCGGCGAGCACCTCCCCGTCTGGTCCCCCGACGGCCGCTACGTGGCTTACGTGACGTGGAACCAGACCGGCGGCGACATCTACCGCGCGCGGAGCGACGGCCGCGGCACGCCCGAGCGCCTCACGCGGCAGCCGGCGTTCTACCGCAGCGTGAACTACACCCCGGACGGGCGCCGCCTCGTCGCCGTGCGCGGCCCGCGCCAGCCGCGGATCGCCGAGGAGCAGCCGTACGGCACGGAGCTCGTCTGGCTCCCCGCGACGGGCGGCGACGTGCAGCGCGTCGCCCCGCTCACGGCGGCCGGCTTCCCGCACTTCGCCGGCGACGCCGAGCGCATCTACGTCTACACGGGGGAGCGCGACGGGCTCGTCTCGATGCGCTGGGACGGCACCGACCGCCGCTCGGTCGTCAAGGTCACCGGCTACGTGGACGCGCGCACCCCGACGCCGCGGCCGACGCCGGCCGACGAGGTGCTGATCTCGCCGGCCGGCGACCGCGCGCTCGTCCAGGCGGACAACCACGTCTACGTGATCTCGGTCCCCGCGGTCGGCGGCGACGCGCCGACGGTCTCCGTCGTCTCGCCGCGCGCCGCGGCCGTGCCCGTGCGGCAGCTGACGCGCATCGGCGGCGACTTCGCCGGCTGGTCGCGCGACGGGAAGCGCGTCCACTACGCGATGGGACACAGCTACTTCAGCTACGACCTCGCGCGCGCCGACTCGGCGATCCGCGACTCGACGACGCGCGCCGACTCGCTGCGCCGCCTCCGCGCCACGCGCGCCGATTCGGCGCGCGCCGCGGGACGCGTGGACACCGCCGCCGCCGGCCCGCGCCCCGCGCCGACGGCCACCGATAGCGCCGCGCGCCGCGCCGCGGCGTCGCCCCCCGACAGCGCGCGGGCCCGCGTCGCCTACGAGCCGCAGCGCGTGGACGTGCTCATCACCGTGCCGCGCGACGTGCCGCGCGGCAGCGTCGTCCTGCGCGGGGCGCGCCTCGTGACGATGAAGGGGGACGAGGTCATCGAGCGCGGCGACGTCGTCGTGACGGACAACCGCGTCGTCGCCGTCGGACCCGCCGGCACGGTCGCCGTGCCGCGGGGCGCGCGCGAGATCGACGTCGCCGGCACGACGATCGTGCCCGGCTTCGTGGACGTCCACGCGCACCTGCGCCCGCCGTTCGGGATCCACAAGGCGGAGGTGTGGGAGTACCTCGCCAACCTCGCCTACGGCGTGACCACGACGCGCGACCCGCAGACCGGCTCGACCGACGTCCTGAGCTACGGCGACCTCGTGGAGACCGGCGACATCCTCGGCCCGCGCATCTTCTCCACCGGGCCCGGCGTCTTCTGGTCGGACGACATCAAGAGCTTGAACGACGCGCGCGACGTGCTGCGCCGCTACACTGACTTCTACAACGTCCAGACGATCAAGCAGTACATGGTCGGCGACCGCCGCGTGCGGCAGTGGGTGGCGATGGCCGCCGCGGAGCTCAAGCTCTCGCCGACGCTCGAGGGCGGCCTCGACTTCAAGAAGAACCTCACCGAGGCGATCGACGGCTACGCCGGCATCGAGCACACGCTCCCCATCGCGCCGCTCTACAGGGACGTGACGATGCTGCTCGCCGAGAGCGGCGCGACGTACACGCCGACGCTGCTCGTGCAGTACGGCGGCCCGTGGGCCGAGAACTACTGGTACGAGCGCTACGACGTCACCGCCGACCCGAAGCTGGGGCGGTTCACGCCGGCCGCCGAGCTCGCGGTGCGCGGCCGCCGCCGCCCAGGGTGGTGGCACCCCAGCCAGTACTCCTTCCGCTTCCACGCCGCGCAGGTGGACAAGATCGTGCGCGCCGGCGGCCGCGTCGGCGTCGGCGGCCACGGTCAGCTCCAGGGACTCGGCTACCACTGGGAAATGTGGACGATGCAGTCGGGCGGGATGCGCCCGCACGACGTCCTCAAGGCGGCGACGATCACCGGCGCCGCGGCGATCGGCCTCGACCGCCACCTCGGCTCGCTCGAGCCCGGAAAGCTCGCCGATCTCGTCGTGCTCGACCGCAACCCGCTCGACTCGATCGCGAACACCAACAGCGTGCGCTACGTGATGAAGAACGGGCGCCTCTACGAGGGGGAGACGCTGACCGAGATCTGGCCGCGCCGGCGCGAGCTCCCTGCCCCGTGGTGGCGGAACCTCGACGCCATCCCCGAGGAGCCGCACGCCGCGGACGGCGGGCCGCACTGAGCGTCGAGCGGGTGAGACGAGGGGCGGGCGCCGGCACGAGGGCGCCCGCCCCTTTTCACGTCCGAATTCTCGTGACCTCGAGGGTGTCGAACTCGTCCATATAGTGAGGTACGTCACGCTGGCGGATCGAGCCCCGGCGCCGGAGCAGTCGGCGTCCGCGGAGCGCTCCCCCTTCCCCTCCGGGAACGGGGCCGCCGGACGGTCATCTCCCATCTGGGGTCCATGACGAACACTCTGCGCACCACCGCCCGCCGCCGCGTCGCCTTCCTCGCCGGCCTCGCCGCGCTGCTCACCGCCTGCGCCGACGCGCCGACGGCGGTCGCGCCGTCGGCAGCGACGAACAGCGCCGTCGTCAACGCCGCCGTCGCCGATCCGCTCGCCGCACCCGCGTCGCCCTCGGCGACGCTGCTCTCCTGCCCGTCCACGACGTCCCGGTCGGCCAGTGCCGTCATCGGGCCGCGCGGCGGGATCGTCTCCGTGGACGGCAGCGCGCTCGTCGTCCCGCCGGGCGCCGTCACGCGGCCGACGAGCTTCACCCTCGAGGTGCCCGCCTCGCCGGTCGTGCGCGTCGAGGTCACCGCCGCCGGCGCCGAGCACTACACGTTCCGCCGTCCGGTCGTGGTGAGCATCAGCTACGCGCGCTGCGACGACGCGATCCTCCCCCCGACCTCGCTCGGCGCCTGGTGGATCGACGACGCGACGCTGCAGCGCCTCGGCGTGATGGCCGGCATCGACGACCGCACGCAGCGCCGGGTGACGTTCATCACGAACCATCTCTCGGGGTACGCGGTAGTGTACTAGCCGCCGCACGGCGGTCGCGCACCGAGTCATCGAAGAGCGTGAGAGGTGAGATGGGCCGCATGCCATCTCACCTCTCACGCTCTTCGCGTTCCCCTACCCTTCGACGGACTTCAGCCTCTGCTCGATCCTCTCCCGCTCCGGCGGCGGGGCGTCGGCGATGGCGAGGGCGGCGCGCCACCGCTCGACGGCGCGGGCGCGGTTGCCGCGCGCCTCGTCCAGCTCGCCGAGGATGCGCAGGCATTCGGCGCGGCGGGCGGCGTTGCCTTCGGCGGTGAACGTCTCCAGCGCGGTGAGGGCGAGCGACTCGGCGGCGTCGGGGTCGCCGGCGAGCCCGGTCGCCTCAGCGAGGTTGCGCTGCACGATCGCCACGAGCTCGGCGTCGCCGGCGCGGCGCGCGGCGCCGAGCGCGTCCTGCAGCATCGGCAGCGCGACGCGGGCGTTTCCCTGGTCGAGGCCGAGGCGCCCGAGGTTGTTGAGCACCGAGGCCTCACCGAGCGCGTAGCCGCTGTCGCGGAATTTCTGCGCCGAGCCGATGAGGTGCACGCGCGCCGCCTCGATGTCGCCGCGCTGCGCGGCGATCGAGCCGAGGTTGGCGAGCACCGCGCCGAGCAGGCGGCGGTCGGCGGTCGTCGCGTGCGCCTCGGCGAGCAGCGCCTCCGCCTCGGCGAACGCGCCGCGCGACTGGTGGACGACCGCCTCCGCGTTGTACGCCTCGGCGAGCGCGTCGCGCAGGCCGGCCGAGCGCGCGACGTCGGCCGCGCGGTGGGCAAGCGCGATCGCCTCTTCCCACTCCGACCGCTGCCGCCGGACGATGGACTGGTGGCGGAGTGCCGCCGACTGGCCGGCGAGGTCCCCGAGCTCGGTGGCGAGCCGCGCCGCCTCGCCGAACGCGGCCAGCGCGCCGTCGCCGTCGCCGGCGTGGAGGCGCGCCATGCCGGCCGCGATCCGCTCGGCGACCGCCGCGCGCGGCGTCGCCTGACGCGACGCGTCGGCGGCATTGCCGGGGCGCCGGGGCGGCGGGGGCTGGGCGGGAGGCATGGGCCGGAGAGGCGGGGCGACGGCTGCTGTGGGGAGGTGGGCGCGCGGCCGGCGGGCGGACGGCGCGCGTGCGTGGAGCATACGCGCGCATCGCCACCCCGTCCACACGACGCCGAACGTTTGCGCCCCCGCCGCCGGTTTCCGCGCGGGTCGGGCGACGCCCGGACCTCTACGGACGCGGCCGAGCGCGCCGCCGTCACGCCCGCCGCCCGCGCCAGCCGCCGCGTGCCTAACGAGCGCCGGCCCGCCGCCGCTACTGCCGGACGAGCGTCGGCGTGAGCGCCGACTCGTCGCGCTCGTCGCTGCGGATGCGCACGCTGCGCTCGAGATCGAGGACGAAGATCTTGCCGTCGCCCACCTCGCCCGTGCACGCCGCGTCGCGGATCGCCTCGATCGTCGGCTCGACGAACGGCTCGGTGACGCCGATCTCGAGGCGCACCTTCTCCTGCAGCGGGAGCTTCACGGTCGTGCCGCGGTACGTCGCCACGTGCTCGGCCTCGCCGCCGTGGCCGAGGACGCGCGACACGGTGAGGCCGCGCACCTCCCTGCGGTAGAGCGCCTCGAGCACGTCGTTCAGCATCTCGGGGCGGATGATCGCGACGACGAGCTTCACGCGGCACCTTCCATCGCCGCACGCGGCGCGAGGGCGGCCGCCGTGCCCGGCGCGGGGACGTGCTCGGGGAGGACGAGGATCGTCCCGTCGCCATCGCCGTACGCCTCCTCGCCGTGCTCGGCGAGGTCCATCCCCGATCCCTCCGCGCGCGCGCTGGCGCGGAGCGGGAGTGCGAGGGCGACGAGCTTGAGGACGGCGAGCGTCGCCACGCCGCTGTAGAGCGCCGCGGCCGCCACGCCGACGAGCTGAAGGAGGAGCTGCCGCGGGTGGCCGGCGAGCAGACCGTCGGTGCCGCCCCACGCCGCGCGGGCGAGGACGCCGGTGAGCAGCGCCCCCGTGATCCCGCCGACGCCGTGCGCCGAGAGCACGTCCAGCGAGTCGTCGAGTCGCGTCCGCGGGCGGAGGAGGATCGCGAAGTAGCTCGGCACGGCGGCGCAGGCGCCGAGCACGATCGCCGCCATCGGGCCCACGAAGCCGGCCGCCGGCGTGATCGCGACGAGTCCGACGACGAGCCCCGTCGCCAGTCCGACCGCGGTCACGCGCCCGGTACGCGCGAGGTCGATGGCGAGCCAGACGACGAGCGCCCCCATCGGGGCGAGCAGCGTGTTGACGAAGGCGAGCGCCGCGGCGGGGCTCGCGCCGAGCGCGCTCCCCGCATTGAAGCCGAACCAGCCGACGTAGAGCAGCGCGGCGCCGAGCACGACGAAGGGAACGTTGTGCGGGAGGAGCGCCTGCCGGCCGTAGGCGCGCCGCCCGCCGACGACCGTCGCGGCAACGGCGGCGGCGACGCCTGCGTTCACGTGGACGACCGTGCCGCCGGCGTAGTCGAGGACCCCGAGCGCCCCGAGCCAGCCGCCCCCCCACACCCAGTGGGCGAGCGGCGCGTAGACGGCGAGCGTCCACAGCGCCATGAAGGCGACGAACGGGACGAAGCGCATCCGCTCGACGACGGCCCCGGAGATGAGCGCCGCGGTGATGATCGCGAACGTCCCCTGGTAGGCCATGAAGAGGAGGTGGGGGATCGTCCCCTTCGCCTCGAGCCCGACGCCGCGCAGGAGCGCGAAGTCGAGCCCGCCGACGATCGCCGAGCCGGGGGCGAAGGCGAGGCTGTAGCCGAGCGCGACCCAGACGAGGCCGACGACGCCGAGCGCGGCGAAGCTCATCATGAGCGTGTTGAGCGCGTTCTTCGCGCGCACCATGCCGCCGTAGAAAAAGCCGAGCGCCGGCGTCATGAGGAGGACGAGGGCGGTGGCGACGAGCATCCACACCGTATCCGCGGCGCTCACCGCCGGCGGCGGCTCGGATGACGGGGCGATGGCGGCGAGGACGGGGGCGACGACGACGGCGAGCGACGGCATGAGCGGCGGCACGACTGGGGCCTCGGGCTGGGGTTGGGCGGACCTCGCTGGAGCGAGCCGCCCGCGCCTCCGGCCAGGATACGACAGACGGCCCGGTCTGTCAACGAGAACGTGCAATTCCTGCACGGAATCATCGTCAGATCGGGCCGAATGGGCCGAAATTCAGCTTATTGTCCTACCATCAGTGCCGATTCTGCAACTTTGCCGATGCACCAGCGAGATCAGGTGACCTTCACCTGCTGCACCATCCCATGGGTGAAGTGCGGCTTGCCGTCCTTCGCGTCGGGGAGGAAGCAGATGAGGGCGTAGTCGCCCGGCGTCAGGTCGGCCGTGAAGTAGACCGGGACGCCGGGCACCGTCGCGGCGACGCCGCCGAGCCCGCGGCCTGGGGGTGGGCCCTCCATCTTCCGCATCCAGGCGAGAACGTCCTTGGCCGTCTTCCCGGGCTCGAGCCGGATCAGCTCGACCTCGTGCGGCTGCTGCCCGTCCGCCGTGCGCACCTCGATCGTCCGCTTCCCAGCGGTGAGCGGCTTCGAGAGCGTGAACGAGTAGTCGGCGAGCGTCATCACGGCGTCCGGCGTCGGCGCGGGCGCGGCGGCCGCCGACCCCTCGGCCGGCTTCACCGTCAGCCCCATCGCCATTCCCTTCGCGACGTGCGGCACGCCGTCGGGGAGGTCCACGAAGCAGAGGATCGCGTAGTTGCCGGGCGCCATGTCGAGCGTGGCGTTCGACTCCCCCTTGGGGTCGGGGGCGTTCGGGCCGCCGATGAACACCAGCCACCGCGGCGGCGGGCCGCCGGGCTTCGCCAGCGCCTGCTGCAGATCGGCGAAGGTCTTCGCGCTGTCGAGCCGTACGATCTGCGCGTGGTGGAACGTCCCGCCGTCGTTGACGAGGCGGAAGGTCGTCATGCCGGCCGGGATCTCCTTCGGCGCCTCGAAGGCGAAGTCCTTCGCGGTGACGGTGACGACGTTCGGAGCGGGGGCGGCGGCGCCGGTGGTCGTGCCGGCGGAGTCGGCGCCGCCGGCGGACGCACCCTGGTCCTTGGGCGAGCAGGCGGCGGCGAGCGCGGCGACCGCGAGGAGGGTCGGGAGCGAGCGGGTGTGCATGGTCCTCATGAGAAGGGTCTCATCACTGCGATGGAGCCGCAGAGAGTGCCCTGTGCGCGCCCGACTGTCAAGGCAGGGGAGCGCTCGACAGGCGCAGTTCACGGTCGACGGTTTCGCGGTTCACGGTGAACGGTTCGCGATCGACCGTGAACCATCTACCATGAACCGTCCACCGTTTACTGCTCGTGCTATCGTCCCGCCGCCGCTCACCCGGCGCGCGGCGCGGCGGGGCCGGGCACGATCTCGTCCACGGCGGCGAGGTCGGCGTCGGCGAGACGCCACGCCGCGGCGGCGGCGTTGGCGCGCACCTGCTCGGGGCGCGTCGCGCCGGCGATCACCGAGGCGACCGCCGGCCGGGCAAGCAGCCACGACACGGCCAGCTCGAGCACCGTGCGCCGGTGCGACTCGGCGAGCGCGATCAGCCCCTCGACCGTCTCGAGGTTCCGCTCCGAGAGCAGCTCGGCGTAACGCCCGCCCCCGCCGAGCCGACTCCCGGCCGGCGCCGGCGCGCCGCGCCGGTACTTCCCCGTGAGCAGCCCGCTCGCCAGCGGGAAGAAGGGGACGAGCGCGACGCCGAGCCGGTCGCACTCGGCGAGCACGCCGTCGGCTTCCGGCTCGCGGTGCAGCAAGCTGTACTCGTTCTGCACGCCGGCGAAGCGGGTGCCGCCCGACCGCGCCGACGCCTCGCTCGCCTCGCGCAGCTGCGCGGCGGAGAACTGCGAGCAGCCGATCTCGCGCACCTTCCCCTCGCGGACGAGCGCGTCGAGGGCGCCGAGCGTGTCGGCGATCGGCGTCGCGGGGTCGGGCTGGTGGAGCCAGTAGAGGTCCACGTAGTCGGTGCCGAGCCGGCGCAGGCTCCCCTCGAGGGCGCGCCGCAC
>Ga0307415_100000730_pt1 | contig 14752 bp, 11 predicted proteins | sample DK1Cmetagenome_FD_204524 | JGI IMG/M metagenome (GOLD analysis project Ga0307415, IMG submission 204524) | Maize rhizosphere microbial communities from greenhouse at UC Davis, California, United States - DK15-C-2 | ecosystem: Host-associated > Plants > Roots > Rhizosphere > Soil | place: USA...
CGCGGCTGGGACCGACTGCCGGTGCCGTCGCACTGGCAGCTCCACGGCCACGGCGCCCCCGCCTACACCAACGTCGCCTACCCGTTCCCGGTCGACCCGCCCCATGTGCCCAGCGACAACCCGACCGGCGAGTACCGGCTGCGGTTCCGGCTGCCGGCCGGCTGGGACGCCGAGCGGACCGTGCTGCGGTTCGAGGGGGTCGACTCCTGGTGCCGGGTCTGGCTCAACGGCGCGGAGCTGGGCCACGCCGGCGGGAGCCGCCTGCCGGTCGAGTTCGACGCCACCGCCGTCCTCGCCGCCCCCGGCGAGGACAACCTGCTGGCCGTCCGCGTGCCCCAGTGGTCGGCCGGCAGCTACCTGGAGGACCAGGACATGTGGTGGCTGTCGGGCATCTTCCGCGAGGTCCGGCTGCTGGCCCGCCCGGCCGGGGCGATCGACGACTGGTTCGTCCACGCCGGCTACGACCACCGGACCGGCGCCGGCAGCCTGCGGGTCGAGGCCGCCGTCCCCGCCCGCGTCACCGTGCCCGAGCTGGGCGTGGACGTGGCCGCGGGGGAGACGGCCCGGCTGCCGGCGGTCGAGCCCTGGTCGGCCGAGTCGCCCCGGCTGTACGACGGCCAGCTGGCCTCGGCGGGGGAGCGGGTGGCGCTGCGGATCGGCTTCCGCGCCGTCGCCGTCGCCGACGGGCTGCTGACCGTCAACGGCCGGCGCGTGCTGCTCCGCGGGGCCAACCGCCACGAGTTCCATCCCGACCGGGGCCGGGCCGTCGACGAGGCGACCATGCTCGCCGACGTCCTGCTGATGAAGCGCCACAACCTGAATGCCGTCCGCGCCAGCCACTACCCGCCCCACCCGCGGTTCCTGGAGCTGTGCGACGAGTACGGGCTGTACGTGGTCGACGAGTGCGACCTCGAGACCCACGGCTTCGAGCCGGTCGGCTGGCGGGGCAACCCGGCCGACGACCCCCGCTGGCAGGACGCCCTGGTCGACCGGATGCGGCGGATGGTCGAGCGGGACAAGAACCGGCCCAGCGTGATCCTGTGGTCGCTCGGCAACGAGAGCGGCGTGGGCCGCAACCTGGCCGCCATGGCCGGCTGGGCCCGCCGCCGCGACCCCTCGCGGCCGCTGCACTACGAGGGCGACCGGTCGAGCCCGGACGTCGACGTCTACAGCCGCATGTACCCGACCCACGCCGAGGTCGACGCGATCGGCCGCGGCCAGGAGCCGCCGCTGGACGACCCGGCGCTGGACGCCCGCCGCCGGGCCATGCCGCTGCTCCTGTGCGAGTACGCCCACGCCATGGGCAACGGCCCCGGCGGCCTCTGGGAGTACCAGGAGCTGTTCGAGCGCCACCCCCGCTGCCAGGGCGGCTTCGTCTGGGAGTGGATCGACCACGGCCTGCGCGCCCACACCGCCGACGGCCGCGAGCACTTCGCCTACGGCGGCGACTTCGGCGAGCCCCTCCACGACGGCAACTTCGTCGCCGACGGGCTGCTGTTCCCCGACCGGACTCCATCCCCGGGCCTGGACGAGCTCAAGAAGGTGGTCGAGCCGGTCCGCATCACCGCCGATCCCGCCGGCGGCATCCGCATCGCCAACCTCCACGACTTCCGCGACCTTTCGCACCTGGCCTTCTCCTGGACCCTGGAGGCCGAGGGCGCCGAGGTCGCCGCCGGCGCGCTGGAGGTCCCGTCCGTGGCTCCCGGTGAGCAGGCGACCGTTCCCCTCCCGCCCCTGCCGCCCACCGAGGTCGAATCCTGGCTGACCGTCCAGGCCCTCCTGGCCACCGACCACCCCTGGGCCCCCGCCGGCCACGAGATCGCCTGGGGCCAGCTCCCCATCACCCCCGCCCCCGGGAACCCGGGCGCGCCGGAACCCCACCGGGTGATCCCGGGGCCCCCGAATCGGGAGGGTAGCCCGACCGCGGCACAATCGGCGGCGGTTGTCCACAGCCCCCTCACGGTGGGTGCGGGGGTGTTCGACCCTGCGACCGGGCGACTCCTTCGGATCGGCGGGATCGAGGTCGAGGGGCCGAGGCTCGACCTGTGGCGGGCGCCGACCGACAACGACCACGGCCTCCACGGGGAGGAGGCGCTGGAGCCGCTGTGGCGGCGGGTCGGGCTGCATCGGCTGCAGCATCGCGTCGACCGGGTGGCCCTGGAGGGCGACGTGCTGGTGGCGCGGAGCCGGGTCGCGCCCGCGGCCACCGACCTGGGGATGGCCACGACCTACCGGTGGTCGGCGGTGCCGGGCGGGCTGCGGCTGGAGGTGCGGGTGGTCCCGGAGGGGGACTGGCCCTGCCCGCTGCCGCGGCTCGGCCTGCGCATGGGCGTGCCCGCCGGGTTGCGGCGGGTGGAGTGGTTCGGGCGCGGGCCCGGGGAGGCCTACGCCGACACCGGCCGGGCGGCCCGGGTCGGGCGCTTCACCGCCTCCGTGGAGGCGCTGCAGACGCCGTACCTCCGCCCCCAGGAGAACGGCAACCGCCGCGACGTCCGCTGGGCGAGGATCGGCGACGGCCCCGGGACCGCGATCCGGCTGGAGGGTGAGCCGACCTTCGACCTGACCGTCCGCCCCTGGACCAGCGAGCACCTCGACCAGGCCCGGCACCCGACCGACCTGCGGCCCGACGACCGCGTGTGGGTCAACCTCGACCACGCCCAGCAGGGCATCGGCTCGGCCTCGTGCGGCCCCGGCGTCCTTCCCACCTACCGGCTCGACCCGGTCCCGGCGACCTTCGCCATCCGGCTCCTCCCGCACTCCGCCTGACCCGGCGTCCTGACCCGGCGTAAGGTGGCCGGAGATGGCTGGGATGTCCGTATGGTCGAGGCTGCGGCGGCTCCCCGCGCCAGTGGTGGACGTGGGGCTGGCCCTGGCCCTGGCCGTGGCCGTGGCCGCCGCCATCGACGTGGCGGACGGCCCGGGCAACGGCCGCGCCCCAGGCGCCTACACCCTCGGGCTGACGGTCGCCGCCCTGGTGCTGTTCCGGCGGCGCTGGCCCCTCCCCGTGCTGCTGATCTCGGCGGCCGCCATCCAGCTGTATACCCTGACCAACTATCCCGGCATCTTCCCGGCGGTGCCGCTTTCGGTGGCGGTGGCCACCGCCTGGGTCGCCGGCTACCGGCGTTGGACCCTGGCCATCGTCACCTGGTTCGTGCTGGCACCGCTCGTCTATCTCCTCCACCAGTGGTCGGAGGGGGACGAGCCGCTGGCGCCGCTGCTGAGCGGGATCATGCAGAGCGCCGCCATGTTCGCCGCCGTGCTGCTGTTCGCGGAGGCGGTGCGCACCCGCCACCTGCTCCAGGCCGAGCAGCAGCGCTCCGAGCAGCTGCTGCTCAACGTCCTCCCGGCTCCGATCGCCGACCGGCTCAAGCAGGGCGAGCAGGTCATCGCCGACCGCTTCCCCGAGGTCACCGTGCTCTTCGCCGACCTGGTCGACTTCACCAGGCGCAGCCAGGAGATCACCCCGGACCGGGTCGTGCGGGTCCTCGACGACCTGTTCACCGCCCTCGACCGCCTCGCCGAGCGCTACGGCCTGGAGAAGATCAAGACCATCGGCGACGCCTACATGGTCGTCGGCGGGCTGCCCAACCCGCGACCCGACCACGCCGAGGCCGTGGCCGACATGGCCCTGGCCCTGCGCGAGGAGGTGCCCCGCCACCTGGATGCGGACGGCCAGCCGCTGGCCGTCCGCATCGGCATCGACACCGGCCCGGTGGTGGCCGGGGTGATCGGCCGGCGCAAGTTCAGCTACGACCTGTGGGGCGACACCGTGAACACGGCCAGCCGCATGGAGTCGCGGGGCGCGGCCGGCTGCATCCAGGTCACCGAGCGCACCTACCGACGGCTGCGGGACCGCTACTGCTTCCGAGCGCCGGGGCCCGGTCCTGGTCAAGGGCAAGGGGCGGCTGGTCACCTGGTTCCTGGTGGCCAGGGACCCCCTCAGCCGCGCTGAGGCTCGGGTCGGGAGCCGACCGAGAACTCGGTGCCGAAGGGGTCGGTGATGGTGGCCAGCCGGCCGTAGACGAAGTCCTCGGGGGTGCCGGGCTTGCCGCCGGCCCTGGCCGCCCGCTCGACCGCGGCGTCGGTGTCGGCCACCTCGAACAGGGTCGACCAGCCCGACGACGGTGCCCCGGCGACGCCCATGACCCCGCCGATCTCGTGGCCGTCGGGGCGGCGCAGGAAGGTGAAGTCGACGTCGGGCAGGTCGGGGTTCCCGTCGAGGGTGAAGCCGAACACCGACGCGTAGAACGCCCGGGCGGGCTCGGGGTCGGGGGTGACCAGGTCGTTTCGCAGCAGGGCCCCGGGCTCGTTGACGACCTCGCAGCCGACGTGGGCGCGGCCCTGCCAGAGCCCGAACTGGGCCCCCACCGGGTCCTTGGCGATGGCCATGCGACCCTGGTCGAGCACGTCCATGGGGGCCGTCACCAGGGCGCCGCCGGCGTCGACGACGCGCCGGGCGGTGGCGTCGCAGTCGCCGGTGGCCAGGTACATGTTCCACCAGAACTCGGTGGCGTCGGGATCGGGGTTCTGGACCAGGGCGGCGACCCGCCGGCCGCCCAGCAGGCACTGGGTGTAGCCGCCCGACTCCGGCGGGCCGACCTCGAACTCCCAGCCGAACAGCGCCCCGTAGAACGCCATCGCCCGCTTCAGGTCGGGGATGCCGAGGTCGATCCAGGTCGGGGTGCCGTCGGGCGGATTCTCGGTGACGAAGCTCATGCGCGCTCCTCGCGTTCCGGTCGGGGGCCGGGGTGCTCAACCCCCGCTGGCCGGTGGTCGATCAGACCACCATGAGTACGCCTGGAGTCTCCCATCCCGCCCCGACGACGGCCGAGGACTTCCGCCGGGTCCTCGACGAGCGGGCCGTGCAGCCGGTCTTCCAGCCCGTGGTCGAGCTCGACTGGGCCTGCCGGCGGCCGCCTCCATCGAGGCCGTCCGCGGCGGCCTCGGCCCGCCCCTGACCCTATTCGTCAACGCCGAGCCGGTCTCCCTCGGCGTTTCCTGCCCCGACGACCTCAGGGAGGCCATCGAGCACGGTCCGCCTGCGGCTGCTGCGGGGCCGCACCGCCACCGAGGCGGCCCACATCGTCAACAGCGTCCGGGCCCACGCCGAGCGGACCGACGCCACCGCTGCGGCGCCTGTCCCCGAGCGCTGACCGCCGGTTGTCGGGAGCGGCCGGCAGACTGGCCGCATGCGGGTCGCCGTGGCGCAGGGCGCGGACGGTGGCGGGCTGCTCCAGGCCGTCGCCGAGGACGGCGCGCCCGCCGGGCCGGTGGAGCGGGTGCCGGACCTGGCCGCGGCGATCGGGGAGTGGGAGCGGGACCAGCGGCCGCGTTGGGTGTGGGCGGCCACCGGCGAACTGTACCCGCGGCTGCTGGCGGCCGGGGCCCGGGTCGACCGCTGCGCCGACCTGCGCCTGACCGAGGGGATCCTGCTCGCCGCTGACGGCCGCTGGGGCGAGCCGCGCTCGTTCCCGGCCGCCTGGGCCCGCCTGGAGGGCCGCCCGGTGCCCGACGACAGCGAGGGTCGGTGGGACGGGCAGCCGGCGCTGTTCGACCACGGCCTGCTCGGCCTGCCCAGCGACGCCGAGGTGCTGGCCGGGGTGGTGGCCGTTCACGCCGACCAGCAGCGGCGGCTGGCCGGGTGGGTCGGCCGGGCGACCGAGCGCGGGCAGGGGAGCGGGCTGGGGCTGCTGGTCGCGGCCGAGGCGGCCGGGGCACTGGCCGCGGTGGAGATGGCGGCGGCCGGGCTGCCGTGGCGGCCGGAGGTGCACGACGCCGTCCTCACCGAGCTGCTCGGGCCCAGGCCGCGGGCCGGGACCGCCCCCGAGCGGCTGCGCGACCTGGCCGCCCGGATCGGCGACGCCTTCGGCCAGCCCCTCAACCCCGACTCGCCCGCCCAGGTCCTGCGGGCCTTCGCCACCGCCGGGACGCCGCTGCCCTCGACCCGCTCCCACGTCCTCCGGGGCGTCGACCACCCGGCGGTGCCGCTGCTGCTGGCTTACAAGGAGCTGTCGCGGCTGCACGCCGCCTACGGCTGGGCCTGGCTGGACGCCTGGGTGGCCGGCGGGCGGTTCCGGCCCGAGTACCTGCCCGGCGGGGTGGTGTCGGGCCGCTGGGCGACCCGCGGCGGCGGCGCCCTGCAGATCCCCACCGCCCTGCGCCGGGCGGTGGTCGCCGACCCCGGCTGGACCCTGGTGGTCGCCGACGCCAGCCAGCTCGAGCCCAGGGTCCTGGCCGCCCTGTCCGGCGACGACGGGCTGGCCCGGGCCGCCGCCGGCGGCGACCTGTACGCCGCCCTGGCCGCCGACGCCTTCGGCGGCGACCGGGCGCGGGCCAAGACCGCCCTGCTGGCCGCCATGTACGGCGGCGACGCCGGGCAGCTGATGTCGGTGCTGCGGCGACGGTTCCCGGCCGCGGTCGGCTACGTGGAGGCGGCGGCCAGGACCGGCGAGGAGGGCGGCCTGGTCCGCTCGCGACTGGGCAGGACCTGCCCGCCACCGTCGCCGGGCTGGCTGGCCCTCACCGAGCGGGCCGGCGGGGCCGACCCGGATCCCGAGGCGGCGGCGCGGGCCCGCCGGGCCGCCCGCGACCGGGGCCGGTTCACCCGCAACTTCGTGGTCCAGGCCAGCGCCGCCGACTGGGCCCTGGTCCTGCTGGCCGCCCTCCGCCGCCGCCTGGCCGGCTCGGGGTCGCAGCTGGTGTTCTTCCAGCACGACGAGGTGATGGTCCACTGTCCCCGGGGCGACGCCGAGCGGGTCACGGCCGCGGTCGGCGACGCCGCCGAGGAGAGCCGGCGACTGGTGTTCGGCAACACCAGCGTGCGGTTCCCGCTGGCCGTGGCCGTGGTCGACTGCTACGCCGACGCCAAGTGAGCCCTACCAGACCCCGCCGATCCAGGTGTCGAGCCGGTCCTGGACCTCCCGGAGGCGCTCGACCAGGCTCTTGAGCATGCCCACGGCCACCTGGGGGTTGTCGGACAGGAACGCCTGCAGGTCGTCGGCCGGGATGCGCAGCGCCTCCACCGGCTCGACGGCCTTGACCGTGGCCTCCCGCCGCTCGCCGGCCAGCACGGCCATCTCGCCGAAGAAGTCGCCCCGCTCCAGCCGGTGGTAGCGGCCGCCGACGTCCACCTCGGCCGCCCCGCCGACCAGGATGTACATGGCGTCCCCGGGGTCGCCGCGCTCCACGATGTTCTGCCCGGGCTGGAACGACACCCGCCGCCCGACCGCCAGCACATCCTCGAGGTGCTCGCGGTCGAGCCCCGCGAACAGGGGCGCCCGCTCCAACGCCGCCAGCCCGACCGTCACCTCGTCCATTCGCAACCTCCCACCGCCGTGTCGAACCCCCTCGACCCTGGGCCGTGCCGCAACCGCTCGGCCCGAACCGAGTTCCCCGGTGGGGGAGCGTAGCCCATCGCCGCATGGGGTGCCCGACCTTGCCCACAACCCCCGGCTCATCCCGCCTCCACCGTCGTCGACGGCGGGGGAGGCGTTGCGAAAGGCCGGCATCGCGCTCGTGACGGTCCTGGCCGTGACCGCGACCGGGGCGCTGGTCGCGCCGGCCCAGGCGGTGAAGCGGCCCGGCCGGCTACCTCAACAACCGGCTGTGACCCTCAGCCCTCGCCCAGGGCGGCCAGCAGCCGGTCGACCAGCTCGGCCTGGGCGGCCAGGAGCTTCTCCCGGGCCGTGGCCGGGTCGAACCAGCCGGCCCGGTCGACCTCGGGGAACTGCCGCCGCCTGCCGGACCGGGGCGGCCATTCCAGGGTGAAGGTGTTGCTGGTGATCGCCGCCGGGTCGAGGTCGCCGGCGGCCGCCCAGGCGGTGACCAGCTTGCCGCCGCGCTGGCGGACCTCGCCCAGGGCGACCAGCTCACCCCGCGGCGGGAGATGGCCGGTCTCCTCCTCGAACTCCCGCAGGGCGACCGCCCGCGGGTCCTCGCCCTCGCCGACCTCGCCCTTGGGGATCGACCAGGCGCCGGCGTCCCGCCTGGCCCACAGTGGGCCGCCGGGGTGGACCAGCAGCACCTCGACGGCGCCGTCGCGCCGCCGGTAGAGCAGCAGCCCCGCGCTCCGCCTGGCCATCGCCGGCCTCACAGCCCGGGCAGGCGGTCGCGGGCCGTCCGGGTGATCTCGGCGGCCAGCTCCCCGAAGTAGTCGCCCGGCCCGATGTCGTCAAGGCGCCGCTCGCCCGACCGCACCACGGCCGTGCCCTCCAGGACGGTGTAGAACTCGCGGGTCGCGTCCCACCGCTCCACCACCGGCTCGCCCTCGGCCACGGCCCGCTCCCCGGCCCGCCCGGCCACCCGCTCCAGCTGGGCGTCGCTGAGCAGCCGGAACAGCGGCAGCCGGCGCAGGCCGGCGGCGTCCAGCCCGTCCGCCAGCCAGCGGTTGGGCCAGCTGCCGGTGACCGGCGGGTCGCGGTCGTAGGTGGGCTGGGCCGGCGGCTCGGCCGGCGCGCCCCGGCGCAGCACCGGCTGCTCGCGCAGCCCGGCGAGCCGGTCCACCAGCAGGTCGACGGTCCGGTATCCGAGCTGTCGCATGGTCTCGGGGTCGATCTCGAGCGGGCCCCTCTCCATCCGTCGCACCCCCCTAAGGTCGGCCTGGAAGCTGCCGACATGGTGGCATGCGCGCGGTCACCGGCGCCCCGCCCGAGGTCTGGGCCCGGCGGGTACGTGATCGTCCACCACGGCGTGCGTTGTCCAGACCCCCGGCCGTCCCCACAATGCAGGGGAGCGCAGCAGCGGGAGGCGGCCGATGGCGAGCGTCAGGACGACCACGACCACGGGAGCGACCGGCGTCCCGGAGCGGCCGCGGGCCACCTGGGGGGACGACCTGGCGGCGGCCCTGCTCGGGACCTGGGTGGTCGGGGGGCTGTTCCTGGACGGGTGGGCGCATGTCAACCAGCCGGGGCTGGAGACCTTCCTCAGTCCCTGGCACGCTGTCTTCTACGCCGGCTTCCTGGTGTCCACGGTGGTGCTGGCCCGCGTGGTCGCCCGCTTCCAGCAGGGCCGCTTCGACCCCGCCCGGGTCCCGGCCGGCTACGGGCTGGGGCTGGTCGGGGTGGCCCTGTTCGTGGCCGGCGGGGTCGCCGACGGCGCCTGGCACACCATCTTCGGGGTCGAGGTCGGCGTGGCCGCCCTGCTCAGCCCCTCCCACCTGCTGCTGCTGACCGGCGGCCTGCTGATGGTGACCAGCCCGGTCCGCTCGGTCTGGTCCTCACCCGACCTGCCGGCCCGGGCCCCGGCGCGGGCGCTGGTGCCCGCCCTGTGGGCGACCGCCCTGGCCACCGCGGTGGTGCTGTTCTTCTTCCAGTACCTGTCGGCCTATGTCACCCGGGCCCCGTCGACGCCCGAGGCCGCCGGCCCCGAGGGGCTGCTCACCACCATCGTCGGGGTGGCCAGCGTGCTGGTCACCAACGTGATCGTGCTGGCGCCGGTGCTGCTGCTGGCCCGGCGCTGGCGGCTGCCCTTCGGGACCGTGGCCCTGCTGGCCACCGCCGGCGCCGTCGGGCTCACCTCGCTGCGCGAGTTCACCCTGGGCGCGCTGGTCCCGGCCATGCTGGCCGGCGGGCTGGCCGCCGATCTCCTCTTCGCCCGGCTGCGGCCGGGACCGGACCGGCCCGGGGCCTTCCGGGCCGCGGCCGTCCTGGCCCCGCCGCTGCTGTGGGGGGCCTGGATGGTCGCCTACGCCCTGGCCTACGGGATCGCCTGGCCGCCCGAGCTGTGGGCCGGCGTGCTCGGCATGGCCTCGCTGAGTGGCCTCGGCCTGAGCGTCCTGGCCCTGCCGCCGGCGACTCCCGCCGGGATCTGGATGAACGACCGGCCCAAGGCATAAGGACGCTGAACCTGGGTAAACCGCCCCTTTGGACATGCGGGGCGCAGTCGCGCCCCGGGGCCGTTCCAAGGGAGGCTCGGGCACATGGCCGACAGCGGACCCCGATCGAGTTCCTTGTGGACACCCAGCCGTCGCCAGTTCCTGCGGGCGTTGGGTGTCGCCGGCATGGGGGCGGCGATGGCCGCCTGCGCCAGCGAGCCGGGCGGCGGCGGTCCGGGCGGCGGCCAGGAGGCCGAGGGCAAGGCCCCGGAGGTCACCTTCACCGAGCCGCGCTCCAAGCTCTCCGGTGACCTCAAGATCCTGCTCTGGAGCCATTTCGTGCCCAGCCACGACGAGTGGTTCGGCCCCTTCGCCCAGGACTGGGGGAAGAAGGTCGGGGTCAACGTGACCGTCGACCACATCGACAACGCCCAGATCCCGACCCGGATCGCGGCCGAGATCCAGGCCCGCCAGGGCCACGACGTCATCCAGTACATCGCGCCGCTGTCGCAGTTCGAGCCCAGCGTCAACGACCTCAAGGACATCACCGACGAGGCCACCAAGCGCTGGGGCCAGCAGCTGGAGCTGAGCAAGCAGTCCAGCTTCAACCCGGCCACCGGCGTCTACTACGCCTACTCGCCCGGCTGGGTGCCCGACCCCGGCGACTACCGGACCTCGCTGTGGCAGGGCGTCGGCCTGCCCAACGGGCCCAGCACCTGGGACGAGCTGCTGGAGGGCGGGGCCGAGATCAAGAAGACCAAGAACACCCAGCTCGGCATCGGCATGTCCCAGGAGATCGACTCCAACATGGCCGGCCGGGCCCTGATGTGGTCCTACGGCGCCTCGGTCCAGGACGAGAACGAGCGCGTGGTCATCAACTCCCCCGAGACGGTTGCGGCCGTCGAGTTCATGACCAAGCTGTTCAAGCAGAGCATGACCGACGAGGTCTTCTCCTGGACGGCGGCCTCCAACAACCAGGGCCTGATCGCCGGCAAGCTGTCCTACATCCTCAACTCGATCTCGGCCTGGCGCACCGCCCAGGGGGCCAACCCCGACGTGGCCAACGACGTCGGCTTCGTGCCCGCCCTGCGCGGCCCGGCCGACGCCCGCGCCGCCCAGCACGTGCTCTACAACTGGATCATCCCCAAGCACGCGGCCAACGTCGACGCGGCCAAGGAGTTCCTCCTCTACTACACCGAGAACTTCGCCTCGGCGACCTGGCACTCCAAGCTGTACGACTTCCCGGCCTGGTCCGAGCGGGTGCCCCAGCTGAACGGCTGGCTGGCCAAGGACCCGTTCGGGGCCCAGCCGGCCGACAAGCTGGCCTTCCTCAAGGACGCCACCTCCTGGAGCACCAACATCGGCTACCCGGGGCCGTCCAACACCGCCATCGGCGAGGTGTTCGGGACCTTCGTGATCCCCAACATGTTCGCCAGCGCGGCCCGCGGCCAGGCCACCCCCAAGGAGGCGGTGGCCCGGGCCGAGGCCCAGATCAAGCCGATCTTCGAGAAGTGGCGGGCCCGCGGCCTGGTCGGCGGCACCTGAGCGGCGGCCGGTCATGACCGTCGTCGTCGAGCTCCGCGGGCTGGTCAAGCAGTTCGAGGGCGGCCGGGTGGCCGCCGTCAACGGGGTCGACCTGGCCACCGAGGAGGGCGAGTACCTCGTCCTCCTCGGCCCCTCGGGCTGCGGCAAGACCACCCTGCTGCGCACCATCGCCGGCCTGGAGCGACCCAGCGAGGGCGAGGTCCGCATCGACGGGCGGGTCGTCAACGACCTCCCCCCGCGGGCCCGCAAGATCGCCATGGTGTTCCAGAGCTACGCCCTCTACCCCCACAAGACCGTCCTCCAGAACATCGTCTTCCCCCTCAAGGCCGAGCGGATGGACAAGGACAAGCAGGCCGGCAAGGCCCGCTGGGCGGCCGAGCTGCTCGGCATCGACCACCTGCTGGACCGCCGGCCCCGCCAGCTGTCGGGCGGGGAGCGCCAGCGGGTCGCCCTGGCCCGGGCGCTGGTCCGCGAGCCGCACGTCTTCCTGCTCGACGAGCCGCTGTCGAACCTGGACGCCAAGCTGCGCACCAGCGCCCGCGACGAGCTCAAGCGGTTCCAGCAGCGGGTCGGCACGACCACCATCTACGTGACCCACGACCAGGCCGAGGCCATGGGCCTGGGCGACCGGATCGCGGTCATGGACCGGGGCCGGGTGCGCCAGCTCGGCAAGCCGGTCGAGGTCTACGACGACCCGGCCGACACCTTCGTGGCTACCTTCATCGGCTCCCCGCCGATGAACCTGGTCCCCCGCAACGGCCGCTTCGTCGGCTTCCGGCCCGAGCACCTGCTGCCGGTCGAGCACGTGCCCGGGCCGGACCGGACCCCGGTGCCGTTCGTGGTGGAGCGGATCGAGTACCTGTCCGGCGACCGGCACGTCTACGGGACGGCCTCGCGGGTCGGCGAGGACACCCGGGTCATCGCCCGGCTGCCGGCCACGGTGTCGACGCCGATCGCGGCCGGCGAGACCCACGAGTTCGCCGTCCACCACCGGCGGCTGCGCTTCTTCGACGCCGACAGCGGCGAGCGCGCCGAGCCCGTCCCGGTCGGGAGCTGAGCCGATGGACGCGGCCACCACCCGGCGCCCGGCGGCCTCGCAGGAGGCGCGGCCGGCCGAGCGCCGCTTCGCCGACAACGAGGGCCAGCTCGCCGTCTGGTTCCTGCTGCCCTCCATCGTCTACGTGATCGCGCTGGTGGCGGTGCCCTTCTTCCTGGCCATCGGGTTCGCCTTCAGCGACGTGACCGCCGGCGACCCCAGCTTCGACTGGGCCGGCCTCGACACCTTCCGGCGGGCCCTCGACGACCCGGTGTTCTGGCGGTCGCTGCGCAACACCTTCACCTTCACCATCATCTCGATGGCCCTGATCGTGGTCCTGGGCAAGGTCCTGGCCAACATCCTGGTGGCCGACTTCCGCGGCAAGTGGCTGGTCCGGTTCATGGTCCTGCTGCCCTGGACGACCCCGGTGGCCCTGTCGGCGGTGGCCTGGCTGTGGATGCTCGACTCGGTCTACAGCCCGATCGACTGGGTGCTGCGCAACCTGGGCCTGATCGACGGCAACGTCTACTGGCTGGGCCGGCCGGCCCTGGCCATGGCGTCGGTGATCGCCGTGCACGTGTGGCGGCTGGTCCCGCTGTCGGCGGTGATCATCCTGGCCGGGCTGGTCGCCATCCCCCGGGACATCGAGGAGGCGGCCCGGGTCGACGGGGCCGGGTTCTGGCGGCGCATGTTCGAGATCACCATCCCCCTGACCCTGCCCGTGGTCGCGGTCGCGGCCCTGTTCGGGGCCATCCTGACCTTCACCGACATGACGGTGGTGTACGTCCTCACCCGCGGCGGCCCTAGCCAGTCCACCCAGGTCCTGGCCAGCTGGGCGTTCATCCGCGGCATCGAGGGCGGCGACGTCGCCCAGGGGGCGGCGGTCGCCCTGTTCCTGTTCCCGCTGCTGCTGGCGGCGGCCATCGCCATCCTGCGGGCCGTCCGGCGCATGGAGGTGCTGTAGGTGGCGACCACCGTCGACACCGCCAGCCCGGCCCGGACCCGGGAGCTGCGGCGGCGGTACGGGCGCCGCCACGTCATGGCCCGGATCGGGCTGTACGTGGCCGCGGTGCTGGCCGCGCTGATCTGCGCCGGCCCGTTCCTGTGGAGCCTGATCACCGCGTTCAAGCAGAACCGCGACCTCTACAACCCCGAGAACAACCCCTTCATCTTCAACCTGGCCGCCACCCCCGACCACGTGCTGTACCTGCTGCGCGACACCGCCTTCCTGACCTTCGTCTGGAACACCCTGTGGGTCGGGCTGCTGGTGGTGGCCATCACCCTGCTGCTGGGGCTGCCCGCCGCCTACTCCCTGGCCCGCCTGGACCGGCCCTGGTCGGGGCCGATGGCCATCGCCATCTTCTTCGTCTACCTGGTCCCGCCCAGCCTGCTCTTCCTGTCCCTGTCGCGGCTGGTCGTGACCGTCGGCCTGCAGGACTCGACCTGGTCGCTGGTGCTGGTCTACCCGACCATCACCATCCCGGTGTCGGTGTGGCTGCTGATCGGGTTCCTCAAGGCCATCCCCAGGGACGTCGAGGAGCAGGCCATGGTCGACGGCTACAGCCGCCTGGCCGCCTTCGTGCGGGTCGTGCTGCCCCTGGCCTTCCCCGGAATCGTGGCCGTGGTGGTGTTCGCCTTCACCCTCACGGCCAGCGAGTTCATCTACGCCCTGGCGTTCATCTCGCCGACCACCGAGAAGGTCGTCTCCACCGGGGTCCCGACCGAGCTGATCCGCGGCGACGTCTTCTTCTGGCAGTCCCTGCAGGCGGCGGCGATCCTGGTCGCGGTCCCGATCGCGCTCGTCTTCAACCTGTTCCTTGACCGCTTCATCAGCGGCTTCACCATGGGGGCGGTCAAGGGCTGACCGGCCTGTCAAGATGGTCCGATGAAGCCAACGGAGGCAACGTCGCCGCTGGTCGAGCGGATCCGGGACTCGGTCATCGGCGACCGCGAGGTGATGGACGGGCCGTACGGCCCGCGGCGGATCATCTACGCCGACTACACCGCGTCCGGGCGGGCGCTGGGCTTCATCGAGGACTTCCTGCGCCACGAGGTCCTGCCCCGCTACGCCAACACCCACACCGAGAGCTCGGGCACGGGCCTGCAGACGACCCGGCTCCGGGAGGACGCGCGGCGGATCATCCGCGACGCCGTCGGCGGTGACGACGACACCGTGGTCCTGTTCTGCGGGTCGGGCAGCACCGGCGCCGTCGACAAGCTCATCGGCATCCTGAACCTCCGGATCCCGGCCGACCTGGACGCCCGCCACCGCCTGTCAGAGCGGATCCCGCCTGAGGAGCGGCCGGTCGTGTTCACCGGGCCGTTCGAGCACCACTCCAACGAGCTGCCCTGGCGGGAGT
>Ga0307415_100000731_pt1 | contig 14749 bp, 10 predicted proteins | sample DK1Cmetagenome_FD_204524 | JGI IMG/M metagenome (GOLD analysis project Ga0307415, IMG submission 204524) | Maize rhizosphere microbial communities from greenhouse at UC Davis, California, United States - DK15-C-2 | ecosystem: Host-associated > Plants > Roots > Rhizosphere > Soil | place: USA...
GCAAGATCGACCTCTCGGTGGAGATCTTCGACCCGCCGGCCGGGACATGACACTGAAGGTCGCCGAACTGCACCACTGCGCCGTGCGCATCCCGCCCGGCCCCGACGCTGCAGGCGCGGCCCTGCGCTTCTACAACGACGTATTGGGCCTCGAGTGCGACCACGTCCCCTGGGACCGGCCGGGCGAGGATCAACGCATCAATGCCGGCAGCCATTGCCAGGTCCACCTCGTGCCGGGCCTGCAGCGAAACGCGCTGGCGACCGGCGAGCTGGACCTGACCTCGCCCCACCTTGCCTTCGCCGTCACGTCCATCGACGAGGCCCAGGCGGAACTCGACCGCCTCGAGGTGCCTTATCGCGTGGTCCACGGCCGGCTCGGCCCTGATTCGCGCCGCCTGTTCCTCGCCGACCCGTCCGGGAACCTCATCGAGCTGCACGAGCTCGGCACCTGCCGCTGCACGGCCCGCGCGCGCGACGGCATCGGCCAGGCGCGTGTCTCCGGCACCGTCCTGTTCGCGGACATGCGCGGTTTCACGGCCGTCGCCGAGCGCCTCTCGCCCTCGGACGTCGTACCCCTGCTCAACGAGTATTTCTCGATGCTTTCGGCCGTTACCCGCGAGCACGGCGGCACGGTCTTCCACATGGCGGGCGACGGCCTCATGGCCGGTTTCGGCCTGCCGCTGCCCGCAGACGACGCGAGCGGGCGCGCCGTCTCCGCCGCCCGCGGCATGATCCGTCAGTTCGGGAGGCTGGCGGCGGACTGGAAGACCCGCCTCGGGATCGAGACCGGGATCGGCATCGGCATCAATGCCGGCGACGTAATCGTGGGCGACGTGGGTGCCCCCGAGCGGCCGAGCTACACGCTCATCGGCGACGCGGTCAACGTGGCCGCCCGGCTCGTGCAACGCGCCCGCGCCGGCGAGGCGCTCTTCTCGCTCTCGGTGAAGCAGGCGCTCGACCCTGTTCCGCAGGGAATCGTCGAGCTGCCGCCCCTGGTACTGCGTGGACGCACCCGCCCGGTCGAGATCTACTGCCTCGAATCCACGACCCGCCTGGACTTTCGCCCGGCCGCCGCCTGAGGCGGTCCCGCTATAATGTGCCGGTTCCGGCCCGGCCTGGCCGGGCGGAACTGTCGGACGCCGCGGCCGTCTATCGGTCGCCATACCTCGAACTGAGCGGGAACCACTAGCGAATGGCATTGCCTCGACGAGCCGCCGCCCGGGCGGTATCCGGAATCTGTGCCCTGTGGGCGCTCATGACCCTTGCGGCCTGCGAAGGAGCCCTTGGCACCAGCCCCCCGCACGCGGCACCCGCCAACCCGACCGCCGAAGGCCGCGACGGCCGGGTCGAGCTGACCTGGCAAGCGGTCACGGACGCGACGCGTTACGTGATCCTGTGGGGCAACGGCCCGACCGCGACCTACGACAACGAGATCACGGGCATCGAGGGGACGGCGTACACGCACGAGGGCCTCGAGAACCTCGTCAAGTACCGCTACAAGATCGTGGCGGAGACGAGTGGCGGTCGCGGGCCCGAGAGCCTCGCCGTAGTCGCGACGCCGGGTCCCGTGCCCAGCGCGATCGAGTGGACGGTCGTCACTGCGCAGAACCCGGGCCACACGATCATTTTCCCGACGGCGAAGCGCGCGACGCGTTACCGCATCTATTTCGCGAACCTCGAATCGGCGCTGCAGGTTGCCCGGCCGAATGCCCCCTTCGTCCAGGTCGACGCCCCGCCGAGCATTCGCGAGGACATCCTCGTCACCTCCGCCGTCTTCTATCGCGTGTTCGCGATGAACGACACGCGCATCGGCGTCGGCGGCCCGGTGGCCGTTTCGCCGTCGCGCGTCATCAGCGAGCACAACTTCGGCACGGGCGGCGTCGCCGGCGCGGCTTTCGGCCTCGTGGACGACGACGACTGCCTCGACCTGCCGACGGCCCTCGGCACGACCAATACAGATTTCTGCACCGGCAGCTATACCGTGCGCGAACTCGACGAGGTCGGTCTCGAGGACCTGACCGGCAGCCCGCGCAAGGTCGAGGACGTGCGCTTCGCCGACTTCAACGGCGACGGGTTCGACGAGATCTTCAGCAACGTCTCCGCGCCGGCCAGCAATTCAAACCAGGTGGCGCTGCTGCACGTCAACCAGGGCGACGGCGAATACGTGACTTCGGGAGCAGTCAGGCGGCTGGGGATGGGTGGATTCGGCGGCACGCTGCTCGCCGCCGATTTCGACAACGACGGCGACGTGGACCTGTTCGCGCCGAACGACCAGACCCGGGGCGACGGCGCCCGCAACTGGCTGCTGTTCAACGACGGAAAAGCCCACTTCACCGACGTGGCCGCCGCTGCGGGCGTCGAGACGGACCCCGCCGGCGCGGCCTACGTGCCGCACGGCGGCCAGGCCGTGGACTTCAACGAGGACGGCTTCGTCGACATTCTTTTCGGGTCGCGCCTCCTGCTCAACGACGGCGACGGCACGTTCAGCGACGGCAGCGTCGCCGCGAACGTGCCCGTCCTCGCGGACGAGGGTCTCAAGCTGATCGACGTCGACCTCGACGGCGACCTCGACCTCATCCACCACGACGGTTCGACGACACGCCTGTTCCGCAACGCCGGCGGCGTGTTCGACGGCGGCGAGGTCATCGACGCTCCGCTCGCGCCCGGAAGCGGCTTCGGGCTGAACGCCTGCGACATCAACAGCGACGGCTTCGAGGACGTCGTCATTGCGAGGACCGGCGACCTGACGGGCCGCGGCACGCCGAGGACGCTCCTGAACGTGAACGGCAGCCTGACGCTCTCCGAGACGCAGCGCGGCACCGTGGCGCACCCCGGAAGCCTCCTCGATTACAACGGACGACTCGCCTGCGGCGACCAGGATCGCGACGGGATGATCGACTTCATTTCGCGCTGGGGACCCGGCGGCACCTACCGCCTGCTGCGCGGTGCGAACTCCCTGTCCCGGCGTATCCGCCTGCGGATCGTGGACGCGGACGGGGTGCGCAACCAGCAGGGCCGGATCGTGCGCGTGGTGCCCGAGGACTTCCCGGACCGGGTCATGACCCACGTGGTGGACTCGGGGTCCGGCCTCAGGTCGCAGAACATGTACGACCTGCTCTTCGGCGCGCCCTGGACGGGCGACTACATCGTGACGGTGCGTTTCGCCGGCGGCGACGTCACGACGACGCTGTCCGCGGGGGACGAGAAGATCATCGCGGCGGACGGCACGATCGAGGACATCGACCCCGACGAGGAGGAGTAAGCCTCAGCCGAGGGCCGCCTTCAGGTCGGCCGCAAGGTCCTCTACGTCCTCGATCCCGATCGAGAGCCTCACCAGCGCATCGCTGATGCCGAGCTTCGCACGGGCGTCCGGCGGGACCGACGCATGCGTCATGATCGCAGGATGGTCGACGAGGCTCTCGACGCCGCCGAGGCTTTCGGCGAGCGTGAACACCTCGAGCCGCTCGAGGAAGTGCCGTGCCTCCGGCAGCGCCCCCTTCAGGAAGAACGTGACGATCCCGCTGCCGGCAATCGCCATCTGCCGCTTCGCCAGCGCGTGCTGGGGATGCGACTCGAGCCCCGGGTAGAGCACGCGCTCGACGCGCGGATGGCGTTCCAGCATCGAGGCGATTTCGTGTGCGGACTCGCTCGAGCGCTGCATGCGCAGCGGAAGCGTCTTCAGGCCGCGCAGCGCCAGGAAGCTGTCGAAGGGCCCGCCGACCGCGCCGATCGCGTTCTGCAGGAAGCCGATGCGCTCTGCCAGCTCCTCGTCGCCCACGACGGCGACGCCGCCGACCATGTCCGAGTGGCCGTTCAGGAACTTGGTCGCCGAGTGCATGACGATGTCGGCGCCGAGCTCGAGCGGACGCTGGATCCACGGCGTCGCGAAGGTGTTGTCCACGACGACGAGGATGCCCCGCTTGCGCGCTGCCTCGACGACGGCGGCGATATCGACGAGCTTCAGCAGCGGGTTCGTCGGCGTCTCGACCCACACCATGCGCGTCTTCGGCCCGATCGCCGCGGCGGCGGCCTTCGGGTCGGAGAGGTCCGCGAACGTGAAGTCGAGCTTCGCGGAACGGCGCCGCACGCGCTCGAACAGCCGGAAGCTGCCGCCGTAGAGGTCGTCCATCGCGACGACGTGGTCGCCGGAGTCCAGGAGCTCGAGCAGAGTCGCGGTCGTCGCCATGCCGGACGCGAACGCGAACCCCCGCGTGCCGCCCTCGAGGTCGGCGATGCAACGCTCGTAGGCCATCCGCGTGGGATTCTGCGTGCGCGAATACTCGTAGCCCTTGTGCACGCCCGGGCTCGACTGCGCGTAGGTCGAGGTCGCGTAGATCGGCGGCATCACCGCGCCCGTCGTCGGGTCGGGCGACTGGCCACCGTGGATGGCGCGCGTGGAGAAGCCGAGGGTCTTCTTCATGTCCTTCATCGTTGCCTCAATCGGCCGCCGTCATCTGGCGGCGCAGGTAGTTCAGGACGTCGGCGCGCGTGATGAGGCCGTGGAAGGTGCCGTCGTGGATCACCGCGACGTAGGGCCTGGATTCCAGGGTGCCGACGAGCTCGGCGATCGGCAGCGTCGGCTTCACGACCGGGAACTCGCGGTACATCGCGGCGGAGACCGGGTCGTTGAAGCGCTCGGGCTTGCCGAATGCATGGCGGAGGATCGCGTCCTCGTCGATGAATCCGACCAGCCGCTCGCCCTCCATGACGGGGAGCTGGCTGAAACCGGCGTTGCGCAGCCGGTTGTGTGCCGTCGCCAGCACGTCGCCGGGACCCACCGTAATCGTCGCGCGCTCGCCGTGCGGCCGGCCGACGAGGTCCCGCAGGTCGCCGTGCTGCTCGCGCTGGATGAAGCCCTGGTCCTCCATCCAGAAATCGTTGAAGAGCTTGGAAAGGTACTTGTTGCCCGTGTCGCAGGCGAAAGTGACGACGCGCTTTTCGGACTCCTGCTCCCGGCACCAGCGCAGCGCCGCCGCCACGAGCGTGCCGGTGGAGGAGCCGACAAGCAGGCCTTCCTTGCGCAGGATCTCCCGCGACACCGCGAATGATTCTGCGTCGGGGATGCTGTAGCCCCGGCGGCACATCGAGAAGTCGCAGATCTCGGGGATGAAATCCTCGCCGATGCCCTCGACGAGCCAGGACCCCGCCTTGCCGTAGCTGCCCCTGTTCACCTGGTCCGCGAGCACCGAGCCCTCCGGGTCAGCCAGGATCAACTCGACCGACGGCAGGCGCTCGCGGAAGAACTGCGTGAGCCCGGTGATCGTGCCGCTCGAGCCGACGCCCACTACGACCGCGTCCAGCTTGCCGCCCATCTGCTCGAGGATCTCGGGGCCCGTCTTCGTGCGGTGGGCCATCGGGTTGTCCGGATTGCCGAACTGGTTCACGTGGTAGTAGCCGTGCTTGCGCGCGAGGCTGGTCGCCAGGTCCTGGTAGTACTCGGGGTGCCCTTTTTCGACGTCCGACCGCGTCAGCACGACCTCCGCGCCCATCGCGCGCAGGTTGAAGATCTTCTCCTGGCTCATCTTGTCGGGCAGCACCAGCACGACGCGATAGCCCTTCTGCAGCGCGACGAGCGCGAGTCCGAGCCCGGTGTTGCCCGCCGTCGCCTCGATGAGCGTGCCGCCAGGCACGAGCACGCCGCGGCGCTCGGCCTCCTCGATCATGGAGAGCCCGATGCGGTCCTTGATCGAGCCCGCGGGATTCTGCAGCTCGAGCTTCAGGAACAGGCGACAGGGTCCCGTGTCGAGGCGGCGCAGCTCGAGCATCGGCGTATTGCCGATCATCTCGAGCACGTTGCCATACACTTTCATGGGTGGTTGTCGCTCTCGCCGCGGGACGCTAGTGTTGCGCAATTGTAGCGGGAGACGCCCGGTGCTTTGGCGGACGATCGCGCTTGCCCTGCCCCTCGTCACCCCGCTCCTGGCCGGACCGGCCGTTGCCGGCGACCGCCCGCTCCCCGTTCGCGACGACGCTCGCGTGCAGGCGGCGGTCGAGGACGCACGCTCGCGCTTCCTGCCCGCCGGCCGCCTCGACCGCCTCGACGTGACGGTATTGCTCGCATCGCCGGGCGGCACGTGGCTGCGCGGCAGCGTCGGCGGCCGCGAATCCTGGTACCCGGCGAGCTGCGTCAAGCTCGGCTTCGCGATCGCGGCAGCGCACTGGTGCGAATCGGCCGGGCGGGCGCCCGACTGCCTCGATGCGCACGTGGCGCCGATGCTCGAGGTCTCCGACAACGTGGAAACCGGTTTCGTCGTCGACGCGGTCAGCGGCGCGCCGAACGGCCCGGCGGAAGGCGCCGACTACGACGCCTGGTTCGCGCGCCGCCTCTACACGGAACGGCTGCTCGCGGAGCACGGCCTGCTCGATGGCCAGCGCTTCATCAACAAGACTTACCCGACCAACTCGGGCGAGGAGCCGACCGGACTCGAGGCGCTGGCGCGGGAGCGCCACGGGCGGAACATGATGCACGCGGACGGCGCCGCAAACCTCATGCTCGCCCTCGTGACAGGACGGTTCGGCACGGGCGCGGCCGATTACGTCCGCTCGCGGCTGCGCCGGCCCCAGGTGTCGAAGCACAGCTTCATGGGCGGCGGATTCCCGGAAGGCACGCGGTACGAGAGCAAGGTGGGCGATGCCTACGACACGCTCGCGGAGATCGTGCACGCGGAGCTCCCGGACGGGCGCCGCCTCATCGTCGCCGCATTCACGAACGGCCGCGACCCGGACGGACCGGACGAGCAGGACCTCACCGTGCTCGCGGGCTTCGCGAAGCTCCTGGTCGAGCGGCTGCCGACGCCCGATGACTGACCATGAAAGCCGCCTGCGCGGCATAGTCCTCATGGTCATCGCGGTCGCCGTCTTCGCGGTCATGGACGCGCTGATGAAGCACCTGGCGTCGACCTACACGCCCATGCAGATCGCGTTCCTGCGCGCAGCGAGCTCCCTGCCTTTCGTGTTCCTGAGCTACGCCGTCACGCGGCGCCTGGCCGAGCTGCGGCCGCGCCGCATCCCTATGCACCTGATCCGCGCGGTGCTCTCGATCGGGATGCTCTGGTCGTTCGTGTGGGCGCTTTCGCGCATGAGCATGGCGAACACCTACGCCATCACCCTGAGCGCGCCGCTGCTCGTCGTGCCCTTCGCCGCGCTCTTCCTCGGCGAGAAGACGGACGGGCACGTGTGGGCCGCCATCCTCGTGGGGCTCGCGGGCGTGCTCGTGATCCTGAAGCCGACCGCCTCCGGATTCGCCAGCCCCGCCGGCCTCGCGGCCTTCGGCGCCGCGATCTGCTGGGCCTTCGTCGTCGTGATGGTCCGGACTATGGCCTCGACCGAGACCACGGCTTCGATGGTGTTCTGGTTCCTGTTCCTCTCCGCCGTGGGTGCCGGCGCGATCGCAAGCCGCGGCTGGGTCGCCATCGACGCCCGTGACTGGACGTGGATCGCGCTCCTCGGGCTCACCGGCTGGGCCGGCCAGCACCTGATCACCGAGGCATTCCGCCTCGCGCCGGCGTCGACCGTCGCGCCCTTCGAGTACATGTCGATCGTTTGGGGCGCCTGCATCGACTGGGTCGTCTGGCAGACGGTGCCCGGGGCGCGCATGTTCGCCGGTGCGGGCGTAGTCGTCGCCGCGGGCCTCTACCTGATGCACCGGGAAAGGGCGCGCCTCGCGCCGGTCCCGCCGCCGTAGGGAATTGCTCCCCTACCGCGACAGGTCGCGGATCAGGCTCCGCCACTGCACCAGCGCGCCGTCGATCGTCGCGACGGGCACGCGCTCGTTGAGCCCGTGCGCGAAACTGTCCTTCGGGTGCATGAAGGCCCCGCCGACTCCGTAGCTCGGCACTCCGGCATTGCGGAAGTGCAGGCTGTCCGTCGCGCCCGCCGACATGCCGGGCACGATCGGCAGTCCCGGCGCCCGCAGGTCAATCGCCCTGCGCAGCGCCTTCATGACGTCCTCGCGCAGCGGCGAGGCGTCGCTCGGCACCGGCTTGTAGATCAGCTTTATCTGCGCCTTCGGGTCGTCGATGACCCGGGTGAGCGTCGACTGCACGTACTCGACCGACTCGCCGGGGAAGACGCGGCAGTTGATCCCGACCGTGGCGCTCTGCGGCAGCGCGTTCGGCGCGTGGCCGCCCCGCAACGTCGTCGCGACGCAGGTCGTGCCGACCTGCCCCACGTATTCCGGGTAGCCGAGCAGGGTCTCGTAGGCTTCCTTGTCGGCCGGGTTGTCCGCGAAGCGCAGCATCGCAGGACCGGCCGGGGCCGCCGTGATGGGGCCGGCCGCCTTGAAGTACGCCTTCGTGATTTCGTTCTGCTTCGGCGGGAAGTGGAAGGCGGCCAGGCGGTCGACGATGCGCGCAAGGTCGTAGATCGCGTTCGTCGCGCCGGGGCGGCTGCTGTGCCCGCCGGGGTTCGTCGTGGTCACCTCGAAATCCATGTAGGTCTTCTCGGCCGCCTGCATCGAGTAGACGATCGGCTTGCCGTCGTCGCCGAGGTTGGCGCCCCCGGCGTCGGTGTTCAGCAGCAGCTCCGCTCCCTTCAGCTCCTCGGCGAGGGCTGCCGTCGTCTCCATCGACGTCTCCTCGTCGCCGGACAGGACGAGGATCACGTCGCGCTTCGGCTTGAAGCCCTCCTGCCTGAGCCAGAAAAGCGCGACCGTCGAGGTGACGAGGCCGAACTTGTTGTCGGACGAGCCGCGGCCGAACACGAAGCCGTCTTCCACGACGGCCACGAAGGGATCGCGCTCCCAGTCTTCGCGCTTCGCGGGCACGACGTCCATGTGGGAGGCGACGAGGATGGGTTTCAGCTTCGGGTCCGTGCCGCGGTAGCGCGCCGTGAGCGTCGCGGTCTCGCCGCGCGGCGTGATCGTGATGTCCTCCGCCGCGAAGCCGTGCGCCTTCAGCTCCTCCGCGAGGTACTGCGCGTACTTCGGAACCTGCCCCTCGCCTTCCGCGGTATTGAAGCCGACGGAACGCTTCAGCATCTCCAGCGCCTTTGCCGACACGTCGGGCGGAACCGACGGCTCTTCCGCGGGCGCGGCCGCAATGGGAATGAAGCACAAGACCATGGCGCCGAGGCGGCGCCCGGAGATGAACGTGGGCATCCGGCAATTCCCCTGGGGGCAGGTGCCGACATTCTGATGTAGAGTACGCGCGTTGCGCAAACGGGGGGTCACGTGACGATTGCCGTATTGCTCGCCGCGCTCGCGGCACTCGGGATCTCGTTCACTTTCGTCCTGCTGGGCACCGCCGCCAAACGGAAAGAAACGAAGCCCAACGTCGAGGCGATCGGGCTCGGCGCCGTTACCAACTTCTTCGACACGCTCGGCATCGGCTCCTTCGCGACGACGACGGCCTGGATCAAGTTCCGGCACATGGTGCCGGACAGCTTCATACCGGCCACGCTGAATGCCGGCCATGCGGTTCCGACCATCGTCCAGTCGGCGATCTACCTCGTGATCCTCGGCGTGCACGTCGACCCGGTGCTGCTCGCGGCCTGCATCGCAGCCGCGGTGCTCGGGTCGCTGATCGGCGTGCCGCTCGTCGTGCGCGCATCCGTGCAGCTCGTCCAGGGCATCGTCGGCGTCGCGCTCCTGATCGCGGCCGCGCTGTATGCGATGAGCAACCTCGAGCTGTTCCCGATTGGCGGCACGGCTTCGGCACTGCCGCCCGCCCAGATGGCGATCGCGATCGCGGTGCACTTCCTGCTCGGGGCGCTGATGGCCTTCGGCATCGGTCTCTATGCCCCGTCGCTGATCCTGCTGAGCCTCCTCGGGCTCGACCCGCGCCTCGCGTTCCCGATCATGGCGAGCGCCTGCGCCTTCCTGATGCCCGCGACCGGATTCAGCTTCGTCAAGAGCAGCCGCATCGACCTAAGGATCGTCATCGGGCTCGCCATCGGCGGCATTCCTGCGACGATCATCGCGGCGCTCATCGTCAAGGAAATGCCGATCGTCTGGCTGCGCTGGGGCGTCGTGGTCGTCGTCCTCTACGCCGCCTTCCTGCTGCTGCGCTCGGCTTACAGGGGCCCGCAGGCGGTCCCGGGAGACACGCGATGAATCGACGTCACTTCGTACAGTCGTCCCTCGCCGCGGCGGTCGCCTATGCGCTGCCGCCGAGGCTCTATGCCCTGGACGGTGCGGCTTCGCAGGCCGCGGGAGGCCTCGCGGCGGTGAAGCTCGATGGCAGCCCGACGGTAATCGAGCAGGCCGCGGTCAAGGAACTGAAGGAAAGCCTGCGCGGGCCGCTGCTGCTCGCCGGCGATCCGGGCTACGACGAGTCGCGGCGCGTGCTGAACCGCTCGATCGACAAGCGCCCGGCGCTCGTCGTGCAGCCCACCGGCGTCGCGGACGTCCGCAACGCCGTGACGTTCGCCCGCGACCGCGACCTGCTGGTCGCGGTGAAGTGCGGCGGCCACAGCTTCGGTGGCAAGTCGACCTGCGACGGCGGCCTGCAGATCGACCTCGCGAGGCTCCGTGGCGTGCGGGTCGACCCGCTTTCGCGCATCGCGTGGGTCGAGGGCGGGAGTCTCCTCGGCGAGATCGATCACGAGGCGATGGCGCAGGGCCTGGTAACGACAACCGGCACCGTTTCCCATACCGGTGTCGGCGGCCTGACGCTCGGCGGCGGCTTCGGCCGGCTGGCGCGTCGATACGGGCTCGCGATCGACAACCTGCGGTCGGTCGACATCGTGACGGCCGATGGCCGCTACCTGCACGCCTCCGGGAAGGAGAATCCCGACCTGTTCTGGGGAGTCCGGGGTGGCGGCGGCAACTTCGGCGTCGTCACCGGCTTCGAGTTCGGCCTGCACCCCATGCAGCGCGAAGTCGTGGCGGGGAACGTCGTATTTCCGCTCGACCGGGCAAGGGAGTTGCTCGAATTCTACGCGGACTACAGCGCGAGTGCTCCCCAGGAGCTCTACGTCGACGCGATCCTGAGCGCCGCGCCCGGCGGCAAGCCCGGCGTGTTCGTGCTGAATACCTGTTACTCGGGGGCATCCGGCGATGCGGAACGCGTGCTCGCGCCGATACGCAAGCTCGGCAAGCCGATTGCCGATTCCATCGGCCCCCAGGACTACGTGGCGGTGCAGCGGATGAACGACAATGCGGACCCGCGCAGCGTCGGCACGTACCTCAAGTCGGGCTTCATCGGCGGGTTCAGGAAGGAGCTCGTCGATGCGATCGTCGACGCCTACCAGCCGCACCCGGAGCGCGCCACGATGCTGTTCTTCCAGCACGGCGGCGGCGCGGTCAGCGAGGTGGCCGCGGACGCGACGGCGTTTCCACACCGCTACGCGACCCACAACATGCTGACGCTCGTCAGCTGGCCGCTCGAACTCGACCGTACGCCGCACGTGGATTACCTGCGCGGCTCATGGGCCAAGCTCGAGCCCTTCACGCGGGGCTATTACACCAACGAGGTCGCGGACGAAGCCCAGTCGGTCGTGGACGAGAACTACCAGGGCAACCTCGCCCGCATGCGCGAGCTGAAGCGCAAGTACGACCCGAAGAACCTGTTCCGGCTGAACGCGAACGTCGTGCCCGCCTGATCAGTCGCTCGTCTTCGCGAGCGCCGGGCTGTAAGCCCAGCCGAGCTGCATGGCGACGTCGGGCGTGTTGTTGAAGTTCTGCAGGTTCTCGGTGATCGCGAACGACACGACATTCCGGCCATAGCGGCGGTAGACGCCGAGGCTCAGCTGAATCTTGGTGTCCAGCAGCTCGTTGAGGTCGGTGTCCTTCTCCGAATACACGCTGTCGCTGACGTAACCCTGCAGGACCAGGTGCGTGCGGTCGCTGAGCTTGCGCTCGTAGCCGACCACGAGCGTCGGCACGGTGCGCGCGTCGGTCGGGGTCAGCGCGTTCTTGCCGTCGTAGTGGACGCCCGAAGCGCTCACGTACCAGGCATGGTGGTCATTGAAGCGCTGCAGCGTCGCCTGCACGCCGACGTCGGTGTGGCCGGTCGAGAGGAAGTCCTCCTGGCCGCGCAACGGGACCTTGACGGCTGCTTCGATGACGAAATTCCAGCCCCTGACCTGCCGGGGCGAGGAGTAGCGGATTCCTATCGTGGGGTCGAGGATGCCGCCCTGCGTCGGCGCGTCGAGGAACGTGAGGTCGGCGGACTTGAGGTCTGCGATCAGGTTGATGTCGTTGCGGCTGACGGCCGGCCGGCCGTTGTTGTCGAAGCCCAGGGCGTCATGGAAGCCTTCGATCGCGCTGTCCAGGAACCCGCCGCTGTAGTTCACGCCGCTCATCACGAGGTAGCCGCCCCAGTGCTCCGTGAACTTGTAGTGCAGGGTCACGTCGAGCTCGGCGAGCTCCATGTCGAACAGGTAGTTTTCGCCGGGCAGCGACTTGATCGCCGCGACTTCCTCGGGGCCGAGCACGCGCCGGCCCGGCAGGTGGTCGAGGTAGTCGCGCGCACCGGAGCTCAGGGCCCAGGTGTTCTGGTGCGCGAGCTCCGTTTCGATCGCCCAGGTGCCCGGCGCCGAGTGGACGGCGTGTGCGGGCCGCATGTCGAGGCGCAGGAAGCCGAATGTCGTCAGGTCGCGCGCGCGCAGGAGGCCCAGGTAGTCGCTTTCAGCCGCGGAAAGCGGCGGCCCGAAGGCCGCCGCCGCCACGCCGATGGCGACAGGAATGAGCCCACGTACGCGCATAGGTTTTCATTCTGCCGCCGGGCGCCGTGTAGGACAACGGCGCGAAAAACCGGCAATGCCGCGCCTCAGAAGTCCTTTGTCACGCGGACGCCGAACTCGCTCGCGTCATTCGAGAGGATGACGAGGACGTAGTCGCCCGTGTTCAGCCTCGCGTTGTCGTAGCGCTCGTCCGTGACGTTCTTGCCATATGCGGAGACCGACCAGTTGCCGTCGACCGGCTCGTAGGTGATGTCGACGTTGACCAGGTCGCGGCTGTCGATCTGCGTGAACCGGCCGGGATCCGCGCTCGGCTCGCCGTACATGTCGTCGCGGAACGAATAGTCGGCGCGCAGCGTGAGGTTGCCCTCGCCCAGCGCGAGGCTGTACTCCGGGCTGATCGAGAACGTGAGCTCGGGCGTTAGCGGGGCGACGGCCTGAGGCGGCGGGTTGTCCGGGTCGGTGACCTGCTCGTCCGCGCTGGTGTCGATGTAGCCGAGGGTCGAATGGATCCGGAACGCCTCGGTGACCTGCCAGATGCCTTCCCACTCGACGCCCACCGAGGTCTGGTCCACGAGGATGTTGCGGGTGTCGAACCCGGCGCCCGGCAGCGTTTCGCTGACCTGGTACGGCAGGTCGGAATAGTCCGTGTAGAACACGGCGATGCTCATCTGCAGGTTGTCCAGCGGCTGGCCCTTCAGGCCGACCTCGTAGTTGAGCGCGGTGACGTTGTCGTTGGCCTCGAAGCAGTTGACCGGGTTCAGGAGCGGCGGGTCCTGCGAGAAGTCGACGAACCCGAACAGGCAGAACGGGCGTGCCGGGAACTGGCCCGATTGGTAGCCGCTCTGGATCGTGCCGTACACGTTCATCCGGTCGTTCATCTGGTAGTTGGCCGACAGGTCCCAGCTCACCTCGGACCAGTCCCGCGAGGACGTGTCGACGACCAGCCCGCTGTTGATGTTGGTGCCGGCGGTCTTGTCGTCCTGCGTGTAGCGCACGCCCGCGGAGATCCTGAACTCGTCCGATACGTGGTATCCGACGTTGCCGTAGATGGCCTGGCTGTCCATCTCCTGCGAGAGCAGGAAGTCGCCCGGGCCACCGAGGAAGATGGTCGGGTCCTGGCGGTTCTCGCCCTCCTCCTCGAACCAGTAGAGGCCGGCGACGTAGTCGAACTGCCCGAACTCGCCGGTCAGCTGGAGCTCCGCGGACTGCTGGTCGGCCTCGCCCTCCTCGGGGAAGCTCAGGAAGTCGTCGAAGAAGCCGTCGTCGTCGAGGCCGGCCTTGTACTCCGAGTGGCGGTCGCTGACGATCAGCTTGGCGGCCATCGTGTCCGTGATGTCGTAGTCGACCGTCAGAGAAACGCCTCGCGCCTCGTTCGTGACCGCGATCTGCGATTCCTGGCCGGTGTTGTTGTTGTAGGGGTTCGTCGCGGTGTCCGAGTTGCGGTAGCCGGCGGCGTACACGCCGCCCGTCGGGACTTGGTTGATCAGCGTGTCGTAAGGCCGCAATCCGCCCTCGCCGTCGTTGCCGTCGGCCGCGAGCAGGAACGAGAGGCGGTCGGTGGGGGACCATTTGATCGCGACGCGCCCGGAAACGTCGTCCGTCTCGCCCACCTCCTTGCGCGGGTTCTCGATGTTCACGAAGCGGCCGAGGCCGTCGCGGTGCTGGTAGGCACCCGTGAAGGACATCGCGAGCTGGTCGCTCAGCTTCATGTTCGCGTAGAAGTCGGCATTCATGCGGCCGCGGGAGCCGGCCGTGAACGAGACGCGCCCGCCGTCCTCGTCGCCCGGCTGGCGCGTAATGATGTTGATCGCGCCGCCGATCGAATTTCGCCCGTACAGGGTACCCTGCGGGCCGCGCAGCACCTCGACGCGCTCGATGTTGGCGAGACTCCAGTTCTGCCCGACCTGGCGTCCGAGGTAGACGCCGTCCAGGTAGACGCCGACGCCCGGGTCGGTCGTGATCAGGTGGTCCTGCAGTCCGATACCGCGGATGAAGGGGTTCACCGACGACGTATGACCGGCGGAGAAGCCGGTCACGTTGAGGTTCGGGACGAACTTGCCGATGTCGGTCAGGTCGGTGATGCCCTGCCGCTCCATCGTTTCCGCCGTGAACGCGCTGATCGCGAC
>Ga0307415_100000733_pt1 | contig 14744 bp, 20 predicted proteins | sample DK1Cmetagenome_FD_204524 | JGI IMG/M metagenome (GOLD analysis project Ga0307415, IMG submission 204524) | Maize rhizosphere microbial communities from greenhouse at UC Davis, California, United States - DK15-C-2 | ecosystem: Host-associated > Plants > Roots > Rhizosphere > Soil | place: USA...
CCTCGGCCGAGTGCGTGGCCGAGGCCATCCGCAAGGCTTTCCCGCTCCCGCCGAGCGGAGCATTTACGGACCTGCTCGCCGCGATCGATGGTCCGCGATCGTCCCCACGGCGTCCGTAAGACGCAGGTAGAAAAAGCCGTTCCGTCCAATTCGGAGCGAAGTGCAAGGCTTTGGCAGGGGAACGAGCGTAATCCGGCCCTGCACGTGTTTGTTCCCTACTTGGCGTGCACAAGCCGAAGGCCCGTCGGCGATCCACCCGGCGGGCCTTCATCTGTTGCCCTTCTTGGCATCGCGGTCACGAATCCGGCGGATAGCGGCATGCGCTTCGCCGACAACGAGCATCGCGAGCGGGATGAAGAAGCCCCAGGAGATCGACCGGATCAGGGCCTGGGTCGCTTCCTTCCTGGCCTGCTCGAGCTGATAGGCGGAGGCCCAGTCCCGGCGGCTCTCTGCCTCGACCTCGGCCGCCTCGGCCCGGTCATGGGCCCTCGCACTCACGTAAGCCGCATGTCCCCAGTGGAGAAACCAGGCGAGGGACACGAGGAGCGCGGTCTGCCGCAATTGCTTTCTATGATTCCGGGCCGTCACCATCGTCGTCCGTGCTATCTGTTTGAAAAGCTCTCACCACGCCTTCGAGAGTCCAGCCAGCCGTTAGCACCCGGTGAGGCGAACTTGGAGGGGGCCGGAAAGGGGCCCTTTGGCGCGCTTTTTGCGCGGACGGCGGATGCGCCTTGAAGGCTTTCCGCGGCGCCGCACAGACCCTTTCCAGACCAATGAAGCAGCTTGTCATCTTCTTCGCCTTCATGGCGTTTGTCGTGGTCGTTCGGCTGGCAAGCCGCCAGGGGCATCGCTGAAAGAGCGGCGTCACACCTTTCGTATCAAGCGCCTCCGTCCGAAATGGTGCAATCATTGACGGTTCCTTCGCGAAATTCGGTTTAGGTCTCGCGTCAGTGGGGCACCCAGAAAAACTGGGCTGCTCTTAAAGGGAGTCCGGATTTTTCGAATGGGGATGGTCTTCAACAGGTTGGTCCGAAGACTTCTCGACGTGGACCCCCTAACCGCGTCGGGCCGGGCCTTGCTCGAGGAGCGCTATCATTCGCTCCGGCGGCAGGTCCCGATCGTTTATCTCCTCGGTTTCGTGAATCTCTCCGGCATGGAGCTTGCGACCGTCGGCAAGCTCTCGATGGGCGCCAATCTCCCGACGTTCATCGCCGCCTGCGCGCTGATCCGGCTCTGGACATGGTTCATGCCGGGCAAGGCCGTCACCCATGAAGTGATGGCCCGCAGGATGATTCAGACGGTGGTGTTCGCATCGGCGGTCTGCCTCGCCGTCTGCTGGCGCTGCATGATCCTCCTCAATACCTCCGATCCCGCATCGCACATGGCGGTGCTCCTGTTCGGCGGTCTCACCGCAATCGGCGTATCGTATGGCTTGACCGCCCTTCCGGCGGCCGGCCGGATCCCGCTCTTGCTGATCATCTTCCCGCTTGCCGGAATGGCGCTCCTATCGCGAGATCCGCAGTTTCAATGGGCAGCCTTCAGCCTGGTCGTCGTTGCGGCGCTCACCATGCGTCTCCTCGCCGTGCACAACGGCCACATGGCCGACGTCATCCGATCGCGCTCGCTCATTGCACGCCAGATCGAGCGCGCCGAGCATGCGCATCATGAAGCGGTCTTCGCGGCAACGACGGATTTCCTGACGGGCCTCCCGAACCGGCGCGCCTTTGTCGCGGCGCTCGAGGAGGAGGTCGCGCGGGACAGTTGCTGGGGCCCGTTCGGTCTCGCGATCCTCGACCTCGACCGGTTCAAGCCGGTGAACGACACGTTCGGGCATGGCGCGGGTGACGCCTTGTTGAAGGAGGTCGCCCAGCGCTTGCTTCGCGCCGTGGGGCGCCGCGGATTGGTCGCGCGCCTTGGCGGCGACGAGTTCGCGATCCTGCTGCCCGGACTCGAGAACCCGGCGGAAGCCGGCTTCGTCGGGGCCCACATCCTTAGCGAGGTCAATCGTCCGATGACGTTCGGAGGCCGCAAGCTCGAGGTGTCGGCCTGCTGCGGTTTCGCGATTTCGGAGCGCGGCGGGCAGAACAGTCCCTCACGGGTGATGGCCGACGCGGACCTTGCGCTCTACGAGGCGAAGGACGGCCCTCCGGGCGGCTTTTGCGTCTTCGAGGCTCGGATGGAGGCCCCGCGGCGGAGGCGCGCCCAGATCGAGCGGGCGCTCCAGGTCCCCAAGATCGAGGAGCAGTTCCGGCTGAATTTCCAGGCCATCGTTCAATTGGAAACTGGCCGGATCATTGCTTATGAGGCGCTTGCCCGCTGGACCACGCCCGAGCTCCGCTCGGTATCGCCGGCCGAATTCGTTCCGATCGCCGAGCAATTGCATCTGATCGACGACATCAACACCTATCTCATGGCCAGGGCATTCGAAGAAGCGGCCAATTGGCCCGAACCCATCCGCCTGTCGTTTAACCTCAGCGCCATCCAACTGTGCGCTGGAGGTTCGGCCGAGATCCTGCTCGAGGCTCTTGCGGCATCCGGCCTTCGACCGGACCGGCTGCAGGTCGAAGTGACGGAAACGGCCTTGCTCGCCGACCTCGATACGGCCAGAGCCAATCTCGCTTCTCTTCGCGAGGCCGGAGTGACCATCGTCCTAGACGATTTCGGCGCAGGGTTCGCATCGATCGGCTATTTGCGCGAGCTTCGCTTCGATCAGATCAAGCTCGACGGAGCGATCGTCACCGCGGCCAAGGACAGTGCCGACGGCAGGCGCCTCTTAAGCGCGGTCATCGCGCTCTGTGACATCCTCGGCGTCATGACCGTCGCCGAGCACATCGAAAGCGAAGACCTCCTCGATTTGTTGAAGGAGCTCGGCTGCACGGCAGGGCAGGGCTTCTGGCTGCACAAGCCGGCACCCGCCGAAAGCCTCGCCGCGCTTCATGAGGGCGGGCCTGGCAATGTCCTGCCCTTAAGATTGCCGTGGAGGCGCCGGGCCGCCTAGATTTTTGCCCCCCCCAAACGGGCTTCCGCATCGCAAGTCGGACGCCGGGACGGTGGCCGCGCCGCATGGCCCCCGCTTGTAAGACGATCGCTCGGTTCCTATCCCCTTCGCGGGGATCATAGTAGCAAAGCTCCATCGAATGTCAGGTAAGTCGGCTGAGCGTCATCGAGGAGCGCATGCGGTCAAGCTTTCACTGAGCAGGCAGGAAGCGGACACGGCGAGGCGCATCTTGTCCCAGCTCGTCAACAATGGCCGCGAGCCGGACGTGGACCTGCTCCACCTTGCGACCGTTCTTCGCAATTCCCACAAGGAGCGGCCTCATTTCTTCGCAGCCGATTTCTTTGGCGATCCCGGCTGGGACATCATCCTCAGCCTGTACTGCGCACAAGGCCGCGGAGAGCGGCTCAGCGTCACCGTCCTTGGGCGTTCCGCGGGCTTGCCCCAGTCGACGGTCTCCCGCTGGTTGCCTGAACTCATCGACAAGGGCCTGATCGAGCGTTTCAAGGGGGAGGGCGATCAAAGAAGGGTGTTCCTCCGGCTGACGCGGTCCGGCCATGGTCAAGTAAACCTCTGGCTGAGGCACGTCGCGTCGCAGCTCGCGCTCATCTGGCCAATGGCCTGAAGGTCCCTGGATCGAGCGAATAGCCGGCTCCGGCCGCCGGTCGGTCACGTCGGACGCGGCGGCCCGAAGCGCTCGCTTACAGGCGGATCTTTATCCGTTTCGGATGGAGACTTAAAGACTGCGCAAGGATGATTGTATTCTAATCAAGCATCGGAGACGTCCTATGCTTCAAGATAATATCCGCGCGCGTGCCATCACTCCCCCGGTGGCCCGATCGAGGCCTCAAGCCGGCAAATCGGAGCGTCGGTCCGAGAAGCGTCACATGGCGCTTTTGAGGGTCGCGCTTCTCCACGTAGCAGGGGAGAGGGACCTCTGCGTCGTCAAGAACATTTCTTCGCACGGGCTTTCGGCCCGGGTCTATCGGGACCTTGAGAGCGGAGCCGAGGTCGAGGTGGAATTCCGATCCGGCGAGCGGCTTAAAGGCTCGGTCGTCTGGAATGAGGACCGGGAAGTCGGAATCCGCTTTCCACGGACCATCGACGTTGAAAAGGTGCTGGCAAGCCGCTGGCTAGTGGAAAGCGGTCGCCGCCGGAACTTGCCGCGGATCGAACTAAGTTGCGAGGCGCGGCTGAAGAAGGGCACCAAGCACCATCCCGTTGAGCTCCAGGATATCTCCCAAGGTGGGGCGCGAGTTCGGATCGATCGCCCGATCGAGCTTGGACGGATCCTTTTGACCCTTCCGAGAATGCCTGCCATTGCCGGCGTCGTTCGCTGGACCGCCGACGGGATTGCCGGAATCTCGTTCGATGAATGCGTTGCGTTCGACCAGCTGGCCGGGTGGATCGAACATCGCCGGCGCGACGTCGCCTGAATCGAATAAAGCGGGTTCTTGCGGGCTCGGCCAGTGCTCGAACTTTAAGCGGCAAAGCCGTCAGGGACTCCTGATCCCGGTCAGGCGAAGGACGATCGTGGACGGTGGCTCGGGATGCCGTGGCCACCGACGAAGGGTTATTCGTGCTCGATGATGCGAATGACGATGGTCCGGCCGTCCGCCTCCTTGCGCACGATCTCGCGGCGTTTGAGGGGAGGAGTCTCCTCCCACAGATCCTTCCGCGCGATCGCTGAAGAGCGAAGAATGCGCACGGACGCTCTTGCGGGGGCCCCGCTCTCAACTGGAGGACGGGTGGCAACTTCGGCAAGGACGAGGAGGAAAAGCATGTCATGCTTGTCGCGGCGGCCCCCTTTCCCGAACCCTGCATCTTGCTCCGTTCCGGAGGGAATAATGAACTCGGGCGAACCGCTTCAGGGCAAATTGCGGAGCGGGATTACACGACCCCTCCGGCACCACTCCTTTAGGCAAAGTCGAGCGGATCAGAGGAATAAGGTTCCGGCCGGCAGGTCTTCGAAATATGCCGACATGGCATTCTCGCCCTCTTCCGAAAGGGTGAGAAATATCCGGCGTCCGTCGAGACGGTCATGGCTGCGCTCAACGAGGCGCGCTCCCTCGAGCGTGGCGATCCACCTCAGCGCGGTCGTCATCGGCACGCCGGAGCGCTCGCCCAGCCTCGAGACGGTGAGCTTGCGTTGAGTGAGCGCGGCCGCATAGAGTTCGAGAAGCATATCCCAGGCAGGATCTGCGAAAAGCTCCGAATTGAAGTGGCGCCGCCGCGCGGTCCGGGCCTGGATGGCGCTGCGGACCGACAGGACGTCGGCATATTGGCAGCGCGAGCGAAATTCCTGGACGGCACCGTCGAGCTTTTGGCCCTCGTCGCCGGTTGCGGCTCGGCTGCGCTCATCGAACGCGGATGGAGTGCTGAGATGGGTCATGGCGGTCCCCCGTCGTGTTACATTCACGAAGGCGGGATTAACCAAGCTTGGTACACCGACTGTTAACTATTGTCCCAAAGTGGACTGATAACCGGTCCACATTGAACCGATCTCTTGGCGTTCAGCGCCTCCCCCGGCGCTCGTCGACGCAGTCGATAACATGCTGGAGACGCGCTCCGATGTCGGGGCAGTCATCCCAATCGTCGATGATGGACAGAGCATCTCCCAAGAGAAGAAGCACGTGTTCGACGGTGCGATCCTGGTTCGGACCGGCGGCATCCGGACTGGCGAGCATTCAAATTACCCCCGAGCAAAAGGACATGGCCAGCCGTGCAGCAAGCCAGGTCCCTCGGCGGCCCCAATAACATGAAAGCAAGAAAAGGCTAACTCTGTCGGCTCAGCGACATGTCTCGGAAAGATACAGCTCGAGAAGATGACGGCCCTTGTCGCTCAGGGAGATGAAGTTGCGGCGCCTGTCGGTCGGATGTTCCTCGCGCTTTGCGAGCTCCTTTCGAACCAGATGATCGACCCAGCGCTGGCCGGTCGAGCGCGACGCTCCGGACAATTCGACGAGGCGAGCCTGCGCCTGCCGCTCGCCGCTGTCCTCGAGATAGAGAATGAGAAGAATTTCCCAGGCAGGCTCGCCAAACATCTGGGAACCGAAATGCAGATTGCGCCTCTGACGTTCTTCATAAAGCCGCCGGGCACAGGCTTTGAGGCGATCCTTGCCGGCTTGGGATTCATCCGGCGCCTGGGGAGGAGGCGTGGCCTGGGGCTCCGGCTTGCCGCCCGCAATCAGGGACAGCAATCGTGCCGCATCCTCACGGTCGCGTCCGCTTAAAAGGACGACCTGAACATCGGTTTGGAGAGGTGGCGGAGAGCGATGGGGTGACCCGGTCACAATGTCTCCTTCCTGACGAGGCGGCCGCCAACCGGCGGATCGTCCCATCTTGAGCAGTAACCGAGCACCTAGGCGTTAATCGCCATCCGACAGCATCGCAAGCGCACGATCGTCGATTAGCAAATGTTATGTGCCCGCATCGGTTCCTTGGTGAAAAACTCTAAAGATTGCGACTTGCTACCTCCAGCGTTGGCCCGGCGGCCTCACTGATCGCCCATGAATATTGGTTCGCGATTGCAATCGTTCGGGGCTTGGGCCAGACAGGCTTGTCAGGTGCCGAATCCGGTGGGAGCAGCTCGGGCTCCCGCCATAATTTGGCTCTTCGGCCGGCGAGTATCGTTGTTTCCCTTAGATGTCGGGATCATGGCCGAGCATAACCCTTTTCCTTTCTCGTCCGCCGATAATGAAAAGACCGTCTTGCAAATCATTCTCGCACGGCGGGCGCGGGCGCGGGTCTTCGGTACGGAATTATTTTCCGATCCGGGCTGGGACGTTCTTCTTGCGCTTTTCCTGGCCCGGCTTCGGCAGCAGAGAATGACCCTCGTGCAACTCGGCAGGGACGTCGTTTTGTCCCCAAACCTTGCCGGCCGGTGGATCGATGCCCTGGATCAACATGGTCTCGTACGCCGGAGATCCGATCCCGGCGATCGCCGGCGAACGTTCGTCGAGCTCTCGGAAAAAGGAACCGAAGCGATGCGGGAATGGCTCGATGCATCCCGTGACATCGAAAAAGACAGCGGCGACCGTGTCATCGACCTCTTGTCACGCATCAGGAACGATCGAGGCTAGGGCGGCCCGTAGGGGGTGATGGGGTTTCGGCGAGAAATCGAGTGCTTGGCCGCACGATGTACGCCGGATAGGGTACACTAGTCATCATGAAGCCCGATGCCCTCACGCAAGCCGCGCTCCTGGAGCTTCAGTGCAGCTGGCCGATCGTCGATAAGGCGCGGCATTTCGAGCTGGACAGCCTCCTGAGCTGCGCGCTCATCGACATGATCGGGCCCGACAAAATTGGCGATCTCGGTCTCCATCATGCCGGTTGCTGGGAATGCGACCTTGCCGAAAATGTCCTTACTTGGTCCGGCGGCGTTTTCGACATCTTTGGATTGCCGAGGAATGCGGTCATTTCGCGCGAGGAAGCCGCAGGATTCTACGCTGAAGAGTCGCGCGCAGCGATGGAACGGTTGCGCAGCTATGCCATCCGCCACAAGCGCGGCTTCACGTTGGACGCAGAGATTTGTCCGGCGACCGGCGGGAGGCGCTCGATGCGGCTGGTTGCCTATCCCGTGGTCCAGGACGGCCGTACCGTCCGCTTGCACGGGCTGAAGATGATCATCTGAAGGCTGGATCGGCTGCTGCATCAAGCTCGCACAGCCGTTAAGGACGCCAAATGCCTGCCAATCGAAACTCTGGCCGCGCGGACGAGGAAAGCCTCTATCTTGCGCTCCTGAACGCCCTCTCCGAGATCGAATATGACATGCCGAGGCGCGACGTGCCTAAAGACGCGCGAGACCTGCTCGGCCAGGTCATCGGACTTTGCCGATTGGACTACCACAGCCGCTTCGGCTGAAATGACTATCGTCGAGGGGCAGCCGGGCACTGCCTTGCCGGAGGCTTAGTGCAGCGCTTTGCGGACCTGGGCCAGCGGATCGGCAAGCGCTTGTTCGACGGCGCCGAACGCCGTCATGGCGATCGTTCCGGCGGCCAGCGCGAGGCAGGCGAACTCAATGCTTCTCGATTTCAGGCGGCTGAGTTCGTGGCGTTCCTCAGCCGAGCGTTGAAACCGCCGGCGCTCGACCGGCTTTCCCCCGAAGACAGGCCGTTTCGCATCCGCGTCCGCCAGATCATTGGCAAAGGCGGCGACGGACACGGCATCCTGCGCTCGAAGCCCTGCCCGGTGCCCCTTGGCCCAGGCGACTCGGGCGATGATGCTCTGCCGTCCACGGCAAATTTCGACATAGGTTCCGCGCTCGGGGGGCCAGGCGGTCTGGATGCCGAGCCCATGCGCAGACATGTTGAGAACGCAGACGTCATGCCAGTGAACGCCATCGCGCAAGCGCGCGCGAAGCATCACTTTCTGCCGCTCCTCGCGAGCCTTCATTCCCCGTCGTCCTAGGCGCCTGCGGTTCAAGGCCGAACCGCTTCATGCGAAGGACCAGGACTTAGAAACTTTGCTGTTCGAGAGACTTAACCGTCCGTCCATATCGGAGGGAATTCAACAGTCGCCCAAAGCGTTTAGTCAGGGGCACGTATGGGAACTGCCTCAAAGCTCGGCATTCGAATTCGCATTGTACCCGACATGCTCAAGGCTCAACCGCGCGGGGGCGGCCTTGAAGCGAGACCCGCCACCCCGAGCTTGCCTTGGCGCAAGACGGATGGCGAGTCTCGAACCAACTTAGCACGGCCGGGCCATCCCACAAACGGCTGTTGATCACGCGGCATCGGCTCAGGCGCGTCGTCTTCGCGGCGGGACAGCGCCCGGCCGCTGCGCTGGAGTTAGTTCCCGTTGGGCACGGGCCGCACTGGCGTCGCGTTCGGATTGCGAAGATGCTCCGGCTGAGGGGGAAAGCCGAGCAGGGTGCGCTGAGTTGCCCAATCGAGCGGAATATTGGCAGCGAGGAGCGTGCGTCGAGTTACCCCAACGGGCTCCATCCCGTCCCGGATCGCAAGCGCGATGTCCGGCGCCAGATAACTTAGCCTCACCAAGCGCGAATAACGGTCCATCTTGCACCCGAACGCCGCCGCCAGACCGGGGAGATCGAGATCGCGCCTTACCATCATAAGGGTTCTTGCGCGCTCGGCATCATCGAGTAGCCGGATCAACTTGTCGTCTACTCGCGGCGTGCCGTTCCAAATTGCGGCCGGAACGGGCAGCGCAAATAGCTTTCTCGCCCTCACGACGGATGCGGCAACACAGAGGAAATGGATCGAGGGATTTCGCTGGCGTCCATCGGCATCCGTGCCGAACATCCCGACGCCATCCCATGCGAGGAATCGTCGAAGCTCTTCAATCCACATGAGCAGCGTCACATGGCTCGCCGTAAGCTCCACGCGTTGCAGGATACCTCGCAGGACGTCGCCTAACTTTACGTCCGATATCCGGTCGAAGCGCCGTGCAGCGGTCGAGCCTGCTCGCGTCAGTGAGTCGAGCTCAACGCCGTGAACACCGTGGCCGAGAAGGATTGGCCTGAGCTGCTCGCGATCGAGAAGTAGGGTCTTGAGTGAAGCGATGACCAGCTGCTCCAGCCCGTTCCCGTCCGCTCGCATCCGCTTAAGCTTGCGGCGGCGCGCCCACGCACTCACGTTCGAAGCGTAGTACCGTATTTGTCGGCCCTTGTAGGTATAAGCCTTGACGCACATCGGACGACCTGCGCTGTCGAACAGCAGCCCCGTCAGAAGATTGGTGGGAACCCGCGGGTGCCGCTGGCTGTGCAGTGCAAGAGCCTTCTGAACCTCCTCGAACACGTGGCGCTCGACGATAGGCTGATGAATACCGGGGTAGACCTCGCCGCGATGGGATACCTCCCCGACGTATATGGGATTGCGCAGGATATGATGTAGCGATGAGAGGGTGACGATACCTCCCCCGAAGACGGCGCCCGTCCTCGCTTTCCACACTTTTCGGCGGAAGCCCTGCCCCTGCAGGCGCCGATGGACGGCCTCGATGCTGTGAGTTTCGAGGTAGCCTTTGAAAATCGTTCGCACTGCCTGGGCTTCGTTGGGGTTCGCGATCAGCTTCTTTTTGACGACGTCGTAGCCAAGCGGCGGAGAGCCTCCGACCCATCGCCCCATTTGCTTCAGGACACGAATCTTGTCGCGCATCCTGTCGCTGAGAATCTCACGCTCGAACTGCGCGAAGGTGAGCAGAATGTTCAGCACTAACCGGCCAAGGCTGTCGGAAGTGTCGAAGTTCTGAGTGATTGAGACGAGCGCGACGCCGTGTCGGTCGAGGAAGTCGGTCAGCCGGACGAAATCGAACAGGGTGCGCGTCAGCCGGTCGAGCTTATAGATGAGCACGACGTCGACCAGCCCAGCCTCGACATCGCTAAGCAGCTGCTGGAGAGCAGGACGATGCGTATCGGCACCGGTACGGCCACTGTCGTCGTAATGACTGGCGATCTCTACCCAGCGTCGGTGCTGTTGGCTAGCCACGTAAGAGGAGCAGATGGCGCGCTGGCTCTCGAGCGAAGTGATCTCCTGGCCGGCGGGCGGCTCGAAACTCTTGCGCGTGTAGATTGCGCAGCGCTTGATGACTTCCGGCATCTTTGCCTCCTTGGTCTCGGTGGCGACGACTGACTTTGGCGAGTTGACCGAGCGCCATCCAATTGGAATTCACGGCATCGTCGTCAGGCTGGGCTGACAGCAACCGGGCTCCCACCAGGATGAGCAGTTCGCGAACACCAAGGCTCAGAATGGGGCCGAGCTTTGTGATGCGCCACCGATCCATTCGAAACCCCGTAACGCGGAAGGATCTCGGCAGGCGATCCCCTCGCCTGAGGGGTTCTTGCAAAATCCAGCATTCTGGGGTGATTTCGCTCCGCCGAATCGTCCGCAGGGAGCGCGGGCCTGTGAATCATTTGAGATCCATTCCCGTGATAGATGGAAATGGCGACGAGCTGACGGTGTATGAATTTCGTGACGGCCGTTATCTTCGCAAAGTGCGGCGTATGAAGCTGTGCACGGGAGAACTGGTCGAACGCATTGATGAGAATACGTTTGCCGTGACTGAGACGGGCGAGAGGCTTTCACGCATCGCTGCAACCTAGTGGGGCGGGCACGTTTTCTGTTGCAGCTTGCGAGCCTGATGACGGGCCTTGTCGCCTCACTCTGCGCGCCGGCAGCCGTTACGGCGATCCTTCTCTGGGCGGCTTGGTCCAGGAAGTGAAACCGTGACGTCCGGCTTCAACGCGAAGTCCTCGATTTCGGTGACGCCTGTGCGGGCAATGGCTCCTTTGAGGAAACTCGAAAAAGCTATGCGGCGATCCATCCCAGAGTCGAAGTGATCTACTCTGTTACCTATGTGTTACCTGCTTTTATCTAGGTAACCTAAAAGCGGCTCAAAATTGGCGCGCCCGGTAGGATTCGAACCTACGACCTCAAGCTTAGAAGGCTCGTGCTCTATCCAACTGAGCTACGGGCGCGCATCGGAAAGCAACTAACGTTATTGCGGGCTAGGCTCAAAGCCGCAGTTCATCTACCGTTCAATCGCGCGGGCTGATCGAGGGATTGGCGCGAAAACGGGGGTTTGAATGCGCGTAGTAGTGCTCACAGCCTTGGCTCTGTCCGGCTTCGCGGCGGCGCCCGCAAGCGCCGCGACGATCGTCGTGTTCACCAACCCCGAGACCATGGAACGCAAGACGGTCGTCGTCGATGGAGACGGACCGGATCGCGTGTTCATGTGCATGCTTCCGCCCGGCCAGGCCGGCTGCCACCAAGTGAAGGTCAGGCGGAGAAGCTAGGCCGCTACGGTCTCGAGAAGTCCTTCGAACAGCCGTCTTCCGTCCATGTTTCCGTGCGCTGCTTCCACCGCCCGTTCGGGGTGCGGCATCATTCCGAGCACGTTGCCGGCATCGTTGAGGATGCCTGCGATGCTTCGCGCCGAGCCATTCACTTCGTCGAGGTACCGAAAGGCCACGCGGCCTTCGCCTTCGAGCCGGTCCAGCGTCGCCGCATCGGCCTGGTAATTGCCATCATGGTGAGCCACCGGGATCGCGATCTCCTCCTCGGAATCATATTGCGACGTGAACAGGCTCTGGCTGTTCTCGACCTTCAGCGGGACAGGCCGGCAGACGAAGTTCAACCCTGCATTGCGCATCAGTGCGCCCGGCAGAAGCCCGGCCTCGGTCAAGACCTGGAAGCCGTTGCAGATGCCCAAAGTCGGCACTCCGCGGCCGGCGGCGTCCGCGACCGAGCGCATGATCGGCGAGCGCGCTGCCATTGCTCCGGAGCGGAGATAATCGCCGTATGAAAAACCTCCGGGCAGGGCGATGAAATCGATGCCCTCGGGAAGGTCGGTTTCGCGGTGCCATACCATCGCCGGCGGCCGGCCGGTGACCTTCTCGATGGCCACCGCGATGTCCCGGTCGCAGTTCGAACCCGGAAAGACGATCACGGCGCTCTTCATCGGTCGACGCTTTCAAGGCGCTCGATTCGGAAGTTTTCGATGACGGTATTGGCCAGCAGCTTCCGGCACATGGCCTCGATGTCGGCATCGGAGGTGCCGTCGGCAAGCTCGAGCTCGATAAGCTTGCCGGCCCGGACGTCCTGCACGCCTGAGAAGCCGAGCCCTTCCAGCGCGTGGTGAATGGCCTTCCCCTGCGGGTCGAGGACACCGGGTTTGAGAGTGACGAAAACGCGGGCTTTCATGGCTGAGCGAGCTCCTTTTCCCTTCTATGACTTCCGAGGCAAAAAGCGGCAAGTTTTACCATCTGTTTACCCTGATCGGCGCATTTTAGGCTGGCCGTATACGGTGTCCGCGGCGGTAAGGAGCATCCGACATGGTTGGATTGGCAATCGCCATCTTCATCGCCTTGTTCGGTTGGGGCGAGAAATATTTCGGCTGGCACGATCCCGCCGGAAAGGTTCAGCTCGCCCTTTTCACGAGCTTCGTTCTCGGCGCGCTCTGCGGTTACAAGACAAAGGGCTAAGGCAACGCAACGGCTTGGCGCAGCCACGCCAGCCGCTAATGCAAGCGTGTGCGCAGCCTTCCGCCTTACGCCCAGCTTCTCAGACTTCGCGTAGACAAGGGCGATGACGGCCCGCTGGTTGTCCTGCCTTTCCACCAAGACGTGGTTGGGCGACCTGGATATCTCCACGGCGGAGCGATTGCCGGTCTACTGGAGTTCGCCGCCTTCACTGCACTGTGGTGGAAACTGGACGACGATGACGTCGTCGTGAAACCGATAACGGTCACTGTCGATTTTATGCGGGGCGGCAGGGATCACGAGACCTATGCGTCCGCGATCATCGAGCGGCTCGGCGCGCGCATCGCAAACGTCGAGGCTTTTGCCTGGCAGAAGGACCGGGCCAGCCCGATCGCCAGCGCGAGGCTTAACTTCCTGCTTGAGGGCCGGGTCAGTAGCCGCTGAGCTCGGCGACGCAATTGCGGTGGTAATAAGCGTCGCCGAACAGCTCGCCGAGCACCACGTCGCGCCTCATGAAAAGGCCGATGTCGTGCTCGTCGGTCATTCCGATGCCACCGTGCATCTGCACACCCTCCTGCACCGCAAGCCTGGAGACGACCGCGGCCTTGGCCTTGGCGACGTGGGTGAGCAGATCCGCCTTTTCATCTCCTGCATCGAGTAGCTCGGCGGCCTTCAGTGCGGCCGCGCGGGCGATCTGGATCTCGCCGTAGAGATGTGCGGCGCGGTGTTGCAGTGCCTGGAACTCGCCGATCAGTTTTCCGAACTGCTTGCGCTGCTTGAGATAGTCGATGGTCATGGTGGAAGCGCCCGCGGCGACCCCGACCAGCTCGGCGGCGGCGCCCGCCCGACCGGCATTCAGTGCGCGCGAGAGCGGAGCCCAGCCGCGGTCCACGTCGCCAACCACCGAATCAGCGTCGAGTTCGACATTGTCGAACTTTATCCGTGCAGCCTTGGAGCCGTCCGCAAGCGTGACGCTTTCGATTTCGGCCGTTCCTTTCGCGACCGCAAAGAGCGTCAGTCCCTCGGGCTCTCCGGGCGATCCAGCAGTGCGCGCGACTGTCAGCACCATGTCGGCCGAATTTCCGTGGACGACGAACTGCTTCGCTCCATTGAGTAAGAAGCCGTTGCCTCGGCGCTCAGCCTTCAACGTCGACCTTTCAGGTGCGTGCCGGCGGCTTTCATCGACAGCGAGGGATAGCACGGCATCCCCGGAAAGGATGCCGGGATACCACCGCTCCGCATGCGCCGTTCCTTCGATCGCGCGGGCCGCAGCAACCGCCGTCGTGAGGAAAGGCGAGGGCGTCAGGTTGCGACCGATCTCCTCAAGAACGAGCGCGGCCTCTACCGCGCCGAGGCCGAGGCCGCCCTGATCCTCGGGTATGCAGATGCCGGTCAGACCAAGCTCGGCAAACTGCTTCCAAAGGTCCGTCCCGTAGCCGTCGGTGCAGCCGGTATCGCGCCAGTGGCGGAGCTGCTTCGGAATCGCACCTTCCTCTGCAAGAAAGCTCGCCGCCGTCTCGCGAAGCATCTTCTGGTCGTCAGTGAGCAACGCCACGCGTCAGGCTCCAGGTAGGCCCAGGATGTGCTTGGCGACGATGCCCAGCTGGATTTCGCTCGTTCCGCCCTCGATGGAATTCCCCTTGGTCCGAAGCCAGTCCCTCGGCGTCTTGCCGTACTTCGAGCGCTCACTGTCCCATTCGAGCGCGTCCGAGCCCCCTGCGGACATGATTAACTCGTGCCGGCGCTTGTTGAGCTCGGTCCCGGCATATTTCATCATAGACGGGCTGGCGGGATGCGCTTCGCCGGCTTTGA
>Ga0307415_100000734_pt1 | contig 14738 bp, 18 predicted proteins | sample DK1Cmetagenome_FD_204524 | JGI IMG/M metagenome (GOLD analysis project Ga0307415, IMG submission 204524) | Maize rhizosphere microbial communities from greenhouse at UC Davis, California, United States - DK15-C-2 | ecosystem: Host-associated > Plants > Roots > Rhizosphere > Soil | place: USA...
GAAGGTGATCAACCGCCGGCCATAGCCGTTTCCCTGTGCGGCGGGGGCGACGGCGACGTTTTGCAGCAAGAAACTCTCGGGCCGCTCCGTGAGTACGACCACCCCGAGGAGTTGGCCCTCCTCTTCCAGCACCCACACCTGGCCGTCGGCGATGCGCCGAGCATAATCGTCTTGCATCGGGCCTGGCTCGCGACCCAGACGCGTGACGTAGTGCGCGTAAGCCCCGCGCACGAGCGCGCGAACGGTGTCGGCTTCACCCGGTAACGCCAGACGGATCAACGGAGCCCCACCCTTCTCGCTGACCTTCCGCGGGGCCCGTAAAGTCCCGAGCCCAGTGCATGGAGGGCTTCGAGGTTACAACACGAGTGGTTCCGAGGGATCAGGTCCTCCAATGAGATGGCCATGGCTCGTCAAGACGGCGAGACTTGAGCCAGCCGGGCATCGGTTATCTGCGGCGGATCCTCCGCTGGTGCGAGGAGGAGGGACGCTATGTCCCAGGAACACGATGCGGCGTTGCTCCATCGGGTGAACCCGGACTATTCCGGTGGCAACATCGTGAATCTGGTGGCTTCGATCACGCGGCACTTCGGCTTCGCTCCCGCCCATCCGCCGTTGACGCACCCGTTGCCACTGGAGGGGATCGACGCGGTGGTGCTCCTGATCGTCGACGCCTTGGGGTACTGGCAACTGCAGGATCACCTGGCCGCCGGCGATCTCCCCACGCTGGCCCGACTCGTTCGAACGCACGAAGCCACCATCGTGCCTGTCACCTCCACCTTTCCCTCCACCACGCCAGCAGCGCTGACCACGCTCCATACCGGACATACACCGGCTGAGCATGGCTTGCTGGGATTTGCGATGTGGTTGCCCGATCGCCAAACCGTTGTGCAGACCGTGCTCTTCCGTGATCTCCTAACCGGTGAGCCTCTCCCAAACGTGCAGCACTTGGTGAGCGTCCCTTCTGTGTATGAGCGACTCGTGCCCATCGGAGTTACCAGCCACGCGGTCATCCCAGCGAGCATCGCCGGCTCGTTACTCACCAGGTGGCACTTCGCCGGGGCCCAGATCCACACGTATGCAGCGCTCAGCGCGCTCCCGGAGGTGGTCGTGCGAGCGTTGGCGGACGGGGCCGCGCAGTATGTCGTGGCCTATTGGCCCGACTACGACGGCGTCTGCCATGGCAACGGGCCAGCGAGCCCCGAGGCCAGGGCGACCGCGCGAAGCCTCGATGCGGCTTTCGATCTTCTCCTCACCTCGTTACCGCGTCGTGGGAACATCCTCGTCGTCTTGACGGCGGATCACGGGCAGCGTCCCCTCGATCCGGATGAGGCGATTGTGCTCAATGACGACGCGGTACTTATGACCTGGTTGGCATCGCCCCCACTCGGAGAGCGATGCGCCCGCTACCTGCGGATCCGCCCCGGCATGCAGTCGGCCGTGGCGCAACACCTGTTGCCAGTTGCTGACGTGGTTCGGATGGATGACATCTGGGCGGACGGGCTCTTCGGCGGTCCGCCCGCAGCCGCCTCATTTCGGCTCCGTACCGGCGATCTCCTCGCCGTACCGCGCGGCCGGCGTCAACTCCATTGGGCCTTTTCCGGTGCCGAGCGAGGAGACGTTTACCGAGGGGGACACGGCGGGTGGACAGCGTGGGAGATGCTGGTCCCCGTCGTGGTGATCCGACCGTAGCCTAGAGTCCGCAGGACTTGTTCGATCGGCGGGCCGAGAGAGGGCCCTGGCGCTGAGCGAGGCGATACCTACATGCACTGGCGCGGCGAGAGCGTTGCCAGCAGAGTCAGCATGTTGCGAAGCGGAAGAGGGACATGGTTGGATCGCTGACCTCGGAGCAGTGGCGCGAGGATCTGCACGAGCTGGTCGCGGCCCTCGGCCGGGAGCACCGGGACCTCTACCATGCCGTGAGTCCGCAGGCCTTCCACGCCGCGGTGCGCGCCCTGGATGCGCGGATACCGTTCCTGGCCGGCCACGAGATCGTCATTGCGCTGGCACATCTGACCGCCATGGTGGGCGACGGCCATACAGTACTACGGCTCACGGACGTCCCAGGGTTCCAGCGTTACCCGCTCACGCTCTACCACTACAGCGACGGCCTCTTTGTCCGCGCGATTGCCCGCGACCACGCATTTGCGGCAGGCGCCAGGCTCCTCTCCATCGGCGGCACCCCCGCTGCGGAGGCGTACGAGGCGATGCGGCCGGTGATCTCGCGGGACAACGAGATGGGAGTGCGCGCCCAGGCACCGGGATTGCTCGCCATCCCGGAGGTGCTACATGCGCGCGGGGTGATCGCTGATCTCGGGCGCACGACCTTCGAGTTCGAGCTCCGTGGCGGCGACCGGGTAGCGCTCGGCCTGGAACCGCGTGATCGACTGTCCGAGAACCTGGCGGATGCACGAGAGGCGACTAAATCCCCCGTACCCTTGTGGCTCAGGGACTCCGCGAAGAACTGGGGGACACACCTGGCAGAGACACGAACGGTCTACGTGGCGTTCAACCAGGTGCGCGACCATCCCGAGGAGCGCTTGGCTTCCTTCTTCGAGCGGATGTTCGCCATCGTCGCGGCCGAGGCGTGTGACCGACTCGTCCTCGACATCCGCGCCAACGGGGGCGGGAACATGTGCCTCAATCAGCCCCTGGTCCATGGCCTCATCCGCTGCGATGCGGTGAATCAGTGGGGCCGCCTTTTCGCTATCATCGGTCGCGGCACCTTCTCGGCGGCCATGAACCTGGCCGTGGATCTGGAACGCCACACCCGGGTCCTCTTCGTCGGCGAGCCCACCGGATCAAGCCCCAATCACTACGGGGAGACTACGGAGATCATCCTCCCCGAAAGCCACGTGCGCCTATCCGCATCGGCGCTCTGGTGGCAGTACTCCGACCCAACTGATGACCGGCCATGGATCGCGCCCGACCTGCCCGCCCGGCTCAGTTCCGAGGAGGACGCCGCCGGTCGTGATCCCGCCCTGGAGGTCATCATCCGCTATCAGCCGGGGTCAGCCACCCATGAAGAGTATCCCAACCGCTTGATGCGGCAGCTGCGGCGTGAGGACCTTCTGCTCCCGGGGACCGACTCCATCTAGGCAGCCACAAGCAGCCGACCATTGGACCAGCCTCGTCCAGTAGCGAGGTGATGCTGAGAAGAACGAACCAGGAAGCAGGAGGATTGGCGTGCCAGACCGCGAACTGGATCAGTGGGCGCAGTGGCTGCTCCATCGCCGTCACGGTGGCGATCCGGAGGAGCTGAAGCAGACCCTGGCCTACCTCTATCCCATCCGCGATCGGGTGTTAGATCATGCTCACCTGCGCGAAGGGGAAACGGTGCTCGATGTGGGTTGTGGCGATGGACTCATCGCCTTCGGCGCCCTGGAGCGAGTCGGCCCGTCTGGCAGAGTCATCTTCAGCGACATCTCCCAAGACCTGCTCGACCACGCCCACGCCCTCGCCGAGCAGATGGGTGTGCTCGACCGCTGTCGATTTCTCCGCGCCAGCGCCGAAGACCTTGCCGCCATACCGGATAGCTCGGTCGATGTCGTCACCACCCGCTCAGTGCTGATCTATGTGGCGGACAAGCCGCGCGCCTTCGCCGAGTTCTTTCGCGTCCTGCGCTCCGGCGGGCGCATCTCACTGTTCGAGCCGATCAACCGCTTCGGAATGGACCAGCCATCGTGGGATGCCGGTCCGGTGCAGGAACTGCGCGATCGCGTACGGGCCGTCTATGAGGCGCTGCAGCCGCTCGACAGTGATCCGATGGTCGACTTCGATGAGCGCGATCTGTTGGCCTATACCGAGGCCGCCGGCTTCCGGGAGATCCATCTCGAGTATCGGGCAGATATTGAGCCGGCAGAGCCGCGGCGGTGGGAGACCGTGTTGCACTCGTCCGGCAACCCGCGCATCCCAACCCTGGCCGAAGTGATCGACCAAGTCCTGACACCCGAAGAGGCGGTCAGGTATGCGGCCCATGTGCGACCGATCGTCGAGAGCGGGCAAGGGGTGAGCCGCGGGGCCACTGCCGGGCTTTGGGCCGTCAAGCATTGACCTGAGCGTCAGTGCAGCCCCGCCGGGCCATGAGAACGTATTGAGATTGGAACCGACGCAAGCGCGTGCGTCGCCGGTCATGTCGGTATCATCCGCCACCACGCCACGCGAACCCCGGCCGGAGGAACTGCTATGCGGATCAGGCGCTCGTCGCGGCTCATCCTCCTCGACACCGAGAGCCGGGTGCTGCTGTTCCGGGTCGAGGACGCCACGGTGTTCCGCGCGGATGAGCCCTCCCTGGTGTCCTACTGGATCACGCCGGGTGGCTCCCTCGAAGCCGGGGAGAGCCACGCCACCGCGGCGCGGCGGGAACTGTGGGAAGAGACGGGGATGACCAGGATCGAGCTGGGCCCATGGATCGCTCTCTGCGAGCCGGTGCTGAACTGGGCCGGCGAGCTGGTGCAGGCGCATGACCGCTTCTTCTTCATCCGGATCGACTCGACCGCTGTTACGTTCGAGAACCTGAACGCCGCGGAGCGGGAGGTGTTTCGGGAGCACCGGTGGTGGGACGTTGAGGAGCTGCGTGCGTCGGGGGAGTGTGTCGTCCCGCCCGGCCTGGTCGACCTGCTGGCTCGGCTCGTGGCCGGCGACGTTCCCCCGCAGCCAGTCCGGCTGAAGTAGTGGGCACCGAGCAGATGACCATTTCCTCTCGACGGCCCGTGCGTGCCGTTCTGTTCGACCTGGACAACACACTCGCCGACCGCGATAGGGCCTTTCTTGCCTGGGCGGGCTGGTTCGCCCAAGAGCACTGCGGTCTGGTGAATCAGCATGAGATCGACGAGGCCGTCGCTGAGCTGATCGCGCTCGATGCAGACGGGCGTACCTCCAAGGATGTACTGTTCTCGACCCTGAAGGACCGGTACCCGCACCTTACCGAAGACGCCACCACCCTGGCCGCTGCGTTCCGCGCGCAACTGCTCGGGCATCTGCCGCCCCTGGACGTGGCTGCCTCCCGCCTGATCGATGCCCTCGATGCAGTCGGGATACCGTGGGGCATCGTTACCAACGGATCAGCCGATCAGCTGCGTAAGATCGAGAAGCTCGATCTGGTGGCCCGCGCCGCCTGTATCGTCATCTCGGACGAGGTCGGCGCGCGCAAGCCTGACCCGGCGATCTTCCACGCGACCGCGGCGAGGATCGGGATCGCCCCGGCCCACATCCTGGTGGTCGGTGATCATCCCGAGGCCGATGTCGCCGGGGCGGCGCGAGCTGGCATGCAGACCGCATGGCTGCGGCGAGAACGGGAATGGCCAGCGCACGTGGCCGCAGTCCCGGACATCATCGTCGATGCGCTCGACGAGTTGCTTTGGTTGGCAGACGGCAAGCAAGGAGAGGCTGCCGACATCGACAGCGAACGCTTCTGGCAGCAAGCGGATGAGCTAGTGGCCGTTTCGGAGATCAGCATCGACCGGCCACAGGGCAGCACCCATCCGGGCTATCCGGATGTTCGCTATCCACTGGACTACGGTTTCCTGGCACAGAGCAGAGCCAGTGATGGCAGCGGCATTGACGTCTGGGTCGGTAGCCTCTCCGAGCACCGCGTGACAGGCGCAATTGTGACCGTGGATGCGCTCAAGCGCGACGCCGAAGTGAATCTCCTGATCAGCTGTACCTACGAGGAAGCAGCGCAAGCGCTGACTTGCAATACCCAGGGACAGCAAGCGGGAATTCTCCTGTGGCGGGACGATCACCAGGACGTATGACGTGCCCGGCATGCCGGAGGTGAAGGATGTGGACTCGCGGGGACCAGATCGTGTTGCGCTACCGCTGGGGTGATCGTCTGGCCTGGGTTACCCCGGTCACCGTCGTCGCGGACACCGCCGAGTGCATTGCGCTCTATCTGGCCATGGGAACGGCTTTCAAGATGCCGGTGGGGGCCGATGGACTCCCCGTGCCACGATCCCAGCGCTACGAGGATCTGGCCGGCCTGCGCTGGCAGTTGGGTGATGGGGCGTGGCGCGAGCGTTCCGTGCTCTGGCTGGTGCGTCCAAGTGCCGCGCATGCCATCGGGGTGTTATGGCGGGGGACGGAGCGCGAGTTCGTCGGCTGGTACGGTAATTTGCAGGCGCCCCTGGTGCGCACCCCGGTCGGTTTTGATTCCACGGATCATGTCCTCGACATCGACATCGCCGCCGATCGCTCCTGGGTCTGGAAGGACGAGGACGAGTTCGTAGTCACCCAACGCTGTGGACTGTTCTCACCTAAAGAAGCAATAGCGATCCGGGCGGAGGGGGAGCGCGTCATCGCGGCGCTGGAGCAGGGCGCCTGGCCGTTCGATGCTGGGTGGGAGCACTGGCAGCCGGACCCGACCTGGCCCATTCCGGCGCTCCCGGACGCGTGGGACGCGCCTGATGCGTAACCTGCCGAACACGCCGTGACCATGACCGCCATCACGAGGGTTCAGACCGATGAGAGCAATGCCGCAGGATCCAGGGCCTCGGCCTGAACGACGACGACGGTCATGTTGACATCGGTCCCGGCTGCATGCTCCTCTCCGGCAGTCCAAAACGCGGCCTGTCCGGGAGTGACGACGACATGCTCTCCGCTCGCACCGCGGACCCACCCCTCGCCGGCAATGACGCAGAAGAGTTGTGGGAGGCCAGCTGGGTGGGCACCGACGTGATCACCCGGCTCCAGAAAGAGACAGTCCACGCGCACCTCACCTGTCCGCGCCCACAGCAGGCGCGAGAGGCGAAAGCGGCTCCCGTAGTCGGTCACGGGCCAGGCCACCTCAGGATCGAAGCGGAACAGCTGCATGGCATTAACTCCATTCTGGCCATCATAAGGCCGGCTTCCACAGGCTCTGGCGCAGCACTGGTCTATTTTCAACATGCAGGGGCGTTATCAGAACCGGTGTGGCCGTCCAGTGCGTCAGCGACCCGAGCGTGCCACAGCCAGGAGATGCCCACTCAGACCCAGGAGACTCGCTTCGTGTTCAACGATGCGGGCCGCGCGGAGGATGTGCGGGCGCTGCTGGGGATCGTCCCATCCGTTGCCGACGAATCCTCCCGGCCCCTCGATGCCGATGAGAGCCTCGAGGTGCAGCCCACTCTCCTCGACCTCGGCGGCCAACTCGGCGGGCTGATGGAAGTAGGCGGTCGTGAACCAGCCCGGATACCGGTCAAGACCAGGGTTGCGATGTGCTCCAGAGCGCACGGCCTCCTCCATGACCTGCGCGGCCTCGGGATCGCTGAAGTAGCCGTGACGTACCCCATCCAGCAGCAACGCGAAGCGGGAGATGGCCACCACCAGGGCGAGGCCGCTGGGCCGCAGCACGCGTCGCGCTTCCCTCAACGCGGCCAAGCGTTCCGTGCGCTCCGTTAGGTGGTACAGCGGACCGAAGAGCAGGACAGCATCGAACGAGGCGTCGGACTCGTGGAGTTCGCGAGCATCGCCAACGGCGGCCGTGAGCGGGTGAGCGGGCTGTGTTGCCGCCGCGGTCGCCTGCTCGATGTGTAGCGGGATCGGGTCGATGAGGTGGACGCGGTAGCCGGCCCCAGCCAGCCAGGTGGCATAGACACCGGGACCGCCGCCCACGTCGAGGACATCCGCCGGAGGTGGGGGCAGAAAGCGCGCGAGGAGTTCTTGCGTGCGCACGAGTTCGAGCGTGCCGCCGCCGTGGATAAGGCGCTCGCGTTCCCGCCCTCGCGCGTAGTATCGCTGGATGTCTTCGTCGATCACCTTCGACTCCCGATGTCACCGCCGCCAAGGCAACGGTCAACTCTCGGCGACGAACAGATGGGTCGTGTCCTCAGCCATGAGGTTCCGCAGAACATCCGTCGTGTCCTCGTCCGTCTCGACCCGCGGAAAGACATGAGGAAGAGCCGCAACGTGCAGGTCGTTGACCTCCACGAGCAGCCTCGCAAGGTCGTCGAGATCGGCGACGGTGGTCGCGCGGATGTGGACGAGCACGGTAGGGGTCCCTCGACTCCTCACCACGGCATGAAGAAGATCGTCAGCGACGACTCCGGTGTCTCATTCAGAACCCGTCTCCAACGCGGATTATCCGCCCTCTTCGTCTGGAGGAACCTGAGGAGACGCTCTCCACGTCTTCTCTGTGACCGGGATGATGCCATCAGAGCCCGGTTGCCCCCAGACAATGTGGCCGGTGATCTCCAAGGTGATCATGCCGTCCTGGGAGAAGGGGCGGACCAGGCACTCGGCGTCCGCATCGAACGCGGCCGCAGTCTCCGGGCTCATGCGATCGCGGGAGAAGCCATTCCGGGCATGGAACGACTCCACGTAGTCGGCGACGGGTTGGGTGAAGGCGACCGAGTCGGTCTGCACCCGGCCGAGTGGGTGAAAGAGCGTGCGGCGCTCAAGTTCCGCGATCAGGTCATAGGGTTGATAGAAGCGGTTGGTGGAGGAGCGCGTCACGACCTGGCTGAGGGCGGAGTCCCACGGTCGGGGCGCCTGGCGCTGCTCGATGATCGCTAGCACGCCGCCCGGAGCGAGCAGTTCGCGAAAGCGCGGCAAGACGATCTCCCAGGCCATCCAGTGCAAACTCGCGGCCGTGGTAATCAGGCCATAGCGCGGACCCAGCGGGGCATCCTCCGCCGCGCCGTGGATCCAGCTGAGGAGCGGGTGGTCACCACTGGGACTGTGACGTCCGCGCTCCAGCATAGCCGTAGACGGATCGAGCGCATCCACACGGACGCCGCGCTGCGCGAGTGAGCGCGCGATCTCGCCGGTGCCGGTGCCGGCATCGAGCACAGTTCCTGGGGCAACGAGAAGGGACAGCAGGTGGTCGATGACCTGGGGCGGGTAGGGCGGCCGGTGGTGATAGGCGGCCACCACGCTGGGATCGCCGAACTGCTGGGCATACTCCGGGGCGAGATGGGTAGGTTTCGGCAGCATGCTCATAGCAGATGAGTCATCCTGGAGAAGACGCCGCTGGCAAACTAGGGCCGGTTACTTGAGATCATCGCTCTCATCTGCAACCAAATCCTCACGCTGGCAATGGGAAACTCGGGAACGGTGGTTCTGGGAACCGGCTCCCTACAGGTGAGACGTGTCATTCAGGCTCACGATGCCACGGTTGGAGAAGCTATCGTCTTCGAAGAGATGCGTGATGCCGCCACTGGTCGATTGCACAGCGATGTGGCCTGCGGCGTCGAGCGGCATGATGATCCAGGCCGCGACCACGAAGGTCAGCGCGAAGCCATGCGTGACAATGATCTGGTACGGACACGGGCCGGCCATAATCCGATCCATGGCGCGATAGATCCTTGTGGCGAACTCCCGTCTGCTTTCCGCGCCGGGAATTCCTTCGCGGTGATCCAGGCGATTGCCGATCTCAGGGGGATAGAGGAATCGCTCGTCAAGCCACGCCTGGGGCTTGCCTTCGGCGTCACCGTACGATTTCTCCCGCAGGTCGACCGTGGTTTGAATTGGCGCTCGAATCTGATGCGCGATCGCTTCGGCGGTCTGATAAGCCCGCCGCAAATCCGACGAATAGAGCTCGACCGGCGCACCCTCCGGGAGGAGCTCGCGGAGGCGCTGCGCGATGTTCCCAGCTTGGCTCAGTCCAAGATCGGTGAGTCCACTGTCGTACCAACCGCCGACGCATCCATCGATGTGGTGCTTCGACTGTGGATGCGTCACGACGTAGAGATGCTTCACCTTGCCTCGCGCTCCGCGGCGGTGCAGGGCCCTGGGAGGTAATCCATGGTGCGTGAGACACCGAGGTCGTTGCGCCACCGGGTGTAGGCGGGCGGCAGATCGCGCCTGAGCGGCTCAAGCGCGACCTGGTCACCGACGATGGTGAGGATCGGCGTCTCTGCAGGAGCCGGGTGAGGCCGGATGTCAGCCGGGCCGAGATCGGTGGTGTTGTCGGTCGAATTCATGCCGATCCAGTATCTCATGGCCCGAAAGCAAACCGTGCGTTTGGCCTGTCCAAGCAATCCCCAAACGACGTGACCGCAAGAGGCACTGTCGCCTTTGGTTCAGGCCGTTGAAAAGGGCCGCTGGGACTTCCGGAGTGGGCGATTCTGGTACGCTCGTCAGCGAAAGCGGTGATGGAGAGCAGTAGCAGACTCCCCGGAACCTAGAGAGTCGCCGATGGTGGAACGGCGGCCTCCGGCCCTGCGAAGACACTCCGGAGCGTGAGGAAGAACGGCCGCGGCCCGGAAGCCTCGCCGGCTCGCCCCCGTTAATGGGCGCTTGAGGCCGCGGCTCTGTCCGCGGCGAACTGCGGTGGCACCACGGGCCCCCTCGTCCGCATGGCGAGGGGGCTTGCTGTGTGTGGAGGTGTCACCGTGGAACGAACGTGGAGCACGGAACTCAGCCGGCATGTCGGCGAGCAAGTTCGCCTCGCCGGCTGGTTACACCAGTTTCGCCAGCTCAGTCAGGTCAGCTTCCTGATCCTGCGCGATGCCAGGGGGCTGGCCCAGGTCGTCGTGGAGGACCCGGAGCTCGTCACGCAGCTCGCTCAACTCCACAACGAGTCGGTCCTCACGGTCGAAGGCGTGGTGGTCGCGCAGCCCCAAGCACCCAACGGCGTCGAGGTGCACCAGCCCTCCATCGAGATCATCTCCGCGGCGAGCAAGCCGCCCCCGTTCGACCTCTTCCGCCCCACCATCGCGGCGCAGCTGCCGACCATCCTCGATCATGCCCCACTTGCCCTGCGGCATCCGCGACATCGGGCCGCCTTCCGCCTTGCCGCCGCGCTGGTTTCGGGGTTCCGCGCCACCCTGCGGGCGCTGGACTTCGTCGAGATCCAGACGCCGAAGCTGGTCGCCGCGGCCACGGAGGGCGGGGCCAACGTCTTCGCCGTCGACTACTTCGGGCGCTCGGCCTACCTGGCGCAGAGCCCCCAGTTCTACAAACAGATGATGGTGGGGGTCTTCGAGCGCGTCTTTGAGGTCGGTCCGGTCTTCCGGGCGGAGCCGCACGATACCCCCCGCCACCTCAACGAGTACGTCTCCCTGGACGCCGAGATTGGCTTTATCGTCGACCATCGAGACGTGATGGCAATCGTCTCCCGCACGCTGGACGGAATGCTCACCGCTACACGGGAGGAAGCCGGCGACAGTCTCGCGCTGCTGAACATCGAGCCGCCGGCAGTGCCGCAGGAGATCCCCTCCATCCACTTTGCCGAGGCGCAGAAGCTCATTGCTCAGGCGACCGGGGAGGATCTCCGGGGCGAGTTCGACCTGGCGCCGGCGCATGAGCGGTGGTTGGGAGAGTGGGCGCGGCGCGAATACGGATCAGATTTTCTGTTTGTCGTGGGCTACCCGATGGCCAAACGGCCGTTCTACACCCACCCGGACCCAGACCGACCGGGGTCCTCCAACGGGTTCGACCTGCTCTTCCGCGGCCTGGAGTTGGTCACGGGCGGCCAGCGGCTGCATCGTCACCAGGACTACCTCGCGGCGCTGGAAGCCAGAGGCCTTGACCCCGCACCGTTCGCGGGCTATCTGGAGGCGTTCAAGCACGGCATGCCGCCGCACGGCGGCTTCGCGATTGGGTTGGAGCGGCTCGTAGCGCGGCTCGTCGGAGTCGAGAACATCCGGGAAACGACGCTCTTTCCGCGCGACTTACACCGGCTAGAGCCGTAAGCTGAACCGCCCAGAGGGGTGCCCCATGGCAATGTCGACAACGGCACGGCAGGGTCTCTACGCGGCTGTGGCATCCAACCCGCACGCCGCGGCAACGCTCCTCGGCATCCTGCGAGAAGCTCCCTCGTGGGTCGCATACAAGCCGGGCGATCGCTACGGGCCGATCGGTCTCATACTTGGCGAGCTCCCCAGACGACGCATCGCCCCGGGGATCACTGTGCCGGCTAACAGCCGACCCTTGCCTGAGGAAACACTGGCCGCGTGCAGAATTTTCACCGAGGAATGGTTACGGCGAGACTTCACGAAGTGCAAACTGGCCGCCACGCTTGAAGCGATCTTAAGCGAGATCGCCCCAGACGTCATCGGAACGAGCAAGCCCGAAACCCGGGAGGGTTGCCCATGATCCGTCCGGCGCAGTCACGTGATGCGGCAATCGTGCATGCTCTTGTCCACGAGACCTACGGTCACTCGATCCCCCGCCTCAGGCGGGTGCCTGGGCGCATGAAAGACGACTACGAGAGGCGCACCAAGTCTGGGTGCTGCAGATGGTGGGGGAGCCCAAGGCTATAGTCAGTCCCATCGTACACATGGTGGTAAGACTGGTCGGAACGAGGTCCTCGAACGAGACGGCGGTCGGGTCAGCGAGTCGACAGGGTTTGAGCGGGCCGACCATGAGGCACCGGAGCAGCATGGCTGACGAAGACGCGTGGTACGACCGGAATCGACAGATCCTCGAGACCGCGTACCTCGCCGGCGACACGCCCCAGCAGCAGTCCGGCTTCAATGGAGATGCGGCGCACTGGAAACGCTTGCGGCAGGTGATCGCCGACGCCATCGACCACGATGGCACCATCCTCGACGTCGGCTGTGCTAACGGTCTGCTGATGGAGACGCTGGTCACCTGAGCGAAGGAACGCGGCTATCACCTCGAGCCCTACGGCCTGGACCTCTCGCCGCAGCTGGTGGCGCTTGCCCGGTCGCGGCTGCCGGGATGGGCCGATCGCATCTCTGTGGGTAACGTCATCACCTGGGATCCGCCGCAGCAGTTCGATTACGTGCGAACGGAGCTCGTCTACGTGCCCAGCCAACGACAGCCGGATCTTGTCGCCCGCCTCATGGAACACGTGGTCGCCCCCGGTGGCCGGCTGGTCGTCTGCGCGTATCGTCCCCACGGGGTCAGGGATGCCGACCCGATCGGTGAGCAACTGCGCTCCTGGGGGTTCCCGGTGAACGGCGAGGCCACTGCCACCGACACGGTCGACGGCGGAGTCGCCACGCACGTGGCATGGCTCGACGTCGATGTCTGACCTCTGAATGAGAAGGCGACATTGCAGAGTGGACAAAGGCCAGGTACCGGCGAAGTTCGCACCCTACAACAGTGACAGCCTGAAGCGCGTGTAGGTGGCCCGATCAGCGACGGCTTGAAATCCGAGCCTGGCGAGCAGGGCCTCGCTCTTGGTGTTGCCCTTCGTCACCCCGACCCAGATATTCGTCGCGCCAAGCTCCGCCTTGCCATAGGCGATGAGCGCTTGGCAGGCTGCCGTGGCGTAGCCCTCGCCGGTGAACTCGCCTCCGAGCCAGTAGGCAAGGACGAAGTTGCCGTCAGTCCGCGGGTTCAGGTCGACCCTGCCGATCAACTGCTCATCGAGCCAGATGCCAAAGAAGGTATTGAGGCCCTCGAAGTGGACCAAGTCAGCGTGCACTGATTCCGGCGTCGCTTCCCCGAGGTCGGTCCAGTCGCCGTGCTGCGTCAGATGCCTACGGTTACGGTCGACCAGGTCGTAATAGGCGTCCGCATCCTCTGGGCAGAGCGCCATGAGTCGCAGGTTCGGCATGTCGGTGACGATCGTCGTCCGTGATGGCGCTATCCGAGGCGTCGCCTCAGGCCCTCCGCTCCGCTGATCGTGACCCGAGCGCTGATCAGCCATACAGCGCGCGCAGCTTAGCGACACGCTCAGGGTTGGAGATGACGTCGACATTGTCGGAAATCTGATCCGCCGACCCGATCAGCCCAGCACGCTGCACGATGGCCCGCACCTCCGGGTCCTCGATCGTCGCCACGAGCACTTCGGCGAAGCGCTCTGCGTGGATGACCTGGAATGGGCGGCCGCCGTGGTAGAACCGGACGTGCGGGTCCACTGGCACGGTGATCCCCAGCGCGTTGTGCAGGCCAGCTACAAGCTCGTAGGCCGGAGCCAGCGCGGCATCGCGCTCCCGCCAGGATGCGGCCCGGAGAACCTCCGGGATAAGCGGCATCAGCCACCGTGCGCAACCCAGCTCGGCGAACGCCGTACCGAACCACTTGCTGTAGGGCGCGTAGCGCCGCTCGAGCAGAAAGCAGAGACCCATCAGATCACGCACCAGGGCTGCCGCAATGATTGCCGACCCGACGTCATCCCCGACTTCCCCGGCGCGGCCGACGAACGCCTCCTGCTGCGAAATCCGCGTCCACTGCGCGGCTAGCAGGTAACGCCAGACATCGGGCGGGTAGTAGGTGAGCTTGGTACGTACCGGTTCCAGCTCACCCAGGCCGTCATGGAAGACGCGGCCGGCGGTGACTTCCAGCAGCTTCTGCTGCGGCATGAGCAGCCAGTCCACGACGGTCAACGCGCCAAACGGGTCAACGCCGAGCCAATGGGTCAGCAGACCACGTAGTGGGTAGACCGGGATCTTGTGCGCGATCGGACCAGAGGTGGATGGCGCGGGTTGCTGCACGCCATCGGCGCTCGGTGGTGCAAAGTGGGTGGAGAACCCGCGGAAGGTTGGTGGGAGCCGCTGACCAAGGAGTGCCTCTATCGCCTCAGCGTGCCGTGCATAGTCGTCGTCGGACACCAGGAGCAGCATCCGGGGGCCCCACTCATGGTCCGTGGAGCGCGCGGTGTCGTAGCCGAGGACCTCCGAGCCGTAGCCAATGAGCGCCGCGGAATAGCGCAGCCGCGGGTAAGCCGCGGCGAGGATCGGCGCCACGATCTCGGTGTAGAAGGCGCGGCTGAGCTCGAGGCCCGGGATGAAGACAGGGTCGGAGTGCTGGCTGAGATGGGAGGCTCCTTCGCCACCGACCGCCATCCCTTCGCTACCCGTTGATCGCTCGCGCCGGGACGAGCAGGGAGCGGTCGACGTCGCCCGGGG
>Ga0307415_100000735_pt1 | contig 14738 bp, 11 predicted proteins | sample DK1Cmetagenome_FD_204524 | JGI IMG/M metagenome (GOLD analysis project Ga0307415, IMG submission 204524) | Maize rhizosphere microbial communities from greenhouse at UC Davis, California, United States - DK15-C-2 | ecosystem: Host-associated > Plants > Roots > Rhizosphere > Soil | place: USA...
TGAGATTGCCGCGGCGACCGTTGCTGCACTGCGGACGAAGCTGGGCGGTGCAATAGCTGAGTCCGCGCCTGCCGCGCCGGTGCGCACTACGAAGGTCGAGGCGTACGAGCTGTTCCTGGAGGCGCGTGCTCTCTTCCAGGCGCGGCGCGACCTTGGTACAGCTGATGAACTACTCTCAAGAGCGATCGAAATCGATCCGAAATTCGCAGACGCGCTGGCGATCCGCGCCGCGATACACCAGTTTGGCGGCGAGTACGGGGTTAGGTTTGACGATGAGCGCGCGGCGAGAGCTACTGGCCGTGCTTTGGCCGAAAAGGCGCTTGCAATTGACGGGACGAACAGTCTCGCGATCGCCGTTGTGGCGCTGAGCCACATCTTCGATCATGTGGAAGGGATCAGCAACGTGCCTCTCGAAAAGATCTTCGCAAACTTCCAGCGTGCGCTCGAACTCAATCCCGCCGACTCCAATGCACTTGCTTGGCTCGGCGTTGCATACAGCTTCGTTGGTAGCCACGAAAAAGCGGTCATGACGTACACCCGCTGCATCGAAACCGATCCTACGCTTGCCGCGTGCCGCTCCAATCTCGCCGCGATGCAGTTGAGCCTAGGGCGAGTTGACGCTGCGAACAAGATCATTGATGCGGCGGCGGACTCGGGCGTCTTGACGGCAAACCCAATTACGCTCTTCACGCTCGTCGACCTCAAGCGGCGTGACGCTTTCCTATTCCAGGCGTTCAATAGCCCGCTACTACGCGGCTGGCGGAAGTTCGGTGCGCTCTACGATGCGTTGAGCAGTCCGGGCCAGGATCATCGCGCCCTGGCGGCGGAACTGGAGGCGTTTCTCGATGAGTCAGGGGCGTCAGCGCGGGCCTATGGACTACTCAACGCAATCGGCGACTACGAGCGCCCGCTGCAGGGCGTCTTTTACTGGCTACCGGCGATGCGCGCTTATCGCCGCTCGCCGGAGTTCAAGGCGCACATGACGGCGAGCGGCCTTCCCGACTATTGGCGAAAGCATGGCTTTCCGCCGCAATGCAAGCCGGTCGGCAGCAAAGACTTCAAGTGCGAGTGATGCACCCGGCTTTAGTGAGAATGGTGGCCAGGGGCGGAATCGAACCACCGACACGCGGATTTTCAGTAGCAGGTCTGGTCTTCATGTCGCCAGGTTTGGGCGCAACGTCAACGAACCATCCTCATTCAACTCCTGCTGGCAGGCCCAGCGAACCGCATATCGTGCGCCTTTGACCTCCAACTCGGCCCTAAGCCGAAGTCCGTTCCAATTCGTTCCTCGCGGGAACATGAACAGCGCCTGCCTTACGCCACGCGTTAGCGGGTAGCCCGGATCGAGGCAGCCGGTTGCCTGAACACCGCCATCGTCGTTTGACACTGTGACACGCAGGACGCCGGGCACGCATGCGACTCCATCGTTCACGAATCCGATCACCAGCCCCGGATAGCCATCCTTCTCCGTTTGCCAGATCCACGAAGGGCGAATGCGATAGCCGATGCGGCGCGCGATCAGGTCAATGTGCTCCGGATACTTTTCGTAGTACTCGAGAATGTTCCTGGCATCAATGTCGTGCCAGTGCCACAGCGACCAATAGTTGGCGCCGATGTCGATGACATGCTGTATTACGTTCTCCGTAAAGGTCACTCCCTCTGCGATACGCAGTGATTTGGGATCGGCCCTGGTCATGCCAACTTCGCTGACTGCCGCAACCCACGGCGGACGATTGCTGAGGGCCTCGATCTGTTCGTTCTCGATGAAGATTGTGTCCGTTCGAAGCCAGTTGCCAGCGCGAATGGAGCGGTCCAGCAATTCGGAGTTGCCGACCATGCTCCAGTCCGGCTGCGTGTTCGTAACTAGCGGCGTCCGACTCCAGACTTCTCGTTGCGCCTCAAACATGGCGACGAATGTTTGCTCCGCTACCCGGTTGTCGGGAAACGGGTTCCCTTCGAAAGGCCAGGTATGGCCCTCGCCCCAGAAGCCATACATCATCGTGTCCATGTACTCCACGAGTGGATTCCCGTTCAGTTCCGCCGCCAGGAGGGCATTGAGCTCGCGAAAAGCTGCCTGATATTCGGGATGGTCATAGCGCGGCATGCTGTAGTCCTTCCGGATGTGCGATGGGCCGCGATTCCATTCGCCACGGGGCTTTACGTATGGAACCTTTCCGATAAGGAACTCCGGCATCCCCGGCTCCGGGTAATCGGGATTCTCCAGCATGATGCGAAACCCGACGCGCTTGCCGTAACGTCTGGCGAGATCGAAAGTCACCTTCCAACCCTGGGGGAATTCCAGCTTGCCTGAACGCTTGTGGATGTCACGCCAATTGAGTCGGATGTAGACCTTCTGAGCAAACGGCAGCTGGATGAGCTTCTCACAATAGGCTTCCAAAGAATCGTTCTTGGTTCGCGGCGGCCAGTAGTCACCCGATACGTACACAGTCAATCCCATGCCGAAGTTCGGCACGATTTCGCGGGATGGGGTCGTCGTCATCACGACTTCGCTGCCGGCAATGAATGCTTCCGGGGCGTACTGCGGAAATGGTCCCTGGTACAGCCGATCCTTCACTGCCGGACCATGCCCAAAATCATGCCCATCCCAATTGTGCGTGGGGACGGCTGCACCGGCAGCCTTTACGCCACCGCCAATCATGAGTGCCGACGCCCCGGCCGTCTGCAGAAAGGATCTTCTTTTCATGTTGCGCCCCCCTTCATCACACGACCATGGGCGGCGCGACGTGCTGCCCATCAGAATCTCGACTCCGCCAGTGCTCGGTGCACGTTCGCGTATTCGCACGATTTTAGGTGTGCTGATCACTATTTGGTCATAAGGAATCAAGACGCCGGAGTCTGCCGGCGGTCAACTTGCGTAACCGGCTGAATTAGATGGTGGCCAGGGCGGAATCGAATCACCGACACGCGGATTTTCAGTCCGCCTCGGCAGTCGGCCACCATCAGGCGGGCAGCTTCAGCTTCCTCAGAAACGCCTTGTAGCGCGGATCGTTGGCTAGCACGCGCAGGAATCGGCCACTCTTTATCTCCGCTAAACCACCGTCGCGCTGGGCGTAGGCACGTTCGAGCCACTCGAACGCCAGGTCGGCCTCGCCGCGGAAGGCATGCACTGCGGCGATCTGGTTGGCAAATTCCCCGGCGTATTTTTCCTTGAGGGCCGCCAGCGCCGCGTCGGACTCGCCGCGCCGGCCGAGCGCGTGAAATACGAGCGACAATCCGTAGAGCCGCCAACCTTCGTCCGTCTCCTGTTGCATTTCCTGCAGCGCGGCATCGTTCTTGCCCTGCAGAAGCAGCGCCCGCCCGAGGTGCAAATGCCTGCCGGCTCCGCCCGGATCGAGTTCCAAGGCCTTGCGAAATGCGGCCTCGGCCTCCGTATCGCGCTCGATGGCCAGGAACACGATGCCGAGGTTGTTGTAGGAATTCGGCCGCAGCGGATCGCGCTCGAGGCCCTTGGTTGCCAGGTCGATCGCTTCAGGCCAGCGCCCAAGGGTCGTCGCCTGAAGGGCCGCGTGCCTAAGGGCTTGTGCGTTGCCCGGTTCTAGGTCGAGTGCCCTGCGATAACTGGTGTCGGCGGCCTCCCAGTCCCAGTCGTAAAACATGTGGATCCAGCCCATCGCCAGATGCGCGTCAACGAGCCGTGGATCGAGTGCCAGTGCCTTCTCCGCGGCCTCACGCGCCTGCCGATACGCGTCCGCAAGAGGCGCGAAACCTGAGTTGGCCTGGCTGGCGTGTGCCTGAGACAGCCCCGCCCAGGCCGGGGCGTAGTCGGGATCGCGCTCGCGCGATTGCCGGAAGTAATCCACTGCACGCTCGAGATCTTCGCGGCCGATGAACTCTGCGTACGCCCCGTGTATGGGCATCGCGGCAACGAGCTGACCCGGCCGAAACCCAGAGACGCCGTTGCCGAGCCGCTCAACTTCGCCGACCAAGTCCCACCCCGGCGTGTACGGCACCGAAGGTGTCTCTGGATGAATGCCACGGCGCGCCATGATGTCGGGCAAGGCGACGCCTGCGGTGAGCACTCGCACGCGCACTTCACCATGCTTCGGCTCCGGACATTCTTCTTCTCGAAGTGCGTCGAGCCCGCCGTAGTGAGTGACGATGATGCGCGTGTGGCGCATCGCCTTTTCCTCCCGGAGCGGTCAGCTACCTGCTTTCACTAGAAACGGAACAAGCGCTTCAAAGTAAGCTGTTTGATCGTCATACATGGCCCAGTGACTTCCGTTCTCGCATACGACCACCTCCGAGTTCGGAATCAAGGTGCCCATGCGTTGAATGTCAGCAACGGACATGGTGTCGTGTCGGCCGACCAAAAGTAACGTCGGCATGGAAATGCGGTGTAGATCTGCCCACCGATCCCAATCCTTGAAGTTACCCACCACCGTGAACTCGCTCGGGCCTTGCATGGTGTTGTACACCTGAGTATTCAAATTCAACATGGACCGCATTGCAGGTTCCGGCCACGGGTCGAGCCGGCAGAGGTGCTTCGAATAAAGGTGATCGATGACGAGTTGTTGGTATTTTTGCGCCAGCAGATCTCCCCGTTCCTCGAATACCTTCATCGCGCTATCGATGTCATCGGGCACGGCAGCACGCAACTCACGAACGTACTTGACGTAGGACGATATGCTGGCCGTCATATTGGAGATTACGAGACCGCTGAGGTATTGCGGATATGCAAGCGCGTACTCGATCGCCAGCATGCCGCCCCAAGATTGCCCGTACAGCACGAATCGATCCAGCCCTAGGGCCGCCCGCACCTGTTCAACTTCCTCGCGAAAACGATCGACTGTCCAAAGAGAAGTATCGTCGGGCCGATCTGAGAATCCGCAGCCGAGCTGATCGTAGTACCAGAAACGGAGTTTGTCCCTCGGTAGGAAGTCCTCAAAGCACTCAAAGTAGTAGTGAGGAAATCCGGGACCACCGTGCAGGGTCAGGACCGGAATCGCCCCGGCACCGACCTGCTTAACCCAAACTTCATATCGGCCGTCCACCGAGATCTTCCGACTACCCCCTGTGCGCACGCCATCAGCACGGCCCGATGGAACCGGCTGTACTGCTTGAGTTGGCTGCCTCGGAGGAGCGCAGCCCGACCCGAGTAGGGGAAACGCCGCGGTAGTCCCCGCAGCTGTCAAGATATCTCGACGCGTTATCTGCCGCATTGAAGTGCCCCCAAGTAAAGGTTGCAACTTATGCACCGCCCCCCCAAACGCCCCCCTACGGGTGAGTGGCCAGCGCCGCAAACAAAACTTGGACCTCGGCCCTCAGCCTTCACCGGCAACTATGGAATCAGCGTACCGTTGGAATCCGTCGCTATAACCGGAGCGCCTTTGTCTCCAGACTTCCTGCCATGCATCTTGCGCCATTTGTGATCTAAACCATCGATCCCACCCACTCCATGACTCTTCCTGCATCGTGCCGCGATTTCTGGCGTTGAATGCGTATTCCCAAACGTTGAAATTCTGCGAAACGAAAGTATCGAACCGACGCTTTCCGGAGCCTGCGAGCGTCGAGTAATCCTTCAGCCCCGATTCGTAGTCCGTGACAAATTCGTCGTCAAAGAGATAGGCGTCAATACTATGAGCTAGCGTTAACGAGTTCTGGTCACTCGTATCCTGTATGGCGCGAGTGTTTTGCCGAATCTGCAATCCGACATAAAGCAAGGATACAACGACAGCGACGGCGCCAACGATTTCCGCCAGTTGTACTGCACGGTCGAATCTACTCATATGGCAATTCCAGCCTCACTGTGCAACATCAAAGCGGGTATTTAGCCGCGGACAGTTGGTCATGCCGTACGTTCGGCAGTTTCATCTTCTGTAGCATTTCAGCAAAGCGCGGATCGCGATTGATGCTTTGAAAGAGAGGATCAACGTGAAAGTGGATTAACCCTGGGTCTCGCTGACGATATGCACGGTCAAGCCAAGTGAATGCCTCGTCTGTCGCGCCACGAAATGCATACACCTGTGCGATTTGCACAGCGACTCCAGCGGCGTGTTTCTCAATCAATTCGTTAAGTGCGTTATCCGATGCGTCCTTCTGGCCCACCGCATGATTGGCAAGCGCAAGTGCTGTAAGTCGATATGTCGTAGCTGAAGGCTTGAGACTTTCCTCCAGCGCAGCTGCAGGTAACCCCCGCTGCAAAAGAATGACGGTTTGCATGTAGCGTCCAAACGAAAATTCCGGGGATAGTTCGAGCGCGGTACGCATCTCGACGTCGGCCTTATCGAGTTGATCCGCAGCCACGTATGAAAATGCTAAGTACGCTCTATGCAATGCGGAAACAGGATTGCGAGCGACGGCCTGTTTGCACAATTCGATGCTGGTTTCTAGTTGTCCGAGTGTGATGGCCAGACTGCCCGCAGCTGCAAGCGCCTCTGCATCTCCCGGATCGAGTGCCATGGCCCTAGCGAATGATTCATTCGCAGCGTTCCAGTTCCAATCGTACTGGTGTTGCACTGATCCCAGCGCAAGATGAGCTAGAGGTAATCTAGAGTCCAGATCAATCGCTTTTTGAGCGGTTCCTCGCGCCTGCTCATAGGCAAGCGAAAAGTTCGAGCCTTCGCCCGCCGTCAACGCCTGCAGATAGGCAAGTGTGGCCCAAGCCTCCCCATATCCTGGGTCCTTGGCAATCGCTTGCTTGTAGTACTGAACAGCTTTGGCCATGCTCGCCGAAGTGTGTTGGTCGGCTAGGTGTTGCCCTCTCAGGTACAAGTTGTACGCGTCTAGACTTGCGGCTGAGCTATGCGCCGGAAGCTCGCCGCCCTGCAATGCGACCTTCAACTGGCGAACGACATCCAAAGCGATCTCATCCTGCACCGCGAACACGTCAGTCAGATCACGGTCGTAAGTCTCGGACCATTTGCGCGAGCTGTCGGCTGCATTGACTAGTTGAACGGTAACTCGCACGCGGTTTGCTGACTTGCGTACGCTGCCTTCCAACACGTGAGAGACGTTCAGCCGCTGCGCAATGGTCGGGACATCTAGGTCCTCCTTGCCCTTGAACGAAAACGAAGACGTCCTAGCTATCACGCGCAATTCGGGAACCTTTGAAAGCAGGTTCAATACCTGCTCGGCCATCCCGTCGGAGAAGTATTCCTGCTCCGGATCGGAACTCATGTTGACAAAGGGCAGGACTGCAATTGACTTGTCTGTCGGTATCGCATCAGCACTTGGCGCAGCGTTGTGCTCCACCGCCTGAACTTCAGCGTCATAGACTTCGTGGCTCGGGCGCCCCAAGTACCACAACACGGTAGCGGCGAGCGCGAGTATGGCGGCGAGGATCGCCCGTTCGGAACCGCCGATCCGCTGACGGCCCCGATGTCCATGGAACCAGGCGAGCGTGACAGTAACTGGCACGCCCAAGAGCAAAATTAGTGTTACGACTCGCACGATGAAATGCGGCCAGCTGAGCGCGCCCGACACCATTTCCACGCCGTGCAGGAACACGTACGCGGTCGCGACGTAGGCCGCGGTCCACTGCACGACCTTGTGGCTCTTGATGCGCTCCCATGGAGATACCGAAGGCAAAGCCACGGCGGGCGCGGCAAGCTCGTCGCGAGGTTTCCCGGCTACCGGGTTTTCTATCCCCGGCTCTCTGTTCCCTTCCGTCATGTCCACACCACGACGGCTATCCCGCGAGTAGCATGCGCCCCATTGCAGCGGGCGCCAATCGCAAAATTGAAAATAGGACGTCAGGGCTTGCGCCAGCGCCCGGCCGGCCCGGTTAGTTGGTTAGAGAGGCCGTCGCCTTCCTAAACTCCTCTGTAACGTAGGAGCGGAACGGCTCGTCGTAAGTGCCTTCTATTTCCTTCCACGACCGGCGAAAACCGGCATTGGTTGCGACCAGTGATCGATAGTAAGCGTCGGCGCCGTTCCACAGCTCGATTGGTATGGCCTCGTCGCCCTGCTGGTAGTAGAAGTACTCCCAAGCGTTAAATTGCATGAAGTAGTAATTCCCGCAGCGCAGCCAGTTGGCTGCCGACACCGCAGCGGGATCCGAATCGCAATGGATCACGACGTCGGCCAGGTCCTGGTTCTGGACCATGAGTTCGAGCGGGCGTTGACCGAGATTGATGGCATTGAAATGCGCTTGGCTGCGCAGGAGCTTGGTGTTGTCATTGATTTGAACCGCGAGATATATGACTGACACGACAACAGCGATAGCACCGGCGATCTCGGCGACGCGGGCGCAAGTCTCGAGCCGAATATGCATGGTGCCCCCTGTCCGGAGTTAATCATGCGCCTTTCGTCAGGCCCCGACGACCCTGTGGGCTCCTCTGTTCCCAGGTTTTCAGTTCGCCAGACTGCCGCCCTGCGACCCGCGACGGCGTCGCGCACCGCGCGCGACCAACCCGCTTTTCGAAAGTCCGATGGTCGGTCGAAATCCGTCGGCCGCGCGCGCCGATGGTCCGCGGGTGGCGCCGGAAACCTCATGCTGCTCATCGAGATGGAGGTGGTGGCCAGGGCCGGAATCGAACCAGCGACACGCGGATTTTTAATTCGGCACTGGCTTAATTGCATCTTCGAATGACCGCATCGGAAGGCCCTGCGCCTTGCAGAATTTGTATGTTCCGTGACGTTCGGTCAACGCTTGGGCTCTTTCTGGAGCCGGCAGCATTTCAACTTTCTGGATGTACTCGATCTGCTGGCCATAATAAAGGTCCAAAGTGTCGGTCCGGCCGCGCAGCCGTTCGATTCTTTCGATGATGGAAAAACGCAGTGCCGGATCAAGCGGCAGACGGTGTGTCAGCGCAGCCAGTCCCTGCTCCGCATCGTCGTTCGACGAGATTAAGGCGCGGATTTGGGGAATCTGGGCGTAATGGCCGGCCAACTGGCGCCGGAAAGCTGATTCAAAGCGCTGGTTCAGGCCGTCGCTGACAGCCGCATCCCAGGCGTCAGTCGGATCGACCTTGTTTGGGAATCTCAGCACGAACTGGAAGTTCTGTTCCTTGTAAGTTGGAATCGGGTTCATCACGGGACCGCTAGCCAAGACGTGGTCGCGCAACCGACGTAGTTGAGCCTGTATGCACGGGTAGACGGTGCGGAACTCCACGGCGTATTCGTAGTGCTCCGATAACTCATCGCGTAGCGCTACCTTGCTGGCCCGCACCTTGTCATGCATTTCGCGATTTACGGCCCACTGTTGGACTGCGAGAGCTAGCAGGACGCCCAAGGTGACAATCGCCAGCTCCCAAGCGACCGCGTTCCAACCATGCGGTGGTTTCAACTTGATTAGCCTGAACATGGGCAACCCTCCGTTGCGCGCAGCGTAACCGCTCGGCAGGCGAAGTCGAGATAGTTATCCCAGCCATGGGCAAACCCTGATTGACCGGGTGGCCCGCGGGTTGGCGCGGCCATATAGATTGGATGGTGGCCAGGGGCGCAATCGAACCACCGTCACGCGGATTTTTCCAAGCCTGGTCGTTAGCGCCCCACCCGCAAAACAGCCGCATCAGGGGATGCCCGCGATGCACTCCATTTCTGCTCGCGCTTTGAGCACCAATCCGCTAACGGCGAACGCAGTCCGGGCCGGGTAAGGCTCAGAGAAATGTTTTTTGTAAACCTCGTTAAAAGCGCCCCACTCAGAAACGTCCGCAAGAAACACCGTGCACTTGACGACGTGTTCCACACCGAGCCCGCGACGAGCCAATGCAGCCTTGATGTTCAACATTATTTGCTCAGCTTCGGCTGTGATTCCGCCGGTGACCAGCTTTCTGTCTTCATATTCGCCGACCTGACCCGCAAGAAAGAGAAGATCGCCAACTCTGGCGGATTCTGAGTATGGGCCGCTGAAAGGTCCGTCGTCATATTTGGCGATCTCTGACGACTCAGCACCCAAAGAACTGAGACAGAGCACGGCTGCTAGGAGTCTGGTGTTCATTTCTATTAACCTCCGCGTTGGTCTCGCGTAACGTGCTGAATAAATGGTCGCCTGGGCGGAATTGAACCACTACCTTTTCGCGATTTTCCACTTGCATGGCGCGGCCCACTCGCCTCTGCTCACCCTGTCTCGCGTCACTTAGCCCGGTACTAAAGCATCGCCACAGGCATCATTCGGCGGGAAGCGACCGAAGGCGAATGTTGCGGTAGGCGACAGGACCGTGATCTCCCTGAAGCATTAGCGGGCCAAGCGGCTTCTCATCGTCAAATAGAGGAGCGCGTGTAGGGCCCGTTACTTCCTCATGTTCGTGAATTACAACGCCGTTATGGACGACTTTGATGAATTTGGCATTGGCGATCTTCTTGCCGCTGTCGTCAAAGCGCGGCGCCCGAAAAGTTACGTCGAATGTCTGCCACTCACCGGGTCTTCTCGAGGCGTTGACCCGCGGCGCCCGGCCCTCGAATCCTTTCCCGTCGGTCCAGCGCTGGTAGATGCCGCCGCAGTCGGTGAACGTTGGTTCTCTAACACCCCAACTGTCCAAAATCTGGAGTTCGTACCGGCCCTGAAAATAGACGCCGGAGTTCGAGCCTTTGGGAATTATGAACTCGAGGTGTGCGTCCACGTCACCATGCTCGAGTTTGGAGACGAGGTGTTGGGTATCACCTTTCTCGCCATTGACGGCGGTGCCGGAACCAGATTTCCACGCCAGACGTTTGTCATCCTGCGGATGGCTAAAAACGTCACCGACAATAAGCCAATCGCCGGTGGGCTGATGCCACGAACTGAACCCCTCCTGCTTGAATGGTTCGATGTCGCCCGCCTTAGCCTCGACCACGCCGCCGAAGACAACCAGATATGCAACTACGCATTTCGCTAATTCCATGGCTTTCTCCTTTTTGTACTGCGGCCTTCGACATAGAGCCCCGCCGGAACTGAGTACGCGATTCTTGTCACGCATGGTCACAAAGTTTTTGTCATTCGAGTCGGACAACACCTGCGGGTAAGCTGCGTACATCTCGGTGAACGAGCTGAATTGGATGGTGGCCAGGGCCGCACAAGTCCCCGAAGGCGCCGCTTGTTCCTTCTGAGGGGTCTTGAGAGTACGGCGGCTACTGTCGTGTGGCCCGTCACGGTGGAAATCGTCTTGAAAATGTCGGGTACCAGGTCGAACGTGAGCAGCGCCTCAAGGCTTCGAATCCGGCTACCCAGACTGCGATAATTTGATCCTGCGTGCGGCTGCTTGCAACTGCAGGTTGGTGCGTTGCCAGTAAACGCCCTGAGGCGCAATCTCCGATCCAGCTGCGAGGAGGAACCGGCGATGTTGGGATTATTGCGGTTTGTCGCGATTGCCTTTGCATTCGTCACAAGTATTTGCGCTGCCGAACAAGACATGAAGCTGCAGTCGCCGTTGGCCGCGCTTGGGTTCCGGCCTATCCCGCAGTTCTTCAGCGGTGGACCTAGCCAACGAAGGGGCGAGGCTTCCGGTATTGCACTGAATTCCAAGGGGCACATCTATCTCTTTCAGCGTGCCGAGCCGATGCTCGCCGAATACGATCCCAGTGGGCATTTTGTCCGCAGTCTCGGAGAAGGGCTGTTTCTGCATCCGCATGGGTTGCGCATCGATGCAAATGACGATATTTGGACCACCGACGACGAAAGCCATCTCGTGCTCAAGTTAAGTCCCGCAGGCGAGGTATTGCTCGTGCTTGGCCGACGCAACACGGCGGCAGAGGCGGAGTGGCTCTTTAATGGACCTACAGACATCGCGTTCGGTAGAAGCGGCGAGATCTACGTTGCAGATGGTTACGGAAACTCGCGGATCGTGAAGTTTGATGGGGAAGGCAATTTTCTGAAGTCGTGGGGCCGCTACGGCAGTGGGCCCGGCGAATTCAACCTGCCGCATAGCGTCGTGGTTGACGGCGAAGGCCGTGTGTATGTCGGCGACCGCGAAAACCAGCGCATCCAAGTTTTCGACCCGGACGGAACATATCTGACCCAATGGGCAAGTATTGGTTATCCGTATGGCCTCTTCATCACGCCTGATCAACACGTCTGGATGATCGATGGCGGTTACGGCCGGGTAGTCGAGTTCGGCCCAGATGGTCGGATGCTGGGCACCTTCGGTGAGCCAGGACACAGCGCTGGCCAGTTCGCCTGGGGCCACTTCCTGGCCATCGGCGCCGACAAAAAGCTTTACGTTGCGGATGTTCTCAACTGGAGGTTCCAGGCCTTCGAATCAGTTCCTTCGAGTGGCAGGAACTCGACGTACGTACCAGCGCGGCGCATGTTTTGGGATAGGGAACGAAGCACTGGCTGGTCGACGGGCGCGCTTGGTCGATCGATACAGTTCGCCGTCCCCTGGGGCATCGGTGCGGTGCTCGTTACCCTCTTCATTTGGTATATCCTTCGAAGAGCCAGAAGACTAAAGCGAGGGCGCATAGCAAACAGCGATTGACACACTCTGCCGCAGTGATCGACTGATATTCTGACTTGCGCAATCGGCTGAATTGGACGGGTGGCCAGGAGCGGAATCGAACCACCGACACGCGGCTTTTCCGTCGGAAGTAGTTGGTTTGCCCTCACTAGAACCGTAACTGCACGGCTGAGCAACGTTACAACGAAGGCGACGGGAACGTCTTACTAACGAGGATCAAGCGCGCCGGGATGATACACGCGCGCAGCGTTGGCCTGGATATCCCGAAGCGTTGTCCAGACAGGTTTCATCCTGTTAGAGGACAAAAGTTCGGCTTGGTCGAAGTAATGCGAGGAGCTGGGGTCACCACTCTGACCGAACGCGTGCACAGATGCCGCGCTCAGCTTGCTTCCAAATGCGACAGCCAACGTGAAGCCTTGGCCGCCGTACGCGTACCGGCGCTTCTGGCCTCGCTCGCCCTTCGCATAGATGCTGTATAGGACGCCCGTATGCCCGGGTCCTCCGGCCAGCGGCAGACTAGGCCGGTCATCGGAGAATGACTCGCCGGGACCAACCCTCTGAAGCCGGTTGATCTCGCCCCACGGAACCCGCCAGGTCCCGTGCTCAAGTTCTAGCGCCGTCCTGGCGCGCATCAACGCGCGCACGCGCGGCATCGGGACACCAGGCTCCCGCGGCTTTCCTTGCTCATCGAAGAATTCCTCTTCCCAGCGGAAGAAAAGCGTGGTCGCGATCGAGTCAACGCGACCATGCCGGTCCCATCGGTCGAGCTCCTGCACCAGCGGCCGCAAGGCCATTCCGTCATGCGAATCACCGTGGAGTTGGCGCCATTCCGCGGCGATCTTCGGCACTTCCCCTTCGGCAAGGAGTACTGTCGTATCGAGCGCCACCCGCTGCCAGTCGTCGAACGTGAACCGTGCGTTTCGCGCGAGGATCCGACGCGCAACCACCGCCCGCGGCGAATCGTCGTCGTATGGGCCGAACATGTAGCGGGGATAGTTGGCTGCAAGCGGGTTCGGTCCGTTCGTGGTCGTAAACGGACTCGAGTTGCAGTTCTGCACGAACCCGCCCGGAGGATTGAGCACCTGGGGAAGCTCGTCGAGCCGGTGATACCCTTGCCATTCGGTCGCGGCAATGCTTCCGTCGACGGGCTTTGACCAGTCGAACTGCGTAGATCGGCGAGGTATCGCGCCGCCGTAGACGTAAAGAATGTTTCCCGAAGCATCCGCGTAGATTATGTTCAAGTATGGAAGAGCGACCCGCGCCAGGGCCGTCCGAAATTCGTCGAGGGACCGCGCGCGTGACATCGCGTACCACTGCTCGAGCATCCCGCCTTCATCGATCTTCGACACCTTCAGTGCCAGCGGTTTTCCGTCGCGCACGACGACGAGTGGTCCGTGGTGTGTTGCTCGGAACTCAGCTTCTCGCGTCGTCACGGAGTCTTCGGCGCGGATCCGAATCTCCGCTGTCCAGCGGCGCGCCTGACGGTACGTATCGCCATAACGATACTCCATAGGCGAACTCGGGCGCTCGAACGTCTCGGCGTATAGATCGGCGATATCGGGGTTGTTGACAGTGTGCGTCCAGGCGACATGCTCGTTGAATCCGTACTGCGGGAACGGCAACCCGACGAACGTGAAGCCCCACAGACGCCATCCTTCGTCGCTCCGCAGATGACCTTCGTAAAACTGATTCGATCCAGAGAGCGGGCGATGCGGCGCGGCGATCAGCATCGCCCCACCGGTAGCAGTCCTCGATGGAGCGATAGCCAGACCATTCGAGCCTCCAACGAACGAGGCAGTGCCCAACGCCTCCAATTCTGTCGGTGACAATCCGGAGGACATCTCCACCGCCTCACGCTGGTACCGCCGGTACCGAAGAAGCGCGAGCACGTGCCAACCCTCAAAATGCGTGATCAGTCTCGGCTTCACCGACAGATGCGTCTGCAGAAAGAAATTCAAGCCTGCCGCAAAGGCGTCACAGATCTGCCGCGCGCGGGTAGTGAGTTGGCCATACTCCGCCTGCGACATCTCGGTCACTTGCAACGCGCGATTCAGCCAATCTTGCGGGACGCCGGATTCGCCGTAGGCCTCGGCGGCGCGGCCGAGGGCATGGATGTAGCTCTCTTCAATTTGCTCGAAGTTGTCCTCCGCCTGTGCGTAGGCGAAACCAAAGACCGCGCTGGCATCTGTCGGGCCCGAAACGTACGGCACCCCGTAACGGTCCCGATAGATCGTGACCGATTGGGCCACGGCGCTGGGCGAATTGGTTGCTGGCGGGCGAGATCCCCCGCACGCCGCCACGACGAGTAGCAGAATTACCGGAGTGTGCCGCGCAATCGGCCGTCGGTTGAGGTTCACATTTCTCGTGGGCTGCCTAGTCGACGCCCCGCAGCAGCTCGTTGAT
>Ga0307415_100000736_pt1 | contig 14725 bp, 15 predicted proteins | sample DK1Cmetagenome_FD_204524 | JGI IMG/M metagenome (GOLD analysis project Ga0307415, IMG submission 204524) | Maize rhizosphere microbial communities from greenhouse at UC Davis, California, United States - DK15-C-2 | ecosystem: Host-associated > Plants > Roots > Rhizosphere > Soil | place: USA...
GTAGTGGGTGCTCAGGGGTTCGTCAGAACCTCGGCACCGGTCGGGGTCACGACCAGCGTGTGCTCGAACTGCGCGCTGCGGCTCCGGTCGCGGGTGACGACGGTCCAGTCGTCGTGCCACATCTCCCACTCGTGGGTGCCGAGGTTGAGCATCGGCTCGATCGTGAACGTCATGCCGACCTCGATCAGGGTGTCGTACGCCGAGTCGTCGTAGTGCGGCACGATCAGGCCGCTGTGGAACGCGGTCCCGATGCCGTGGCCGGTGAACTCGCGGACCACGCCGTACCCGTGCCGCCGGGCGTACGCCTCGATCACCCGCCCGACGACGTTGATCCGGCGACCCGGCTTGACCGCCTTGATGCCGCGGTCCAGCGCCTCACGGGTGCGCTCGACGAGCAGCCGGGACTCCTCGTCGACGTTGCCCGCGAGGAAGGTGGCGTTGGTGTCGCCGTGCACACCGTCGAGGTACGCCGTGATGTCGATGTTGACGATGTCGCCGTCCTCGATCCGGCGGCTGTCGGGGATCCCGTGGCAGACGACCTCGTTGACGCTCGAGCACAGCGACTTCGGAAAGCCCCGGTAGCCCAGCGTCGACGGGTAGGCGCCGTGGTCGCACAGGAACTCGTGGCCGATGCGGTCCAGCTCGTCGGTGGTCACGCCCGGCTCCACGTGCGAGCCGACGAGCTCCCGGGCCTGCGCGGCCAGTCGGCCGGCCACCCGCATCTTCTCGATGGTCTCGGCGTCCTTGACCTCGCTCCCGGCGTACCGGGCCGGCGCCGGCCGGTCGACGTACTCCGGACGGGGGATGTGGGCCGGCACGGTGCGACGCGGCGAGATCGGGGCCGGCGCGATCAGCGAGGAAGTCACGCGGCGAGTGTAGTTTCAGCCGTATGAGCTCCTTCTACTACTGCGTCAAGCACCACCGGGTCGAGTCGGAGGAGGACATGTGCCCCCCGATCGATCGCCTCGGTCCGTTCGCGAGCCGCGAGGAGGCCGAGCTGGCCCTGGAGAAGGCGGCGAAGCGCAACGAGGACTGGGACAACGATCCCGCCTGGAACGACGAGGACTGAGGTTGTCGCGAGGTCAGCGTCGTAGGCCGGACGCCGCGTCACCGTGGCCGTTCGTGGGCATGGCCGGCATGGCGTGTGCGTTCTTCCTGTACGCCGCCAGCGGGCTCGTGGCGCCCGGCTGGGCGGTGGCCCTGCTGTTGCTCGTCTGGGCGCTGCTGCTCGTCGTGGCGTGCGTCTGGTGGACCCCGCACCCCAAGCGGCTGCCGTTCGTGGCGGGCTTCGCGATCGTGCTCTGGTTCGCGGCGGTGAGCGCCGGCGGGGCCTGGCTCGGATGGACGGCCTGACCCCGCCGTACGTCGGTCACTGGGTCGATCACTGGGTCGATTACTGGGCGTGCCGGAAGTCGATCACCAGGCGCTGGGGGTCCTGCAACCGGAAGATGCGGTAGTCCGCGCGGTGGGTCAGCGCGAAGCCGAAGCTCACGTGGCCCTCGAAGTCACCGGTGAAGGCGAGCGCCTTCAGGGTGTCGAAGCGCGGCCGGGCGATCTTCGGGCCGTCGTACACGTTGTCCCCGTCGTCGTTGTGCGCGTACGCCGGGGTCAGGTCCAGCGCGATCCCGGAGCGGCCCTTGATGGGCACGAGCTCCCCGGAGCCGTCCTGGTGGAAGCGGCGCTGGTAGCGGGCGCTGCCGCCGGGGATCTTGCCCTTGATGTCGATCACGACACGGTCGAAGCGGGAGTGCGTCGCGAAGCGCAGGTCGCGCACCTGCGGTGCCCGGGCGTCCGGGTTGGTCCACGAGGTGGCCTGGTCCTGCCACGGCGGGAGTGCCGAGGCGGGCGCGGCGGGGGCGAGCGCGGTCACGGCCGCCACGACGGTCGAGAGCGCCGCGGCCAGGACGGTGGAGCGGAAGGGTTTCACAGGGTTCCTCCTGAGTTGTTGTTGATCGTGAGACGCTCAGGAGACGCCCTTGGTTGGCCCTCTGGCGGGCCATTTTCTCAGCGCGGTGAGACCCGCAGGATCGCGTCCGTCCCGCCGCCGTTGTCGGTGGTGATGAGCAGGCTGCCGTGGCGGGTCGGCGTCACCGAGCGGAGCCTCCCGAACTGGCGCAACGCCTTCGGGGTGCGCACCCGGACCAGGTCGCCGCTCCGGTCGAACTTGAGGAACAGGACGCGGCTCGCCTTCAGCGCGGCGACCGCGAGGGTGCCGTCGAGGCCGCCCCACTTCGCCCCGTCGACGAACGACCCCCCGCTGGTCGCGAGCGTCGGCTCACCGGAACGCCAGCGTGCGGGGATCTGACGGCCGGGCAGCGAACGGTCGGTCATCGGGACGCTCTCGTTGTAGCCCGGCACCGGGTTCCAGCCGTAGTTGCCCCGCTCCACGAGCCGGTTCACCTCGTCGTCGCGGAAGCTGCCCTGCTCGACCGCCCACAGCGACCCGTCCGCGCGCTGGGCGAGGCCCTGGACGTTGCGGTGCCCGTACGTCAGGACGTACCGCTTGTTCTGGTTGCGTGCCTCGATGAACGGGTTCCCCGGCCACGGCTCGCCGGTCCTGCGGTTCAGGCGCAGGACCTTGCCGCCGAGCGAGGTGAGGTCCTGCGGGTTCGTGCCCTGGGCCGCGTCACCGGTGCCGACGAGCAGCGCACCATGGCGGGTGACCATGACCCGGCAGCCGCCGTGCCGGCCGCTGGTGGCCGGGAGGCGGCTGACGAGCGTCTTGATCCTGGTCGCCTCGGTCGCCGCCGCGTTCAGGCGCCACGCGATGACGCGTACGTCGTTGCCGCCGCCGGGGAGGAAGCCGCCCTGGCACATGTAGAACCGGCCGTTCCGCTCGAACCCCGGATCGAGGTCGAGGCTCATCAGGCCGGTCTCGCCCGACACCCACACCTCGTCGCTGGGGAAGGCCACCCGGTGCACCGCGCCGTCCCGCCAGACCGACAGCGTGGCGCGGTCGCGCTGGGTGACCAGCAACCGGCCGCCCCCGATCGGCTGGACGTCCCACGGGTGGTCGAGGCCGGTGACGTGCCGGCGCACCACGAGCCGCGGCACCGCGCGGGCCTGCCTGTGGAACTCCGCCACCGCGGCGCGGTCGAGCGTCGACAGCGCCACCACGGGGCCGACGTTCCCGCTCCCGCTGCCCCGATTGGCCGAGGCCGGCGCGGTGGAGGCGACCGCGGTCGCCGGGATCAGCACGGCGAGCGCGAGGGCGCCGAGGAGAGTCCGCATGCCCGCCACGGTACGCCTGCTGCCGCCCCCGGCGACCTGTCACTTCTGGTTGCTGGATTCGCGCTGACCTGTCCCCTTTGGTTGTTGCTGTCGGGGGCCGTCCACAGGCACCTGCAGGGCCCCAGCCAGAAGTGACAGGTCGGTGCGATTTGGGCAGCCACAAGTGACGGGTCGGTGCGATTTGGGCAGCCACAAGTGACAGGTCGGCGCGGTTTGGGCAGCCAGAAGTGACAGGTCAGAAGGTGTGCTCGGGGCCGGGGAAGGTGCCGGCGCGGACGTCGGCGGCGTACTCCTGAGCGGCCGCGAGCAGGACGCCGTGCAGGTCGGCGTACTGCTTGACGAACCTGGCCATCCGCCCGGTACGCAGCCCGAAGGCGTCCTGCCAGACCAGCACCTGGCCGTCGCAGTCGACGCCGGCGCCGATCCCGATCGTGGGGATGCCGACCGACTTGGTGACCTGCGCGGCCACTTCGCCCGGGACCATCTCCATGACGACCGCGAACGCACCGGCCGCCTCGAGCGCCTGCGCCTCCTCGACGACGCGGGCGGCGGCGTCGCCGCGGCCCTGGACGCGATACCCACCGAGGTTGTGCTCCGACTGCGGCGTGAAGCCGATGTGCGCCATCACCGGGATGCCGCCCTCCGTCAGCTTGCGCACCTGCGGCACCATCGCCAGCCCGCCCTCGAGCTTGACCGCGTGGGCGTTGGCCTCCTTCATGAACCGGACGGCGGTGAGGTACGCCTGCTCCGGTGAGGCCTGGTAGGAGCCGAACGGCAGGTCGGCCACGACCAGGGCGCGGCGCGCGGATCGAGTGACCGCCCGGACCAGGGGCAGCAGCTCGTCCACGGTCACCGGCAGCGACGTCTCGTTGCCGTACACGTTGTTCGACGCGCTGTCCCCGACCAGCAGCACCTCGATGCCCGCCTCGTCGAAGGTCTGGGCGGCGTACTGCTCGTAGGCCGTCAGCATCGTGAACTTCTCGCCGCGCTCCTTCATCTCGCGCAGGTGGTGCGTGCGGATCCGCTTCAGCGGGGCGGCCGGGGATGCCGGGCCGGTTCCGTAGGGCGCGGTCTCTTCAGCGCTCATCGTCGAGCTCCTCGCATGTGCTCTCGCGGCTCCCTGCTGGAGTCCACGGACCACTGATCAGGCTAGTCCCGGCAACCCCGGGGGCGCTGTGTCGCCGGTCACGCCGCTCCCAGACGTGAACAAACGACGGGTCGACGCTTCTACGCGTGAACAAACGACGGGTCGACGCTGCTACGCGTGAACAAACGACGGGTCGGCGATTCAGCGCGGGCCGTAGTCGCGCGTGACCGTGGCGACGCGGACACGGTAGGCGTCGTACCACGTGGACCGGCCGCGCTCCTGCGCGACGAGGTGCTCGGCGACCTGCTTCCAGGCGGCCGCGGCGTCGTCGTCGACCCAGTAGGACACAGTGATCCCGAGGCCGTCCTCGCGCGCCGCCTCGGCCCCGAGGTACCCCGGCTGCTCGCGTGCCAGCGCCCACATCCGCTCGGCCATCCGGGCGTAGCCGTGGTCGCCCGCGGTGCGCGTCGAGGAGAAGATCACCGCGGTGTACGGCGGCTCCGGGGTCGCGGCGAACGTCACGGGGCTCCTCGGGTCGGGTGGGTCAGGCCGACGAGGCCGGGGCCGCGGCGTCCGCGGCCGCCTCCAGGTCGGCGATGACGATCTTCTGCATGCCCAGCATGGCCTGCGTGGCCGCCTGGGCGCGAGCGGGATCCGGGTCCGCGATCAGCTCGAGCAGGCGATCCGGCACGATCTGCCAGGACAGCCCGAACCTGTCCTTGAGCCAGGCGCACGGGCCGGGCTCGCCGCCGGCCACCAGGTTGTCCCAGTAGTAGTCGACCTCGCTCTGGTCCCGGCAGGCGACGCTGAGCGAGATCGCCTCGGTGAACGTCGCGTTGACGGGGCCGCCGTTGATCCCGCGGAACTGCTGGCCGTCGAGGGTCCAGTCGCCCGCCATCACCGAGCCCGGCTCCCCGGGTCCGGCCTCGCCGTAGCGCGAGACCTGGCCGATGGACGAGTCGGGAAGATCTTCACGTAGAACTCCATCGCCTCCTCGAGGTTGTCGTCGAACCACAGGCACGGCGTGATCGGTGACATGGCGGGCTCCTTCGCATCCGGACCGAGTCTCGTGGCTCGGGCTCTGCGGGTGCAGACCCGACGTACGACGCGAAGTCATCGCGTCGTGAAAGACTCGGCCCGTGGACTTCTACTCGGCCTACGCCCAGGGATTCGCCCGGGTGGCGGCGTGCACGATCCCGATCGAGATCGCCGACCCCGCCGCCAACGCCCGCACCGTCCTCGAGCAGGCCCGCGCCTGCCACGACGACGGCGTCGCCGTCGCGGTGTTCCCGGAGCTGTGCCTGACCGGCTACTCCATCGACGACCTCTTCCTCCAGGACACCGTGCTCGAGTCCGTCGAGGCGGCCATCGTGGAGATCGCGGCCGGGTCGGCGGACCTGCTGCCGGTCATCGTCGTCGGCGCCCCGCTCGTGCACGACACCCGCGTGCTCAACTGCGCGGTCGTGATCCACCGCGGCCGGGTGCTGGGGGTGTCGCCGAAGTCGTACCTGCCGACCTACCGCGAGTTCTACGAGCGGCGCTGGTTCGCGCCCGGCGACGACCGGCGCGGGTCCATGATCAGGATCCGTGGTCTCGACAAGCTCGACCACCGAGAGGGCGCGCTCGACCACCGAGAGAGGTGGCTCGACCAGCGAGAGGGCGTGCCGTTCGGGCCCGACCTGATCTTCGCCGCCGCCGACCTGCCCGGCCTCAAGCTCCACGTCGAGGTCTGCGAGGACATGTGGGTGCCGATCCCGCCGAGCGCCGAGGCCGCGCTGGCGGGGGCCACCGTGCTGGCGAACCTGTCCGGCAGCCCGATCACCGTCGCGCGCGCGGAGGACCGGCACCTGCTGGCCCGCAGTGCGAGCTCGCGCTGCAGCGCGGCGTACCTCTACGCCGCCGCGGGCCAGGGCGAGTCGACCACGGACCTGTCCTGGGACGGGCAGACGATGATCTACGAGTGCGGGGAGCTGCTGGAGGAGAGCGAGCGCTTTCCCGAGGGGCCGCGGCGCTCGGTCGCCGACGTCGACCTCGACCGGATCCGCCAGGAGCGGATGCGGCAGGGGACGTTCGACGACAACCGGCGGACGTACGACGCCCGGGTGCGCGAGTTCCGGACCGTCCGCTTCGAGCTGGGCGCGCCGACCGGCGACATCGGGCTGCGGCGCAAGGTCGACCGGTTCCCGTTCGTGCCGGACGACCCCCAGCGGCTCGCCTTGGACTGCTACGAGGCCTACAACATCCAGGTGTCCGGCCTCGAGCAGCGGCTGCACGCGATCGGTCACCCCAAGGTCGTCATCGGGGTCAGCGGCGGGCTCGACTCGACGCACGCGCTGATCGTCGCCGCCAAGGCGATGGACCGGCTCGGCCGACCGCGCAGCGACATCCACGCGTTCACGATGCCGGGCTTCGCGACCGGCGAGACGACGAAGTCGTACGCCACCGGGCTGTCGAAGTCGCTGGGGGTCACCTTCGAGGAGCTCGACATCACCCCGGCCGCGGCCCAGATGCTCGAGGACCTCGACCACCCCTACTCCGAGGGTGAGCACGTCTACGACATCACCTTCGAGAACGTCCAGGCCGGTTTGCGGACCGACTACCTCTTCCGGCTCGCCAACCACCGCGGCGGGATCGTCCTCGGCACCGGGGATCTCTCCGAGCTCGCGCTGGGCTGGTGCACCTACGGCGTCGGCGACCAGATGTCGCACTACAACGTCAACGGCGGGGTGCCCAAGACCCTGATCCAGCACCTGATCCGCTGGGTGGCGGCGAGCGGCCAGTTCGAGGAGGACACCAACGACCTGCTCCGCGAGATCGTCGAGCAGGAGATCACCCCCGAGCTGATCCCCACGCGCGAGGACCACCTCCCGCAGGCCACCGAGGACTCGGTCGGGCCGTACTCCCTGCAGGACTTCACGCTCTTCCACGTGATCCGCCTCGGCCACCGGCCGAGCAAGATCGCGTTCCTCTCCTGGCACGCCTGGCGGGACGCCGATGCGGGGGAGTGGCCGCCGGGCTTCCCCGAGGACCGGCGGAAGGCCTACGACCTCGAGACCATCCGCAGGTGGCTGGTGGTGTTCACCAAACGGTTCTTCGCCAGCCAGTTCAAGCGTTCCGCGCTGCCCAACGGTCCCAAGGTCAGTGCCGGCGGCACGATGTCGCCGCGCGGTGACTGGCGGATGCCGTCGGACGCCCACGCCAGCGCCTGGCTCGCGGAGATCGAGGCCAACGTCCCGTCGGCGTGACCGCTGCACGGCGACGCCGTCGGCACACCCTAGGCTGACGCCATGGGCAAGCAGGAAGACTTCGTTCTCCGCGCTCTCGAGGAGCGTGACGTCCGGTTCGTCCGGCTCTGGTTCACCGACGTGCTGGGCTTCCTGAAGTCCGTGGCCGTCGCGCCGGCCGAGCTCGAGGGCGCCTTCTCGGAGGGCATCGGCTTCGACGGCTCGGCGATCGAGGGCTTCGCCCGGGTCTACGAGGCCGACATGCTGGCCAAGCCGGACCCGTCGACGTTCCAGATCCTGCCCTGGCGGGGCGAGGGCCCGTCGACCGCGCGGATGTTCTGCGACATCGTGATGCCGGACGGGTCCGCGTCGTACGCCGACCCCCGCTACGTGCTCAAGCGGACGCTGAGCACGGCCGCCGAGCAGGGCTTCACGTTCTACACGCACCCCGAGATCGAGTTCTACCTGTTCAAGGACACCCCGACCGCAGGTGCCGAGCCGGTCCCGGTCGACCGCAGCGGCTACTTCGACCACACCGCGCAGTCGATGGGGGCGGACTTCCGCCGCGAGGCGATCACGATGCTGGAGGCGATGGGCATCTCGGTGGAGTTCAGCCACCACGAGGGCGGACCGGGCCAGCAGGAGATCGACCTGCGCTACGCCGACGCGCTCAGCACCGCCGACAACATCATGACGTTCCGCACCGTGATCCGTGAGGTGGCGCTGAGCCAGGGCATCTGGGCGACGTTCATGCCGAAGCCCTACACCACCCACCCCGGCTCGGGCATGCACACGCACGTCTCGCTGTTCGAGGGCGACCGCAACGCGTTCTTCGAGGCCGGCGCCGAGTACCAGCTGTCGAAGACCGGGCGCCAGTTCATCGCCGGCATCCTGCGCCACGCCAGCGAGATCAGCGTCGTCACCAACCAGTGGGTCAACAGCTACAAGCGGATGATGTTCGGCAGCGAGGCGCCGTCGTACATCTGCTGGGGCCACAACAACCGCTCCGCGATGATCCGCGTCCCCATGTACAAGCCCAACAAGGGCCAGTCCACCCGCATCGAGCTGCGCACCATCGACGCCGCCTGCAACCCCTACCTCGCGTACGCCGTCGTGCTCGCCGCGGGCATGAAGGGCATCGAGGAGGGCTACGACCTGCCGCGCGAGGCCGAGGACGACGTGTGGTCGCTGAGCGAGCGGGAGCGGCAGAGCCTCGGCATCGCGCCGCTGCCGCGCACGCTGTACGACGCGATCCACATCGCCGAGAGCTCCGAGCTGCTCGCCGAGACCCTCGGCGAGCACGTCTTCGACTTCTTCCTGCGCAACAAGCGCTCGGAGTGGGAGGAGTACCGCGGCCAGGTCTCCGCCTTCGAGCGGGACCGGATGCTCCCCGTCCTGTGACCACCGAGCCCTATCAGCAGGTGCGCGTGCGCCCGCTGCGCCTCCTGTGCTGGCTGGTCGTCAGCATCGGCGTCGTCATGGTGCTGCTCGGCGGGGTCTACCTCGTGGCCGGGGCCAACCCCGGCGCGGTGCTGTTCCTGCTGCTGCTCCCGGCGCTGCTGATGACCGGGCTGTCCGCCTGGTCGATCTCACTGCTGACGGAGAACCGCCCGCGGGCCCGGATCGTCGTGCCCACCGCGGCCGCCGCCACGATCCTGGTCGGGATCATGTACAGCCGCGTCGGTCCCGGCCTGCTGATCGCGGTCGTCGGGATCCTGCAGCTGCTTTACGCCCTGCTGCCGGCCCGGGAGCCCGAGCCCCCACCGCCCGGCGACGGATAGGTTCCTCTCGTGACCTCCCCGACCGTGCTCGTGATCGAGCATGAGGACAAGTGCCCGCCCGCCCTCGTCGGAGACTGGCTGGCCGCGGCCGGCTGCACGCTCGACGTCTGTCGCCCCTACACCGGGGACGAGGTCCCCGCGCTCGACGGGTACGACGCCCTGCTGATCCTGGGCGGTCCGATGGGCGCCCACGACGACGAGGCGCATCCGTGGCTCGGCCCGGTCAAGCACCGGGTGCGGGAGGCCCTGGCCGCGCACCTGCCGACGCTCGGGATCTGCCTGGGCCACCAGCTGATCGCGGTCGCCCTCGGTGGGACGGTCGAGAAGAACCGCCACGGCCAGCAGCTCGGCCTGATCGGGGTCGGCTGGACCGACGCGGCCGGCACCGACGCTCTCATGGCACCGCTGACCACCCGCCGCCGCGGCGTGCAGTGGAACGACGACGTGGTGACCGCGCTGCCCGACGGCGCCACCCTGCTGGCCGCCACCGGGCGCGACGAGGTCCAGGCGGTCCGCTACGGCCCTCGGATGTGGGGTGTGCAGCTGCACCCGGAGGTGGACGTCCCCGTGCTGCTGCCCTGGGCGGAGTCCGACCGTGGCTCGCACGAGGCCCGCGGCGTCGACCAGGACGCGCTGCTGCGCGACATCGGCGCGGCCCGCGCCGAGCTCGACGACGCCTGGCGGCCGCTGGCCCTCGGATTCGCGGAGCTGGCGGCGGAGCACGTCGGGCGTCCGCGATGAGCCCGGGCTGCGGCCGGCGATGAACCGGGAGTCCACCGGCAAGGGGGCCGCCCTCCGCGTCGGCTTCCGTGACGCCGACCAGGCGGTGGCGGACCTGGCGCGGCTCGGCGACGCCGCCCAGCCGCTGCTGGCGCTGCTCGGCCGCACCGCCGACCCGGACGCCGCCCTGGCGTCGCTCGTGCAGCTCGCCGGGAAGGTCGACGACCCCGAGGGCATGCTCGACGAGCTCGTCGACGACGAGGGCACCGCGATGCGGCTGCTCACCGTGCTCGGCGCCAGCGAGGCCCTCGCGCACCACCTGGCCCGGCACCCCGAGCACTGGCGCGAGCTGACCGACCCCGCGCTCGGCAGCACCCGCCCCGCCGCGTGGGCGATCCGCGCCGACCTGCTGCGGGCGGTCGGCGCCGACCCCGACGACCCGGCCCCCACGGCCACGGTCGGGGACGGTGCCGCGCTGGACGCGCTGCGGGTGGAGTACCGCCGGCTCCTGCTGCGGCTGGCCGCCCGCGACCTCGCGCACGACCTGGCCCTCGACGACGCCGCCGCCGAGCTGTCCGACCTGGCGGCCGGCACCCTCGAGGGCGCGCTGGCCATCGCCCGGCAGCGGGTGGGCGAGGCCGCGCGACTGGCCCGGCTGGCGGTCGTCGCGATGGGCAAGTGCGGGGGACACGAGCTGAACTACGTCTCCGACGTCGACGTGATCTTCGTGTTCGAGCCGGTCGACGGCGCCGACGAGAACGCGGCGAACCGCGCCGCCACCCAGCTGGCCGGCCATCTGATCCGGGTCTGCTCGGAGCACACCGGCGAGGGCACGATCTGGCCGGTCGACGCCGCGCTGCGCCCCGAGGGCAAGGCCGGTCCGCTGGTGCGGACCCTGGCCAGCCACCGCGGGTACTACGAGCGCTGGGCCAAGACCTGGGAGTTCCAGGCGCTGCTCAAGGCCCGTCCCGTGGCCGGTGACCTCGCGCTCGGGCGGGAGTACGTCGCGATGGTCGCGCCGCTGGTCTGGAGCGCCGCCGAGCGCGAGGGTTTCGTCACGGACACCCAGGCCATGCGCCGTCGCGTTCTCGACCACATCCCCGCCCGCGAGGCCGACCGGCAGCTCAAGCTCGGGTCCGGTGGGCTGCGCGACGTGGAGTTCGCGGTCCAGCTCCTCCAGCTGGTGCACGGCCGCGCGGACGAGCGGATCCGGGCGTCGACGACGCTGAGCGCGCTGGCGCAGCTGACCCGCGGCGGCTACGTCGGTCGCGAGGACGGGGAGTCGCTCAAGGAGGCGTACTCCTTCCTGCGCACCCTCGAGCACCGCATCCAGCTCCACCAGCTGCGCCGCACGCACGTCGTACCCGCCGACGAGGAGGCGCTGCGTCGGCTCGGGCGGAGCATGGGGTTCTTCAAGGACCCGGTCGCGACGTTCGACAAGGTCTGGCAGCACCACCGCCGGGAGGTGCGGCGGCTGCACGAGAAGCTGTTCTACCGGCCGCTGCTGGAGGCCGTCGCCAAGATCCCCGGCTCCGAGGTGCGGCTCTCGCCGGAGGCCGCCGGGAAGCGGCTGGCGGCGCTGGGGTACGCCGACCCGCAGGCGGCGCTGCGGCACCTCGAGGCGCTGACCAGCGGAGTCAGCCGCACCGCCCGCATCCAGCGGGCCCTGCTGCCGGCGTTGCTCGACTGGTTCGCCGACGCCCCCGACCCGGACGCCGGGCTGTTCGGCTTCCGCCGGATCAGCGAGTCGCTCGGCGACACCCCGTGGTACCTCAAGACGCTGCGCGACGAGGGTCAGGTCGCGGAGCGGTTGGCGCGGGTGCTGGCCACGTCGCGCTACGCCACCGCGCTGCTCGAGCGCGAGCCGCAGGGCGTGCGAATGCTGGGGGAGGACCTGGTCCCGCAGCCCGCGGAGACGCTCGCCGAGGAGATGGTGAGGTCCGGCAGCCGTCAGGAGGACCCCGAGAAGGCGGTCCGGTCGATCCGCGCGATCCGCCGCCGCGAGCTGTTCCGGATCGCCGCCGGCGACCTGCTGGGTCTCACCGACGTCGCGGAGGTCGGCGCCGGGCTGTCCCGGCTCACCGACGCCACGCTCGAGGCGACGCTCGGCGTGGCCGGGCGGGCGGTCCGCGCGGCACGCGGGCTGGACGAGGCGCCTACCCGGATCGCGGTGATCGCGATGGGGCGGTACGGCGGCTTCGAGCTGTCCTACGGCAGCGACGCCGACGTGCTGTTCGTGCACGAGCCGGAGCCGGACGCCGACCCGCAGGCCGCGACGTCGTACGCCCAGGCGGTGGCCAACGAGCTCAGCCGCCTGCTCGCGCTGCCCGGGGCCGACCCCGCGCTGATGGTGGACGCCGACCTGCGGCCCGAGGGCAAGCAGGGGCCGCTGGTGCGCACGCTGGCGTCGTACGCCGCGTACTACGCGAAGTGGTCGAAGGTCTGGGAGGCGCAGGCGCTGCTGCGTGCCGACGCCGTCGTCGGCGACCCCGAGGTGCGGCGCCGCTTCGAGGAGCTGATCGACCCGCTCCGCTTCCCCGAGCACGGCATCTCGCAGGACGACGTCGTCGAGGTACGCCGGATCAAGGCGCGCGTCGACCAGGAGCGGCTGCCGCGCGGCGCCGACCCGCAGACGCACCTCAAGCTCGGCCGCGGCGGGCTCGCCGACATCGAGTGGACCATCCAGCTGCTGCAGATGCAGCACGCCGGACGGATCCCCGGGCTGCGCACGTCCCGGACCTTGGAGGCGCTGGAGGCCGCCCGCGAGGCCGGCCTGATCGACGACGGCGACGCCGAGAAGCTGGAGACGGCCTGGCGGACGGTGAGCCGGATCCGCAACGCGGTCACGCTGGTGCGCGGCAAGCCCGGCGACCACCTGCCGCGCGACCCGCGCGAGAAGGCGGCGGTCGCGAGCATGCTCGGCTACGCGCCCGGTGCGTCCGACGCGATGGTGAACGACTACCTGCGGACGACGCGGCGTGCGCACGCCGTCGTGGACCGGGTCTTCTGGGGCTGATCGAACCCCGACCGCTCCCCGCGGGGACTGGCGCGCGCCGGCTCGGTCACTACGCTCTCGTCATGACCGACGACCTGACCCGCGCCCGCGCCACCACCCTGCTCGGCCTCCACCAGGACCAGAAGCTGCTCACCGTCGTGAACGTGTGGGACGTGATCAGCGCGACGGTGGTGGCCGCGGTCCCCGGCACCACCGCACTGGCCACCGCCAGCCACTCGATCGCCGCGACGTTCGGCTACGAGGACGGGGAGAACATCCCGGTCGACCTGATGATCGAGATGGTGGGGCGGATCGCCGGCTCCACGCACCTGCCGGTGACGGCGGACCTGGAGGGCGGGTACGGCGACCCGGCCGAGACCGTCCGCAAGGCGATCGGCGTCGGCGTCGTCGGGGCCAACATCGAGGACCAGATGCGCCCGCTCGCCGAGGCGGCCGCCAACGTCGAGGCGATCATGCGGGCCGCCGCCGACGAGGGCGTCGACGACTTCGTGCTCAACGCCCGCACCGACGCGTTCGTCAAGGGCCGCGACCGCGACCAGGCCGACGTGCTCGCCGACGCGGTCGAGCGCGGCAGGGCGTTCCTCGACGCCGGGGCTCCGGTCGTCTTCGTGCCCGGTCGGCTGAACGAGGAGCAGGTGACCACGCTGGTCGACGCGTTCGGGCCGCAGCGGCTGACCGTGATCGGGATCCCGGGCACCCCGTCGCTGGCCCGCCTCGAGGAGCTCGGCGTCGCCCGGGTCTCCTACGGTCCGATGTCGCAGAACGTCGCCCTCACCGCGCTGCAGGAGCTCGTCGAGGAGGTGCACCGCGGCGGCGGCGTGCCCTCCACGATGCGCATGCTCAACTGAGCGTGCGCGGCCCGAATCCCGTTTGCGGCCTGCTGCGGGCGAGGGCAGGGTGGGCGCGTGACCGACCTCGACGAACGACTCCGCAACGCCGCGCGGGACTGCACGAGCATGGTGGTGTGGCACGCCCGCACCACCCCGGCCGAGGTGTTCGCGGAGCTCGCGCGGGCCTGCGAGGAGCTCGACGTCGACGAGTGGGACAGCTACGCCGCCGGAGGCGCCGTGGACCGGCTCGAGCAGCAGGTCGCCGAGCTGCTCGGGAAGCCCGCCGCGGCGTTCTTCGTCAGCGGCACCATGGCCCAGCAGTCCATGCTCCGGGTCTGGTGCGAGCGCCGGGGGTCGCGCCGCGTCGCCATCCCCGACCTCTCGCACCTCCTCGTGCACGAGCACGACGGGCCGCGGCTGATGCACGGGCTGCGCTTCGAGCACCTTACCCGGGGTAGGGTCACCCCGACCGGCGACGACCTCCGGGCGCTGACGCCCGGCCTCGGCGCCGCGCTGGTCGAGCTGCCGTTGCGGGACGCCGGCTGCCTGGCGCCCCCGTGGGAGGAGCTGGTGGCGCTCTCCGGGGCCGCGCGCGAGCTCGGCGTACCACTGCACGTCGACGGCGCCCGCCTGTGGGAGGTGCAGCCGTTCTACGACCGGCCGCTCGCCGAGATCGCCGGGCTCGCGGACAGCGTCTACGTCTCGTTCTACAAGGGGCTGGCCGGGCTGTCCGGCGCCGCGGTCGTGGGCGACAAGGCCGCCATGGACGAGCTGCGCGAGTGGCGGCAGCGGATGGGCGGCCAGCTGTACCGGATGACGCCGTACGCCGTGTCGGC
>Ga0307415_100000738_pt1 | contig 14717 bp, 13 predicted proteins | sample DK1Cmetagenome_FD_204524 | JGI IMG/M metagenome (GOLD analysis project Ga0307415, IMG submission 204524) | Maize rhizosphere microbial communities from greenhouse at UC Davis, California, United States - DK15-C-2 | ecosystem: Host-associated > Plants > Roots > Rhizosphere > Soil | place: USA...
AGCCCAGCCTGAACCGGGACTGAGAGCGGCAGCCCCTTTTCGCTCATGCGTAGCGGCGCGCGGCCTGCGCCGCGCGGGCGCCGTACCCGCCGCCGAACAGCGCCGCGTGCACCAGCAGCGGGAACAGCTGGTGGATGCCGACCCGGTCCTCCCAGCCGCCGGCCAGCGGGGAGGCCTCGAGATAGGCGTCGAGCACGCGGGGCAGGTGCGGCAGGCCGAACAGGCTGAGCATCGCGAGGTCGGTCTCCCGGTGACCCGCGTGCGCGGCGGGGTCGATCGCCCAGACCTGGCCGTCCAGCCCCCAGAGCACGTTGCCGTTCCAGAGGTCGCCGTGCAGCCGGGCGGGGGGCTCCTCGGGCACCAGCGCCGGGAGACGGCGGACGACGGACTCGACGGCGGCGGCCTCGTCGTCGGTGACGGCGCCGCGGTCGCGGGCGAGCTTGAGGTACGGCAGGATCCGGCGGACCGCGAAGAACTCCGCCCAGGTCGCGGCCGGCCGGTTCGGCAGCGGCAGGCGGCCGATGTAGCCGTCGTGGTCGAGGCCGTACGTCGCGGCGCCGGCGTTGTGGGTCGCGGCGAGGGCGCGGCCGAACGCCAGGGCCGCGTCCGCGGTGTTCTTGCCCGGCTCGATCCAGGCCAGGATCAGGCACTCGTGGTCGACGGCCAGCACCTCGGGGACCCGGACGCCGTCGGCCTCGGCCAGCCAGCGCAGCCCGGCCGCCTCGGTCTCGAAGTAGTCGGGCGGCGCGTGCGGGTGGGTCTTCATCAGTGCCGTCGTGCCGTTGCTGAGCCGCAGCCGGGTCGCCGTGGCGATGTCGCCGCCGGCCACCGGAGCCGTGGCCACCACCGAGGCGCCGAGGAGCTCCTCGGCGCGCCGGGCGACCAGCGGCTGACGGGTCACGGCGCGGGTGTCCCCGTCGCGAGTTGCTCGCGGAGCTCGGCCGCGATCACGGCCGCCGTGCGCTCCACCATCGTCAGCACCTCCTCGAAGCCGGCGTCCCCACCATAGAACGGGTCGGGCACGTCGCCGCCCGGTTCCTCGGGGTCGAAGTCCCGGAACAATCGGACCCGCCCGGCGTCGGCGTCGGTCAGGTCGGCCACGGTCGCGCGGATGTCGCTGAGGTTGGAGCCGTCCATCGCGAGCACGAGGTCCAGGTCGGCCAGCGAGCCCGGGTCGAACTTCGCCGCGGTGTGCCGGCTGCCGTCGTACCCCGCGGTCGTCAGGGTGCTCGCCGCGCGCGGGTCCATCGCCTCGCCGAGGTGCCAGGTGCCGGTGCCGGAGCTGGTGACCTCGACCTGGTCCGCGAGGCCGGCGTCGGCGATCCGCGCGGTGAGCACGACCTCGGCCACCGGGGAGCGGCAGATGTTGCCCAGGCAGACCACCGCGATGCGGTAGCGGCCGGGCTCGCGGGGCGGCGGGAGCGCGGTCACCGGCGCTCGTCCGGTCCGATGAGGCCGTCGACCACCCGGGTGACGACCGTGATGACGAGGGCGCCGCCGACCGCGGTCCAGAAGCCGTCCACCCGGAAACCGATGTCGAGCTGCTCGGCGAGCCAGCCGGTGAGCCCGAGCATGGCGGCGTTGATCAGCAGCAGAAACAGGCCGAGCGTGAGCAGGACGACGGGGAACGAGAGGAACTTCAGCACCGGCTTCACGGTGGCCGACACCAGGCCGAGGATCAGTGCGACGGCCAGCAGCGGCAGCAGCTTCTCCCGGATCTCCGCGGACCCCTGGGCCGGCCCGACGAACCGGATGCCCTCGAAGAGCCATGCCGCCGCCGCCAGGGCGAGGGCGTTGGTGACCAGCCAGCTGACGATGCGCACGGGGTGATCCTAGGCGGCGGGGCAATCGGTCGGCGGGGACAGTTTCACCGCCTGGGCGGTGAAACTCATGCTTCTGGCATGAAGTTTCAGCCCATAGGCATGAGTTTCGTGCAGCCACCTTGACGCGTGGGGCTGCTGGGGCGTCAGTACGTCGCCCCGAGCCGCCGCCGGCCCGCGCCAGCGCACCGACTGGTCGCCCGCGAGTCAGTCGATGCACAGCAGAGGTCCTTCTCCCGCCGGTCCGGTCACAAGCGAGGTCGGTAGCCTCACCTCGTGTTTCCGGTCGGTGGTGTGGGCGTCATGCTGCTCGGCGCCGCGGCGTCGGGGCTGGTCTGCCTGCTCCTGGCGCTCGTGCTGCGGCGTCGGCTCGGACCGGTGTCCGCGCTCGCGGTCGCCGGGCTGCTGTGGTCGCTCGCGGTGATCGCGCTGGTGACGCTGCTGCCCGCCCAGGGCGCGCCGGGCGTCGTACCCGCCGAAGGGCGGCTCACGACCTGCTCGTGGGACATCGGCGGCCCGGCCCCCGACGGCTTCTGGATCTTCGAGAGCGGTCAGCGGCTGCTCAACACCGTGCTGTTCGTCCCGTCGGGCGCGCTGCTCGTGGTGGCCGCCGCCCGTTGGCGGGCCGGCTGGTGGCTGGTGCCGTTCGGCCTGGCCGGCCTGGCGGCGTACTCCGCGGCCATCGAGACCATCCAGCTCGAGCTCGCCCGGATCGACCGGGCCTGCGACGTCACCGACGTCATCGACAACGTGACCGGGGCGCTGCTCGGCGTCGGGATCGGGCTGCTGCTGGCGCTGGTGTTCCGCCCGTGGCGGGAGCGCGGGCGGCGGCGCTACTAGCGGCCACCGTGCCACTAGGGTGCCCGGCATGAGCGACACCCCCAGCAGCCGCACCCCGCAGCCGCGCCCGAACGTGCTCGAGATCCCGCCGTACGTCGCGGGCAAGCCGCCGGCGCCGCGGCCCGGCCTCACGTCGTACAAGCTCTCCTCGAACGAGAACCCGTACCCCCCGCTGCCGGGCGTCCTCGAGGCGGCGCAGGCCGCGGTGGCGCGGATGAACCGCTACCCGGACATGGGCGCCACCGCCCTGTACGCCGCCCTGGGCGAGCGGTTCGGCGTGCCGGTCGAGGACCTCTCGCTGGCCACGGGGTCGGTCGGGCTGATCTACCAGCTGGTGCAGGCGTACTGCGACCCCGGCGACGAGGTGGTCTTCGCCTGGCGCTCGTTCGAGGCGTACCCGATCGCGGTCACCGCGGCGGCGGCGAAGGCTGTCCGGGTGCCGGTTCTGCCCGACGGCCGCCACGACCTGGACGCGATGGCCGCCGCGATCACCGACCGGACCAAGGTCGTCCTGGTCTGCACGCCGAACAACCCGACCGGGCCGGCGGTCACGCAGACCGAGCTCGACGCGTTCCTCGCCCAGGTGCCGCCGCACGTGCTCGTCGTGGTCGACGAGGCGTACGTCGAGTTCGTGCGGATGGACGACGCCGTCGACGGGCTGGCGACGTACCGCGCGCACGAGAACGTCGTCCTGACCCGGACGTTCTCGAAGGCCTACGGACTGGCCGGCTTCCGGGTGGGGTACGCCGTCGGGCCGGCGCCGATCGCCGGCGCCCTGCGCGCGGTGTCCCTGCCGTTCGGCGTCTCGAGCGTCGCCCAGGCCGCGGCGGTCGCCTCGCTGGCCGCCGAAGCCGAGCTGCTCGAGCGGGTCGAGGCGCTGGTCGGTGAGCGGTCCCGGGTGATGTCGGGGCTGCGGGCCGCGGGCTGGGAGATCCCCGAGGCGCAGGGCAACTTCGTCTGGTTCGACCTGGGCCCGCGCACGGCGGCCTTCGCGGCCGCCGCCGACGAGCTCGGCATCGTGGTGCGGCCGTTCGCCGGCGAGGGCGCCCGCGTCTCGATCGGCGAGGTGGAGGCCAACGACCGGATCATCGAGCTCGCGCAGAGCTTCGACCCGTCGCTCGTTCACGAGGCCGGGCGCTGACCTGTCGTTCGTTCACGCGTGAGCACGCCGAGCCGTCGTTCGTTCACGCGTGAGGGCGCCGAGCCGTCGCTTGTTCACGCCCCCGAACGCGCTCAACCGTGAGCGAACGACGGGTCGGAGGCGCTGTCCGGTGAAGAAACGACGGGTCGGCGGTCCATGTCACGCCAGCGAGGATCGAACGCCGGCATCATCGTCACGACGAGGTACGCCGCCCCGCAGAGGAACAGCGCAGCGGCCAGGCCGAACTGCCCGACGAGAACGCCGCCGAGCAGGCCGCCGAACGGCATCAGCGCGAAGCACATCGCGCTCGACAGCGAGGTGACCCGGCCCATCAGGTGCGGCGGGATCCGCTCGAACACGACCGCGCCCAGCACCGGGTTGATGAACCCCGACCCGAAACCGGCGGCCACGGCGATCGCCAGCACGGCCCACAGCGGGGCGTCCACGCCCAGGATGAAGAACCGGGGCGACCCGCAGATCAGGAACGCGAACAGGTAGACCCGGAAGCGAGGTAGGCGCTCACCCCAGGCCGCGGCCGACATCGCGCCGACCACCGAGGCGCCGCTGAACACCGCGAACAGCAGGCCGATGGCCCCGGCGCCGCCCCCCGACTCCTTCGCCCAGACCGGGACGAGGAGACCGACGTACGCCAGGTCCAGCAGGTTGGTCAGCGCCACCATGACCGCGATCCCGAGCAGCACCGGGTCGCGGCGCAGGAAGTCCCAGCCTTCGCGGAGCTGGGTGAGGTACGCCGTGTCCGGCTCGGGCGGTCCCACGACGGTCGCGGCGGTGACCGCCGCGGGCTCGGGCGTGCCGACCGGCTCGCCCGAGCCCACGGCCGTCGGGCGACGGCTCATCAGGGATCGGGTCGACCACGTGAGCACGGCCGCCGAAAGGCCGAAGCTGCCGGCGTCGACGACGAGCGCGTTGGTGGGTCCGACCACGGCGACCAGGCCGCCGGCGAGGGCCGACCCGAGCATCGAGGCGCCCCGCTCGACGGTGGAGGCGAGCCCGGTCGCGCGTTCCATCGGGACGCCGGCCTTGTCCACGAGCACCGGCACGAGCGCGTGCTTGGCGCCGTCACCGGGTCCCCGGAGCGCGCCGGCGACGGCGACGAGCCCGAGGAAGAGCGGGAACGACAGCCAGCCCAGAGCGTGCAGCAGCGGGATCGAGCCCACCACCAGCAGGCTGCCCAGGTCGCAGCCGATGCTGACCCGCCGCGCCCCGATCCGGTCGATGAGCGGGCCGCCGAGCACCTTGAGCAGCACCATCGGGGCGAGCTCGGCGAGCGCCACCAACCCGGTCTTGGTCTCGCTGCCGGTCGTCGTCAGGACGAGCCACGGGAGCGCGATCATCGAGATGCGGGTCCCGGTGAGCGAGATCGCCTCCGCGACCAGCCAGCCGTACAGCGGCTTGCGCGTGCTCACGACCCCTCTCCTTCGGGTTGGGAGCCGAGGGTCCCGGGGCGCGGGAAGGCGCTGAGCTGGACCACGAACTCGGCGGCGGCCTCGTCGTCCTCGTCCTCGTCGGTCGCGGCGACCACCTGCGCCAGGGCGTCCACCAGCGCGCGCGCCCGGCGGGGCGTCAGCACCAGGTTCCAGTCGCTGAACGTGGACGCCGCGCGCCACTCGTCCGACAGCACCGAGCGCTCCTCGATCGCGCCCTGGAGCTGCTCGGTGTGGATGACCGCGACGGACTGCAGGAAGGCATCCAGCGTCTCCCGCGTCTCCCGGTCCGGGTGCGGGTCCCGCGCGGTCGAGGTGGCCTGGTGAGCAGCCTTCCACCAGCGGTCACGACCGTTCCCCCGAGAGTCGTCGTCGACGACGAAGCCGTGCGTGGCGAGCTGGCGCAGGTGGTACGACGTCGCGCCGGTGTTGATGCCCAACCTCGTCGCCAGGGTGGTGGCCGTCGCCGCGCCCTCGGACCGGAGCAGCCCGAGCATGCGCAGGCGCACCGGATGCGACAGGGCCTTGAGGCCCGCCGGCGACGGGGTGATCGAGGTGAGCTCCACGCGAGCAGGCTAGAACAGCAAAGAGATGTTTGCAAAGATCTCTTTGCGAAGTGGCGCCGACAAGCGACGGGTCGGCCGTTCACCTACGCTGGCCGGATGAGCGAGGACCTCAAGCCGACGTACGTCTCGAAGGGCCAGGAGTTCGACCGGGACATGAACTACGTCCCGGACCGGATCACCAAGGACGGCCGTACCCCCGAGCACGGGCCGACCGACGGGGAGCTGTGGCCGGTCGAGCGCGGGCGGTACCACCTGGTCGCCGCGCTGGCCTGCCCGTGGGCGAACCGGTCGCTGATCGTGCACCGCCTGCTCGGCCTCGAGGAGGTCATCTCGGTCGGCCGGCCCGGTCCCACGCACGACAAGCGGAGCTGGACCTTCGACCGCGACCCCGGCGGACGCGACCCGGTGCTCGGGATCGAGCGGCTCCAGGAGGCGTACTTCAAGCGCTTCCCCGACTACCCGCGCGGCATCACGGTGCCCGCGATCGTCGAGATCCCGACCGGCAAGCTGGTCACCAACGACTTCCCGTGGATCACCCACGACCTCTTCCACGAGTGGGGCGAGTACCACCGCCCCGACGCCCCGGACCTGTGGCCCGCGGAGCAGCGCGAGGAGATGGAGGAGGTCATGCAGCGGATCTTCACCGAGGTGAACAACGGCGTCTACCGATGCGGCTTCGCCGGCTCGCAGGAGGCCTACGACCAGGCGTACGACCGGCTCTGGACCGCCATGGACTGGCTCGAGGAGCGGCTGACCGGCCAGCGCTACCTGATGGGCGACAGCATCACCGAGGCCGACATCCGGCTGTTCACGACGCTGGCGCGCTTCGACGCGGTCTACCACGGCCACTTCAAGTGCAACCGGAACAAGCTGACGGAGCTGCCGGCGCTGTGGGGCTACGCGCGCGACCTGTACCAGACGCCGGGGTTCGGCGAGACGATCGACTTCGAGCAGATCAAGGCGCACTACTACGTGGTGCACAGCGACATCAACCCGTCCCAGATCGTCCCGGCCGGCCCGGACACGTCGGTGTGGGAGAGCCCGCACGGCCGTGAGGAGCTCGGCGGACAGACGGTCCAGCCCCCGCTCGGTCGCGCCACGACGCCGATGTCCTGACCTCGCCGGGGCGCCCTGGACCGGTCCGGTGCCCGGTTGGCACGCAGGGGGCAGGCCCCGGTAGGTTGACCGTTGCACGATGTGGTGCCGGTCACAGTGACCTGCAGGGACCGCGCGCCCCGTCGTGGCGCCCGTGACGACCACGAATTGACGAAAACGGACCGGACCCGGCGGCGGAACACCCACTCGCCCGCCTGGCTCGGCCCACCAGCGGCAGGCGGAGACCCCGTGACGCCGGTGACCTCGAAGGAGTGCGCGTGACCCAGCAGCCCGGTTCAGGCTTCGGCCCCGATCTGGCGGAGGTCTTCGGACCGTCGCAGCAGGACGGTGGCCCCGAACTCATCCAGCTCCTGACGCCGGAAGGTGAACGGGTCGAGCACCCCGAGTTCAGCTTCGGCGTCGGCATGTCCCCCGAGGAGGAGGCCGAGGTCGTCCGCGGCTTCTACCGCGACATGGTCCTCACCCGGCGCATCGACACCGAGGCCACCGCGCTGCAGCGCCACGGCGAGCTCGGCATCTGGGCGCAGCTGCTCGGCCAGGAGGCCGCGCAGATCGGCGCCGGCCGCGCGCTGCGTCCGCAGGACCACGTCTTCCCGACCTACCGCGAGCACGGCGTCGCCTGGTGCAAGGGCGTCGACCCGCTCGACCTGCTCGGCCTGTTCCGCGGTGTCGACCAGGGCGCCTGGGACCCCGAGGAGAACCACTTCGGGCTCTACACGATCGTGATCGGGGCCCAGACGCTGCACGCGACCGGCTACGCGATGGGCATGCAGCGCGACGGCGTCGTCGGCACCGGTGACCCCGACCGCGACGCCGCGGTGATCGCGCACTTCGGCGACGGCGCCTCCTCGCAGGGCGACGTCAACGAGGCGTTCATCTTCGCGGCGTCGTACAACGCCCCCGTCGTGTTCTTCTGCCAGAACAACCAGTGGGCGATCTCGGAGCCGATCGAGCGCCAGACCCGGATCCCGCTCTACCAGCGCGCGCTCGGCTTCGGCTTCCCCGGCGTCCGCGTCGACGGCAACGACGTCCTCGCGACGTACGCCGTCACGCAAGCCGCGCTCCAGCGCGCCCGCGACGGCCAGGGTCCGACGTTCGTCGAGGCCTACACGTACCGCATGGGCGCCCACACGACCACCGACGACCCGACCCGCTACCGGCTCTCCGACGACGTCGAGCACTGGAAGCTCAAGGACCCGATCGCGCGCGTGGAGGTCTACCTCAAGCGCAACGGGCTGGCCGACGACGCGTTCTTCGAGACCGTGAAGGACGAGGCGCACGAGCTCGGCGTCCGGCTCCGCGAGGGCTGCAAGGCGCTGCCCGACCCGAGCCCGCTGGGCATCTTCGACCACGTGTACGCCGAGATGCCCGAGGAGCTCGCCGCCCAGCGCGACGGGTTCGCGGCGTACCTCGACTCCTTCGAGGGAGAGGCTGTCCGATGACGCAGAAGATCACCCTCGCCAAGGGCCTCAACATGGGCCTGCGCAAGGCGATGGAGAACGACCCCAAGGTCCTGATCATGGGCGAGGACGTCGGCAAGCTCGGCGGCGTCTTCCGGATCACCGACGGCCTGCAGAAGGACTTCGGCGAGGACCGGGTCATCGACAGTCCGCTCGCGGAGTCCGGCATCGTCGGCACCGCGGTCGGCATGGCGCTGCGCGGGTACCGCCCCGTCGTCGAGATCCAGTTCGACGGGTTCGTCTACCCGGCGTACGACCAGATCGTCTGCCAGGTCGCCAAGATGCGCTTCCGGTCGCAGGGCCGGTCGAAGATGCCGATCGTCATCCGGATCCCGTTCGGCGGCGGCATCGGCGCGGTCGAGCACCACAGCGAGTCGCCGGAGGCGCAGTTCGCGCACACGCCCGGGCTCAAGGTCGTCGCGTGCTCGAACCCCGTCGACGGCTACTGGATGATGCAGCAGGCCATCGCGTCCGACGACCCGGTGATCTTCCTCGAGCCCAAGCGGCAGTACCACGCCGACAAGGCCGAGCTCGACGAGAGCGCCACCCCCGACCCGCTGTTCGCCTCGCGCGTCGTGCGCCAGGGCAGCGACGTCACGGTGCTGGCCTACGGCCCGATGGTGAAGATCTGCATGAAGGCCGCGGAGGCGGCCGCGGGCGAGGGCAAGTCGCTGGAGGTCATCGACCTGCGCACGCTCTCGCCGCTGGACATGGGGCCGGTGCTGGAGTCGGTGCGCCGCACCGGCCGCGCGGTCGTCGCCCACGAGGCGCACGTCAACCTCGGCCTCGGGGCGGAGGTGGCGGCCCGGATCACCGAGCAGTGCTTCTACTCGCTCGAGGCGCCGGTGCTGCGCGTCGGCGGCTTCGACACGCCGTACCCGCCCTCGCGGATCGAGGAGGACTTCCTGCCCGACCTCGACCGGGTGCTGGACGCCGTCGACCGCTCGCTGGCCTTCTGAGGAGTACCACCATGTCTGAGTTCAAGCTCCCCGACGTCGGGGAGGGCCTCACCGAGGCCGAGATCGTGTCCTGGAAGGTCAAGGTCGGCGACGTCATCGAGGTCAACGACATCGTCGTCGAGATCGAGACCGCGAAGTCGCTGGTCGAGCTGCCGTCGCCGTACGCCGGCACGGTGCTCGCGCTGCTGGTGCCGGAGGGCGAGACCGTCGCGGTGGGTACGCCCATCATCGCGGTCGGCGACCCGAACGAGGCGCCGGCCCCCGCGGCCGCGCCGCCGGCGGGGCAGCCGGCCGGGCAGCCGGGGGCGCGCGAGGTGCACGAGCCCATCGACACCAACGTGCCGCCCGAGGGCAACCCGACACTGGTCGGCTACGGTCCGCGCGAGGTCGTGGCGCTGCGGCGGGCCCGCAAGGGCGCCGGGTCGCCGGCGAGCCCCTCGGCGGCCGCGACGCAGTCGCAGGTCCACGCCTCGTTCGCGCCCGGCGCCCCGTCGCCGTCGGTCGAGTCGGACGAGGTCAGCGACGAGCCGGCCGTTCCGGCGACCTCGGCGCGGGAGTCGCGCCCGACCACGCCCGCCGAGACCCGGGCGCTCGCCAAGCCGCCGGTGCGCAAGCTGGCCAAGGACCTCGGGGTCGACCTCGGCACGGTCGCGCCCACCGGCCCGGGCGGCACGGTCACGCGGGCCGACGTGGAGGCGGCGGCCAACGGGGCCGCCGCGGTGGCCGAGCCTGCCTCGGTGGTCGACGGTCCTGCCTCGGTGGTCGAGCCTGTCGAGACCACCCGCCCGGCGCCGGGCGAGCGGGAGACCCGCGAGCCGATCAAGGGCGTCCGCAAGATGATGGCCTCCGCGATGGTGTCGTCGGCGTTCAGTGCCCCGCACGTCACCGAGTGGGTCACGGTCGACGTCACGCGGACGATGGAGTTCGTCGACCGGCTCAAGGCCCGGCGCGAGTTCCGCGAGGTCAAGGTGTCGCCGCTGCTGGTGCTGGCCCGCGCGGCGATGCTGGCGATGCGGCGTACTCCCGAGATCAACTCGCTCTGGGACGAGGCGTCCCAGAACGTCGTGTTCAAGAACTACGTGAACCTCGGGATCGCGGCGGCGACGCCCCGCGGGCTGGTGGTGCCGAACGTCAAGGACGCCCAGGAGCTGTCGCTGCTGGGTCTGGCCCAGGCGCTGAACCAGCTCACGGCGACTGCGCGCGAGGGCAGGACACAGCCGGCGGAGATGAGCGGCGGCACGTTCACGATCACGAACGTGGGCGTGTTCGGCGTCGACGCGGGCACCCCGATCATCAACCCCGGGGAGTCGGCGATCCTGTGCTTCGGCGCGATCCGCAAGCAGCCGTGGGTGGTCACGTCGCCGACCGGCGAGGACGAGCTGGCGATCCGTCAGGTCACCACGCTGGCGCTCTCGTTCGACCACCGCCACATCGACGGCGAGAAGGGCTCGCGCTTCCTCGCCGACGTCGCGGGCATCCTCGAGGACCCGGCCTCCGCGCTGCTGTTCTGAGGACGGGGGCGGGACAGTTTCACCGCCCAGGCGGTGAAACTCATGCTTATGTCGTGAAACTTCTCGACACAAGCATGAGTTTCTCGCCACCACCCCCGGGCGTCGGCCCGTCGCGTTCAGCCCAGCAGCTCGTCGAGGGCGGCGCCGAACACCTCGTGGTGGCGGGCGACGTCCTCCTTGGTCGTGACCGGTGACATCAGCGCCATGTTGTGGAACGGCGTCAGCAGGATGCCGCGGTTGGCCAGGTAGACGTGCAGGTAGTCCTCGAGGTCCTCGTCCGCCGCCCGCATCGACTCGGTGCCGCTGCGGGGGGCGGGCGAGGCGAAGCGGTACTCCGCGCGGGCGCCGAGCTGGCTGACCGACCACGGCAGGTCGTGCGCCTCGATCAGCTCCCGCACGCCCCCAGCGAACGCGGTGGCGACGTCGATCATCCCCGCGAAGGCGTCGTCGGTGAGCACCTGCTCGAGCGTTGCACGCATCGCGGCCACCGAGACCGGGTTGCCGGCCAGCGTGCCGCCGACCCCGCCCATGTCGACGAGGTCGAGGTCGGTACGCCGCTCGGCCCGGGCGGCCAGCTCCTCGGACAGGCCGTACGCCCCGCACGGGACGCCTCCGCCGATCGCCTTGCCGATCACGAGCACGTCGGGGTCCAGCCCCCAGGCGGCGGTGGCGCCGCCCGGCCCGGCGGAGAACGTGTGGGTCTCGTCGTTGATGAGGAGGGCGTCGTACGCCCGGGTCAGCTCGCGGACGCCCTCGAGGTAGCCCGCCTCGGGCAGCACGATGCCGATGTTGGTCAGCGCGGGCTCCATCAGCACCGCGGCCACGTCGCCGTGCGCGAGCTGGCGCTCCAGGCCGGCGAGGTCGTTGAACTCCGCCACCCGGCTGGTCATCGTCACGTCGACCGGCTCGCCGACGTTGCCGGGCCGCGAAACACCCTCGCCGTCGGGGCCGACCACGATCAGCGACTCGTCGACGCTGCCGTGGTAGCAGTAGCTGTTGACGAGGATCTTCGGCTTCCCGGTGAGCGCCCGCACCAGCCGGATCGCCCAGCGGTTGGCGTCGGTCGCGGTGAGCGAGAAGCTCCACCGGGCCAGCCCGAAGCGCCGGGTCAGCTCCTCGCCCACCCAGGCGGCGTCGGCGGTGGGCAGCATCGTGGTGAAGCCGCCGCGCTCGGAGATCTGCCGGGTCACCGCGTCGACCACCGGCTGCGGCGAGTGGCCGGTCATCGCGCCGGTGTCGCCGAGCGCGAGGTCGAGGTACTCGTGGCCGTCGACGTCCCAGACCCGCGCCCCGCGCGCCCGGTCGGCGTACAGCGGGAAGCCCGCGGCGTTCTTGTTCATCCACGTCATCGGCACCCGGCCGAACAGGTGGCGGGCCTCCGCGTAGTGGCGCGCGGACGTCGGGTGGAGCCGGGCGTACGACGCCCGCTCGCGGGACAGCAGCTCGGTGAGCCGCCGGCGGTCAACCTCGGTCATGGCGTGAGGCTAGCGGCGCCGGCGGCTCCTCGCCGCGACTTTCGCCGCCGCCCCGACCGAGCCGGCCCCGTCAGAGGTAGCGCCGGGCGCGGTCCGCCGGGCTGCCCGGACCGGCCTCCAGCAGCGCCGCGAGCTCGTGCTCGAGCACGGAACCGACCCGCTGGCAGAAGGCCTCCGGCTCGTCGGCGGCGTCCGGCAGCTCCGCCACGATCCGGTCGACGATCCCGCGCGCGTGCAGGTCGAGCGCGCGGACCTGCTGGGCCCGGGCCATTTCGGGGGCGTGGTCGAGGTCACGGTGCACGATCGCGCTGGCGCCCTCCGGCGGCAGCGGCGACAGCCAGGCGTGCTGCGCGGCGACCACCCGGTCGGCGGGCAGCAGCGCGAGCGCGCCACCGCCGTTGCCCTCGCCGAGCATCAGGCACAGCGTGGGTGCGTCGAGCGTGACCAGGTCGGCGAGGCAGCGGGCGATCTCGCCGGCCAGCCCGCCGTTCTCCGCGTCGGGGGAGAGCGCCGCGCCCTGGGTGTCGATCACGGTCACCAGCGGGAGCCCGAGCTCGGAGGCCAGCCGCATCCCGCGTCGCGCCTCGCGCAGCGCCTCGGGACCCATCGGGTGGTCGGGGGTCTGGCCGCGCCGGTCCTGGCCGAGGAACACGCACGGCGCCTCGCCGAACCGCACCAGCGCGATCAGCAGCCCCGGGTCGTTCTCGCCCTGGCCGGTGCCGTTGAGCGGGATCACGTCGCTGGCGGCGTACTTGAGCAGGCGGCGTACGCCGGGCCGGTCCGGGCGCCGGGACCGGGTGACGGCGTCCCAGGTGTCGAGGTCGGGCAGCGGCGTGAGCGGGATCGGCGCGGGCACCGGCTCGATGCCGTGCCGGGGTGCCAACAGGATCGTCAGGGCGCGGTCCAGGATTCCGGCGATCTGGTCGGGCGGGAGGACCGCGTCGATGATCCCGCGGGCGTAGAGGTTCTCGGCGGTCTGCACGCCCTCGGGGAACTCCTTGCCGTAGAGCGCGGAGTACACGCGCGGACCGAGGAAGCCCACCAGCGCGCCGGGCTCCGCGACGGTCACGTGGCCGAGCGACCCCCACGACGCCATCACGCCACCGGTCGTGGGGTGGCGCAGGTAGACGAGGTACGGCAGGCCGGCCGACTTGTGCGCGGCGACGGCCGCGGAGATCCGGACCATCTGCACGAACGCGGGGGTGCCCTCCTGCATCCGGGTGCCGCCGCTGACGGGGGCCGCGAGCAACGGGAGCCCCTCGGCGGTGGCGCGCTCGATCCCGCTCACCACCCGGTCGGCGGCGGCGCGCCCGATCGAGCCCGCGAGGAAGGCGAACTCGCCCACCAGGACGGCGACCCGGCGGCCGTGCATGAGGCCCTCGCCGCTGAGCACGGACTCGTCGACGCCGCTCTTCTCGGCCGCGGCATCGAGCTCGGCGGCGTACTCCGCGGAGATGCCCTGGCGGTCGGGCGGGGTGTCCCAGGAGGACCAGGATCCTTCGTCGAGCACGAGCTCGATGAGCTCGGCGGCGCTGAGCCGGTGGGGTCTAGTCACGGCCGCAGGTTAAGCCACGCGGCCCGGGTCGCGGCGCCCGGTCCCGCTACGTGCCGGACCCGCCTTCGGCGCGCGTCGCCGCCCACGCGGCCAGCACCGCGGCCTCCTCCTCGCGCCCGAGTCCGGTCACCTTCGCGTCCGGGGTGGCGCGCAGCCAGGCGAGGGTGTCCCGGGCGGTGTCGGCGAGCGGGCGGGTGACCAGCCCGGCGTCGTACGACGGGGTCGCGTCGTGGGCCAGCATGCCGTCGTACTCGGGGCGGGGCAGCCACAGCGGGACCGAGCGCGGCCCCGCCCACGGCTCGACCTCCCGCTCGGCCAGGAACTCCTGCGGCACCCAGGTGAGCTCCGGCTCCACGCCGGTCCCCGCGGCCACCTCGGCGAGCAGGTCCCCGATCGGCAGGGCGGCCCCGATGCCGTCGAAGGCGCCGGTCCGGCGCGCCTCGGCGCTGTCGACGATCCAGGCGGCGAGGTCGCGCACGTCGATCACCTGGACGGCGTCACCCGGGTCGCCGGGGGCGAGGACCTCCGGGTGGTCGGGCACGTCGGCCATCCGGGCGGGCCAGTAGCCGAACCGTCCGGTGGGGTCGCCGGGGCCGACGATCAGCCCGGGGCGGACCACCATCGCGGACGCCGCGCCGTCGCGGACGACCTGCTCGCAGGCGACCTTCATCGGGCCGTAGGCCTCCGGGTCCTCGGCGAGGTCGACGTCGTCGTGGTTCGCCCGGCGCTCGGCGAGCGTCCCGGGACGGCCGCCGGGCGTGGACTCGTCCGCGTAGACGTTGATCGTGGAGACGAACACCCAGTGCGCGCCGGGAAAGGCCCCGACCGC
>Ga0307415_100000739_pt1 | contig 14712 bp, 11 predicted proteins | sample DK1Cmetagenome_FD_204524 | JGI IMG/M metagenome (GOLD analysis project Ga0307415, IMG submission 204524) | Maize rhizosphere microbial communities from greenhouse at UC Davis, California, United States - DK15-C-2 | ecosystem: Host-associated > Plants > Roots > Rhizosphere > Soil | place: USA...
CCGCGACCGCGCGATCGTCGAGCTCAACCAGAATCAGGTGCGCGTCCTGACGACCAACCTCCAGGCGACCACCGACCGGTTCCAGATCGGCGACATCACCCGCACCGACGTCGCCCAGTCCGAGGCGCGGCTGTCGCTTGGGCGATCGAACCTGGCGACGGCGCAAGGCCGCCTGACCTCCAGCGAGGAAAATTACCGCCGCGTGATCGGCCGCCGTCCCGATGCGCTGCAGCCGCCGCCGCCGCTGCCGCCGCTTCCGGCCAGCGCCAACCAGGCGGTGCAGATCGCGCTCGCCAACAATCCCGACCTGCTCGCCATCACGCGCGAGGTCGCCGCCGCGGGCTACGACGTGCGCACAGTGCGCGCCAGCCGCCTTCCGACGGTGTCGGCGGTCGGCTCGGGCGATTACTCGAAAACCATCAACAGCAGCGCCGTCGGCCCCTCGTCGGGCACCGCGACCACTGTCGGCGTGTCGGGCAGGATCCCCCTATACCAGGGGGGGCTTCCGTCCGCGCGGATCCGGCAGGCGCAGGCGTTCGAAGGCCAGGCGCTCGAACAGCGCATTGCCACCGAACGCGCGGTCGTCGCGACCACGCGCTCGGCCTATGCGGTCTATCAGGCGGCGCAGAATGCGATCGCCTCGAACCAGGTCGCGGTGTCGGCCAACGAATTGGCGCTCGAGGGCGCCCGTGCCGAGAATAGCGTCGGCACGCGAACCATCCTCGACGTGCTCAACGCCGAACAGGAATTGCTCAACGCGCAGGTGGCACTCGTCAGCGCCCGGCGCGACGCTTATGTCGCCGGCTTCCAGTTGCTCAACGCGATGGGTCAGGCCGAGGCCGACGACCTCGGCCTGGAAGGCGGACCGCTCTACGATCCGCTCGGCAATTACCGCCGCGTCGCCGGCAATTGGAACGACTGGTCGGGCGAGAAGCGTCATGAGCCGGTCGCCACGCGCACCGTCACGCCGGAGGAGCAATCGGGGCAGGCGCCGGTCGGCGCTCCCCCTGCGTCGTTGAACACGCCGGTGACTCCGCCTCGGCTGATCAGCTCGCCGGGCGTCACGCCCGCGCCCCAGCGCGCTACCGCCGTCACGCCGCCGCCGGCCAGTTCCCCGCGCGTGACTCCGGCCACGCGTTAGGCGATAAAGGCGGCCATGGCCTCGGCACGCGACCCCTCGATGGAAGACATCCTCGCCTCGATCAAGCGCGTGATCGCCGAGGAGAAGGAGATCCGCGCCGCTGCCCCGCCGCCGCTACCAGCGGCTAAGGCGGAGGACGAGGACGTGCTCGAGCTCGAAGAGGTGGTCGAGGAGACACTCGCCCCCGCGATCGACCTCGGCCCGCCGCTGCTGACCGAGGAAATGGCCGGCGCGAGCCGACAGCGGCTGGAGGAGCTGGCGAGCATCGCCGCCGCCGCCCCGCCGCCCGCGCCGGCGGTCAATCCGCTTGAGGAACTGGTCCGCGAGATGCTCCGCCCGATCCTCAAGCAATGGCTCGACGATCATTTGCCGCAGGTCGTCGACGAGCATGTGAAGCGCGAAATCAACCGCATCACAGGCAAGCCGGTCTAAGCCTCGCCATTCCGGGGAGGATTGCGTGCGGCAACGCCTCTGCTAGCGTCCGCGCCATGATCAAGCATATCGCTCTTGCCGCCGTCGCGGCCTCCGCCCTCATTTCCGCCACTCCGTCGCTTGCCCGGCCGATGACCGCGACCGACATGCACATGATGCACCGCCTCGGCGCCGCAACCATCTCGCCGGACGGGCGGACCGCCTTGTTCACCGTGTCGAGCACCGACCTTGCCAAGAACAAGCGCAACAATCCGGTCCACCTGCTCGACCTCACCCGGCCCGGCGCGACGCCGCAGCCGGTGGCTGCGCTGAAGGGCGCTCACGACGCGGTGTTCGGCGACGACGGGGCAATCTGGTACCTCGCGCCGGTCAAGGAGCGCGACCAGTTGTTTCGCATGGCCGTCGGCGGCAAGGCGGTGCAGATGTCGGACTTCGGCGCCGACATTTCGGGGTTCAAGGTCAGCGCCTCGGGCAATCGCGTGCTCGTGTGGGCCGACCGTCCGGACTGTCCCGACCTCGCCTGCGCCGCCACCAGCTTCCCCGCCAGGAGCAAGGGCAGCGGGCGGGTCTACGACCAGATGTTCGTTCGCCATTGGGACACGTGGGCCGAGCCCGGCGTCCGGTCGCGCATCTACAGCTTCCCCGTGGTCAAAGGTCGCCTCGGCCGCGAAGCGCGGGTCACCGGCAACCTGATCGGCGACACGCCCTCCAAGCCGTTCGGCGGCGGCGAGGAAATCGAGATCTCGCGCGACGGCCGCACCGTCTATTTCGCGCTGCGCGAGGCGGGCCGGATCGAGCCGACCTCGACCAACCTCGACATCTTCGCTGCCCCCGCCGACGGATCGGCCGCGCCTGTCAATTTGACCGATGCCAACGACGGCACCGACACGCTTCCGACCCTGTCCCCCGACGGGCGCACGCTGGCCTATGTGTCGATGGCGCGCGCGGGCTATGAGGCCGACCGCCAGGTGATCATGCTGCGCGACCTCGCCAGCGGGCGCACGCGCGCGCTGACGGCCGGCTGGGACCGCTCGGCGGGCTCGCTCGCCTGGGCGCCCGACGGCCGCAGCCTGCTGATCACCGCTCAGGACGTGATGGAGGCGCCGGTATGGCGCGTCGACGTCGCCAGCGGGCGGGTCGTCCGCCTCACCGGCGATGGCACCGCCGGCAATGTCGTGCCGACGCGAGACGGCGGCGCGATCTTCACCCAGAACAGCATCATGGCGCCCGACGACTTGTTCCGCGTCGACGCGCGCGGGCAGGTCACCCGCCTGACCGACGTCAACCGCGCCTTGCTGTCGCAGCTGGACTCGGTGAGCTTCGAGAAGTTCAGCTTCCGCGGCGCCAACAACGACCCGGTGTGGGGCTTCAAGCTCAAGCCGACGCATGTTCGCGGCAAGCTGCCGATCGCGTTCGTCGTCCATGGCGGGCCGCAGGGCAGCTTCGGCAATGGCTGGAGCTATCGCTGGAACTCGCGGCTGATCTCGTCGCCCGGCTATGCGGTGGTCAGCGTCGATTTCCACGGCTCGACCGGCTACGGCCAGGCCTTCACCGACTCGATCCAGAACGACTGGGGCGGCAAGCCGCTCGAGGATTTGAAGCGCGGCCTCGCCTTCGCCACGGCGCGCGACCCCCAGCTCGACGCCAGCAACGCCTGCGCCCTGGGCGCGTCCTACGGCGGCTACATGATGAACTGGATCGCCGGACGCTGGCCCGACCGCTTCAAGTGCCTCGTCCAGCATGACGGCGTGTTCGACGCCCGAGCCATGGCCTACGAGACCGAGGAACTGTGGTTCGACGAATGGGAGCATGGCGGCAAGACCTATTACGAGAACCCCGCCGCCTTCGAAAAATGGAACCCGGTCCATCACGTGACCCAGTGGAAGACCCCGATGCTGGTCATCACCGGCGAGAAAGATTTCCGCATCCCCTACACCCAGGGGCTGGCGTCGTTCACCGCGCTTCAGCGGCGCGGGGTTCCGTCCAGGCTGGTCGTTTTCCCCGACGAGAACCACTGGGTGCTGAAACCGCAGAACTCGATCCAGTGGTACGGGGAGGTGTTCGGCTGGATGAACCGCTGGATGGGCCGCGGCACGGCTGCGGGCGCCAACTGAGGTTGATAGGAGGCGCGCCGCCGTTTAGGCGCGCCTCATGACCGAACTTGCCAAGACCTTCGACCCCGCCGCCATCGAAGCGCGCTGGTATGCGCATTGGGAAGGCGAGGGCCTGTTCCGCCCGAGCCGCGACGACCAAGTCCCGTTCACCATCGTCATGCCGCCGCCCAACGTCACCGGCAGCCTGCATATCGGCCATGCGCTCGACAATACGCTGCAGGACATCCTCGTCCGCCACGCGCGGCTGCAGGGCAAGGACGCGCTGTGGGTGGTCGGTACCGACCATGCCGGGATCGCCACCCAGATGGTGGTCGAGCGCCAGCTTGATGCCGAACAGAAGAAGCGCACCGACCTTGGCCGGGAGGCGTTCATCGAGCGCGTGTGGGAATGGAAGAAGGAAAGCGGCGGGCAGATCACCCAGCAGCTGCGGCGGCTCGGCGCGTCGTGCGACTGGGCCAATGAGCGCTTCACCATGGACGAGGGTTTTTCACGGGCCGTCACCCACGTGTTCGTCGAATTGCACAGGCGCGGCCTGCTCTATCGCGACAAGCGCCTCGTCAATTGGGACCCGCATTTCCAGACCGCGATCAGCGATCTCGAGGTCGAGACGCGCGACGTGCAGGGCAAGTTCTGGACCCTGCGCTACCCGCTCGCCGACGGATCGGGATATATCGAAGTCGCCACCACGCGCCCCGAAACGATGCTCGCCGACATGGCGGTCGCGGTCCATCCCGACGACGCGCGCCATGCCAGCCTGGTTGGCCAGCAGGTTCGCCTGCCGATCACCGGCCGGCTGATCCCGATCGTGGCCGACGAGCATGCCGACCCCGAATTGGGCTCGGGCGCGGTCAAGGTCACGCCTGGGCACGACTTCAACGATTATGAGGTCGGCAAGCGCGCCGGGTTCAAGCCCGGCGAGATGCTCAACATGCTCGATGCGCAGGGCCGGCTTGTCCAGTGCGGCGGCATTCCCGAACCGTTGCTCGGCCTCGACCGCTTCGCTGCGCGCGGGCAAGTCATCGACATGCTCGACGACGAGGGGGCGCTGGTCAAGGTCGAGGACCGCACCATCGCCACGCCCTACGGCGACCGCTCGGGGGTGGTGATCGAGCCGTGGCTGACCGACCAATGGTATGTCGATGCCGCGACGCTGGTGAAGCCGGTGATCGAGGCGACCCGCTCCGGCGAGATCAAGATCGTCCCCGAGACCTGGTCGAAAACCTGGTTCAACTGGCTCGACAACATCCAGCCCTGGTGCGTCTCGCGCCAGCTCTGGTGGGGCCACCGCATTCCCGCATGGTTCGACGAGGACGGCAACGTGTTCGTCGCCGAGACGGAAGAAGCGGCGCGCTCGCAGGCCGGCGGCCGCGTGTTGCGCCAGGACGAGGACGTCCTCGACACCTGGTTTTCCTCGGCCCTGTGGCCATTCGCGACGCTGGGCTGGCCCGAGCCGACCAAGGATCTCGCCCGCCATTACCCCAATGACGTGCTCATCTCCGGCTTCGACATCCTCTTCTTCTGGGACGCGCGGATGGCGATGCAGGGGATGGAGTTCATGAAAGAAGTGCCGTGGAAGACGCTCTACCTCCACGGGCTGGTGCGCGACGCGGCGGGGCAGAAGATGTCCAAGTCGAAGGGCAACACGGTCGATCCGCTCGGCCTGATCGACCAATATGGCGCCGACGCGTTGCGCTTCTTCATGGCGGCGATGGAAAGCCAGGGCCGCGACATCAAGATGGATGAGGGCCGCCTCGCCGGATACCGCAACTTCGCCACCAAATTGTGGAACGCCGCGCGCTTCCTCCAGGGCAATGGCGTCGGCGCCAGCGCCAGCATCGCCGCGCCCGACGCGACGCTGCCGGTCAACCGCTGGATCATCGGCGAGGTCGTCGAGACTCTGGCCAAACTCGACAAGGCGCTCGCCGACCTCCGCTTCGACGAGGCGGCGGGCGCGATCTATCATTTCACCTGGGCGACCTTCTGCGACTGGTATGTCGAGCTGGTCAAAGGCGGCTTCGACGATGAAACGCGCAATGTCGCCGCTTGGGCGTTCGACCAGATCCTCGTCATGCTCCACCCCTTCATGCCGTTCATTACGGAAGAGCTGTGGCACTCGATGGGCGAGCGGCCGTACGAACTGATCGTCGCGAAATGGCCTGCTCCCGAAGCGCAGCGCGACGTTCAGGCGGCGGCACGGATGGCGTGGCTGATCGACCTCGTCACGCAGGTTCGCGCGCTTCGCGCAGAACTCAACATCCCATGGACCAGTGCGCTCACGCTGCATCGGCTAGAGCGCGATGTCGGGGTCGAAGCGGGCTTGGCGGCCATCGCGCCGACGCTCCAGCGCATGGCCAAGGCGGGGGTCGGCGACCCGCTCGACACCGCGCCGCCTGCATCGGCCCAGCTCGTCGTCGGAGGCGTGACCTATGCCGTCCCGCTCGGCGAAGCGATCGACCTCGACGCCGAAAAGTCGCGCCTGACCAAGGCGATCGCGGTGGCGGAGAAGGACCGCGACGGGCTCGCCGCGCGGCTCAACAACCCCGCCTTCGCCGAGCGCGCCAAGCCCGAGGCGGTGGAGAAGGCGCGCGCCGACCATGACGCCCGCGCCGCCGAGGCGGAGCGGCTCAGCGCCGCGCTGGCGCGGCTGGGGTAAGCTGTGCCCTGCGAAGGCAGGGGCCCAGACTGGATCCCTGCCTCCGCAGGGATGCACATCATCAATCCGGGACCTGCCCCTTCTTCGGCGCCGCGATCGTCACCGCGCCCGGCGCAATGCTCGCCGTGAAGGGGGTCTCCGGCCCCAGTTCCCCGTCGATCGACACCCGCATGCGCGGCCGCGTCGAGATGATGAGTTTCTCGCCATGATAGTCGCGCACGATCTGGCGCCGCGATCGCAACTTCGCGGCGCAGGCGAGATAGTTCCAGCCAAGGCCGATCAGGCTCCGCCCGCGCACCGCCTGCACCAAGATCTGCCCGCTCTCGACATCCGCATCCTCGATCAGTTCGACGCCGCCGTGGAAGCGGCCGTTGGCGATGCGCACTTCGGTCGCCCAAAGGCGGTAGGTGCGCTCCCCATCCTGGATCTTCAGCCGGAAGGCGTTGAAGCTCGCCGCCGACCAGCCCGCCCACAGCAGATAACCGAGCCGCCCGAGCTTGCGCTTGAGGCCATGCGGAACCGTCCCCGCGACAATCGGGGCCAGGCCGATCGCGGCATTGTTGAGGAAATAATCCTCGTCGATGCGGCCGAGGTCGATCGGCAGCGCGACCCCGTTGGCGATGACGTCGATCGCGCCGTCGAGGTCGAGCGGAATATGCATCGTCCGCGCGAAGCTGTTCGCGGTGCCGAGGGGGAGCAATGCGAACACCGTGTCGGTGCCGACGAAATCGTCGATGCTTTCGCTGAGCGAGCCGTCGCCGCCGCCGATGATCACCATCGGCACCTTGGCGATTGCCGAGCGCACCGTCTCGCCCATCGCCGCGGGGTCGTCGACTGCGTGCGCCTCGATCAGCTCGACCCCGGCGGCGATCAATTTGTCGCGCGCCGCCTCGAACGCGTCGGCGCCGTTGCGGCTCATCGCATTGACGACCAATATGGCCTGGCGGGGGAGGGCGGTCATGTCCTTCTAGTGCCGTTCGTGCTTGGCGAAGTCGAGGGACGTCGCGCTGCCTGTCTCGACTTCGTTCGATACGAGCGGGTAGGGAAGGGCCATGAGCAACCCATCCTTCCCCGCGCTGCGCATGCGCCGCGGCCGTTCGGCGCCGTGGATCCGCGACCTGCTCGCCGAGCACCGGCTCCACGCCAGTGACCTCATCCTGCCCTTGTTCATCTGCGAGGGACAGGGGTGCGAGGAGCCGATCCCGTCGCTGCCCGGGGTCAGCCGCTGGACGGTCGACCGCCTGGCCGAGCGCGCGCGCGCCGCGCGTGATGCCGGCATTCCCTGCATCGCTTTGTTCCCCAACACGCCACCCGCCTTGCGCAGCGCCGACGGGCGCGAGGCGCTCAACCGCGACAATCTGATCTGCCGCGCGATCCGAGCGGTCAAGAACGCCGTGCCCGAAATCGGCGTGCTCACCGACGTGGCGCTCGACCCCTACACCGCGCACGGCCATGACGGGCTGATCGACGAGCGCGGCTGCGTGGTCAACGATCCCACCAGCGCAATCCTCGTCGAGCAGGCGCTGGTCCAGGCCGCCGCCGGGGCCGACATCGTCGCCCCCTCGGACATGATGGACGGCCGCGTCGGGGCGATCCGCGCCGGATTGGAGCGCGAGGGATATTGCGACGTCGCGATCATGGCCTACGCCGCCAAATATGCCTCGGCCTTCTACGGCCCGTTCCGCGACGCGGTCGGCTCGCGCGGCCTCTTGAAGGGCGACAAGCGCGGCTACCAGATGGACCCCGCCAACGCCGCCGAAGCGATCCGCGAGGTCGCGCTCGACCTCGCCGAGGGCGCCGACATGGTGATGGTCAAGCCCGGGCTGGCCTACCTCGACATCGTCGCGGCAGTGAAGCGCGAGTTTCGCGTGCCGACCTTCGCTTATGCCGTGTCGGGCGAATATGCGATGATCGAGGCGGCCGCGGCGAGCGGCGCGGGCGATCGCGACGCGCTGATCCTCGAGACGCTGCTGGCGTTCAAGCGTGCCGGCGCAACCGGCGTGCTGACCTATCACGCGCTCGACGCCGCGCGTATGATTCACGCCTAGCGAAGCGGAATATCTTTGCGGGCGCTTAACCCTATGCCAACCTTGCCCGCACTAGGTCGAGGGGCAGAGGGGGAATAAGGCATATGGCAACATTGGCGATCGAGCCGGTCCGGACCGGGACCGCGCGCTGGCGCTTCGTGGCGACGATCTTCGCGGGCAGCTTCCTGCTGTTCCTGATCCAGCCGATGATCGCGCGCATGGCCTTGCCCCGGCTTGGCGGCTCGCCGTCGGTGTGGAACAGCGCGATGCTGGTCTATCAGGCGCTGTTGCTTGGCGGCTATGCCCTTGCCCACTGGCTCGGCCGCTTTCCGGCGCGGACGCAGGGGCTGCTCCAGCTGGGCGGGCTGGCGCTCGCGGCGGTGATGCTGCCGCTTCAGTTGAGCGGAGCGACCCCGCCGCCCGACGCCAACGCCTTCCTGTGGGTGCCATGGCTGCTGCTCGTGTCGATCGGCCCCATTTTCCTGTTCGTCTCGGCCCAGGCGCCGCTGCTCCAGCGCTGGTTCGCGCTGTCGGGTGGGGGCGATCCCTATCCGCTCTACGCCGCATCCAACCTCGGCAGCTTCGCCGGCCTGCTGAGCTATCCCTTGCTCGTCGAGCCGATGCTGACCGTCAGCGAGCAAAGCAATTATTGGAGCGTCGGCTATCTCCTCCTGCTCGTGCTGGTCGGTGTCATCGCGATCCGGCTGCCGACAGGGCCGGCGGCGGTTGCCGCGCCGGGCGAGCGCACTCCTTTGCCGCGCGCGACCGTCGCCAGGTGGATCGCGCTTGCCGCCATCCCTTCGGGGCTGATGCTGTCGACGACGCTGCACCTCACCACCGACCTCGTCGCCATGCCGTTGCTGTGGGTTGGGCCGCTGGGCCTCTATCTGCTTAGTTTCACGGTCGCCTTCGCCGCCGCGCGCCGTCCCGCCCGATGGATCAGCGCCGCGGCCCCCTTCTTCCTGATCGTCGCCTGCTGGACCCTGTTCAGCGGCGCGTCGGGGCTGGCCCTGCCGATCGCAGGCTTCTCGCTGGCCGCGCTGTTCGCCATCTCGGTGGCGATCCACACCTTGTTGTTCGACCTTCGGCCCGACGCGTCGCGGCTGACCGCTTTCTATCTCGCCATGTCGGCCGGGGGCGTGCTCGGCGGCCTGCTGTGCGCCTTGTTCGCGCCGTTGCTGTTCGACTGGACCTATGAGCATCCGATCCTGATGCTCGCCGCCGCCTGGTTCCTCGGCGGCAAGGCGCTGCTGCCGATGACCCGCGCCCGCCTGATGAAGACCCCGCCGACGGACCGCGGCCTGTTGATTGCCGGGCTGCTCATCATCGGCCTGGCCGTTCTTGCCACGCTCGCCGGGCTCGACGCGACCGACGCCACGCGACCCGCAATGTTCGGGCTGTTCGGCTGCGTGGCGCTCCTCGCGCTCGGCACCCGCAGCCTGTTCATCGCCGCGCTGGCGGCGCTGATGCTGTTCGCGGGCGGCATGGGCAAGATCGAGTCGAGTCTCGAGCCCGGGCGGATGAACCGCAGCTATTTCGGCATCAACACCGTCCGCGACCTGAAGGACAAGACGCGCGTCCTGGTCCACGGAACCACGATCCACGGCGTCCAGGCGCTGGGCAGCCCCGAGCGCGAGCGGAGCGCAACGACCTATTATGCGCCGGGCTCCGGCGTCGGCCTGGCGATGACCAGCGCACCGGCCTTGTTCGGTCCGGCGGCGCGGATCGATGTCGTCGGCCTCGGCGCTGGCACCCTTGGCTGTTACGCCCGCCCCGGCCAGTCGTGGCGCTTCTACGAGATCGATCCGGTCATCGTCGACATTGCCAAGACCCGCTTCACCTTCCTGTCCCAGTGCCTGCCCACGGTGCCGATCGAGCTTGGCGATGCGCGGCTGACGCTCGCCCGGCGACCGGCGGCCTCGGCCGACCTGCTGGTGATCGACGCTTTCTCGTCGGATTCGGTGCCGATGCACCTGCTGACTCTGGAAGCCTTCGCCACCTATCGCCGGACGCTTGCCGAGGGCGGGCTGCTGATGGTCCATATATCGAACCGTTACCTCGATCTCAGGCCGGTGCTGGCCGCGGCCGCTTCGCATGGCTGGGAGGCCCGCCTCCGCCATTACAAGCCCGCCAAGGCGGAATCGGCGTTGCACCACACGCCCTCCTTGTGGGTGGCGCTGTCGCCCTCGCCCGCCACGATCGCGAAGCTGGAAGCATTGAGCCCCGCCGGCACCTGGGACCGCTTCGACGGCGCCGCCGCGTCCAGCGCCTGGACCGACGAGCATGCGACGATCCTGCCGCTCATCCGATGGTGACCCGCCCCTCATGATCGTCGCCACCACCGATAGGCTGCGGCTGCGCGACTGGGGCGAGGGGGACGCCGAGCGGTTCTACGCGGTCATGAACCACGAGCCGGTGATGCGCTGGCTCGGCGGGGTCCAGACGCCGGAGCAATGGCGCGAGGCCCATGGCCGCATCGCGGGGTTCAGCCGTGACTTCGGCCACACCTTGTGGATCGTCGAGCGAAAGGCCGACGGCGAGATGCTCGGCTTTTGCGGGCTCAAGCGGGTCAATGCGCCTGGCGCTTCCTGTCCCGGCGATGTCGAGATCGGCTGGCGCCTGCGCGAGGAAGCCTGGGGGCAGGGGATCGCCAAGGAGGCGGCGATCGCCAGCCTCGACCTCGCCTTCGGCCGCTTCGCCGCGCCGCACGTCGTCGCCCTCACCGTCGCCGGCAACACGGGCAGCTGGGGGCTGATGGAGCGGCTCGGGATGCGCCGCCGGGCCGACCTCGACTATGTCGACCCGCGCTTCGGGCCCGAGCTCAACCCGACCATCGTCTATTCTATTGCCGCCGCCGAATGGCAGGCGGCGCGCGCGGGGCTCTAGCCGCCCAGGCGGGCCGCGATCCGCTCGAGCGTTGCCGTCTGCGCCGCATTGATCGAGCCGACCTCCGCCGCCGCATCCTCGATCGCGGCGCGGGTGGCCGGCACCAGCCAGCGCGTCTCGTCGATCCTGTCCGCCGCGATGGCATCGATGTCCGCCGCGGCGCGGGTCGTCACGCCATGCTGGGCGACCAGCGCCGACAGCGCCTGCTGCGCCGCGATCCAGCGCTCGCCCTGCGCTGGCCCGGCGCCCACCGACAGCGCCTCCGCCGCGCCGCTGAGCCGCTCGAACTCGGCGATCCCGCCCCGCGCGGCGGCGACCGCGGCGGCGAGCGCGGTCGCGGTGCGCGGATCGACCGTGCCCGGCGACGGGGTCGCGTCGATCGGCACGCGCGGGTCGACCGTCTCGGCGGCGCGGGGGGCGAGCGAGGGGTAGCCGCGCGGCGCGGCGCAGGCACCGGTCAGCGCGACGGCGGCGAGGATGAGGGGCAAGCGCATCGCCGCTGGTCTAGGGTTGCGGCCCCGGTCTTGCAACGGGCGCGATTTTAGGCCGCGAAGAGGGTTGCGCGCTTGGCGACATCCCCCTATTGGCACCCCCGGCAGGCGCCCGTAGCTCAGCTGGATAGAGCATCAGACTACGAATCTGAGGGTCGGACGTTCGAATCGTTCCGGGCGCGCCATTTCCCCAAGCTTGCGACCGCTGGCCCAGCATAATCCCACCAATCGGCGACGCCAGCCGGACATTCGGGTCGGGCTATTCGTTGTGTGCGCGGAACTTTGTGGGGATGAACTTCGCTCATCGTCTCGTGTCGACCTTCGCGCTTAGTCCGAGCCCCGCTCCCGCCTGCCATGCGAGCTCGGCAATGGCAGATACGCAACCGGGAACGGATCTCGACGCTCCCAAGGGCATGATCGACAGCTTCGGCCGGCGCATCACCTATGTGCGCCTGTCCGTCACCGATCGCTGCGACCTTCGCTGCCGTTATTGCATGGCGGAGCAAATGCAGTTCCTGCCCAAGCAGCAGATCCTCACATTCGAGGAGATCGAGGTCCTCGCCGACTTGCTGATCGCGCGCGGCGTGAACCGGATGCGCCTGACCGGCGGCGAGCCGCTGGTGCGCCGGGACATCGGAATTCTTTGCTCACGACTGGGGGAACGGATCGGCAGGGGCCTCGACGAACTCACCATGACTACCAACGGCACCCAGCTCGCTCGCTTCGCGAACGAGCTCCGTGCCGCGGGAATCCGACGGGTCAATGTGAGCCTCGACAGCCGCCGGCCTGAACTGTTCCGGCATATCACTCGTCGCGGCGACCTGTCGCACGTGCTGGGCGGGATCGAAGCCGCCACCGCGGCCGGCATCGCGGTCAAGATCAATATGGTCGCCCTTAAAGGGCTCAACGCTGACGAGATCGAGGAGATGCTCCTGTGGTGTGCCGGCCAGGGGCACGACCTTACGCTTATCGAGACCATGCCGCTGGGGGAGGTCGAGGAGGATCGCACCAACCATTACCTGCCGCTCGACCAGGTCCGGCAGCGACTTGAGCGACGGTTCACCTTTGCACCATCCTTACAGAGGACTGGCGGGCCGGCTCGCTATTACGACGTGGCCGGACTCGGCATCCGTGTCGGCTTCATCACGCCGATGACGGGCAATTTCTGCGCGGGCTGCAATCGGATCCGCGTAACGGCGACAGGCACGGTGTTCGGCTGCCTCGGCCATGACCAGAAGGTCGAGCTGAGGGACCTTCTGCGAACCGGCGGAGCGGCCTCGGTCGATCAGGCGCTGGACAGGCTGCTTGCCGGCAAACCGAAGGGCCACGACTTCCGCATCGCCGCGCCGCGGCCTGCTGTGGAGCGGCACATGAGCGTGACGGGCGGCTAAGCCCGGCGAAAGGGGGCGGGGATGGATTCAACCACGATCGTCTGGATCGCCCTCCTCATGGCAGCCGGCGCGGCGCTCTACGCATCGGTGGGCCATGGTGGAGCATCGGCCTACCTCGCCATCATGGCGCTTTTCTCGGTCGCGCCGGAGACGATGCGGCCGACCGCGCTGGCGCTGAATCTGGTTGTCGCGGGCATGGGCGTTGCGCGCTACTGGCTCAAGGGGCAGACGAATATCCATCTGCTCCTTTCCTTCGCGGTCACGGCCGTTCCGGCGGCCTTTCTCGGCGGGATGATCGATCTCGGCGCGGACTTCTACAAGCCGCTGGTCGGCGTTCTGCTGCTCGCCGCCGCGGCTCGGCTCTTCTGGCAACCGACGCAAATTGCGGACCGTCCCGTCCACCAGCCGAGCCTCGCCGTTACGCTTCCGACCGGCCTCGCGCTCGGTCTGCTTGCCGGACTTACCGGGACCGGCGGCGGCATCTTCTTGAGCCCGTTGATCATCTTGTTCGCCTGGGAAACGCCGCGCCACACGTCGGGCGTCGCGGCCGGGTTCATTTTCCTCAATTCGCTCGCCGGTCTCGCCGGCAATGTCGCCGCCGTGCAGGCGCTTCCGCCTGAGTTGCCGTTCTTCGTGGTCGCCGTGATCGCCGGCGCCGCGCTTGGAACATGGCTTGGCGTGGAGCGCCTGCCGCGTGCGCGGCTGCTTCAGGCGCTGGCCCTGGTGCTGACGCTGGCTGGCTTCAAGCTGATCGTCACCTGACGCTGGTCAGAAGTCGCTGACTCCGGCCTGACCGGGCGGTCAGTTTCCCCGCGGGCCGGTTTCCGCTACCATCCGAACTCTGGGCCAGTGGAGAACGGGAGTCGCGCATGGCGTTGATCTGGTTCGGTGCGCTTTGCGTGATCGCCGGGATCGTCCTCGCGACGTTGCGGACGCTGCGACGCGGCCGGCTTAGCCAGCCCCGCAGCCTCGATGCCGACGAGAAACCCGACACGCTGGAACCGAGCGGCCAGGGCGACCGGCTGAGCCTCGGCGCCGAGCTGCCGGGCATCCTCCTTGCCCTGTTCGGCGCGGTGCTGATCTTCGTCGGCGCGTTCGCGTAAAGGGCAGCGCCCGCAGCGGCCCGCCGTGCGGTCGGGCGGATCGCCGGACGGACTAGGCATCATGCGCGATTGCGGCGATCGCGGGCGAGGAGTATCATCGCCGCGCAGATCGGGAGGCTCCCATGGCCATCGCTCAATCCGAACAGGCAACCGCCGCCGCGCCGCGCGAGCGCTTCGAGGTTCGCCGGATCGGCACTGCCGAGATTCGCGAATCCCTCGCCCAGGGCTGGGACGATTTCATGACCAGGCGCGGCGATCTGATCTTCCTCGGACTGATTTATCCGCTCGTCGGCGTCGCCGCGGCGTTTCTGTTCACGGGCGAAAATTTGCTCCAATTCCTGTTCCCGGTCGCGGCCGGAATCGGGCTGCTCGGCCCGGTGGCGGCGATCGGCTTCTACGAGCTCGCGCGGCGGCGCGAGGATGGGCTCGAGTCGGACTGGTCGCACTTCCTCGACGTGCGCAAGCGCCCAACCT
>Ga0307415_100000740_pt1 | contig 14699 bp, 9 predicted proteins | sample DK1Cmetagenome_FD_204524 | JGI IMG/M metagenome (GOLD analysis project Ga0307415, IMG submission 204524) | Maize rhizosphere microbial communities from greenhouse at UC Davis, California, United States - DK15-C-2 | ecosystem: Host-associated > Plants > Roots > Rhizosphere > Soil | place: USA...
GTCCGGGACACCATCACCGAGATCTACGACCTGCTGCCGGTGCGGGTGCTCCTCTTCGCCGACGATCCGGGCGCCGCCCCGCAGCTCGTGCGGGTCGCGCTCGAGGCCGGCGACGTCCCCCGGGCGCAGCGGGTGGCCGCCGCCGCGGCGCAGCTGGCTCAGCGCAACCCGGGCGTGGACACGCTGGCCGGCGTGTCCACGCACGCCGAGGGCCTGCTACGTCATGATCTGGACGCCCTGCGGACGGCCGTCGATCATCTGCGGCGCAGCCCCCGTCCGCTGGTGCGGGCCAGCGCCCTGGAGGACGCCGCCGTGGCCGAGCACAGGGCGCAGAACCGGGCGGCGGCGGTGGAGCTGCTCGACCAGGCGCTGATCGAGGCGACCGCGTGCGGCGCCAACCAGACCGTGGCCCGGCTGGAGCGGCGCCTGCGTACCTTTGGAATGCGCCGCGCGGCGCGAACGGCCGCCGCTGCCGGGGGGCACTCGCCCCTGGCCGGCCTCAGCCAAGCCGCGCTGCGCGTCGGACGGCTGGTGGCCGCCGGGCTGACCAACCGCCAGATCGCCGAGCAGCTCTACATCTCCCCGCACACCGTGGACAGCCACCTGCGCACGATCTATCAGCGTCTGGGGATCAACAGCCGGGTCGAGCTGACCCGGATCATGCTCGAGCACGACGAACCCGGGAGCTGACGTCCGAGCGAGGAACGAGCGAGGCGGAAGTGACCCCGACGAAACCCGGGAGCTGACGTCCGAGCGAGGAACGAGCGAGGAACGAGCGAGGCGGAGGACCAAACCACGTGAACGCGTGAGGTGCCCGGCCGCCGGTGACGCGCATGCTGGCCGTGGCGGGGGGACCGTCCAGGGGAGGTACACGTGGGGACGCATGCCACACCCGTGCTGATCGTCGGGGCTGGACCGGTCGGAGCGGTCCTCGCCCTCGAGCTGGCGCATCACAACGTGCCGTGCATTCTGGTGGAGCGCTCGGTGCGGCCGTCGCCGCACCCGAAGATGGACTTCGTCACCGGCCGCAGCATGGAGCTGCTCCGGCGCCTGGGCCTCGCCGATGTGGTCCGGGACCGCGGCGTGCACCCCGACCACTCGATGGACTTCTTGTGGACGCGGGGCTTCGACGAGCCGCCGGTCATGGTGTGGCACCGCCCCTCGGTCAACCAGGTCCGCCAGCGCTACCTCGCCGTCAACGACGGCAGCAGCCCGGCCGAGCCGTACCAGCGCGTCCCGGGCTCCCTGCTCGAGGTGATCCTGCGCGACGCCGCGCGCGAGCATCCTCTGATCGACCTGCGCGAGGGGTGGACCTTCTCCGATCTGCGGCAGGAGCCGGACGGCGTGACGGCGACCGTCATCGGCCCCGGCAGCATCGGTCGCCAGACGGTGCGGGCCAGGTTCCTCGCCGGCTGTGACGGCTCCCGCAGCACCGTGCGCCGCTGCCTCGACATCCCGGTGGACACGCTGGGTGAACCGACGCAGCACTCGTCGGTCTACTTCACCAGCAGTGACCCGGAGCTGCGCCGCCACGGCCGCGCCTTCGTGACGATCGGGCCGGTCGGGCTGACGCTGGTCTCCCGGGACGAGAAGGCGGCCTGGACCGCCAGCATCCCCATCCCCGCCGACCAGCCCCACACGGCCAATCCGATCTCGGCGATCCGGGAACGCCTGGGCATCGACTTCATGGTCGACAACGTCATCAGCGTCGCCCAGTGGGAGGGCACGCTGTCGGTGGCCACCCAGTACCGGGCCGGCTCCGCCTTCCTGGTCGGCGATGCGGCCCACCAGTTCTATCCGACCGGTGGGATCGGCGCCAACGCGGGCATCGCCGACGCGGTGGACCTCGGCTGGAAGTTGGCCGCCACGGTCAACGGGTGGGGCGGACCCTACCTGCTGACCAGTTACGAGATGGAGCGGCGGCCGGCCGCGCTGGTCTACCGGGAGCTCGGCGCCGGCCTGCTGGAGGTGTCGCGGCGCTTCCAGCGGCTCACCGCGGCCGGCGCGTCGCGCGAGCAGTTGGCCGGCGTCCTCGAGCAGGAGTACCACCACGTCGACAACCTCGGCGCCCAGTTCGGCACCCGGTACACGCAGTCGCCGGTGGTCTGGCCCGAGCGGGGCAGCGCGCCGAGCTGGTACTGGGATCGCATCAACCCGACGACCTGGCCGGGCTGCCGGGTGCCCTCGGTCCGCCTGGCCGGCGGCGACCAGGTGCTCGACCTGCTCGGCGGCGATCTGTCGCTGGTGGATCTGTCCGGCCGGGGCATCGGCGAGACGCTGGTCAAGGAGGCCCGCCAGCGGGGGATCCCGATGAACCACGTGCCGCTGGGTGAGCCGGCCGTGCGGTCCTGTTGGGAGCGTGATCTCGTGCTGGTCCGGCCCGATCAGCATGTGGCCTGGCGCGATGACGAAGCCCCGCACAACTGGGACGACGTCCTCGACCGTGTGACCGGTCACAGGACCACGTGAACACGTGATGTGGTCAGCCCCCGGCAACCGGAATGCTCGGCCCATGGCCATGCCCGAGCCGTTCCCCCGCAGCCCCGTGACCACCGTCGCGTCGCGGTGGCAGCGGCGGCTCCTGACCACCCGGCACTGGCGCACGAAGGCGGCCTACTACCGGGCCGTGACCGACCTGCTCGAGTCGAGGCCCGACCGACCGCTGACGTGGCGTTCCGTGGTGGCGGCCGTCCGTCCGGCCGGCAGCCGCACGACGTTCTACGACGTGACCGGACCGAAGGCCCGGCATCCGCTGGTCCGCGAGTTCGTCGCGGCCGAACACATCAACGCACTGCAGATCGCCCTGCGGTACAAGCGATCCAGCGCGGTGGAGCAGCTCATAGACGAGACGAAGGTGTGGTCCTACTGGCCGTACCGGGAGACCTGGCTGTGCGGCGACCACGCCGACCGCGCCGGCCGGGATGCGCTCGTGGATGTCGTCTCGGAGTGGGCGCGATCCAACCCGCAGCTCGCGTCCGCTCTGGATTTCGCGCCACCGGCGTCGGCGGTGGAGGACCTTCTGCACGTCAACGAGGGTCGTCTCTCGCCGATCGTGGCGTACACCATGCTGGCCCTCGAGGTCGAACGCGCCCTGGGCGCGCCGGTGCGGACCGGCTGAGGCCAGGGACGCCTTGGCTGGGTCGTGGCGCGGGCGACAGACGCGCGAGCCAGCCTTGGCGAACGGGGGGTTGGGGGAAGACCGGTGCGTCCCGCCCAGAAAGGCCCCGCGGCGGGGCGCATCGGTCGCCACTGTGGACGATCACCGACGCGCGTCGGTGCCGCGCCACGTTGATCCGCCTCCGCGGGCGTCGGCGGATGCCGGCTGATGGGGGCATGGGAGACCCATCAGCTCGGTGCGACGATGGATCTTCAACTTCCGGAAGATCTGTCGTAGGTGGAAATTGACGGTGTGAGGGGACAGGTAGACCTCTGAGGCGATCTGCCGGTTGGTCAGCCCCTGCCCGGCGTACCGGGCGATGATCTGCTCCCGTTGGGACAGCTTGTCCCAGGCCGAGGGCGGGTCGACCGCCGCGGTGAGCCAAGGCTGGCTCGGCGCCTCTGACGCCGCGCCACGACCCGACCAGGGCGTCGGCCCCGCTCGGGCCAGCCCGCCGGCGCGCCGCTCGACCTCGTCGCGCAGCGCGCGGTGCACCGTCGCCGGTACGGAACCGGCGACGGCCGCCCGCACCAGTTCGTGCGCGAACCCGAGCCGGTCCCCGTCCGAGATGAGCAGGCCCGACGCGAGAGCCTCCTCGATCGCCGGCAGCAGGCGGGCGGCCGTGTCCCGCATCATGTCGGCCAGGTCGGCCATGACAAAGGACGCACCGATGGCCGAACCCACCTGGACCAGACGCCGCGCGTCCGGGGAGAGCCGGGCCAGCGGCGCCAGCAACCGCCGGCCGGCCCGTCTCGGCAACGCGGTCGCGGTCAGGTGGGCGACGCCGTCGCGGACGCTGATCGCGTGCTCGTCGCGCAGTCCGGCGATCAGGTCGCCGATCCGTCCCGGGTTGCCGGCCGCCGTCCGGGCCAGGGCGAGCAGGTCCGGCGCCGGGACCGCGTCCAGCAGGTCGGCGACGACCTCCCCGACCGCGGTGGGATCGAGCGGCGCGACCTCGAGGTACACCACGTCGGGCGTCTTGCCGGGCGAGGCGAGGCGCTGGCCCTCGGCGGAGCTGGCCAGCGCCCAGAGCACCGATGACGACGCCGATGTCGGCATCAGGTGCGGTAGTAGGGCACCCCGTCCCCACTGGGGGTCGTCCCACACCACGACGACCGGGCCGCCGACTGTCGTCGTCGACAGTGCGGTCAGCCGACCGGCCAGGTACTCGTAGTCCGTCACGCGCTGCCGGACGGTCTCGGGGGCCATCCAGCCGCGATGTTCGAACACCGGGCAGCCGCGCCGGTGCGCCGTCGCGGTCAGCTCGTGCAGCAGCCGGGTCTTGCCGACGCCGGGCGGGCCTTCGAGCACGAGAACGGTGGTGTGGGATTGGGCCGCGTACTCCATCGCGGCGAGCATCTGCGCCCATTCCTCGCCCCGTCCCCGCAGCGGACGGGAGGTCGGCATCTTCCTTGGCATGGCAGCCCTCCCTTTGGAGCTTTCGTTTACTATGGGCGCGCTCCCATGCCGGATACGCTTCCTATACGGAATGTGTCCAAAGTTGGCGGCGCCGCCTCGCGGGCGATTCGAAATGGCACCGGCCCAACCAGAAAGGCCGCTGTTATCTGGCCGCTATCTGACAAGAAATGTCGATGAATGTCGTTCGGCGAGCTGCGTGTCAAGCGCCGTCAGGTCGTTTGTAGGGCCCGGACGGTCGTCGATAGCGCGCCTCGCCTGTCGGCCAGCACCCCACGCCCGCGTTCGGTGCTGCTGGTACGCCAGACGATCGGTGATCGCTTCGCCGGATGATCAGGCTGGCCTGACCTGCGAATGTCGCACATGGTGTGCGACTTCGCCGCACGGCCGGGCCGGACCATCGACACGCGGCTGGGACCATCGACGAGGCCGGATCGATGGCCTGCCGCAGGAGGCGGCATGAGACAGATCATCGACCTGGTGACTCTGCCCGGCTCGTTGGGCGAGCACAGGCTGCAACAGCAGTACGGCACCTGCGAGCGTGCCGAACGGTTCTACGCCCAGCAGGTCCTGGATCACCTCAACGAGCGCATGTGCGAGTTCGTGGGCCATCAGGAGATGATGTTCGTCGCGACGGCCGACGGCCGCGGCGAGTGCGACTGCACGTTCCGGGCCGGGCCGCCCGGGTTCGTGCAGGTGCTCGACCCCATACATCTGACCTGGCCCGAGTACCGCGGCAACGGGGTCCTGGCCAGCATCGGCAACATCAGCGAGAACGCGCACGTCGGCGTCCTCTTCGTCGACTTCTTCCGCGACCGCATCGGTTTGCACGTCAACGGGGTCGCCACGATCGTCGACGACATCGACATGCGCGGCCGGCATCCCGAACTCCCGGCCGACCCGGTGCCGGGACGGCGGGCCGAGAGGTGGGTCGTCGTCCTCGTCGAGGAGGCGTACATCCACTGTTCCAAGCACATCCCCCGGGCGTACAAGATGCCGAGCAACCGGGCCTGGGGTACCGATGACGTGCGGCGCAAGGGGGGCGACTTCTTCGAGGTCGCGGCGAGCCGCGCGAATGGCAACGGGGGTGTGGCCCAGCCGCCCCCGTGATCCGTTACACCGGGGGCCGGGCCCCCGCGACCGCCACGCCCCCTGACGGCGGGGCCCCGGCCCCGTGACCCTCCGCGACGTCCTGGCAGTTGTGGTCTCAACAGGCCCGCTGGGGCCACAACTGCCGGGGCCGTGCCTCTTTGCGCTCGCTCCGCTCGCGCGCGGGCCGTGCCTCTTTGCGCTCGGGCACGGACGCAACCGTTCGGCAACCTAGCGGCTCCCGTCCGGCGACTATCGGGTCCGATCGCCTCAGAGCCGGTGGTTGACGCGGTTCGCCGTGGTCGCCGCCGCCCGAACGGAATCGGGAGCGGGGGCGAGGGATATGCGGTCGGGTCGGGTGCACGGTGGGCGCCAGGTGCGAACCCGGACGGGGGTGGTCGTCGCCGCCGTTCTGATGGTCGGGGCGGTCGCGTGGCCCAGCCCGGCCGCCGCCTCGGCCGTCCCAACAGCGGCCCAGGCCGAACCGGCGGTCGCGTCCGGCCCGGCGGCCACGGCCGGTCCGATGATCGGCGTGATCGTCCGCTACGACCCGGCGACCGGCCCGGCGCCGGCGCGGCGGGCGGTGGACGGCATGGGCGGAACCCTCGGCCGGGACCTCGACATCATCGACGGGTTCGCGGCGGTCGTGCCGGCGGATGCCGTGGCGGCGGTGCGGGCGGCCGACGGCGTGGAGTCGGTGACCGTGAACGCGTCGGTCCGCATGACCGGCCAGACCTGGATGGCCGACAAGGACGAGAACTCGCTGTACAGCCTGACCAGGGCGAGCGGTGTCCAGGACGCGTGGGCGCGCACGGACGCGCAGGGCCGGAGGATCACCGGGACCGGCGTGGGCGTGGCATTGATCGACTCGGGCGTGGCGGCGGTCAAGGGCCTCACCGGAACCGGCAAGGTGGTCAACGGTCCCGACCTGTCCTTCGAGTCGCAGGCGGCCAACCTGCGCTACCTGGACACGTTCGGCCACGGCACCCACATGGCCGGCATCATCGCCGGCCGCGACCCGGAGGTGGTCAGCGGCAAGGAGAGCGACCCGACGCGCTTCGTCGGGGTGGCCCCGGGCGCGCACATCGTCAGCGTCAAGGTCGCCTCGGCCGACGGCGCCACCGACGTGTCGCAGGTGCTCGCCGCGATCGACTGGGTCGTCGCCCACCGCAACGACGCCGGCCTGAACATCCGGGTGCTGAACCTGTCCTTCGGCACCGACTCGCTCCAGGACGCCCGCCTGGACCCGCTCTCGTACGCCGTCGAGGTGGCCTGGCGCAAGGGCATCGTCGTGGTCGTGGCCGTGGGCAACGACGGGCCGACCCGCACCCGGGTGTCCATGCCGGCGGCCAACCCGTACGTGATCGCGGTCGGCGCGGCCGACCCGATGGGCACGGACAGCCGCAAGGACGACACCGTCGCCACGTTCAGCACGGCCGGCAGCGCGGCCCGCCACGCCGACATCCTGGCCCCCGGCCGGTCGGTCGTGTCGCTGCGCGATCCGGGCTCCTTTGTGGACGTCAACTACCCGGCCGGCCTCGTGGCCAGCGACCCGTACCAGCGGTTCTTCCGCGGCAGCGGCACGTCCCAGTCCGCCGCCATGGTCTCCGGCGCGGCGGCCCTGCTGCTCCAGCAGCGCCCCACCCTGACCCCGGACCAGGTCAAGCGGTTGCTGATGACCACCAACCAGGCGATGTCGGCCGGGGCCGGCGACATCTACGCCACCGGCCAGATCGACGTCAGGAGGGCCTTCGACACCGCCACGCCCACGTACGTCCAGACCCACCAGCCGGCCACCGGCCGCGGGGCGCTGGAGGCCGCGCGCGGGTCGTTCCACGTCGCCGATCCGGACACCGGCGCCGAGCTGACCGGCGAGCGGGACATCTTCGGCGTGGCCTGGAACGCGGCGGCCTGGTCGGCCAACGCGGCCGGGGAGCGGTCGTGGTCCGGCGGCACGTGGAACGGTACACAGTGGACGGGATCGGCCTGGACCGGTACCTCGTGGACGGCGCGCACCTGGGCGGCCGGCGTCTGGACGGCGCGCACCTGGACGGGCGGCTCGTGGGCGGCCCGGACCTGGAGCGACGCGTACTGGACCACCTCCGGCTGGACCGCCGGGACCTGGACGGCGCGGACCTGGTCGGCCCGGACGTGGGCCGGCGGTACCTGGGCCTCGGCCCAATGGCGATGAGGGGCGATGACGTGGTGACACAACGAGCCGACCGGGCGGCCGAGGCCGGCCGGTTGCTCTGGCGCCCGTACCTGCGCCCGGATCAGCGCGTGGCCGCCCTCACCGGCGTCGTCGGCGCCGTGGCCTGGATCGGACTGGCGGTGCTGGCGGCCCGGGGCGACGCGCCGCCCACGACCGGCCGCGCCGCGCTCTGGCTGCCGGTCCTGGTCGTCCTGTTCGCCATCACCGAGGGCTTCGCCGTGCACATCCCGGTGCGCCGCGGCGGCCATGCGCTGAGCCTCAGCGAGATACCGATGGTGCTGGCCATCGTCACCGTCGACCCGGTCCTGGCCGTGGCGTGCCGGATCCTCGGCGGTGGCGCCGGCCTGGTGCTGCTGCGCCGCCAGCGCGGGGGCAAGCTCGCCTTCAACACGGCGCTGGTCGCGCTGCAGGGTCTCGTGGCGGTCACGCTGTTCCACGCCGTGGCCGGCGGTGCCACGTTGGCCGGCTCCGCCGGCGGTGCCACGTTGGCCGGCTCCGCCGGCGGTGCCACGTTGGCCGGCTCCGCCGGCGGCGACCGGTTCGGCCCGTGGGAATGGCTGGCGGCCTACCTCGCGATGCTGGCCGCCGACGCGCTGGCCGCCGTACTGGTGACGACCGCGATCGGCCTGCACGACGACCCCAGCGAGTGGCGCCGCCTGCCCGAGGCCCTGCGCAGCGTCCCGTCCGTCGCCGTGCCGACGACGATCGCGCTGCTCAGCGTGACCGCGGTGGCGCAGGGCCAGTGGGCGGCGGTGCTGCTGGCCGCCGTCGGCGTGGTGCTGTATCTGGCCTACCGGGCGTACCTGCGCAACAGCCAGGGTCGAAGCCAGCTCGAGCGGCTGTACACGTTCACCCGGATGCTGGACGGCCTGGCCGGCCTGCACGACCTCGTCGAGGTCGTCCTCGGACAGTCCCGCGACCAGCTCCGCGCCCGCCACGCCGAGCTGTTCGTGCCGGCCACCGGATCGGCCGCGGACACCCGGATCCGGATCACCGGCATCGGCGGCGTACAGACCAGTCAGGCACCGCGGACCCCGGCCGACGCCTGGTGGGCGCCGGCCCTCCTCGGCCAACCGGTGCTGCTCAAGGCGAGCAACGACGCGCGCGCCACCGTCGGGTTGCCCAGCGACGGCATGGCCGTGCCCGTACCGTTCGGGGAGACGACCGCGGCGCTCATCGTCACGGACAGCCTGCCGGACGTGGGCGGCTTCGACGAGCGGTGGCTGCGCCTGTTCGAGGCGTTGGCCAACCACGCGGGCGTGTCCCTGGCCCGGGCCAGCCTGGTCGACCGGCTGCGGCGCGAGGCCGAGGAGAAGGAACACCAGGCGCTGCACGACCCCCTCACCGGCCTGCCCAACCGACGCCAGTTTCACGATCTGCTCGGCACGGCGCTCGAGGCGACCCGCAACGACGACAACGGGCCGGCCATCATCGTGATGGACCTGGACCGGTTCAAGGAGATCAACGACGCGCTGGGCCACGACACCGGTGACGCGGTGCTGGTCGAGCTGGCCAACCGGCTGCGGCAGCGCGTCGACGGTCGGGGACGCCTGGCCCGGCTCGGCGGCGACGAGTTCGCCGTGCTGCTGCCGCGGGTGCGGTCGATCCGGGAGGCCACGGCCCTGGCCAACGAACTCGTCCGGGACCTGGAGCCGCCGGTCCAGTTGGGGCCGCTGTCGCTGACGATGCGGGCCAGCATCGGCATCGCCGTGGCGCCCGATCACGGCGACGACGCCCAGACGCTGGTGCGCCGGGCCGACGTGGCGATGTACGCGGCCAAGAGCGGTGGCCACGCGGCGCCGCGCGTGTACGTGCCCGAGGACGACGAGAACACGCCGCAGCGGTTGGCCCTCATCGGGGATCTGCGGCACACCATCGAAGCGCGGGAGCTGCTCGTGGTGTTCCAGCCGAAGCTCGATCCCGTCACCGGAGCGGTCAATGGTGCCGAGGCGCTGGCCCGGTGGCGCCACGCCGAACACGGCAACATCCCACCGGACCAGTTCATCCCGCTGGCCGAGCACGCCGGGCTCATCCCCGCGCTCACCATGCATGTCCTGCGGGAGGCCCTGCACCAGTGCGCCGCCTGGCGCCGGGACGGCAACCCGCTGCACGTCGCGGTCAACCTTTCGCCCAGCAGCCTCCTCGATCCAGCCCTGCCGTCGACCGTGGCGACCCTGCTGCGCGAGGCCCGGCTGCCCGGGTCGGCCCTCACGTTGGAGATCACCGAGAACAGCATCATGGCCAACCCGGCCGAGAGCCGGCGCACGCTGGAGCAGCTCGACGCGCTGGGCATCACACTGTCCATTGACGACTTTGGCACCGGGTACTCGTCGTTGGGCCGGCTCCGGGAGCTGCCCATCCACGAGATGAAGATCGACAAGTCGTTCATCCAGCGCGCCTCGACCGATCCGCGGGACCGGGCCGTGGTCCGGTCCGCCATCCAGCTCGGACACGCGTTGCACCTGACCGTGGTGGCCGAGGGGGTCGAGGACCAGGAGACGTTCGCCTACCTGACCCGCGAGGGGTGTAACACGATCCAGGGCTATCTCGTGTCCCGGCCGCTGACCGCCGACGAGTTCGGCACCTGGCTCGCGAGCCGGTCGGCGGCCGCGGCCCGCTCCCGCCGCGAGCAGGCCTCTTCCACCGCACCGGCCAGCCGGTCGTTCTCCACCAGTACGGTGTCGGCGTCGACCTGATCCCGTGGGGCATCCCGCCCCAGGGTCCCGGCCAACCGGACACGCACGTCCAACTGCCGCAATACGGCCTGAACGCCGGCATTGCCTCACCCCCGCGCTTCGTCCCCAGGACCGGGGCGGGTCTCATTCCCGGTGCGCGGCCGGGTCTCGTCCCCGGGCCCGCCCCGGGGGACCGGGTGCTCCACGAGGGCGAGCACCCGGCTGGCCATGAACCGCGCCGTGCGCACCGGCGTCCTCCCGCGGGTCAGCTCGGTGACCTCCACCACGCCCCGGGCGATCGTCGTCTCGACCCGCCGCCCGGCGCGCGTGGCCGTCACGTCGTACCGCAGCGCCGTACCGCCCGCGTCTATGACGATCTCCACCCGGTCACCCTTCACGACTGCCTCCTCACCCGCCGCGTGTCAACCCTGGCTTGACGTGGCCCAGAGTCGATGTAACGTCCCTGCATAGCGTCGCGTGTACACATGTCGATGCTCCGCTCGCCTCGCCCACACACGGAAGGCGCCACCCATGGGGATCAGAGGGCAGAACCACGGTGTTCAACTCGCAGGCTCGTTGAAGCGCAGGTTCACCCGGCCGGTCCGGGGATCGGTCCTCGCCGCCGCGGTACTGCTTGTCGTCGGTGTGCTTCCCGGCTCGGCTGTGGCCGATGAGCCGGATCCGCGCATCGGGCTCGGCGCGGGCTGGCTGGACGCCCAGACCGCCAGCTCCAACATGGAGCATCTTGGGCACGTCGACAAGCCGCCGGGCTTCTTCGACCCGGCCAACCCCGGCAGCTTCGCGTTCCTGACCTCTGACCTCGCCTTCCGCGGCAACCACGCGTTCCTCGGCAGCTTCCACGGTTTCAACATCGTCGACATTTCGCAGCCGGCCAACCCCACGATCGTCACCAGCGTGGTATGCCCGGGCGGGCAGGGCGACATGTCGGTGTTCGGCGACCTGCTGTTCATGTCGGTGGAGGAGTCCCGGGCCCGGGTCGACTGCGGCACCAACCCCACCGTCGGTACCCGCTTCCAGGGCGTGCGCATCTTCGACGTCAGCGATGTGGCCAACCCGGTGCAGGTGGCGACCGTGCAGACCTGCCGCGGTTCGCACACCCACTCGGTGGTGACCGACCCGGACGACCACGACAACGTCTACATCTACGTGTCGGGCACGGCCGGTCCGCGGCCCGTCGCGACGATGGCCGGCTGCAACAACAACCCGGCCAACGGCGAGAACCCGTCGCGGTGGCGCATCGAGGTCATCAAGGTGCCCCTCGCCGCGCCGCAGGAGGCCGCGGTCGTCAACGAGGTGCGGCTGTTCAGGGACCCGGCGACCGGGGCGATCGACGGCCTGCAGAACGCTCCGTCCACGCCGACCCACCCCTCGGGCATCCCGTGGGGACCCACGCCGATCACCGACGCCTGCCACGACATCACCGCGTTCCCGGCCGTCGGCCTGGCCGCCGGCGCCTGCGAGGGCAACGGGATCCTCATCGACATCTCCGACGCCGCGAACCCGGTCCGCGTGACCGAGGTGGCCGACCCCAACTTCGCCTACTGGCACTCGGCCACGTTCAACAACGACGGCACCAAGGTGATCTTCACCGACGAGTGGGGCGGCGGCACCGCCGCCCGCTGCCGCGACACCGACCAGCCGAACTGGGGCTCGGACGCCATCTTCGACATCGTCGACGGACAGATGCGTTTCGCCAGCTACTACAAGCTGCCGGTGCCGCAGACCCTGCAGGAGAACTGCGTCTCCCACAACGCGTCCATCATCCCGGTGCCCGGGCGCGACATCCTGGCCCAGGCCTGGTACCAGGGCGGCATTTCGCTGATCGATTTCACCGACTCCGCCCACCCGCGTGAGATCGGGTTCTTCGATCGCGGGCCGGTGAGCGCGACCGCGCTCCTGCCCGGCGGCTTCTGGTCCTCGTACTGGTACAACGGCTACCTCTACGCCAGCGAGCTGGCCCGCGGCTTCGACGTACTCGGTCTCAAGGCGAGCGAACACCTCACCGAGGCCGAGGTCGCCGCGGCCCGCGAGGTTCGGCTGGCCGAGTTCAACTCGCAGCACCAGCCGAAGATCACCTGGGCGCCGAGCTTCGCCGTGGCCCGGGCCCGGTTCGACCAACTGGTACGCACGTGCACGTCGACCATTTCGGGTCGGCGCGTCGGCTCGCTCGTCGTCACCGGCGTCACCTGCCTCAACGGTGCGACGATCGTCGGTCCCGTGGCGGTGCGCGCCGGAGCCTCGCTGCTGGCCATCGATTCGACGGTTACCGGCGCCATCACGGCGAAGGACGCCAGTGCGGTGCACCTCTACCACAGCACCGTCACGGGCGTGGTCAGCGTCGTCGGTACGACGTCGAGCACGGCCGTGGTGGACGCCACCGTCACCGGTGCCCTGGTCCTGGCCAACAACCAGACCCCGGGCATCGAGCCCATCGTCGCCGACAGCCGGATCAAGGGCATCCTGCTGTGCACGGGAAACGCTCCGACTCCGATCGACCTCGGTGCCCCGAACTCGGTGACCGGCGTGGCCATCGGCCAGTGCGCCGACCTCGACTGACCCGCGCAGAACCGCGGCGGGTCAGGGGCGGTGGGCGAGCATCGACCGCATCCGGCGGATCTCGATGGTCTGGTCGGCGTTCACCTCGCGGGCGAACCGGTCGCTGGCCGGCTCGAGTCCGCCGCCGGCCGCGTACAGCTCACGGACCATCGTCAGCGCACCCTCGTGATGTTGGATCATGAACTGGAGGAACGTCCGGTCGAAGTCGGCCCCGCGGGTCGCCTCGAGGCGACCGAGCTGGTCGGGGGTGAGCATCCCCGGCATGTCTTCGTGACCGGCGTGGTCCGGGGCCGTCGTCGGTTCGCGGTGTTCGGCCAGCCAGCGTCGCATCAGCGAGATCTCGTCGCGCTGTGACACGTCGATGCGGCCGGCGAGCTGGGTCACGTCCGGGCTGGCGCCTCGGCCCGGCACCAGAGCGGTCATCCGTAGTGCCTGCTCGTGGTGGGCGATCATGCGCCGCATGAACCGGGTGTCGGCCGGCGTGTGCGAGGGCGGCGCGAAGCTCGACAGATCGTCCCGCGACAGCGTCCGGCCCGGCTGCCCGGGTGCACCCGGCTGCACGACCCGCGGACCCGGCGGCTCCGGTGGACCGTCGCCGAGCACGACGGCGGCGACGGCGGCCGAGCCGAGGGCGACGATGGACACCACGGCGACGACGACGAGGCGGCGCGATGGGAGTTTGATCCCAGTACGGTACTCCCTCTGGCTTCGCGGTACTCCCACTCGCTTCGCGACACATCGGAGCGTGCGCGACGCTGGATGTCTTGAGCGCGGGGCGCATGACCCGTACCGTCAGCAGCAAGCCGGCGGGGGCGGCGAGTAACTATTTACCGGTTTCGATGGCCTGTCCGTTCCGGGCGGTGTGACATGCCGTCGGCTCGGCGGGGCACGGGCGATCCCCGGTCCCGCGTGGGAGGTACGTCATGGTGCGCAAGAATGCCCTGCTCCTGCTACCCGTGTGCCTGGCGGTGATCGTGGCCGGATCACTGACCGCCAGCGCCGCCGGTCCCGGCGCCCGTACGGGTCCGCGTGATCTGAAGAGCGACGCGGTCACGCACGACCACAGCAACACCAGGCCGGAGCAGGTGGCCCCCGGATCGGTGCAGGCCGCGGCGCTGCAGACGTGTACCGGCGGCATGGCCGGCGGCTACCCGTGCCGCAACATCGACCTGCTGAGCAACCTGCCGCTGGCCTCGATGGGTGGCGGCAGCGGATCGATGGGCTGGGGCTGGACCGACCCGTCCAACGGCCGGGAGTACGCCATCGTCGGCCGCACCAACGGCACCGCGTTCGTCGATGTCACCGACGGGACCAATCCGGTCTACCTGGGCAACCTCCCGAGCGCGACCGGCACGTCGAGCTGGCGTGAATTGGCCGTCCACAACAACCACGCGTACATCGTGTCCGACAACAACGGCGCGCACGGCATGCAGGTGTTCAACCTGACCCGGCTGCGGGGCGTGACGACGCCGCAGACGTTCACCGCCGACGCCCGCAACACCTCGTTCGGCCGCGGACACACGATCCACATCAACAACGCGACCGGTTTCATCTACGTCAACGGCAGCGACAC
>Ga0307415_100000742_pt1 | contig 14690 bp, 14 predicted proteins | sample DK1Cmetagenome_FD_204524 | JGI IMG/M metagenome (GOLD analysis project Ga0307415, IMG submission 204524) | Maize rhizosphere microbial communities from greenhouse at UC Davis, California, United States - DK15-C-2 | ecosystem: Host-associated > Plants > Roots > Rhizosphere > Soil | place: USA...
TAACGAGGAGCGCATCATTCTGACAATTTCATAAGCCCGAGCAAGACCTCTTCAAGTTTCTGTGAGTCGACAGGCTTGACCAAGTGATAATCGAAGCCAGCTTCTTGAGACTGGAGGCGGTCTGCGTCCTGTCCGTATCCGGTCACTGCTATGAGCTTCACTTTTTTCAAATCAGGGTGCTGCCGCAGACGACGTGCTACCTCGTATCCATCTATTCCCGGCAGCCCAATATCCAACAGGACAATTTCTGGCAGATATTTACCGGCCATATCTAAACCGTCCTGACCAGAGTAAGTCACTCGAACTTCATGGCCGGATACTTGCAGCAGCATGGCTATAGAATCCGCCGAATCGATGTTGTCATCTACAACAAGCACGCGCCAACCTTGGCCGGGTCGTTCTTCCCCTTGTTTGGACAGAATCTGAGAGCTTCCAGTCGGAGACGATAAGACGGGCAGACGCACGATGAATTCGCTTCCTTCGCCTGAGCCCGCACTCTGTGCCTCGACGGTTCCGCCGTGCATCTCGATGAGCTTGCGGACGACTGCCAGTCCGATACCCAATCCACCTTGCGAGCGATCCAGAGATCTAGGTGCCTGAGTGAAAAGCTCAAAGATGTGCGGAAGTGCGTCCGCGGCGATACCCATCCCCGTGTCTTTTACACGCAGCACCATCTGATTGCCCTCCTGTTGAAGACGCAACCAGATGTAACCGCCTTCAGGAGTGTATTTCGCAGCGTTGTTGAGAAGGTTTACGATCACTTCCTCGAGGCGGAGCGCGTCTGCGTGCAACCACATAGGTTCTGGCGGCAACGATACAGTTAATTCATGCTTGCTCTGGTCAATCAGTGAGCGAGTCGTCTCGACTGCCTGTTGCACTATACCTCTCGCATCTAGATCTTCCTGGTGAAGTTGAATCCTGCCGCTGAGAATGCGAGAGACCTCCAGGAGATCGTTTACCAACACGACCAAGTTCCCAGCTTGGCGTCGAATTATGGTCCGCGCTTTCGTTTGAAGCGGAGGTTCGTCTTTCTGAAGATCCAGAATCTGAACAGCGTTCGTAATGGCCGCAAGCGGATTGCGAAGCTCATGGGAAAGCATCGCCAGAAACTCGTCTTTGCGCCGGTGCAGGTCCGCTAACGCTTCGGCTTGGGCCTCAGCACGCTCTAACTGCCGGCGCTCGGTAATATCCCGAATGTTGCACTGAATTACCGCATGGTGATCTACGTTGTAAACATTGCTGATAAACTCTACTTCCGCCTTTCGCCCACTCTTGGTTTCGAGCGGCAAATCGTGATAGCGAATGTAGCCTTCCTCTTGCAGTTGTTGAAAAGCGGCTTGGCTCGCTTCAATGTCCTGGAATAGCCCAATCTGCCAAAGTTCCCTGCCGATTAATTCGTCAGTCGAGTAGCCCAACAACTCAGTGATGTACGGATTGGCCTCCGTGATTTTCCCACTAGCAGAGTCGAGGATGAGGATGCCGTCTTTGGCAGTTTCAAAGAGACGGCGAAAACGAACCTCGCTATCGCGTATCTGCGATTCCTTTCGCATGTCTTCAGTGCGATCACGCGTAATCTTCGAAAAGCCTTTGAGTTTTCCACTCTCATCCTTAAGTGCTGTTATGATCACGTTCGCCCAGAACTTCGAACCGTCTTTTCGCACTCGCCAACCTTCGTCTTCAAACCGTCCCTTCGCCGCCGCAGTTTCCAATTCTCGCTGGGGCAGACCCGCTTCAACTATTTCCGGTGGATAAAAGCAAGAAACATGCTTGCCGATGATCTCCTCGGCGGTATATCCCTTAATGTGCCGAGCGCCACTATTCCAAGTTGTTATGTAGCCCTGCGGGTCTAGCGTGAAGATTGCATAATCCTGTGCGCCCTCCACGAGCAGCCGAAATCTTTCCTCGCTTTCGCGCAGCGATCGTTCAGCCTCGCGGCGATCCGTAACATCCCGGAACACGAGCACGACGCCGGCGACTTCTCCGTTAGCGTTGCGAATCGGAGCGGCACTATCATCAATCGCTAGTTCCGTGCCGTCTTTGGCGATCAGCAAGGTATGATTCGCCAGCCCAACAACCAGACCTTCGCGCAACGCTCGAGTCGCGGGATTCTCAGCCGTCTGGCGAGTTTCCTCATTGATGATTTTAAAAACTAAATCGAGTGGGATGCCTGCCGCGTCTTCTTGGCTCCATCCGGTCAAGGATATGGCGACCGGGTTCAGGTAGGTAATTGAACCCTTAGTATCTGTAGTGATGACCGCGTCACCGATGCTGGAGAGCGTAACGCGCAGCCACTCGCGCTGCTCATGCAACGCTTCGGCTTGTTGTTTCGGCTCAGATGTTTGGTCGCTAGGGCTCATGTTAACTGATGTTCCGCAGACGGCGTCCAAACATTAAACCCTATGGGATAGAACCCTCGGACGCAATTAATAGATTCGTAAGTTCATTGTAGGCTTGTAGAGTAGAATTAACCAGAAAACGGGACCGAGCACCCGAATAGTTCAGAAAGAATAGTTTCGCTTTTGAATTGGCCCAGTAGGATTTGGTCAAACCTTTATTTCCTCTTCGATCCTGACAGTCCTTTACAAGCTATTTCTTTACGGCTTAATAGATATTAGGGAATCGCTCACCAGTAACTGGACGATCAATGGACAAGACGCAAAGACCACATAAAGCGTGTTATTTGTGTTAGCAAACTGCCTTCGTACGGTTTTTGGAGCATGGCGCACGAAGCACGCACGGACTTCGCGGTGCTGCTCGGATCGATTTTCCTGCTGATAGTCGGGGTCGGCGCATGGTCCTTCAGCGCGGCGAACGACGTGTTCGTCTCCGGCCTAATCGCGGGCTGAGCCGGCGGCCTTGTCTCATCGGCCTGTACTTGCTCTGAACCGACCAGGCCGAGTCGGGCGGCGGCGATGGTCATGGCTGCGGCGCTGATGAAACGGCGGCGCTGTTGGTTAATTTCTTCGATCATTTTCTTACCTCTTGTACGTTGACTTGTGATAACTCCGCTCCTAATCCTGTTCGGCGAGAGTCTGAACAAAGGTTTTGCCATAGGGGTGAAAGAGTTCCTTGCGGCCTGCCGCCCAGGCCGCTTTGAGTTCGGTTGTGTTGATGTCCCAGTCGGGACGGCATTTCTTGAGAACGACGCGCAGGTCCTGGCGGAGTTCTTCCACAGTGGGCCGGCCGAAGAACCAGTAGCCCATGTAAATCTTATAAATGGCAAGACCCGGTTCGAGGACAATCGTGTGGGGGATCATGGGGTTGTGGAGCGGGTCGGTGTATTCGGCGATGTCGAGGTCTTTTTGAATCCTACGCCCCGCGTCGGAGAGGAAAGGCCACTGAGCGCCGACGCCGCTGCGATATTCATTCGTCTCTGTAATATTGTCAGTGCTGATCGTGACTAGGTGGCAATAGCCAACCTCGAGCTCACGATAGAGTTGAACAAGCCCTTCATGCTGCCGGCGGTCCCTGGGGCAGAAACCTCCGCGGCTGAGGACCAGCACCATCGGATCTTCTCCTTGCAGTTCGGAAAGCTTCCGACGTTTGGTGGTGTGGTCGGGAAGCTCGTAGTCAGGGAAGATACCTCCTGGAACAATGTCAGCTCGCATCTGAAATCCTCCTCAATATTTTCGATGTGCGTTGCCGGGCATTCTAGAGATCGATCACGGTGTCTTCCTGTGGGCGCGAGACGCAAATCAATAGGTTCCCGACCGCCGGAGCATCGAGCGGCTCGGGATCATATTTCACCGAACCGGAAATCAGCCCGCACTCGCAGGTGTGACAAACTCCGGCCCGGCAGGACCAGCGCACCGGGACGTCACAAGCTTCGGCGAATTCCAACAGGCTATTGAACCTGGAGTTCCAAGAAACCGTGAGCCCGGCGCGTGCAAATGAAATATTTGGACCTTCGCCGACGGTTCCGGCAGGCGCGTGCGGTGACCGGCGCGCCGCCTCCGCCACGCCCGGCGTGATGGACTTGCCCGATCCGAACAGCTCGGTATGGATGCGATCAGGTGCCACACCCCAACGGCCAAGTCCGGCCGTGAAGTCCGCAAGGAACGCGGGTGGCCCGCACAAATAAAAATCGGCTTCGAGGGGTACGCCCAACTCTTCGAGGACAGTTACAGTCAAATGGCCGGACGCATCGAAATCAAAACCCAATCGGTCAGTGGGACCGGCTTCTGCTTCGAGACTATGTGTCCATCCGTTCGACCCATTGGGCGCGCGATGAGGGTGCAACGAATGGATCCGCAAAGTACTGTGTTTCCCGCGCAACCTTGTCGCCGCTGAACTTCATGATACTCACGGTGTAGGACGGCTTGCCGTCATATGTCAGGATGAATTCGGTGACCCAAAGATCACCGCCGCCAATGATTCGTCGGATAGCAAACCGCTTTTTGCTCGGCTGACTAGCGCGTTGATTCTGTATGTTGCGCCGACCGCGGGTTCGCTCACCTGACTGCGGGTATTCCAGCACCGCGTCCTCGTGATAGATGCGGTGTTCCGTTTCAAAATCGTTGGCATCCGACGCCGCCCAGTGATGATCCAGTGCCGCACGGATCACTTGATCTTGCTTTCCAGAATACTGCTCTTTCTTTTGTTGATCGCTCATCTTGACCCTTCAACTTGATAAAGCTAAGTGTTTTACCAGCCTCGGAGTGACAGCTTTCGCGGCGGCGAATACACCAAAATGCCCGACCGCATTGGTCAATGGCGAAAGCAAGGTGATCAAGGTTTTTAATTTTCCTTCCTTGAAAGATCACTCCGCCGCAGATGTACTAGCGCGCGACCGATGACAACTCGGCAGGGCTGCCGCTCAGACGGCTGCCAACTTCGCTGAACGGGCCGCGTGCGGTTGGCCCACGTAAGGGAAAACTGCAAGCAAGTCGTGATGCGGCCCCACGCGATCGGTCGTTACTTTCCCATTGGTAAGGATGCCAAGGAAAATATCCTGAACGTCGTCGGTGAGTGTGCGGCCATTATCGGGGAAGGAGGCCGGGCGTGTGGGATCATAATAAAGGATGTCCGGCAGAAGGGTCCGTGCTAACCGCGTTGCTTCTTCCGGAGTGTAACCGCCGGCGTGCTCCAGCGAGTGCGCGAAGGCGGCGATGAATCGCGCATCGTCCGCTGGTTCCCCAAGAAGGTACGCAGCATTAACATCACCCGCGAGGAAGGGCGTTTGCGACGGCCGGCCTCCCCGATCCGCCTGAACCCATTTCCCGGTCGCACCGTCCATAGTGCTACACCACAAGCCGACCCTTCCAGGCCCCAAGGCAGAGTTGGGGATTTCAAGCACGATGCTGCACACGTCCTTATCGGCAAAATAATCGTCACCGGTGAACTGCAGTTTGTTCAAAGCGCCCAGCACGTCGAAGAAAAAGGGATCGCTGCGCCAACCAGCGAAGAGGCGGAAGTCACCGGCGTCGGTCACCCGCGCTTCCAGCCCCCTCGAAACAGGCGCCCTTTCGACGATAACCTGTCCGGCGTCTTCTGTCCCGGCGGCTTCCGCTCCCTCAACGCGGCGTAACGTCGCGGTCTGCGCCCCGCGCTCGGAGGGCGAGAAACGGACCCGGTACGCGATATCGGCGACGGCATCGCCGTCAGTGTCAATCTTGAGTTCGTAGATCGCATCGGGCGCGAAGGGGTCGGCGGCGGTAGGCCCGGGCGGGATTAAGGAGGTGGACGGATGCACGTTCATAATCAGAATCGACTTACCAGCACCCCCAGGCTTAGGAAAGGCATAAAGATCGGTAAGGTTGAGACGGGCGTCCCCGTGGGGGAACCCAAAGTTAGGACCGGAGTAATGGTGTGACATCGATCATCTTCTCCCTTTTGTTTTTATAGTGGACAGGAGACCTCGGGGAGCTGCATGCGAGTTGCTGCTCATGATGCGCGCACTTCAGTATCTCAGTTATTTGTCCTCGTTCTCGGAGCTCTTGGTTCGCGGATCGTCTTTCGCGTCGAAGTATTCCAATCCAAGGGGCCCCATCGCGGTTACTTGCGTGACGTACTCGCCGGATTTCGCCCAGTGGAAATGGGGTGTGTTACCAGGGAGAATGATGACGGCGCCGGGCGGATAGGCTTGCAACTTACTCGCGTCGAATTCATCGCCCAGTCCGATATAAAAGAGGCCGGAAATCACAGTATAGACTCGATCCTCTGGGTGCTTGTGAGGCATCAGCTTCGCGCCGTGGGGCGTTTTGACCCTGATTGTGTATGGGCCCGGGCTCCGAGGGCTGACCCACGACGACAGCCAGCCGGACGGAAGGTGGGAACGCCGGGAACGCTTTCCAATCGACATCCTCCGGCAAGATGCTTTTGAAAACCTCCTGCCCGAGTTGATGAGGCTGGACTTCACTTTGCTGAGCATGCTTTGCGGCGCTGACTTTCTGAGACATACAATCCTCGTTCGTGCAGAAATGTAAAACATCACCAGAGACTTTCGAAATATTTCCGCCAAGATCGGCTTCGAACGCCCTCATCCTCAACGTCCCGGAGTTGAGAATGGCGTCGGGCACCGGTCTAGCGAGCGATTTGGCCTAGGTAGTATCCGAGCCGATTTTCGACATCCCCGGGCTTGTGGAAGCCGCGCGCCATCAGTGCCTTGATCCCATTTTGAGCCGCGGGTCGCCCAAGGGATGCGATACACGCATCCCACCCGGCACCTAGTTCGACGTCCGGCGCGAGGCTGGTGTTAACGAGACGCTTGGTGTTGGCGATCGCCCATTTGTCGAAGCCGGCGATGCGCGTCGCGAGCGCGTCCACGTACGCGTCTAGCTCGGCGTCGGGCAGGGCGCGATTCACGTAGCCGTAAGCCTCGGCCTGTTCGCCACGGATGTCTTCCGAATTCAAGAGCACCTCGAGGGCGCGGTTTCGGCCGATGAGTTGCGGCAGCCGAGCCATCGGGCCGCCGCCGGCAACCATTCCGACGCCGACCTCCCACTGCGAGATGATGGCCTTTTCGCGGCTGGCGAAAGTCATGTCGCACGAGAGCGTGAGCTCGCTGCCGTTGCCCGTGGCCCGACCGCGAATGAGAGCGATAGAGGCGACGGGTGCCCGGGTCAGACGCACCAGAAAGTCCGGCCAGGGCGGCAAGCCTGTGGGACCGGGCGGCATTGAGGTTAGGTCTTCGAGCTTGGCTGTGAAATCGGAGTGATTCAGGAAGTAGTCGTCGACCGCGCTGTCGAAAACCACGACCCTGACATGCTCGTCGGCCTCGAGAGAGCTGATGACTTCCTGGAACTCGCGGACCATTTCCGGGCCCATCACGTTGATGGGAGGATTGTCGATGGTGACCCGCCAGTAGGCGGGCGACCGCTTGGTCAGGCGAAGCTGTGCGGCTTTAGCAGATGTGTTAGCAGTGGTCATGGAATTCTCCTTCGTGTTTGTTCATCTCGGAAACCGGTTGATTGGCCCATAAGCTTATCGAAAGCGGAATCATTTATTTCGCCGAAATTTCGTTAATTACTGCTGCGCCTGCCTCACTGACGACCTCGTCCTGGGAATCCGTGCCTCCCGAACAACCGATTGCGCCGATGATCACCCCGTGGTCGATCAGTGGAATGCCTCCTCGAGACGCAATGACTCCATCGAACGCGAGCAGATAGTTGAGATGCATAAGGTTGATACCGTCTTCGAATATCTTGGTCGGACGCCGGAAGGTCGCGGCTGCTCGCGCCTTATGCTCGGCAATCTGAATGGAGGCAAGCATCGCGCCGTCCATTCGTTGGAAGGCAACTAAGTTACCACCGGAATCGACCACGGCTACGTTCATCTTCCAATTCCGCTTCTTCGCCTCTGCCACGGCGGTGTGAATAACCGCTTCGGCTCGGTCTAGTGATATCGGAGGGCCATACGGAATGTCGAAAGGAATTTCGTCAGGCACAAAATCGAGAGGATTGGTTTCCGTGGGTTGCAGCACTCGACTCGCACTAGCGGCACTTCCAGTTTTCTCATTTGACATATGTCCTCCTTCAGTGGGCGCACAACAGATCGTTCAATCGTCAATGGACCGCAACTCACTGTGCCTGCCCTGCTCCATAGTCGTGTTGGACCTTCGGAGCCAAGGCGGCGAAATTGCCTCGGCCGCAGTTATCGATAACAACGACGAACCGATGTGATCGTCAACTCAAGCAGAGGCCTGAGCGGCACGCTCCCCGAGTAGCTTCATAAGCGCTTGAGCAGCGGACGTCGATGACGCGGGATTCTGGCCGGTGATGAGACGTCCATCAACTACCGAAAACGGGTGCCAGTTAGCAAGCTTCTCAAAGGTGGCTCCCAGCCGCAGCAGCTCATCCTCAACAAGAAAAGGCACCACATGTGTCAATTGAACTTCCTCTTCCTCTCCGTTCGTGAAGCCGGTCACGCGTTTGCCTTTTACAAGCGGCTCACCGTTGTAGGTGACATGACGCAACACGCCAGGGGAGTGGCAGACCAAGGCGATCGGCTTTCCAGAGTTGTAAAAGGACTCTAACAAGGCGATGGAAACAGGACTTTCAGCTAGATCCCACATGGGGCCGTGACCGCCCGAGTAGAAGACCGTGTCAAAATCTTCGGCTTTCACATCCTCAAGGCGAACAGTGCGAGCCAACGCTTTCTGCGCGGTCTCATCCTGTTTGAATCGCTCCATGGCCGGCGTTTGATTTTCAGGGAGGTCGCTTTTCGGATCGAGCGGCGGCTGGCCACCTTTCGGTGACGCCAGCGTCAGCTCCGCCCCGGCGTCTCTGAAAACGAAATAGGGCGCCGCAAATTCTTCAAGCCAGAAACCGGTTTTGCGGCCGGTGTTGCCCAATTGGTCATGGGACGTTAGCACCATCAATATTTTCATCTTCGGTTCTCCTCTGTTTTGAATTGTCTAAAAACAAGCGAAGAGGTGTTCCCTTCGCAGACGAAAACTCAATTTCGCACTCGCCTGCCTGGCCGTCACCTCTCGGCGTTATTATTTCTCGGATCGTCTTTCGAGTTCACATATTCAACCACTACACCTCAGCGAACGGATCGTTTGTTCAACGTAACGATTTGAAAGACGTGCGCATTTCGCCAACGAACAGCTCTGGCTGTTCCCACGCCGCGAAATGGCCGCCCTTTGGGAACCTGTTGTAGTGGATGAGCTTCGGATACGCCTTCTCTGCCCAACTCTTCGGCGCTTGATAAATCTCTTCCGCAAACGCGCTCACGGCGACCGGAAGCTGAATGCCTCGCACATCGAAGAAGCCGCCGGGCGGCAAGTTATGCGCCGTGTCCCAGTAGAGACGCGCCGATGAGATCGCGGTATTCGTCAACCAATAGAGCGTGATGTTGTCGAGAACGTCGTCGCGGCTCAGTCCTTCAAATTTGCCGTCGAAAACGCGGGCGATCATCTGGTAGCTGCGAATGTCGTGATCGAGTATCCAGCCCGCAAGACCAACCGGCGAATCGACGATTCCGTAGAGGGTCTGCGGACGATTGTTCATCTCGATCGCGTAGCCGAGCCCATTCTTGTAGAAGTCGTCGATCTGCTCATACGCATGCTTCTCGTCGGGCGAGAGGCCGGCGGGCGCCGGACCACCCGTTGCGAGTGCCTTAGAAATATCGGGCGGAACCGTCGCCGCCATGTTGGTGTGAATGCCGAGCAATCCGCGCGGCTGCTGGAAAGCCATCACCTCCGAAACGGCATTGCCCCAGTCGCCACCCTGCGCCACGTACTTTGTGTAGCCGAGGCGTTGCATGAGCGTCGCCCACGCTTTCGCAATGCTAACTGGGTTCCATCCTGGCTTCGTCGGCTTGCCCGAGAACCCGTAGCCCGGCAGAGACGGAATCACGAGATGGAAGGCGTCCGCCGCGGTTCCGCCATGCGCGGTGGGGTTGGTCAGCGGCTCGATGATCTTCATCTGCTCTATGATCGAGCCGGGCCAGCCATGCGTGACGATCATCGGCAGTGCATTTTCATGCTTCGAGCGAACGTGGATGAAATGAATGTCGAGCCCGTCGATCTCGGTGATGAAGTGGGATACTGCTTTCAGCTTCGCCTCGCCCTTGCGCCACTCATAGTCTGTTCCCCAATAGCGCGCGAGTTTCTGCATCGTGGCGAGCTGCACCCCTTGGGATGCGTCTGAGACCTGTTCTCGCTCAGGCCATTTGGTCGCGTTGACGCGTCGCCGCAGATCGGCAAGTTCAGAATCTGGAAAACTGAATTGAAACGGACGAATGGCAGTCTTGTCAGCAACCTGCTCGCTGGCTGATTGCGTGGCATTGGTTTGGGTCATGGTGTCTTGCTCCTTAGTGGTTTTGGATTTCGAACCTGCAAATGCCTCGACGATCGTCCCTGGGCTAAACGCGACTGCCAGACCCAAGATCGAGCTCTCCTTCAGAAAGCGCCGGCGCGATGTGTCGTCTGCTTGTTTCATTGCATGCTCTTTTTCGAACCTCACCGATTCCTTCCGTTCATCACAGGTGCGGAGTACACCACAAGCTTAAGAGCGAATCTATTGGACGAAGGTATCGATCGATACCTTGGTATTAGTTGGCGCGCGACGAGCGGAGTGATGGAGACAGGAATCTTGGTACGCAGCAGGGTGGTGCTACAATCGGCCACAACCGACAACGAATCATAATGGTTATTTGCCCTGGTGGGCGCACTCTCTTCTTGTCTGGAGGAGTCCGAGAAAGGGCTGAAATGGAGATTGAGACTCAGCCGCGCAGTCGATGCGCTTCTGGTATTGGTATCGACTACCCTTCACTCAAAGGGACTTAGGTATGCCTGAAACCGTCCGCGTAAGAACTTGGCCGAGGCGAGTGGCGACGGGTTCGGCTTTGTTTGTCGTCGCATTGGGTCTCATCGTGCTAGCGGGCTGGTTCTCTCATACCACCGCGCTGATCCAGTTCAAGCCGCATATGCCTCCCATGACGCGCAACGCGGCGGCGTGTTTCCTGCTGTGTGGTCTCGCCTTGTTGACGGTGATTTTCAGGGGCCCAAGTTGGCTCGTCGTCGTGAGCGCAGGAATAGTGAGCGCCGGGAGTGTTCTCACCATCGTGGAATATGTATTCCGGGTGAATATCGGAATCGACGAGCTGCTGGGACCGTCCTACCTCATCCTGAAAGAGTCGAGTCCGGGGCGCATGGCGCCGGTGACAGCGATCTGTTTCGCCCTCGGTTCGATGGGACTACTGTTGCAAGTCAGGATGGTGTCGAAGCGGTTGGCGCTGTTGTTGGGGCTAAGTGGCTCGCTCATCGCCGCGGCTGGAATAGCGGCGAGCATGAGCTTTGCTCTGGGCGCAAGTGATGCCTTTGGCTGGAGTGAAGGTACCCGCGTGGCGCTTCACACGGCACTCGGGCTTTGGGTTCTTGGGTTCGGCATACTGGCACTGGCCTGGGACGTCGAGACGGACCACTCCGGCACCCCGCGCTGGTTGCCGATCAGCGTTTCCATCGTAGTTGCAACGAGCGCCGTGGGCATGTGGCAAGCGCTCGTCGCAGATGGATATGCACCGTTCGCTCTCCTGCCTGCAGTCGTGCTCGGTGGCGGGTGCCTGATGGCCCCGATCTTCGGGTTGACTGTCTATCTGGCGCAACGGGCATACACGCAAGCCGCAGCCCTTGGACAAAGTGAAGCGCGCAAGGCGGCGATCCTGGACTCTGCACTCGACTGCATTCTGACTATCGATCACGAAGGTTGCATCACTGAGTTCAATCGGGCTGCGGAGCGCACCTTTGGCTACCGTCGGAACGAGGTCGTTGGCAAGGAGCTGGCCGACATCATTATCCCGCCGTCACTGCGGGAGAAGCACCGGCGGGGGTTGTCCCGCTACCTGGCGACGGGCGATGCGCGAGTGCTCGGAAGGCGCGTCGAGATGACGGCGGTAGGAGCCGACGGGCGCGAATTCCCAGTGGAGCTCGCAGTCACACGCATCCCGACGGACGGGCCGCCGTCCTTCACTGGCTACCTGCGCGACATCACGAAACGCAGGCAGTCGGAGGAGAAGATGCGGGAGAGCGAACTCAACCTGCGCCAGATGACCGAAACCATTCCGGAGATGCTTTGGAGCGCTACGCCGGAAGGGGCTATCGATTACTGCAACGCCCGCGTGCTCGATTACACGGGCTTTTCGGCCGACGAAATCATGGGCAACGATTGGACGAAACTGCTTCATCCAGACGATGTTGAGCAGACGGTTAGGGAATGGATGTCATGTGTCACAACCGGAGCCCCTTACCGGGTCGAGGTTCGAACCTTCCACGCTGCCGATCGCACATACCGGTGGTGCGTAACGAGTGCGCTCCCATTGCTGGACCAGCAAGGGCGCATCCTAAAGTGGCACGGCACAGTTGTCGACATGCACGATTGGAAACAAGCGCAGGAAGAGCTACGCAACACGCAGGCGGAGCTTGCCCACATGACGCGTGTGATGACCATGGGTGAACTCACGGCGTCGATCGCGCATGAAGTCAACCAACCCCTCTCCGGCATCATCACCAACGCCAGCACCTGTCTGCGGATGCTCGCCGCCGATCCTCCAAACGTCGAAGGCGCGCGCGAAACTGCGCAGCGGACGATTCGTGATAGCCACCGTGCGTCCGACGTGATTACGCGATTGCGCGCGCTCTTTAGCAAGAAGGACACCGCAATCGAATCGGTGGATCTGAATGAGGCTACACAAGAGGTGATTGCGCTTTCGCTGAGTGAGCTTCAGAGAAACCGGGTGATTCTGCGGCCTGAGCTTGCCGATGACCTTCCGCTTGTCGCAGGTGATCGTGTGCAACTTCAGCAGGTCATTCTGAACCTGGTCCGGAACGCATCAGACGCAATGAGCGGCGTTGACGATCGTCCGAGGCGCTTGGTGATCAGAACCGAACGAGACGAAGGTGATCATGTGCGTTTGAGCGTGCAAGACGTGGGCGCGGGTTTCGGACCACAACGTCCGGACAAGCTCTTCGAACCGTTTTACACAACGAAGAATGGCGGCATGGGGATCGGGCTATCCGTCAGCCGCTCCATTGTCGAAAGTCATCATGGGCGTCTATGGGCAACACCGAATGATGGCCCGGGAGCCACGTTTTCATTCTCTATTCCGTGTCACCCACGAGTTTGAAAGGCGCCGATCGGAACCGTCGGCGATACCCGCAGCGAACGTCGATGTCGGTGCTAACCAACACCAAAGTACAATAGACACTCTCGATTGGACTAGCGCATCCTTGTCTCCGAGTGAGTCTTGCCATGAGAACCCGCGACGGAGACGGGGCACAGCCGGATGATCAAGGCGCGACTCCCATTGGTGTGGACGTTTCTCTCTAACGCTATGATCACTTCCTCCACCGAGCCTTTGCAAATATGCCGTCTTAGTGTCGCGAAGTCTGTAAATGTGAGGGGGGCACAAGAAACATATGACAACAACATCTTCACTTGTCTCAGTAGTCGATGACGACGAATCTGTGCGCGAGTCGCTCCCCGATTTGCTGCGCGAGTTCGGCTTTGCGGTCCGCGCCTTCTCATCGGCCGAAGACTTCCTCACGTCCGATTGCGTCGATCAAACTAAATGCCTGATTCTCGACATGGCCATGCCGGGCATGACCGGGCCGGACCTTCAGCAGGAATTGCGGATTCGCAGGAAGGAGATTCCGATCGTCTTCATCACCGCTCAAAGAGATGAGACGGTTCGTGCACGTGTGCTCGAACAAGGCGCGGTGGAATGTTTGTTGAAGCCATTTAGCGATACGGCTTTGCGTGACGCGGTGAATGCCGCACTTGCGTGAGCCAAAGCGTCCGACACACTCTGGTACGATGGGGACCGATATGAAATCAGCGGGCGCACAGAGCCTAGAATCGGGCTCACCACAGTCGCAAGCCATCCCAATCGTCTTCGTTGTTGACGACGACATCTCTATTCGCGAATCCCTGGAGACGCTGATCCGTTTCGTCGGCTGGCAACCAGAGACGTTTGCGTCCGCAGAGGAATTTCTCGCTCGTCCACGACCGCTGGTCCCGAGCTGCCTGGTGCTGGATGTCTCTCTTCCGGATCTCAACGGCCTCGAACTGCAGAAGCTGATCGCACCTGATCGGATCGACATGCCAATCATCTTCATCACAGGACACGGCGATGTGCCGATGACCGTCCAGGCGATGAAGGCGGGCGCGGTTGAGTTCTTAACCAAGCCATTCGACGACGATGTGCTGTTGACCGCCATCCGTCACGCTATTGAGCGCAGCGCGGCTGCCCTTAGTGACGAAGACGAAATCCAGACGCTGCGGGACTGTTACGCATCGCTCACCCCTCGCGAACAGGAGGTCATGAAGTTAGTAGTGTCCGGCATGTTGAATAAACAGGTTGGTTTGAAACTCGGTATCAGTGAGATCACGGTGAAGGCGCATCGTGGCAAGATGATGCAAAAGATGAAGGCGGACTCGATCGCCGATCTGGTGAAGATGGCCGTGAGACTAGGCCTTGCGCCCGCGAGGAATCCGTGGCACGTTTCGCGAGCACTCTGATTGAATCTTGAACTTACGACCTTTAGCGCTACTCCAATACTTTCGCTAACAAGATCAACGGTCGGTAATGGAAGGGGCCTCGGATGAAAATGCTCATCCGTGCTGTTTGCAACGTCTCGGCAATCCTGGTGTCGCTACCAAAAACTCCGTTCGGCTGGCGGCTCTGTAAGAAGCATCTGACAGTTTCAGTTCACACGGGGTGATCTCGCTCACTTGCTACCTTGGTCC
>Ga0307415_100000744_pt1 | contig 14670 bp, 11 predicted proteins | sample DK1Cmetagenome_FD_204524 | JGI IMG/M metagenome (GOLD analysis project Ga0307415, IMG submission 204524) | Maize rhizosphere microbial communities from greenhouse at UC Davis, California, United States - DK15-C-2 | ecosystem: Host-associated > Plants > Roots > Rhizosphere > Soil | place: USA...
TGGAATATTTCTGCAATGCCTGCGACACGATGTGGAAGACCGACAACGAGACGCTGATCAAGCGCGCCGCGGCTGAGCTCGAGCATCTCGGCCTCGCGAAGGCCAGCGACGTGGTCGACGGCACCGTCATTCGCCAGCCCAAGGCTTACCCGGTCTACGACGGCGAGTATCAGGACGCGCTTGCGGTCATTCGCGACTGGCTCGGAACGATCGAGAACCTGCAGGCCGTCGGACGCAACGGCATGCATCGCTACAACAACCAGGATCACTCGATGCTGACGGCGATGCTCGCGGTCGACAACATCTACGGCGCGAAGAACGACCTGTGGAGCGTCAACGTGGAGCGCTCGTATCACGAGGAGTTCGAAGTCGCCGCCGACAAGGACGCCGGGCAAGAAGTCGCTGCATCCGAATTTGAGGCCCCGGCACGAGAGCAGGCTCCGGAAGTCGTCGCGGCCTGATTTTCGTGGGCGACCCGTCCGTCTCCGTCATCATTCCGGCTCATAACGCGGAAGCGACGCTACCCGATTGCCTTCGCGCGCTTCGCAACATGAGCGTCGAGCCGGCCGAGATACTTGTCTACGTCGACGGCGCTACGGATCGTACCGAGCAGATCGCTTACGATTCCGGGGCTCGGATTCTAAAGAATTCTGGCAAGCCGATGGGTCCGGCGATGGGGCGCAACGCGGCAGCCGAAGTCGCGAACTCGGATCTGTTGTGGTTCGTCGATGCCGACGTGGTCGCATCACCCGATTGCCTGAGGCGCCTTATCGACGACATGCAGGCGCATGATGCGGTGGGTGCGTTCGGCTCGTACGATGATGAACCCAGGTCGCTTCGCGCAACCAGTCTCTACGCGAACCTGAGGCACCATTTCGTTCACCAGCGCGGCAATCCCGACGCAACGACCTTCTGGTCCGGAATTGGCCTGATCCGACGCGACATCTTTCGTCAGTTCGGGGGCTTCGACGGGGAGCGGTTTCCCTATCCTAGCGTCGAGGATGTCGATCTTGGAATGCGCATCATTGCCGCAGGCCATCGCATTCGGCTCGTTCCATCCGCGCTCGGCAAGCATTGCAAGGACTGGAGCCTCTGGCGTGTCTGGCATACCGATGTGATGCGCCGCGCCCGTCCATGGACCCGGATGCTGAACGAGCGTCCCGACAGCGCTCGCGATCTCAATCTGACGACTGCGGAGCGGATGAAGGCGGTCCTCGCGCTGCTCACTCCAGCATTCTTGGTTGCGGGCCTGCTCAGTTCGCTGTTCTTGCTCTTCGCCGCCGTAACTGCATCCTTCTATGTTTTCGCCAACCGGGAGTTCTACTCCTTCCTGTTTCGACGGCTTTCGCTGAAGGACTCCGCCATCGCCGTTGGGATGCACTGGTGCTACCATTGCTATTCGGCGCTGACCTACGCCTGGACGATCGCCGAGCTCCGGTTAGGTCGAATGGTTAGCGGGAACCGAGCGGCTGGTCCGAACGAGGCTTCCACATCACATTCCTGATTGGGTTTTTAAGATCCGCGCGTCGTGTCTGCGTGACAGCGCCTGAAGGATTCCTCAGCTAGCGCCGCGCCTCGCGACCAACTGAAATGCTTCGAGCGCTCGAGGGCCCTCGAAGCAAGTTGGGTGCGCAGTGCATCGTCGCGAAGGAACTCGACGACGCAACTTGCAATGGCATCGGGGTCCTCCGGTTCGAAGAGCAGGCCACCGTCACCCACCACCTCGGGCAGACTTCCACCGCGGCTGCTGGCAAGCACCGGGATGCCACAGGACATGGCCTCTACGGCCGGAAGTCCGAATCCCTCCCAGAGCGACGGGAAGACGAGTGCATCGGCGGCATTTAGCAGCTCCGCCAGGTTCGGGTCGCTAACGTAGCCAGTGAAGTGAACGTGCTCCGAAATTGGGGGCGTGGAGGCGATGAACGCCTTCAGCTCGCCGACATTGTCCCAGAAGCCCCTGCCCGAGGTGTCGCCGACCAATGCGAGGTGGGTCTTCGGTTCCGCGGCGACGATTTGAGGCATGGCCTTCAGAAGGCCATGGAGGTTCTTGTGGGCGTTCATTCCGCCGACATGCACCAGCAATCGCGCGTCCTGAGGAATGCCGTGCCGCGCGCGGGCCTGTTGGCGAACGCCTTGGTCGGGGATCACTCGAAAAACGTCGTCGGCCGCTTCCGTCACCACATCGATACGATCCTTCGCAAAGTGATGGATTGACACGAGGTCGGCGGCGGATGTTTCGGAGACAGTCATCGCGCGAGTGGTCTGCAAACGGGCAAGGGCGGTCTTGGCCTGCCAGAGCCAGTGGTTCTTCTTGGTCGGAAACAGGAGTTCCGGAAAGCGCTCCGCGGTCGCGTCGTGATAGCAAACGACGCAGGCCTTCCGCTGGAGGAGCGGGAAGTAGGAATAGAGCGTCGGAAAGAAGAACACGTCGTACGGCACGGACCTCGCCAGGCGCGCCATCTTCAGGAAATAGCCCGGTGATCGGGCAGAGCTTCCAACAGCCGACTGGTTCAACCCGAGATCGGTGCTGGCGCTGAGGACCTCGGCGCGCGGAGGAAGCGACTCTTCTGGCACTTGGTCGAACAGCAAAATGTAGCGAAAGCCCTCATCGCGCGCGAGAAGCTCTTTCAAGATCTCGCGCGTGAAGCGGCCGAAGCCGCGATCGTTCGCCCAGCTGGTGGCGTCCACGCAGATGCGAAGCGGCTTCGACATCAGACCTGTCCTCGCCGCGGTGCGAGATAGCCCGCTGCCTCACCGAGGGTCCAGGAGATCAGCAATGGGATGAGGAACGGTACGGCACGGACGAATTCGGCGAAGTGCGTCTTCCGCTCCCACGCCCGCCGCCCAATACGGAATAGCAGGAAGGGCGGCAGCAGCGGGGAGAGGGCAGCGAGCGCCAACCGCTTCGGCATGGTCAGCCATGTCGAACGAGTCACCCCATAAGATCTTCCCCACGAAAAACGCTCGCGCAGCGCCGTGCCGAAGCTCAGCCCGCGGCGGTTTTGGTAGACGATCATGTCGGGATCGAGCGAGATGGTCTTGCCGAGAGACCGCAAGGCGTCATTGACCGGAACTTCACGATAAGCGTCTTTCCAAACCGGCCGCACGCGTTCCAGGTCGGCCCGTTTGTAGGTGACGTTGGCGTCCGAAGCGAAAGTCGTCTCGCCCTCGGGAACGGGGTTCTGGTAGCGCCCGAAATCGCAATAATAGACCGCCCAATTAAGGGCTTGGTCGACACCGTTCTCGATGGCGCCACCGATCCCCGCGTGCGGCTGTCGGTGCGCCGCGACTACGCTCGCCGCCCAACGCCTGTCGGGTAATTCGTGATCCTCGAGCAAACCGATGATCTCCCCGGTTGCAACGGCTATCGCGCGTGCGCGCGGAACGTCATGATGCTCCCGACCGCCGACAAGTTTCACGACGTCCGGTGAGGACAAGTACCGGACCGAGGGAAAGCGCCGCTTTACCCTTTCCAGGCCCTCGATGGGCTCGTGATGGCCTACGATGATTTCCAGTTCGGGAGCGTCCACCTGCCTGGTGAGGGCCTCGAGGCATTCGGCAAGGCGATCCGCGTTCGCAACAGGAGCGTTCGTATCGCTCGAAAATCCGATGACGACCGACAACTGCGGCGGAAGATCGGTCATACCGCCGACCCGGCAATTGCGGTCATGAAGCTCATCGTCTCGCTATCCCCCGCGCGACCGCTCCACGGCTGTCTCACTGCCCAAAAGTCGTGCTCCGTCCGAAGCTTAGTTTGCACCCGCCGCGAGCGTCAATCTGTAGCCCTGCTGCAAATCGCCGAGTGCATCATGCCGAGACAGTTTGCTCGTTGTCATTGAAAGCCGGAGGGGCGGGCGGCTATCAGCCATGGAGAGCGTCGCTTTTGGGATTCCGGATGAGTAGCGAGACGATTTCAGACGATTTGACCCTTTCGGTCGTGCTTGGCCGCGTCAGCACGGAGGACGGAGATCGTGTGCTGGAAACGATCGCCGCTCTCGAGCCCGAGCAGGGCGGCGCGCCGTGCGAAATCGTCATCGGCGACCGTCTGCAGGATGCGATCAGCGAGCGAATCCGCAAAGAGCACCCGCAAGTAAAGCTGGTCCCATGTCCTTCGAACATGACTTTGCCGGAAATGCGGCTTCTCGCATTCGATGAAACCACCGGTTCCGTAGTGGCCGTGACCGAAGACCACTGCGTGCCCAGCCCCGGCTGGTCGAAGCGGGTCCTCGAGGCCTTCACCGAAAGCGAAGATGTGCTCGCCGTCGGCGGAAGTGTCGTGAACGGGGTCTGCGACCGCGGCCTCGATTGGGCGACGTTCATTTGCGAATACAGCTTCTTCTCGCCGCCGGTCGTCGAGGGGAGGACAAAGGCACTTCCAGGCATGAACGTCGCCTATCGCCGCTCAGTGCTGGAGGCGGCTGACCGGGAACGCCTCCGCAGTGGTTTTTGGGAAACCACCCTGCACCCGGATCTCGTCGCCAGCGGCCCGACGTTCCTGTCGATGAACCAGCTCGCGATGTTTCATAAGAAGAAGTTTTCCTGGCGACTGTTTGCCTCGCAACGCTTTGTCTACTCGCGCTATTATGCCGGTCTTCGGTTCCAGGACGCGGGCATCGTCAAGCGGCTCGCGGCCGGCGCGACCTCGCTGCTCCTGCCGCCAATCCTGATGTACCGCATGACCAAGGCGGTGGCGGCGAAGGGCCTGCAGCGCGAATTCATTCGGGCCCTGCCGTCGCTGTCAACGTTCATCGTCATCTGGGCGATCGGCGAAAGCTACGGCGCGATCTTCGGCCCTGGCGATGCGCTCGCACGAATTGAATAAGAACGCTGGACTAACGAAATCATTCGTGGGGCAAACATGAAATTTGGACTGATTGGCGCGGGAGCGATCGGCGCGATCCGGGCGTCGGCATTGGCGCGGTCGAAGACCTGCTCGCTTACGGGGGTGCACGATCTCGATGAGGCCCGGGCGCGCAGCGTGGCGCCTTCGGCGGCGTTCCATGCCACGATCGAGAGCCTGCTGGGATCGCCCGACGTCGAGGCGGTCGTCATTTCCACGCCGCCGCAGCTTCACGAGCAACTGGCGGTCGCGGCTGCCAAGGCAGGCAAGCATGCGCTCGTTGAAAAGCCGATGGCAGCAACGCCGGATGCCTGCGAGCGCATGATCGCGGCCGCGCGAGCCGCGGGAACACTGCTGAGCGTGGGGTACAATCAGCGCTATTTCCCAGCACTGAAGGTGGTGCGCGACGTGGTTCAATCCGGCGAGATCGGCCGCTTGAGCCACGTTCGCGCCTACGCCGGCCACGGCGGGCTTGCCGAGTTCAAGGCGCCCTGGATGTACGATCAGGCAGTCATGGGCGGCGGTGCCCTCATGGATAACGGCACGCACATCGTCGATCTCGTCCGCTACATCATGGGCGATCCGACCGGAGTTTACGGGCAGGCGCTCCACCGCGTGTGGGGGCTGGACGTCGAGGACGAAGCAATGGCGCTCCTCAGCAATTCAGATGGTGTCGCTGCTTCGATCGAAGCGAGTTGGGACGAGTGGAAGGGCTATCGCTTCCATATCGAAGCCTATGGCGACCGCGGCGTGGCGAAGGCCTATTATGCGCCGATGTACGCGTCGGTCATTCGCATGGATCGCCCGGGGGGGACGAAGAAGGTCGAACGTCGCTTCTATCCGGAGTCGATCCTGCGCGAGAAATTTCGAGGCTGGCAGAGCACTGTCGTCCAGACCTTTGTCGAGGAGTTCGACGATTTCGCTGCAGCGGCCGCCGGGCAGGACGGATCCGGTCGCATGGCATTGGCGGCGGACGGGCTTCGCGCCGTGCAGATTGCGCACGCGGTCTACGACAGCTCGAAATCGGGTAATCGCGTGACCCTTCCACCACTGCCCTGAAGACGCAGTGACCGAAGCCTCCGTCATCGAGATCGACGAGTCCACCGCGGCGCAGGGCCATCGGGTGCTGGCCGCCGAGACCTGCGCCCTTGCCGATGTCCTGACGGCATCAAAGGCAACGCGGGAGAGGGGCCAGGACATCGCTTGGCGCGTCGCTATCGGACCTCGAAATGTCCACGCGATCGAATCCGTACACCGTTTGGCTTTCGACAGCGGGATCGAGGTGCAATTCGCGACGGTTTCGTCCCTGCAAGGACCGGATCGCGTGTTCTTCGACGACTATGTCCGATACCGCCTTCCCGTCTCCAGAGGTGAGCGCGCCCGGCGCTTCGTCGAAGAGTGGACGGCTGCTGGGGGTGAAGCGTTTTCGGCAGCACTTGGCCTCGCTCGATCTTCACCGACTCGCTCCACTGCACCGGATCACATGGATTCAGTGGTGATCATCGGGGCGTACGGTGGCGACCACATCGGCGATGCCGCGATCCTGGGTGGCACATTGCTCGGCCTCAACCAGCGCTACGGTACTACTCGTGCTACTGTGATGAGCGGCCGTCCCGACCATACACGGCGGCTGTGCGAAGGCCTTTCAACGCCGGTGTCCATCGAAGTCGCTCCGTATCGCGCAGGAGCGGTCGACGGAGCGCTCGCCAATGCCGACGGCCTGGTCCTCGGCGGCGGGCCGCTTTACGGGTCGCCTCGAATCCTGGCTCGACACTTGGCCGCTGTCGCATCGGCGCACCGCCGGAACCTGCCTTTCATCATCGAACGCATCGGCATGGCCTATTTCGGCAATGCCCCAACGCGATGGGCAGGCAGGCGGATTCTCGAGAGCGCCGCTCGAATTTCGGTGCGCACCTCGGCCTCTGCTCGGCATCCGCTCATGCACGGACTGCAGGCCGAAATCGGCCGCGATCCGGCGTTCGACTATCTCGAGGGACGCGGCGAATTAGATCGACTCCCGCCTGAAGATGCTGCTGCGGTGGAGCAATTGCTGAGTGGCACCGAAGGCTCGTTGAAAGTCGGGATCAATTTGCGTCCCACGCTCGACCAGTGGCGCGATCTTTCCGACCTTACCCAGAACACTGTCGATGCCGCTTTCATCCAGAACCTGGCTGAAGGCCTGATCGCCTTCACTCGGGCGAGCACGCGGCCGGTGACCTACGTCTTCTTTCCAATGAACGCGATTCAACTTGGCATGTCGGACCTCTCGGCAGCCTTTGAGCTGCAGCGCGCGTTGAAGGGCGCGGTCGACTTGCGGGTGTGGGAAGCGGACGCGAGCCTCGACGGAGTCATCCACCTGCTGCGGCGACTCGACACGGCGATTGCCATGCGTTTCCACGCCTCGATCTTCGCGCTGACTCAGAAAATACCTCTGATCGGTCTCGATTATTTCGAAGGCGCCGGGGGCAAGGTCAGCGAGTTGCTCGCAGATCTGGGAAGGCCGGAGGACGCCTGTACGGTCGGCAGATTCACCCCGGAATGGCTTGCGGAGAGATTGAGGACGCACGCCCGCTGATCTCGTTTTGATACAGGTTGCGGGTCGCTCCTTGCTCAGGCGCTCAAGTTAAGCGAAAGTTTGAGGGGGCGATCGTGCAGGATACTGCCGATTGTATCGTCGTCAGCGCGTTCGAACGGAAAAGACGATGGCGGGGGCGATCGATGGCGACGGTGCTAACGTCATCCCAGAAAGTATCAACACGAGGATTCGCAGCCCGCGTTTCTTCATCGCGCATCCTGCTGATCTGCCGGACAGTCGCTCCGCTCATCCTTATCGCGGCTGCATTCCATTTCCGGCGGCAACTCGTCGATTTCATCCAAGGCCTGAGTGGTCTCGAGTTCGTCTTCACCGTCGTCCACGTTTACTCGAGCTTGGGCGCCCGGCTCATCGTTGGAGGAGTTGCGTTTGCAGCACTCGCTGCCGTCGGCGTGCTGTCGTTCCGGTTTCTGCCGAAGCGGACGCGGATCGCCGTCTTCACGGTCGTGTGCGCGACCATCGTCGGGGCAGTCCTCTGGTACATGGGGCGAGGGCTTAGAACGGGCATCGTGTGCGGCCTTCTTTCCGGGTGCCTGGTAGCCGCCAACGCCTTGTCGAGAGTGCGTTGGAACGCCCTGGTGGCCGATCCGCCCTATGCCCGGCTCCTGAATATTCTTTTCTGGTTCGGGGTTGGCGCAGAGATGCTGTTGCCGCGAGCTTATCTGGCCTGGATCGAGCGGGGCCGCGGAGGCACTCGAGAGCATTCCGCGGTTACTCGAATTCTGCCCAGCGCAGGACTTTCCGCAGTTGCGTTGGCGGCCTTCGCGCCCTTCCCAGCGCTCATGTACCTTGGACAAATATTGTTCATGTCGCCCGCTGCGACGATCGTGTTCGGGCCTGAATACGCTGTCTTTTCGAAGTACGATGTGTCTGACATCGCACGGAATCCGGCGAACGGAGACGTCTTCTTGTGCGGCAATGGCCAGAAGTCGCCGAAGGTCCTCCGTGGCGGTAACGGTCCGGCGATCGATACGAAGATCTCGGTCGGCGGCAATGAATTTTGCGAACTCGGCGGACCTCGCGCGCTCGTGGCCGTCGACAATGGTTCAACCGACATTCTGCTCGATATCGATCCCGATACCCTGAACGTTCGCAGCCGGATGCCACTTCCTCGCATGCCCTACGGGGAAATCTTCCTCGCCGTGCAGCCGAAGCACAATCTCGTCGCTGTGGCTTCCGAAGATGAGGGAGGAAAAGGCGGCGGTCCTGCCGTCCGGATCGTCGATCTTCAGCGGATGAAGGTCATTCGAGAGATCAATGCGGAGGTCGGCTTTCTCATCGCAGACCCGACCCGACCGGTGATCTATGCGAACCACTTCGCCAAGGACATCGGCGTCCGTGCCTGGGACATGCGGACCGGACAGCTTCTGGCTACATCGAACCGGTTCGGCCGGAGCGACCGGATGGTCTTCGACGCCGCTCGGAATGAGGTTCTCGCGACAGTACCGGAATCCGGTGTGATTTGGCGGCTCGACGCGACGACCCTGCTGGACAAGGCGCCGATACACACCGTGTTCGGCGCCCGGGGACTAGCCGTCGATCCTGCACGCGATCTGCTCCTGGTGTCGAGCTTCATTACCAATGAACTCGACGTGATCGACATCAAGACGGGCAAGTCGCTGCGCCGTTATCGGCTCGGCCCCTGGCTCCGCGACGTGCTTATCGTTGGGGATGGGGGCGTTGCCTTCGTCGCGTCGCGCTACGGCCTCTACAAGGTAAATTACCTGCGCTGATCCGATCGGACGCGGCCTTCGATCGCCGACCAGACCAGGTCGATATTGGCTGCCAAATGATTGGACTCGAACAGGCTGTTGTGCCCCCCTTCGAGTTCGATCGCCTGGACTGAGGTGCAATGTGCGCTCCAGCCGAGGTCTGCCGCGAGTCCGCGAACGAGCTGCTCCTTCGCTCGAAACAGCAAGATCGGCCCATCGAAGCGACCGAACTCCAGACCGCTTAGCGAACGGCCGCGTAGATTCTGCAGCAATAGGCGGCGCAGGGATTGGCCTGCCTTGACGCCGAACAGATTTCCCGCTGGTCGAATGCTCGCGCGAACGGCTTCGGAAAGGCCTGCGGCAATCAACAGTCGGCTTGTCAAATCGGCGCACGCCATCGCTGGGCTCAGGGCGTCGTCGGTATTGGTGACCCGCTGACCGGACTTGGACAGCCTCAGGGTGGGCGCCCTGCTATCGAGGATAGCCAGCAAACCGACTGAACGCCCTTCCTCTTGCAGTTTGCAGGCCAGAGCGAAGGCAGCCTGCCCGCCGAAGGAATAGCCGGCGAGGTGGACGATGCCCAAAGGCTCGAGTTCGCTGACCCTTTTGAGAAGATGCCTGACGATGCCATCGAAATCGCGGATCTCCGCGCTAGGCCGGTCAACGTCGGGGTAGTCCAGCAACTCGAACGCAACGCGGTTTCCCATCGCTGCGCGGAAATCGGCCAGGGGCGGCTCATCGCCACCGATGCCAGGTAGCAGAAAGACTTTCGGGGCGGCGTCGCTCACTTCGGCCGCGAGCGGTAAACCTGGACGTTCCCGCCCCCTAGAGTCCCCTTCAGGACCGCCATTTTTTCGAAGCGGGCATCGACCTCGCGCATGATGTCGGCCTGCGTCGTGCGCGTATGGCTTTCGAAGGAGGTGATGAGCCAAACCGGGTGACCGGTCGCAAGCAGTCGATTGAGGTCCGCCGGGGTCCTGGTAACCGGCCAGGCCGGTGCGAAATATCCGTGGATCGGCTCGATCGCCAGGCCGACCGAAGTGGACACATCTTGCGGCCCCCGCAATCGGTCCACCAAGTGGATCGCTCCTTGGAAGTCCTGCTTGGGATAGGCGTAGTTGCGGCCCAGAAGAACGGACGAGGCAACGACCATCATCACGAGAGCGACCGGCAAAGCGGCCCTGGTCACGGAGCGTAGGGCGGTCTGACGCAACGCCCTTTCGACAGCTGCGATCACTGCAAGGCTTCCAACCGCAGCGCAGAGGAAAACGAAGCCGATGTCGACAAAGAAATAACGGGGCCAAATTCGAAACGAGAGCGCTATCAGCAGGAGCAAGGAAAGCAGGATCTGCGTGAGATAGATTGCGGCAAGCAGCGGGCTCCTGCGCCACACCAGAACCGCTCCGAGGATCAGTACGCCGAGACCGATCGCCAGTGCGTAGGGCGCAAATGGCCCGAGGGCGTCAAGGCTGCCCGCGAACTCTTGAAGCGTCCGCATCGGGTTGTTCCACTCGGCCATTGCCGAGGTACTCGACCCGGAAGATACCTTGCCGACCGAACTGCGGATTTGATCCACCAGCGGCAGATGCAGGAGCAGCGTCAGAACGCCTCCCAGACCGAAGCCGTAATAGGATTGGATGCTCCGAGCGCCGGCGTAGCCCCGAGCTACGCGGCCCCGCGGCCGCAGGAACGCAATGGTCGAAAGCATCGCAAACACGACACCATGAGCGACGAAAAAGAACCCCGCCGAGAGATGGGTGTACATGCCCGCCGCAAGGCAAAGGCCGTAAAGCGTCCAGGTTCGCCACACTGGCTGGCGAAGGCCCGAAATCATCAGGATCGTCGCTGCCGCCGTCCATGTCAGCAGACCGGTATAACCGCGCGCATTCTGGGTGAACCAGACGTGGTGATAGGAAAGGGCAAGGAGGAGTAGGGTGACAAGCGCCGCGGCCCGCCCAGCTTCCTTTCGCGCGAGCCACCAGATTAGCACCAGGCTGACCATGCCCATGATCAGGGCTGGCAAGCGCAGCGCCCATGCGCTCTCGCCGAACAGTTCCACGCATGCCTTGGCCTGAAGGCTGTAGAACATGTGATTGTTGAGCGACGAAAAATCGGTGGCGAGCTGGCCCCACGGCAAGCGGATGAAGTGGATGAGGGTGGAAACCTCATCGTACCAGAGGCCGGCGTTCAGCCCCACGACCCGGACCACGAGCGCAAGCACCAGGAGCGCCGCGACGGCTCCGGCTTCCCACCGCTCGAGTTTGGATTTGTCCCCCACCGCTGTTCGGATCAGGCGTCGGCTTTAAGACTGTCGGTCTTGACCGCCAGGGGCCGAAGAGATTGGCAGGGCGATTCCCCGGTCGATGGGTCGAACGGAAGATTGTGCCAGGGGCACACGATTCTCCCATTCGCGACGTGCCCCATGGCGAGATCCGCCCCTTGGTGCGGGCAGCGGCGGTCGAAGCTCACAAATTCGTTTTCGCTAAGACGTGCGACGCAAGTCTTCGAATCCGTCGGTCGAATCTCGCCTACGCGCATGTCTCGAGGATCTCCGTTGTTCGATGGCGCCAGATCGATCCGCTTGGGCTTGCTCGGACGAAGCTTTTGCAAGACCCGTTGACCGAACGAGCGCAGGTAACTGGGCTGCATCAGCGCGGGCAGTGCCGCTGCCGCCTTCAGCGGCCCGTTAGCGAGACCGCTGTGGCAATAGCTGTGATAATGGCCGTTAGGGAAGTGCGGCCGTTCGAAGGTGATCCGATAGCTGATAACGAACCGGGTCTCGTCCGTGTAATTGAGCGCCGACCCGTGAAGCTGGTCGGTGTGGAAGAGGACGAAATCGCCGGGGTCGAGATCGAAGGTTAGCGGCTCACTCAGTCGTTCGTCCCGATTGATGTGACCCATTCCCGTGTATCGCTGACGGCCTTCATATTCGTTGCGGTAGACGGTGAGCCCGTTTCCCGGCTTCACCCGACCGATTGCGATCCAGATGTTCACGCCATTGTCGGGACAGTCGAGCCACGAATCCCGGTGTGGGCCATGCGCCGTCAGTTTCCCCTCGCCATGCTTCTTGGTGAAGCCGTTGAAGAGCCCACGGTCTCCCCGGGTGGTGTCGAACGGCACGTGAAAGCGAACGTTGGGAGAGGTCTCGAAATAATGCCGGTTCACACCCGCGAAGACGGACGGGATCAGGATCGATAGATCTTGCGGGGCGCGGGCATTCACGCGTTTGTAGATCTCCTCGGTGAGGCCTGGAATCTCATGGGCAGGGACAATCTCGTGGATCCGTTCGAAGCCTTGCTCGGCGACCGCGGCAGCGGCTTCGGGCCCAATCACGTCGGAGACGGCCTGGAGGCTCAAGTCCAAAATCTGGTCGAGCAGGCCGGCGCGCTGGAAGCCGCCACGAACGACAACGACTTCGCCGGCAAGGACGCGCTCCTTGAGATCCGGCACGCTCGCGGGATCGGTTAAGTTCGACAACCATCTCATCGGTCCAAAACCCCAAGACCTTGGAATATAAAGATTACACGATGCTCTGCCGCACGAGCAATGAGTAGTCGCAACCAATGTGACCCGTTATGGAGCAGCTGCGCCATTGGCGGGTTCCCCTCGTTTCGCGGCCGCCGGACCGGACTTCGCCCCGTCGAGGCGGATGGTCATGATGCCAGCCGCGGGAAGCCTGACCTTGAGCGCCCCGTCGGAAACGATCGGGGTTAGAGGGCGTGCAGTCTCCCTGGCGGTCGTGTACGACGCCAGGTAGCGTCCGGCGGGCAGCCCGCGCACCGTCATGGTCCCGGACTTTTCGGCATTTAGGACGACGACGAAGGTCCCGTCCACGTTCCTGAATGCAGTTGGCCTGACCCGATCGTTGTTCGAACGAGCCTCGATCCTGATTGCGCCCATCCGGACATAGCGAAAGTATTGGGCAAGCCCGCGGGTTCGGCTTGCCATGCGGACTATGGGAGCCGGGCCCTTCGCGAAATCGACGATATAATAGTCGCCGCCTTCGTCGATCGTTCCCGGCAGGTCTCTCCGCGCTATGTCGTACTGCTGCCATGCCGACACCTGTCCCACGGTCAGGTCTTCATGAAGTTCGTCAGCGTCGCCGCTGAGATGCTCCAGCATGGCGGTCGAAATCCGGTGCTCGTGGGCGCGCTCTGCAATGCCGGGAACGGGTGCCACGCGATCGACCAGGCTGTTCGAGAGTCCGATTGCCCGGGCGCTCTCCGCAATGCCTTTGACGACCGCCGGCTTCGGCGAGTCATAGCGATGATAGGACAAGGTCGAAAGGAGCGAAGGCAGGCCAGGGACGGTCATCATTTCGTCGAAGTAACCTGGAGCTCGCCCCGCGGACGCCGTCGACGGAGCGATGATCTGCGGCGAGAACCCGCCCGACTTCAGCCGTGCGACCGTCGTCACAATCGCTTCACCGATCTGACGTCCGCGCCAGTGGTCGGAATTGTCCGGCTCGAGGATGATCTCGAGAGCATCGGGGGTAATTCCGTACTTGCTCTTCAAGTGCTGGAATGCCGCGTCGATGAGCTCGGCATATTCCGCCGGACGAAGCGCGTGCGAGACATTGCCCTTCAACTCCGTCTGGCCGAAATCGACGTAGTTGAGGTTGATGAAGAGTTTCTCGCCATTGGCCTCGACGCGCTGCTTGATCGGCAGGACCATTTTCTCGATCTGATAATCGAGATGGGAGAATTGCATCCCGGCGGGGTTCAGGTGGCTCGGATCCCCGTCGTCGTTGATCTTCTCGTAATAGTGCCGTCGAAAAGCCTTGTAACCGATCTTCCCGGCCTCGAACTGCGACCAATAATCGACCGGATTTTCGGCGCCGCTCTTGAGTTCGATCCTGACGCGATTGATTCCGAGCTCGTTGACGAGATGATCGTAAATTTGATCGGAAACGGGGATCCAGGAGCCGTCGAAGCGATCCTCGGGCTTGTTATATTCCCACAACCGCGTCGTGGTCTCCCAGCCGTTCATGACCTGGTGCGTGATCGAAGGATCGACCGTGATTTCGACGGGATCGTTGGCGGAAGCGGAGCAGCTCGCCAGCGTCAGGACCGCCAGCATGCCAGTCATTGCCGCAACCTGTCTGAGGCTCGTCATCGCGCCACGGCTGAAGCGCGACGCCGGGGCTTTGGCGCCGATTTCACGCTCTCGACCTTCCGTATGGACGGACCCTCGTCCGCAAAGTTCAGCAGTCGCCGAACCGCCACGCGCCGGCCGTAGCGGGCCTGGTGATAGATTCGGCCGACATATTCGCCGATGATGCCCAGGAAGACGGCGTTCACGCCGGAGAAGAAGAACAGGGAAACGATGATGGTCATGATGCCGCGTCCGGCAACGCTGCCGGCGAGGATCATCAGAGTGACCTGGAACAAGCCGAACAGGAAGCTGGCGCCGGCAATGATGAAACCCATGATCATGATCAGCCGCAGCGGCAGCCGCGAGAACGAGAAGGTCATGTCGTAAGCCGTGCGAAACAGCCTCGGCACACTGAAGCTGGACTTGCCCCA
>Ga0307415_100000745_pt1 | contig 14669 bp, 11 predicted proteins | sample DK1Cmetagenome_FD_204524 | JGI IMG/M metagenome (GOLD analysis project Ga0307415, IMG submission 204524) | Maize rhizosphere microbial communities from greenhouse at UC Davis, California, United States - DK15-C-2 | ecosystem: Host-associated > Plants > Roots > Rhizosphere > Soil | place: USA...
GCCGCTCCCCCACCGTGTAGGCGCCCTCGGGCAGGCCGGTGGCCCGCACGGCGTCGCTGACCAGGACCACGCCGCCGGGCCCCTTGGCCTGGACCAGCAGCCGCATGGTGGCCGGGTGGACGTGGACGTTGTCGGCGACCAGCTCGCAGCGCAGCTCGGGTGTGACCAGGGCGGCGCCGAGCATCCCCGGCTCGCGGTGGCCGAGGGGCCGCATGGCGTTGAAGGCGTGGGTCACGTGGCGGACGCCGTCGGAGACGGCCTGGAGCGCCTGGTCGTAGGTGGCGTCGGTGTGGCCGGCGGAGACGGTGACCCCCCTGGCCGCGGCCTCGCCGACCAGCCAGCGGTTCTCCCCGATCTCGGGCGCCAGGGCCAGGACCCGGACGATCCTGGGGTCGAGCAGCCGCGCCGCCTCGGCCCGGCCGGCCGCCCGGATGAGGGTCGCGTCCTGGGCCCCGGCCCGGGCCGGGCTCAGGTACGGACCCTCCAGGTAGGCGCCGAGCACGGTCGCCCCGCCGTCGACCGGCCCGGCCACGGTCCGCACCGCCGCCAGGGCCCGCTCGATGTCGGGCCCGGTGGCCGTCATGGTCGCCGGCAGCCAGGCCGTCACCCCGTGCCCGGCCAGGAAGCGGGCCATCCGCCGCAGCCCCTCGGGGTCGGCGTCCATCACGTCCACGCCGACCGCCCCGTGGGCGTGCAGGTCGATGAACCCGGGCATGGCCACCAGCCCGTCCGCGGGGAGCAGGTCCGCCCCGGCCGCGGTTCCCGGCGGGGGCTCCCCCTGCCTCATGGCGGCGATCTTGCGCCCCTCGACCGCGATCCACCCCCGCGGCCACTCCCCACCGGGGGTGAGCACCCGCGCCCCGGTGACGAGCAGCCGCCCGCCGTTCACGGCGCTCCCTTCCCGGCGCGGTCGGCGTGCCTCGCCATCAGGGCGGCGTTGTCGTCGGCGACCGAGGGGCCGTCGAGGTTCTGGCTGGCCAGGACCGGCGGGGTGTGGCCCTGCTGCTCCAGGAGCTCGGCCACCCGGGCGCAGAGGGCGGCGACCACGGCGGCGCCGACCACGGTGGTGAGCGGGGCGACCCGCGTGCCCGAGGCCAGCTCCAGGGCGGCGTCGCCGGGCGGGCAGCGGTTGTCGATGACCACGTCGGCCAGCTCGTGCAGCCGGGCCCCCGAGGAGTGGCGGGGGGCGGTGGCCTTGGCCTGCTCCAGGTTGGTCAGGGCGACCACCCGCAGGCCGCGGTCGCGGCAGCCGAGGGCGACCTCGACCGGGACGGCGTTGACGCCCGAGTTGGAGACGACCACGGCGACCTCGCCCGCCCGGAGGTCTTCGCCCTCCAGGATGGCCGCGGCCCGGCCCTCGGCCCGCTCGACCGGGCTCACCTGGAGCCCGGCGGCCGGCGAGAGGGCCGGGTCGAGGATCGGGTGGACGCAGGCCAGCCCGCCGGCCCTGGCGTAGGCGTCCAGGGCCAGGAGCTGGGAGTGGCCGGCGCCGAACAGGTGCAGCACCCCGCCGGCGGCGACGCTGGCCGCGACCAGGCGGGCCACCTCCTCCAGGGCCTGGCCCTGGGTGCCCGCAACCTCGCCGAGCGCGCTGCTGGCGGCCTCGGCGTAGCGGTCGAGCATCCGCATCCTCCCGTGGTCTGGCCCTGCCGGTAGCAGGGACGGTAAAGTGGTCTAGTCCAGTTGTCAAGGGCTTGTTAGACTGATCGGCATGACGGCACGTCGACGTGGGGCCCAGGTCGAAGCGCTCCCCCGGACGCTCTCCTACGAGCGGCCCAAGGGCGAGCAGCTCCAGGAGATCCTGGAGGGGGTCATCGCCGCCCTCCAGCCCGGGGCCCTGCTCCCGTCCGAGCGGCTGCTGGCCGAGCGCTACGGGGTGGCCAGGGCGACCGTCACCCAGGCGGTCGAGGGGCTGGTCTCCCGTGGCCTGGTCTACCGGGTCCACGGCAGCGGCACCTTCGTGGCCGAGCCCAAGCTCCGCCAGCCGCTGACCCTGACCTCCTTCACCGAGGACATGCGGGCCCGGGGCATGACCCCGGGCTCGGTCGTCCGCGGCCAGGCCGTGGTCCCGGCCAGCGAGGTCGTGGCCCGCCACCTGGCCCTGGTCCCGGGCAGCCCGGTGGTCCACCTGGAGCGGGTCCGCACCGCCGACGGGGAGCCGATGGCCCTGGAGCGCACCCACCTCCCGGCCTCCCGGCTGCCCGGCCTGGAGTCGGCCGACCTCACCGACGCCTCCCTGTACGAGCTGCTGGAGCGGCGCTGGGGCGTCCGCATGGCCGACGCCGACCAGTGGGCCAGCGTGGTCAAGCTCACCGACGAGGAGGCGGCCCTCCTCCAGGTCGCCCCCGACCAGCCGGCCCTCCTGTTCCAGCGCCTCACCCGCGACCCCGGCGGCACCCCGGTCGAGTACGTCCGCTCCCTCTACCGCGGCGACCGCTACGAGGTCCACACCCGCCTGGAGCGCCGGTCGAGCATCGACGTCGCATCTGGTTGAGGGCGATGCCGTGGCAAGCCCTCCGCATGCGCGTCGGGCATGCCCGACCGGCGCTCCAGAGCGCCGGGGCGGCTGATCCGCCCTACTTGGGCTCGGTCGCCGCGACCGTGCCGCCGCCGAGGACCAGGTCGCCGTCGTAGAGCACCCCGGCCTGGCCGGGGGCGACGGCGTCGACGGGCTCGTCCAGGTCGAGGCGGACCCGGTCGTCCACGGGCGCGACCTGGCAGCCGACCTCGGCGCCGTGGGCGCGGAGGCGGACCTTGGCCCGGCCGGGGCGGAGGCCGTGGCCGTCGGTGGCGGTGGCCCGCTCCAGGTGGACGGCGCCGATGGCCAGCTCGGCCCGGTCCCCCACCACGACCCGGCCGGCCGCCGGCTCGACCCGGAGGACGTAGCGGGGCGTGGGGGCGGTGACCCCGAGCCCGCGCCGCTGCCCGACCGTGTAGCGGTAGGCGCCCCGGTGGTGGCCGAGGACCCGCCCGGCGCCGTCCACCACGTCGCCGGGCCGATGGCCGAGGCGGCGCTCCAGCCACCCGGCGGTGTCGCCGTCGGGGACGAAGCAGACGTCGTAGGACTCCGGCTTGGCCGCCGTCCGCAGGCCGAGCCGGGCCGCCGTCGCCCGGACCTCCGGCTTGGTCAGCCGGCCCAGCGGCAGCCGCAGCCGCGCCAGCTCGGCCGGGCCCAGCATGTAGAGCACGTACGACTGGTCCTTGGCCGCGTCCGCGCCCCGGTACAGGCGGCCGTCCTCAACCCGGGCGTAGTGGCCGGTGGCCAGGGCGTCGAAGCCGAGGGCGCGGGCCCGGGCCAGCAGCCCGACCACCTTGACTTGCTCGTTGCAGCGGGCGCAGGGGTTGGGGGTGCGACCGCCGGCGTACTCGGCGGCGAAGTCGTCGACCACCGCCCGCTGGAACTCCTCGGCCATGTCCCACACGTAGAACGGGATGCCGAGGGTGTCGGCGACCCGGCGGGCGTCCTCGGCGTCGGCCAGGGTGCAGCAGCCCTTGCCCTGCACCTGGAGGTGCCCGGGGGTGTCGGCCAGCTTCAGGTGCACCCCGGTCACGTCCCAGCCGGCCTCCACGGCCAGCGCCGCCGCCACCGAGGAGTCGACTCCCCCACTCATCGCCACCAGCACCTGGTTGGTCACCGCCGAGCCCCCTGGGCGACGGGCGCCCGGGCGAGGACCTCCAGGGCCTGGGCGACGGCGGCCACGGCGGCGTCCACGTCGGCCTGGGTCGAGGCGTGCCCGAGGCTGAAGCGGATCGTCTCCCGAGCCTGGACCGGGTCGCGCCCCATGGCCACCAGCACGTGCGAGGGCGTCACCGCCCCGCTGGCGCAGGCCGACCCGGCCGAGCAGGCGACCCCGTGCCGGTCCAGCAACAGCAACAGGTCCTCGGCCCGCCGCCCCGGGAGCCGCGCCGACAGCAGGCCGGGCAACCCGGTCCCGGCCGGATCGGGGTCGCCGTTGACCTCCAGGTCGGGGGCGACGGCGCGCAGGCCGGTGAGGAGGCGAGAGCGGAGGGCGGCGAGGGCGGCGGCGGCGCCGGATCGGCGGTCGGTGAGGGCGGCCGCGGCGGCGGCGCCGAACCCGGCGATGGCGGCCGCGGGGAGGGTGCCGGAGCGCACGCCCCGCTCCTGGCCGCCGCCGTGGAGGAGCGGGCGCAGGCTGGTCCCTGGCCGAACGACCAGGGCGCCGACCCCGGTGGGGCCGCCGAGCTTGTGGGAGGCCAGGGCGAGCAGGTCGATGCCGTCGGCGGCCATGTCGACCCCGGGCAGCCCGGCCGCCTGGACGGCGTCGCAGAGCACGACCGCGCCGGCGGCGTGGGCCAGCTCGGCCACGGCCGCGACCGGCTGGCCGGTGCCGACCTCGTTGTTGGCCGCCATGACCGCGACCAGGGCGGTCCGGCCCGGCCGCAGCAGCCCGGCCAGCCGGTCCCGGTCGACCCGGCCGAACCGGTCCACCGGGGCCAGGTCGACCTGGGCCCCGGCGTCGGCCTCGGCCCAGGCGGCGGCGTCCAGCACCGCGTGGTGCTCGACGGCCGAGCAGACCAGGTGCCGGCCCCCCGGCGGCCGGGCGAGCACGGCGCCCTTGACGGCCAGGTTGTCGGCCTCGGTGCCGCCGGAGGTGAACACGACCTCGGGTGGGGCCGCCCCGACCAGCGCCGCGACCTGCTCGCGGGCCGTCTCGACGGCGGCCCGGGCCGCCCGCCCCTGGGCGTGCTGGCTGGACGGGTTGGCGGCCGGGCGCTCCAGCAGCGGCAGCATGGCCGCCAGGGCGCCCGCCCGCAGCGGGGCGCTGGCCGCGTAGTCGAGGTACGGCATGGGCGCTCCTAGTCGTTCCCGCCGCCGTCGCCGTTGCCGCCGCCGCCGGGCTGCCGGCGCCGCCGGTCCTTGTCCTTGTCCCTGTCCTCGTCCTTCTCGGGCGGCGGCGGCAGGATGGTGTAGCTCAGCTGCTCCGGCGGCCTCGGCCAGTCCATGACCTCCTGGTTGGCCATGGCCACGGCCATGAAATCGTGCCAGACCCGGGCCGGGAACGAGCCGCCCGACACCCGGACCCCCTGCACGTTGTACATCGACTGCTGGCTGGTGGGGTTCCCCATCCAGACGGCCACCGCCAGCTGCGGGGTGTAGCCGACGAACCAGGCGTCGCGGTAGGCCTGGTTGGTGCCGGTCTTGCCGGCGGCGGGGCGGCCGATGTTGGCCGCGATGCCGGTGCCGCCGCGGATGACGCCCTTGAGGATGTCGTTGACCTGCCAGGCCAGGGCCTCCGAGATCCGGCGCTCGGGCTTGGACGGCTGCTCGATCACCGGCTTGCCGCTGCGGTGGTCGATCTCCTCGAAGAAGGTCGGTTTGTGGTACACGCCCATGTTGGCCAGGGTGGCATAGGCGCTGGCCATGTCGATGGGGCGGACCTCGAACGCGCCGAGGGCCATCGCCGGCACCCGCTTGTTGGGCGGGATCGGGGGGAGGCCCAGCCGCTCGGCCATGTCGGCCACCCTGTCGGGGCAGAGCTTCTCCATCAGCCGGCCGAAGACGCCGTTGACCGAGCGCCGGGTGGCGTCCCGGACCGACACCGGACCCGACCCGCCGCCCTCGTAGTTGTCGACCTTCCACGGCGAGCCGCAGACCAGCTGGTCGAAGCCGCTCGACTCCCACACCGAGTCGGGCGAGATGCCGGCGTCCAGGGCCGCCGTCAGCACGAAGGTCTTGAACGACGACCCCGGCTGGCGCCCCACGCCCTGGAGGGCGGCGTTGTAGGACTCCCGCTTGAAGTCGCGGCCGCCGACCACCGCCCGGACGCCGCCGTCGCGGGGGTCGATCGCCACCAGGGCGATGTCCGGGCCGCTCGGGGGACGCCAGCGGGCCACCGCCTGCTCGGCCGCCAGCTGCAGGTCCCGGTCGAGGGTGGTGTGGATGCGCAGGCCGCCCTCGAACAGCCGCCGGGTCCGGCTCTCCCTGGTGCTGCCCAGGCGCTCGTCCTCCTGGAGCTGCCGCTTGAGGCCGTCGACGAACCACGGGTAGCGGCCGCCGACGTGGCGGGGCTTCTGGATCTTCGGCCGCTGCTTCTCGGCCTTGGCGGCCTCGGCGGCGGTGATCATGCCGAGCTGGGTCATGCGCTCGAGCACCGAGTCGCGCAGCAGCTTGGCCCGCTCGCGGTGCTGGCGCGGGTCGGCGCTGACCGGCTCCCGGATGACCCCGGCCAGCATGGCCGCCTGGGGCAGGGAGACCTGGGAGGCGCGCTTGCCGAAGTAGCCTCTGCTGGCCGCCTCGACCCCGTAGTAGCCGGCGCCGAAGTAGACCCGGTTCAGGTAGCGGTGCAGGATCTCCTGCTTGGACAGCTTGCCCTCGAGCTGGGCGGCGAGGGCGGCCTCCTTGACCTTGCGGACGATCGAGATGTCCTTGAGGTCGGGGTAGCTGTTGCGGACCAGCTGCTGGGTGATGGTGCTGCCGCCCTGGCTGACCTGGCCGCTGAGCAGGTTGGTGACCGCGGCGCGCACGATCCCCCGGTCGTCGACGCCCTTGTGCTCGTAGAAGCGGGCGTCCTCGGCGGCGATCACGGCCTGCTGGAGGATCGGGGAGATCCTGGACAGCGGGACCACGATCCGGTCCTGCTCGTCCTTGAGGACCTCGATGACCCGGCCCTGGCGGTCGTAGACCTGGGTCCGCTCGGGCTGGCGGAGCTGCTTCAGCTCCTCGAGCTCGGGGAGGCCGGCTCCGGCGCCCTTGACCGAGTCGGCGACCATGATCCCGGCCGGGACGGCGGTGGCGGTGGCGATCAGCAGGGTGAGGGCGAGGGCGACCACCACCGGGCGGGCGAAGGCCAGGGCGCCGCGCCGGCGGTGGTTGGGCGGAGCCGCCATGGCGGTGACCAGCGGCGCCAGCCAGGCCGCGATCACCCGAAACGGCTTGGCAACCCGGCCCAGCCTCCTGGCCAGGCGGGCCACCACGGGGTCGCGGCGCCTGCCGGACCGGGCATGGGCCGGGCGGCCCCGGCGGGCGGGGGCCGGGGCCGGCGCCTCCTCCTGCTCGGCCATGGTGGACGGGAGCCACCAGGCCTCCACGGGATCGCTCGGGTCGAGGACCAGCCGGCCCCGTCCCGTCCCGTCGTGGCGGCCGTTGCCGTTGGGGACCCGGTCGAGCTCCCCGGTCGTCGCGGACCCCGGCGGCTCGGCGAGCGGGGTCGCCGGGGCGGGCGGGTCCGCGGGCGAGGTCCCTGGGCCGGTCGCCGGGGCGGAGGCCTCGGCGGGTGGTGCCGTCGACCCGTTGCCCGAGCGACCGCGGCTGCGGTCGGCCAGGGCGTCGATCCGCGAGGCCAGCCCGCCGGCCGCGCCGGCCAGGCCGGCGCCGGCCCCCCGGACCCCGCGCCGGGCCGCCACCGACCCGGCCTTGAGGCTCTCGCGGGTCTTCTCCGACCCGGCCCGCAGGCCCTCGCGGGTCTTCTCCGACCCGGCCCGGAGGCCCTCGCGGGTCTTCTCCGACCCGGCCTTGAGGCTCTCGCGGGTGGCGGCCGAGCCGGCGCGGACGTGGCGGCCGGCCGCGGCCGAGCCGAGGCGCAGGCGGCGGCGGGTGGCCACGGCCACCGAGACCAGCCAGGCGACCAGCATGCTCCACCCGCTGCGCAGGCCGTGCCCCACCCAGCCGATGACGTCGGCGATCGCCTCCGAGACGAGGCGCAGCGACAGCCGGGCGGCGTCGGCGGCCTGGCGCCAGTTGGCCGACGCGGCCGCCCGGGCCGAGATGGCGGCCCGCTGGGCCTCGGCCGCCCGCTTCCGGGCCGCGGCCACCACCGGGTCCTGCGGGTCGGCCAGCCCAGTGGCCCAGGCGCCCAGCCGCTCGTCGGCCGCCCGCAGCCGCACCCTGGCCGCCAGCCGCGGCAGGAACTGGACCACGATCAGCAGCAGCCGCTCCAGCTCCGCCACCAGGTCCCGGTCCCGCACCGCCGCCCAGCCACGCCGCGGCCCACCCCGCTCCCGCCCGGCCGCCCGGCTCGCCCGCGACGCGACCCGGTCCCCGGCGGGCGCCGGGGACTCGGCCACCGCCCCCGTCCCCGACGGCGAGGAGCCCGCGGTGGTGGGGCGGCGCGGGCCCGGGCGGGGCGGGGGGTCGGTGGAGGCGAGGCGGAGCTGGGCGGCGCGGTGGGCGGCCAGGGGGGTGGCGAGCAGGAGTGGGGCGGGCTGGCCGGTCAGGTTGGCGGCGACGGCCCGGCCGAGATCGATGCGGGCGCGGCGCTGGGCGCGGCGGCGGGTGGGCTCGCCGGAGACCACGCGCAGGGCCCGGGCGGCGGCGCTGACGCTGGCCCGGGCGGCCGCGAGGGCCGTGGGCCGGTCGGCGCGCCGCCGGGGGCGGGCCGGCTCCTGGGGGGGCAGGTGGCTGGTCATCAGCCCTTTCGCTTGGTGACCTCGTCGGTGAGCCTGGGGATGACCTTGAACAGGTCGCCCACGACCCCGAAGTCGGAGATGGCGAAGATCGGCGCGTCGGCGTCCTTGTTCACGGCGACGATCGTCTTGGAGGTCTGCATGCCGGCCCGGTGCTGGATGGCCCCGGAGATGCCGACGGCCACATAGAGCTGGGGCGAGACCGTCTTGCCGGTCTGGCCGACCTGATGCTGGTGGGGGTACCAGCCGGCGTCGACCGCGGCCCGGCTGGCCCCGACCGCCGCTCCGAGGGCGTCGGCCAGCGCCTCGACCAGGGCGAAGTTGGACGGGTCCTGGAGGCCGCGGCCGCCCGAGACCACGATCTCGGCCTCGGCCACGTCGGGCCGGCCGCCCTGCTCCTGGACCACGTGGTCGGTGACCCGGACGCCCTCCTCGACCCCGCCGGCCAGCTCCAGGTCGACGACCTCGGGGGTGGCCGGGGCCTCCTCGACCGGGAACGAGTTGGGCTTGACGGCCAGCACCGGGGTGCCGGCCCGAACCCGGGAGCGGACGGTGGTGGCCCCGCCGAACACGTTCTGGGTGGCGACCAGGTCGCCGTCGAGGTCGACGACGTCGGCCAGCATCCCCCAGCCCTTGCGGGCGGCCAGCCTGGCCCCGGCGTCCTTGCCCAGCGGGGTGGCCGCGACCAGGACCACCGCCGGCTCGGCTCGGTCGGCGGCCGCCTCCAGGGCGCCGGTGAGCGTCCCGGTCAGCCGGTTGTCGCCGCCGGCGGCGTAGACGGCGGTGGCCCCGTGGCGGGCCAGGCCCTCCTGGGCGGCGTCCAGGCCGTCGCCGACGAACAGGGCCACCGGCTCGCCGAGGTCGCGCGCCTTGGTCAGCATCTCGTAGGTCACCTTCTTGGTGACGCCATCCTCATGCTCGACCAGAACGAGAACTCGCGGCATCCCGTTTCGCTCCCTGTCTCAGATGAACTTGTGGCTGGCCAGGAACTCGGCCAGCTCGGCGGCGGCGCTGCCGTCGCCTGCGTCCTTGACCTGCTGTCCCGCTTGCCGTGGGGGTCGGGCGGCGAAGTCGACGACCTCGGTGGTGGCGCCGGCGGCGCCGACCTCGCCCGGGTCGATACCCAGATCGGCCAGGGTGTAGTCGGTCACCGGCTTGGACTTGGCGGCCATGATGCCCTTGAACGACGGGTAGCGGGGCTCGTTGATGCCCTTGACCACGCTGACCACGGCCGGGCCTTCGGCCTCGACCACGTCGTAGCCGTTCTCGGTCTCCCGCTGGACGCGGATGACCGAGCCGTCCACCTCGAGCTGCTTGGCCCCGGTCAGGCCGGGCCAGCCCAGGTACTCGGCCAGGGCGCTGGGAACCAGGGAGGTGCGGGCGTCGGTGGACTCCGAGCCGCAGAGCACGATGTCCGGCTCGACCTGGCGGACGGCCGCCTGGAGGACCTTGGCGGTGTTGAGGGCGCAGGACCCGTGGAGGGCGTCGTCGTGGACGTGGACGGCCGCGTCCGGGCCCATGGACAGCGCCTTGCGCACCGTGGCCAGGGCGGACTCGGGGCCCATGCAGAGGACCACGACCTCGCCGCCGTGCTGCTCCTTGAGCCGCAGGGCCTCCTCGACCGCGTACTCGTCGACCGGGTTGAGGATCGTCTCGACCGACTCGCGGTCGAGCGTCTTGTCCGCCGGGTCGAGCCGCTTCTCGGCGGCCGTGTCGGGCACGCGCTTGACGGTGACCAGGATCTTCAACGCTGCCTCCAGGGGATGGCCGGTGCCGGACCGTGTCCGGGCCGCCGACCATGATGCCGCAACGGGCCGACCCTTTGCGCGGGCTGTCCACACCCCGGCCCGCGGATGCTCTAGGCTGCGGGCCCATGAGCCGCACCCTGCCACCGCCGGCCCTGCCCAACGCCCCTGGTGAGTTGCGCCAGGACCCGCTCGGCGGCGGCTGGGTGGCGATCACGGTGGGTCGGGCGGCCCGGCCGGAGGCGTTCCTGGGCGACGTCGGGGCGCCGCGGGGCCCGCTCGGCTGCCCGTTCTGCCCCGGCAACGAGCACATGACCCCGCCCGAGGTGTGGGCCGACCGCGAGGCCGGGACCGAGCCCGACAAGCCCGGCTGGCTGGTCCGGGTCGTCCCCAACAAGTTCCCCGCCTTCGCCGGCCCGCTCACCCCGGTGACCAGCAACGGAGGGCTCTACCGGTCCCAACCCACGGCCGGGGTGCACGAGGTGGTGATCCACAACCCCGACCACCAGGCCACCCTGGCCGACCTGCCGGTGCCGGCGGCGGCGCGGGTGATGGCGGCCTGGCGGCGGCGGCTGGCCGCCCGCCGCGACCAGCCGCTGGGGGCGGTGCTGGTGATCGTGAACCAGGGCCGCACCGCCGGCGCCTCCCTGGAGCACCCGCACAGCCAGGTGTTCGCCACCGTCGGGCGGCCCGACCGGGTCCAGGCCGAGCTGGACCGGCTGGCCGGCGACCGCTGCGCGGCCTGCGCCACCGCCGCCGCCGAGCGGGACGGCCCCCGGCTGGTCCGCGGGACCGGCGAGCTGCTGGCCATCTGCCCGTGGGCGTCGGCCGCCCCCTTCGAGGCCCTGCTGCTGCCGGCGGCCCACCGGCCGCGGTTCGAGGAGGGCGCCGCCGGCGACGACATCGCCATGGCCGCGGCAGTGGGCGACCTGCTGCGCCGCTTCCGCGGGGTGGCCGGCGACCACGCCCCCTACAACCTGGTCCTGCACTCGGCCCCGCCGGGGGTGGACGACTTCCACTGGCACCTGCACCTGCTGCCCCGGCTCACCACCTACGGCGGGTTCGAGCTGGGCACCGGCGTCATCATCAACGTGGTCGACCCCGACCGGGCGGCCGACGCCCTCCGGGCCGTCAGCGGCTCCTGAAGGTCGCCTTGCCGGGGCCGTTGGCCACGAACGAGGCCATGCCCTCGGCGGCGTCCTCGGTGGCGAACAGCGACTGGAAGGCGTGCCGCTCCAGCAGCAGCCCGGCGTCGATGCCGACGTCCAGGCCCCCGTCGATGGCCTGCTTGGCCGCCCGCAGGGCCAGCCCCGGCCCCGTGGCGTAGCCGGCGGCGGCCTCCCGGGCCGCCCCGTAGACCTCGGCGGCCGGGTGGACGCTGTCGACCAGGCCCATGGCCAGGCACTCCTCGGCGCCGTAGAAGCGGCCCGAGTAGATCATCTCCTTGGCCCTGGCCGGCCCGACCAGCCGCGGCAGCCGCTGGGTGCCGCCGGCCCCGGGGATGACGCCGAGCAGGATCTCGGGCTGGCCGAACCTGGCGTCCTCGGCCGCGAACCGGAAGTCGGCCGTCAGGGCCAGCTCGCAGCCGCCGCCAAGGGCGTAGCCGGTGACGGCGGCGATCACCACCTTGGGGATCCGGGCCATGGCGGTGAAGGCGGCCTGCAGATCGGCGGTCCGGGCCGACATCTCGGCGAAGCTGCGCCCCTGCATCTCCTTGATGTCGGCCCCGGCCGCGAACACCTTGTCGCCGCCCCACAGGACGACCGCGCCGACCCGCTCGTCCAGCCCGGCCTCGGTCGCCGCGTCGCGCAGCTCGTCCTGGACCTGGGCGTTGAGCGCGTTCACGGGCGGCCGCTCGAGCCGAATGGTCCCGACCCGGCTGGCCTCGTCGACCTCCAGATGTACGAACTCACCCACCAGCGGTCCCTCCCGGCTGTTCGGCAGCGGCCGTCGGATTGTATGTGCGGCAGCGGCGGTGGTGACGGCGCGCGCCGGGAGCACCGCCGGCGCGCTCAGCCGAGCCGGACGGCCAGTCGCTGGTCGTTGCCGGAAAGGATGAAGTGCGCCGACGCTCTGGCCCGGTAGAGGCGAAGAGGCGCCGGTCCGGTCACGTCGGCGACGCCCCACCGGCCCGCTCCCTGGGCTTCGGACCGGCGCGAGAAGATGGCGATCCCCTGCTCGCGTCCGGCCTCCTGGAGCTCCCCGGCCAGCGCCTCGACATAGACCGCCTGCCCGCTCCCCGCCGGGACGGTGGAATCGAAGATGACGATGCCGACCTCCGGACGGACGGCCAGGTTGCCGGAGTGGCGGGCGTCGGGTCGCGACACCCAGAACAGGTCGGTGTAGCCCTGGTGGGCGAACCACACCGGGGTCGCCCAGGGTCGTCCGTCGCCGTCGGCGGTGGCCAGGGTCATGTACTGGTTCGCGTCGATGATCCCCCGGGCCAGGGCGGCCGGGTCACGGCCGCCGTTCGCCTTGTCCATCGCCACCTCCGTCGCCTCGCCTGGCTGCCTGCTTGCCTCGGACCCTACGGGTCCGGCGTCGACCCGCGCCAGGGTCAGCGGCGGGTCAGGGCGCCGGCGGCGACCAGGTGGGTGGCCCGCTTCTCGTGGCGGGCGGTGGCGCGGCGGACGACCCGCAGGGCGAGCAGGCCGCAGAGCACGGTGAGGAGGTCGGCCAGGACCTGCATGCCGGCCGAGGGTTGGAAGCGGTCGAACCGCTCGGGGAGCAGGCCGAGCAGCATGAAGTCGGCGGCGGCGTGGACGGCGTCGGTGGTGATGCTGCGAACCAGGACCGAGGCCACGAAGGCCAGCCACCACCAGCCGAGCAGCTCGGCGACGGGGCGTCCGCGCCAGCTGGCGGCCTGGTCGGGTGGCAGGTCGGGGTCGCTGGCCCGCCAGATGTCGTTCAGGAGCTGCTTGGGGCGGAACAGGCTGAACACCGGCAACAGCCAGGCCCCGACCGCCCACCAGGGCCGGAAGCGCAGCCGCCTGGCCCCGAGGGCCGGGAGGTTCAGGTAGGCGCGCCGGAACCAGGCCAGCCACATGCCGGCCGTGACCAGGAACCACGCCGCCTGGACGGCCCCGACCCACAGGTAGAGGCCACCGGAGGCCTGGTCCCCGAACAGCGCCAGGGCCGCTTCGGTGTCGGCGAGGTTGACGGCCGCGCTGGCCAGGGCGAGGAGGATCGACAGCCACAGGGCGCGCCGGACCCGCCGCGCGGGTCGCCGCAGGGGCAGGTAGCCCTCCAGCCCCGTGGGGCTGTGGACAACCGGCGCCGCCTCGTTCGCGGCCGGGCTACCCTCCCGATTCGGGGGCCCCGGGATCGGCGGGTTTGGGTCCGGCGCGCCCGCGAACAAGGCTTCCCGGGCGGCCGCGACCAGGGCGCGGCAGGAGGGGAACCGGTCTTCGGGAGCTTTGGCCAGCGCACGGGCGATGACCTGGTCGATGGCTGGGGGCAGGTCGGGGCGGTGGATGGTGACCCGGGGCGGGGCGGCTTCCAGGTGGGCGAGGAGGACGGCCTCGCCGGGCCCGTCCGGGAAGGGGGGGCGGCCCGTGAGGCATTCGTGGAGGACGCAGCCGAGGGCGTAGCCGTCGGTGCGGCCGTCCACCGGCCGGCCGGCGGCCTGCTCGGGCGACGCGTACCTGGGGGTGCCGAGGAACGAACCGTCGCCGCCGATCGAGCGGTCGTCGCTGTCGGCTCTGGCCAGCCCGAAGTCGACCAGGTAGACGTGCTCGGGGTCGCCGTCCAGGACCGGCGGGGCCAGCAGGATGTTGCCCGGCTTGACGTCACGGTGGACCAGCCCGCGGGCGTGGGCGGCGTCCAGGGCCCTGGCCACCTGGTCGAGGATGGCCAGGGCCCGGGCCGGGTCGAGGCGGCCCTCGGCCTTCAGCGCCCGCCGCAGGTCGGAGGCGTGGACGTAGCGCATGGCCAGGTACAACAGGCCCCGGTCCTCGCCGGCGCGGTAGATGGGGACGATGTTGGGATGGTCGATGGCGGCCGCGACCCGCATCTCGCGCAGGAACCGGGCCCGGAAGTCCGGATCGCCGGCCAGGGCCGGAGGGAGCAGCTTGAGCGCCACTGGGCGGCCGCCGAGCCCGGTCTCCTCGGCCCGGTAGACCACGCCCATGCCCCCGCTGCCGGCCTGCTCCACGATCCGGTAGCCGGCCACCTCCGTCCCCACGGCGGGGTCGGGGATCATCGCCACCTCCCACGTCCGCGACCACGCCAGCGCCCCGACTACCCGTCAGGGCGGCCCGGCAACCGCGCCCTGCCGCCGGCGGCGCTGCGGGCCAGCGCCGCCGACAGCGGCGTCGCGCCCAGCCCGGGCGGCGCCGGCAGGCCCGGGTCGCCCAGGGAGTCGGCGGCCAGCACCTCCAGCTGGGTCGGGGTCAGCCCGGGGCCCCCGGCGGCCTCGGTGGCTCCCCCGTCCAGGTGGCGCTTGGCCACCGGGGCGCCGTGGACGGCGTCGACCAGGTCGTCGAGGGCGACCTCGTCCGGGCCGGCCAGCGACCAGGTGGCCGACAGCTCGACGGCGTCGTCGGCGGCGGCGATGGCCGC
>Ga0307415_100000747_pt1 | contig 14657 bp, 15 predicted proteins | sample DK1Cmetagenome_FD_204524 | JGI IMG/M metagenome (GOLD analysis project Ga0307415, IMG submission 204524) | Maize rhizosphere microbial communities from greenhouse at UC Davis, California, United States - DK15-C-2 | ecosystem: Host-associated > Plants > Roots > Rhizosphere > Soil | place: USA...
AGATCGACCATCGGGGCCTGGGCAGGAGGCGGCTCAGGGCGGCAAGCAGCGCACGGTCCCGGGGCTGGAGCCGAGGCCGTGGGTGCTGGCGGCGCAGGACTGTCAGCTGGGTGGCGGAGGACCAGGATCTCCACCTCTTTGGCGTCCGCCGACCGCCAGCACAGCACCATCAACTCGCAAAGGCGGCATAGCGCCAGGTAGACGAACGACCAGACCACCAGCACCTCCAACGGGACCGCAGCACGCGATGGCGCACCATAGCCGTGCTGTCACATGTCCGCTGACCCCGAGGAACGACTTCTGGCACCCCACGCGACCCCCCCGTAGCGTGGTTTGGGCGGCTCCAGGCGCGGACATCACGAACCGGCGCGATCGCCGCATGACGGCGAGGCTTGTTGGCGGGATGGCGGCCGGGGATGCTGTGGGCATGCAGGAGATCGCACGGTTCCTGGCGGTGCACAAGCCGTTTGACGGGCTGGCGCCGGAGGCGCTTGAGCAGACCGCGGCCACGGTGGAGGTCGCCTACTTCCCCCGCGGCGCCAGCATCCTCCAACAGGGCGGCGAGCCCAGCCACCACCTGTACGTGATCGTCAAGGGCACCGTGGAGCTCCGCCAGGTCGACGAAGGTCACGCCTCCAAGCTGGTGGAGACGCTGGCCGAGGGCGAGACCTTCGGGCAGGTCTCGCTGCTGTCACGGTCGCCGCACCTGTGGGACGTGATCGCCCGCGACGACGTGCTCGCCTACCTGATCCCCGCCGAACAGGTCGAGCGGCTACGCCACCAGCCGGGGTTCGAGGCACTGCTGGCCCGCCGCGCCGGCGACCGCCTGCGCCACGCCGTGGCCGTCCACCGGGAGCTGGCGCCCCTGGACTTGTTCTCAGTGCGCGCCGGCGACTTGCTCGGGCGGCCGCTGGTCACCTGCGACCCCGACCAGACAGTCACCGAGGCCGCCAGACGCATGCGCGACCAGCAGATCTCCTCCCTGGTGGTGCGCGGCCAGCCACCCGGCTTGGTGACGGCATCGGACCTGCGCGACCGGGTGCTGGCGGCCGGCCGCAGCGGCGACACGCCGGTGGCAGCGGTGATGAGCGCCCCGCTGCACACCATGCCGGCCGACGCGACCCTGGGTGAGGTGCTGCTGACCATGGTCGACCACGGCATCCACCACCTGCCGCTGGTCAGGGAGGGGCGGCTGGTCGGCATCATCACCGACACCGACCTGCTGCGACACGAGTCCCGCCACCCGCTATTCGTGCGCCGCCAGCTGGACCGGGCCGCCGACCCAGAGGGCCTGGCGGCCTACGCCAGGGAGGTGACCGCCGCTGCGGTGCGCCTGATCAGTGCCGGCTCGCCAGCCGGCGACGTCACCCGCTTCCTCGCCAGCGCCCACGACGCCCTGTACATCCGGATCGCTCGGGACGGCGAGGCGACCCTCGGCCCGCCACCGTGCCCGTACGCGCTGCTGGTCCTCGGCAGCGGCGCCCGCGGAGAGCCCACCCTGCACAGCGACCAGGACCACGCCCTGGTGCTGGCCGACGACCCGCCCGCCGACGCCGCCGCCTGGTTCACGGACCTGGCCGAGCACCTGATGGCGACCCTGGAGCGCTGCGGCCTGCCCCGCTGCCCCGGCGACGTCATGGCCACCAACCCCGCCAGACGCCTCCCGCGCCGCGCCTGGCAGCAGCAGTTCAGCAGCTGGATCCAGGAGCCCGAGGAGGAGGCGCTGTTGGATGCGGCCATCTGCTTCGACTTCCGCCAGCTCCACGGGGACCTGGACGCCGAGGCGGCGCTGCGGCCGGTGATCCGCCAGGCGGCCGGCAACCGGCGCTTCCTCGGCCGCCTGGCCCGGGCGGCACTGCGGCGCCGGCCGCCGCTGGGCTTCCTGCGCCAGCTGCGCGGCGACCACCACGGCCGGATCGACCTGAAGGCCCACGGGACCGCCCCGATCGTCGACCTGGCCCGGCTGCTGGCCCTGGAGGCCGGCAGCGCCGAGCTGGCAACCGCGGCCCGCCTACGGGCGGCAACCGAGCGCCGCACGGTCGGCCGGACCACCGCCGACCTGGTAGCCGCCTTCGACTATCTCCAGCAGGTCCGCCTGCGCCGCCAGGCCGGCCAGCTGCAGGCCGGCGCGGCCCCCGACGACGTGATCGCGCTGGCCGACCTGGGGGCGCTGGAGCGCCGCTGGCTCAAGGACGCCTTCGGCCTGTTGCACACCTGCCAGGAGAGCGTCCGCATCGGCTTCCACACCGACCTGATCGCCTGAGCATGCGCCGCCTGGCGGAGGCCCGTCGACGCCGCCAAGTCCGCGCCGCGCTGGCCCGCGCCGACCTGCCCGAACCGGTCCGCGTCCACCTGTCCACCCCCAGCCCGCCGGATCGCCTGCCCTGGCGGCAGGCCACCTACACCGTGCTCGACCTGGAGACCACCGGGCTGGACCCCGCCAGCGACGCGATCGTGGCCGCCGGGGGGCTGCGGGTGCTCGACGGCCGGGCCGCCGCGGCCACCGCGTTCCGGCTGCTGGCCCGCCCCGACCAGCAGGTCCCCGCCGAGGCGATCCGCATCCACGGCCTGCTGCCCGGTGAGCTTGCCGCCGCGCCGCCGCTGGCCGACCAGCTGGCCACGCTCCTGGACCGGACCTTGGGGGACGTGCTGGTGGTGCACGTCGCCGAGGTCGACCAGGCGTTCCTGGACGCGGCGATGCGCCGGCTGTGGGGCTGCCCGCTCAACGCCACCGTGCTAGACACCGCGCGCATGGCGGCCGCGCTGCACGACCGGCTGCGGCTGGCCCGGCCACCTGGGCAGCGGCCGGCGGCCTCGGGGCGGCTGGCCGAGCTTGCCAAGGCGTACGGGCTGCCCGTCCACCCCGAGCACGACCCGCTGCACGACGCCCTCACCACCGCCCAGCTGTTCCTCGCGTTGGCCACGCGGCTGGAGCGGCACGGCCGCGGCACGCTGGGGGCCCTGCGCCGCCTCGCCGGCCGGACCTGAAGTGCACGGCCAGCGGTGCCGTCCGTGGGAGCTGTCGCGGCACTGTTGCATCGGCGGCGACTGTGTCCGAGCAGCGAGACTCTCGGTATGAGAACTCGCCGCCCTCGTCCTGCATCCGCTAGACGGTCCGCCTTCGCCGGCTTCCGGTTCCCACCCGATGTGATTGTGCTGGCGGTCCGCTGGACCGGCGCTTCGGCCTGTCCTATCGCGATGTCGAGGAACTGCTCGCCGAGCGCGGGATCGAGGCCGACCCACGTCACCGTCTATCGGTGGGTGCAGCGGTTCACGCCCCTGCTGGCCGAGGCCGCCCGGCCCTGCCGGCATGCCGTGGGACACCGCTGGTGGGTGGATGAGACCTACGTGAAGGTCGCCGGCCGCTGGCGGTATGTGGATCGAGCGATCGACCAGTTCGCCCAGGTCATCGACGTGTTCGTCTCCCCACGGCGGGATGCAACGGCCGCTCGTCGGTTCTTCGAGAGGGCGATCTGTGAGACGAAGACGATGCCGGTGGAGGTCGTCACCGACCTCGCGCCGGTGTACCCGGCCACGCTGGAAGAGCTGCTGCCAGGAGCTTGGCATCGCACCGACCGGTATGGCAACAACCGTCTCGAAGCAGATCACGGCAGGCTGAAGGCGCGGCTGCGTCCGATGCGCGGGCTCAAGCAGGACCGCAGCGCCAGGGCGGTGATCGCCGGGCATGGCTTCGTGCAGAACCTACGACGAGGCCACTACGAGTTCGCGGTCGACGAGCCAGTGGCTCGGCGCTTGGCGGCCGCGTTCGACGAGCTGGCCTTGGCGATCTGAGGCCAGACGGTGCCGCGACTTCACCATGCCGCAGACCGACCAGATGCAACAGCGCCGCGCCACGCATCTGGAGATCGTCCGCGTTCGGGAGCCGGCCGGGCCGGTCAACCGGTTCGACCAGCTGGTGTTCTACCTGGCCGATGAACCATCGCAGCAGGACGTGATGGCCAGACTGGCGGCACACGGTCTGCAGCCAGCGCTCCAGCAGCACCCCTACTGGCAGGCCAACGGCGGCGTCACCTACCACGACCCCGACGGGCGAGGCGTGGTCTTCGCCTCCTAGGTCTACGGACGCGACATACAGCCGGCATCCCGCCAAAGCTGAATGGCAGACAGGTCAGATGGCAATCGACCTACCGGACACTACCAGCCGGCGCTGAGGCTAATGAACGTTGAGGTATGGCTATGGTTACGTCTTCATGACCTGTATCCGGATTGAAGGCCATTCCGACCGTTCCGTTCCCGGCCCAGGTGGCCTTTCTATCAATCAGGTGCAGGCTATGGATGTGCGAAGATGCCCCCAAGCGGTTGCCAGTCGGTCTGGGAGGGACCCCAGGCGCTGCCGTTCCACCACTTGTGGAACATTTGGCTGTCGGTGCCGAGGCCGAAGATGTCCAGGCGGTTGGGTCCCCAAGCCACAACCGCCGGTGGGCTGCTGAAGATGCCGCCCAGGGGTTCCCAGCCGGTTTGGGAGGGGGCCCAGGCGCTGCCCGTCCAGGCCTTATGGAACATCTGGTGGTCGGTGCCGAGGCCGAAGATGTCCAGGCGGTTGGGTCCCCAGGAGGCCACTGCGGGTGGACTCGTGAAGATGCCCCCCAGCGGTTGCCAGCCGGTCTGGGAAGGGCCCCAGGCGCTGCCGTTCCACCACTTATGGTACATCTGGCTGTCGGTGCCAAGCCCGAAGATGTCCAGGCGGTTGGGTCCCCAAGCCACAACCGCCGGTGGGCTGCTGAACTTGCCGCCCAGGGGTTCCCAGCCGGTTTGCGAGGGGGCCCAGGCGCTGCCCGTCCAGGCCTTATGGAACATCTGGCTGTCAGTGCCGAGGCCAAAGATGTCCAGCCGGTTCGATCCCCAGGCCACCACCGCGGGTGGACTCGTGAAGATGCCGCCCAGCGGTTGCCAGTCGGTTTGCGAGGGGCGCCAGGCGCCGTTCCACCACTTGTGGAACATCTGGTGGTCGGTGCCGAGCCCGAAGATGTCCAGGCGGTTCGATCCCCAGGACGCCACTGCGGGTAGGCTGCTGAAGATGCCCCCCAGGGGTTCCCAGCCGGTTTGGGAGGGGGCCCAGGCGCTGCCCGTCCAGGCCTTGTGGAACATCTGGCTATCGGTGCCGAGGCCGAAGATGTCCAGGCGGTTGGCTGCCCAGGTCTCGGCCTCGGGTTCGCTGCTGAAGATGCCGCCCAGGGGTTCCCAGGCGGTTTGGGAGGGGGCCCAGGCGCTGCCCGTCCAGGCCTTATGGAACATCTGGTGGTCGGTGCCGAGGCCGAAGATGTCCAGGCGGTTCGATCCCCAAGCCACGGCGGCGATCGCTGTCCGCTCGCTGCTGCTCATGGTTCCTCCCAGCGGATCTGGTATCCGATCGAGTTGGGGCCAGCAGTCGGATGGGTCATCCCTCGTTGGCGACCACGCGCCGGCAGGAATGGTCGTGCGGCGGCGCCCCCTCTCTCCTCAATTAGCGTCCAGGCAAGCCCTCTAAGGACTCAACGCCCGTATGCCGTCGTGACCATGCCGCCCGCCGACGCACGGTCACCTACCACGTAGGCTGGCAGGGCTGGATGTGGACGAGATCGCTCGTGTTGTGCGACGCCTAGATTGTCTCGTCAAGCAGGCTAAGGTTCGTCCGGGTGCTTGGTCGGTTAGGCTAAGGTAACCCAAGAATCCCATGTGTCTATGTAGACTGCTATACGGTTCTTGCAGTATTCGTCCGTCACCGACCATGCTTCCTCTACGACGAGAGATCCTCAGTAGCTCCTACTACCGCAAGCGGCCACTTGCTGCGGCGCAGCTGCTCTATGCGCGGTGGCGCCTCTCATGCGGCCAGCCGCATCCCGCCGACCCGATCAACTTCCTTCGCGAGCTTGGGGTGGAGCCGGCCGACGCCATGCAGGGGTATGAGGGCTGGAGGGAGCAGCTGCAGGAGGTTGTCCGCCTCAGCGAGGTGGCCGACGACGCCCTTGGCGTCGCCTTGCCCGACGGGATTGTCCTCTATGGGTTGGTGCGGGCGTTGCGGCCCGAGCTGGTCGTGGAGACCGGAATCGCAACCGGGGTGTCGACCTCGTTCATCAGCGCTGCGCTGATCGAGAACGGCACCGGCCGTCTATACTCCATCGACCTGCCCTCTGGGGACGCCACCAAGCGAGTCTATCCCGATGGTTCTAGGTCCTCAGCATTCGGCCCTGGTTGGGCCGTACCTGGCGAAATTCGCTCGGCCATCGGCCATCGGCACAAGATCATCCTTGAGGATGTAAGAACCGCGCTACCCGCACTGCTTCTTCGCCTTCCGCGGGTCGACCTGTTTTTTCATGACGATCTGCACTTGCCGGGCCACATGCTATGGGAGTACCGGACAGTGTGGCCCCACCTTGCCCATGGGGGCGTGCTGGCCTCCGACGACATCAATTATGGCTGGCTCCGCTTCTGCCGCGCCCTAAATATGGGCAAACGCAGCTATTTCAACCTTGAACGCTTGGGCGTGATTGTCAAGGCCTGAGGGCTGACGGCCCATGGCTACTACACCTAGGGTCTTGGGCGTGGAAGATCCGCCACTCCGCCTCTCCATACGCAGACCGTAGGTAGGCAGCGGACAACACCGCCACCACGCGCTCGGCGGTAGCAGAGGCCTGCTGCATCTCGTGGACCCAGTCCCGGCCGGGGCCAAAGTCCCATGCCTGGACCACGACTTGGTAGCCGCTGCCCTCAAGCTGTCAAGCGATCCACTCCGCCCACGCCCGGTCGGCGCTGGTGTAGCTGACAAAGAAGTCCGCCGCCGCGCCCATTCAGCCCCCTCAGCCCAGCAGCGTCATTCTCACGTCAGGTCTACCACAACGGGCAAAGCGGTAGGCGACCAAGCCCACAAGACGGCTTCCCGCCCGCCGTAGGGCTAACGAACGTCGAGCTATGGCTACAGTGCTAGGCGGTGGCGGTGAGCAGTGCCTCGCCCTCCCGCAGGTAGCCTGTGGCACCGACCTGGCGGAAGAAGACCAGTGCCCGGCTGCCCGCTGGCCTCACCCCGACGGCCGGCTGCAGCTAGGCGCTTGGCCGCCTGCAGTCGGGCGAACGCCTCGTCGGGTAGCGAGCCGATCTGGGCGTACAGGTCAGTAGCCTGGTCGAACCGACCGTGGGCGATGGCGATCGCTGCCTGCAACCACGGTGTCGGTGTCGTGATGCCACCCACCAGTGCCAGGAACTCTGCTTCTCGGCCCAGGGCCTGGAGGACGATAGCAAGCTCCCCGGACCAGTCCGGATTAGACACCAGCGCCCCCCGCTCGACCAGCAGCGCCAGCAGCTCGCTCGCCCTCATACCGGCCTCCTGTATCTGTCCAGCCGCAAGCAGCACGTGGGCATGCAAGGCGAGGGCCGACTGCAGCACGTCGTTGCTGCTCAGCGTCTCAGCCAGCTCAACCTCTGTGGCGGCGTCGGCAAGAGCGCCGGCCAGGTCGCCACGAGCGAGACGGATCCGACCGCGCACTAGGCAGCAAAGGGGCGTCGCCGAGGGTAGGTGTGATTCGGCGAGGATCTGGTCGACGCCACTCACGGCGGCAGCCCAGCGACCCCGCAGATAGTCCTCCACGCCCTGTTCAGCCGCAAACCAGCTAAGCTCGTTGGCGAGCCCGAAGCGCTCGGCGGCCTGGCGACCCTCCGCTTGGGCGGCGAAGCCGCCGGCCAAATCGCCCACCGCGATGAGTGCGGTAGCCAGGAGGCCGTGGGCTTGTGCGCTGTGCGAGGAATTCGCCTTGACCGCGATGGTGACGGCGCGCTGGAGGTCGGCAAGGCCGCCCAGGTCGCCGTCGACGACCCTGGCGCCCCCGATGTACCCCAACGCCCGCGCCCGAGCCTCGTCCAGCCCAAGCGACTCGGCGGTGGTCAGCGCCTGTCGGCCGGCCCGGATGGCCTTCTGGAGCTGACCCTTGTGTAGAAGGAAGCCGCTGAGCGTGGCTTCTACGAAGGCTTTGGCGCGTGACGGCTCCACCTTCCGCACCAGCGCCGCAGCTCGCCGGAGATGCTCGCTAGCAAGATCACTGTGCCCCTGTGACCAGGCCAGATGCCCAAGTAACGCCTGCGCCTCGGCCGCTGTCTCTTGGTCGCCAGCAGCTAGCAGCTGACCGCGGGCCTCAGCCAGGACATCATCACCGGACTCGTCAGCGAAGTAGCGGGCCCGTCCCAGCCGAAACAGCAACCGCGGCCGCTCAAGATCGGTCGGCGGCCACAGCTCCAGCGCGGCCGCATACCAGCGGGCGGCGGCGGCGAAGGCGTTGAGATCCAGGGCCCGGTCGCCGGCCTCCCGCAACGCCAGCCGGACGGGCTCGGCCAGCATGGCGGTGTCCTGGCCGGCCGCCCGAGCGAACTCGAGCGCCGCCAGGTAGTGGTGGGCGAGCAGCTCAGCGCGATCCTCGGCCCGGTCTGGCGGCAGCGTTTGGATCCACTGGGCCGCCCGGCGGTGCTTGTCGGCCCGAGCCGCCCGCGGCAGCTGACCATAGGCCACATCCCGCACCAGCGCGTGCCGGAAAGCATACTGGCGCTCGCCGATCACCGTTGAGCGGCGCTCCCGGCGAACGAACTCCTTGCGTTCTAGGCCGTGCAGGCGCTCCTCAACCGTAAATGGGTCGCTGGCAGCCAGGGCGGCCAGCGCGCCCGACCAGGCGACTTTGCCGAGCACGGCCGCGTCGGCCAGCAGCGTCTTCTCCTCCGGCGCGAGCGCATCCAGGCGGGCGGCGATGATCCCCTGCACCGACTCAGGCAGGGGTAGCTCGTCGGCATCCTCAAGCCGCCAGCTGTATCCGACCCGGCGCAGGAAGCCCCGGTCGACCAGCATCCGCACGTACTCCTCGGCATACGAGGGGTTCCCACCCGCCCGGGCCAGCAGCGCCGCCTGCGTCTCGGCCGGCAACAGCGCCTGCTCGAGCAGCGCGGCGACCAGCCGGGCGGTATCGTCGTCGCTGAGTGGGGCGAGCGACAGGGTGGCCGCGTTGGTCTTGCCGCCACCCCAGCCGGGCCGGCGGACCAGCAGCTCGGGGCGGGCGGTGCACACCACCAGCAACGGTACGTCGATGACCCAGTCGACCAGATGGTCCAGGAAGTCGAGCAGGGCGTCGTCGGCCCAGTGCAGATCCTCAAAGACCAGCACCGCCGGTCCCTGCTCGGCCAGCGCCTCCAGGAACCGCCGCCAGGCCGTGAACGCCTCCGCCTGACGGTCACCACCCGACTCACCCGCGCTAATCAGGCCAACCAAGGGGCGTAGGTGCCCGGCGACCCAAGCCGCCTCGACGTCCTCGACCAGGCTGGTGACAACCCGCTCGAGCTTGGCGGCGGCCACCTCCGCCGGGTCGGTGTCAAGGATGCCCGCCTCGGCCTTGACCATCTCCCCCAGCGCCCACAATGCCACCCCCTCGCCGTAGGGCAGGCAGCGGCCCTGCCGCCAAATGGTCAGCTCCGGCTCAGCCTCGACTAGCTCCCCCAGTTCCCAGACCAGCCGGCTCTTGCCCATGCCGGGCACACCGATCAAGGTGACGAGCTGCACAGCCCGCTCGGCTCGGACCCTGGCCAGCGCGCCGGCCAGCGCCTCTAGCTCCCGTTCCCGACCGACCAGAGGAGCGGCAGGCGCCTGAGCCACGTCCACGCCTAGACTGGCCCGCGCCCCAAGCGCCAGCCACACAACCACCGCCTCAGCCTTGCCTTTAGCGAAGACCGGGTCGGCCGGCTGGTAGTCGATCTGGCGGTCGGTGGCCCGGAATGTCGTCTCATCCACCAAGATGCCGTCGACCGGGGCGGCGGCTTGGAGGCGGGCGGCGGTGTTGACCACATCCCCCGAGGCCATCCCCTCCCCTTCGACCGGGCGGGCGTCCAGGACCACCAGCGCCTCCCCGGTCGTCACCCCGACCCGCACGTGCAGGTCTAGGGAGGGGTCTTGCACATTGAGGTCGGCGATCGTGTCCCGGATCGAGAGGGCGGCTCGGACGGCTCGCTCGGGGTCGTCCTCATGGGCGACCGGGGCGCCGAACAGGGCCATCACGGCATCGCCAATGAACTTCTCCACCGTCCCGCCATAGCGCTCCAGGTCGGCCCGCAGGCGGGCGTAGTAGGGGGCCAGCACGGCGCGGACATCTTCCACGTCCAGCTGCTCCGACCGGGAGGTAAAGCCGACCAGGTCGCAGAACAGCACGCTGACCCGCTTGCGCTCCTCCGGCCTGGTCACAGAGGGAGCGGCGAGGGGGGCGGCGCAGGCTAGGCAGAATCGGGCCCGCTCGGGGTTGTCCTCACCACAACGACTACAGACCGGCATGCCGAAATCGTAAGAGCCGGCCTGCAGCCTGTCCACGCACGCCAGTGGCCATGATCACTTCCCGACCATAGGACTAGCCGTCGGGCTAACGAACGTCGAGCAATGGCCACAGTTCTCGGATCGATACGGGGAGTTCACCTGGGCATTGACCCGACCTGACCTGTGGGGTTTGAATGTGCTTGTGCAATTTGGGCCAGTGACGACGGTAGTTGCAATCGAACGGTCTAGGACGGACGGGGTGGTCCGCTCTGGCGGATCACCCAAGAGGGCTAGCCCATGGTGCTCCTTCTACTCCTCAACGCGTTCCTGGCCTGCGTCTTCGCAGAGTCGGGCTACTACAAGCTTCAGGACATGGCAGCGTTTCGCGCTGCACTGGCCGACTACCGGCTGCTTAGAGCTCACCCAATCGTACGACGCGTGGCGCACGCGGCGACGCCGGCAGTTGAACTCGTTCTGGCCGTAGCCCTAGTGATCCCCGCCACCGCGACCGTCGCCGCCTACGCAGCCGCACCGCTGCTCGTCGTGTTCCTGGTGTTGCTCGTCTCGGACGACCGTCCGGCGTTCAACAATTGCGGCTGCGCCAGCAAGGAGCCGGTGCCAGTCCCCCGCTACGCCTTCTCCTACCGAACGGCTCTGCTCCTGGGCGTCTCTCTGGTCGCGTCGGCGCTGGCTACAGTCCAGTCCAGCCGCTCGTGGACCTTCGCGGCCGTTGCCCTGGCCGTGGCCGTCACCTTCCCTCTCGCCCACGTCGTCCTGGAGTTGCCACTGATCATGCACATCCACGAGGTCGAGCGAAGGCACCTGCCCGAACGAGTAAAGCAGGCACGCCGCGCCTACGGGCTCGACAGCGACGCCGTGGGCGGGCGACAACGAGGGACCTGACGTGCTCGCGACTGTGGTCGTCCTGTTATATCTGGCAACCTTGGTCCTGGGCGTCTTCGTCCTGCTCCTTTATCGGCAGTTCGGTTTGCTGGCGCTCGGATCCGCCCAAGCGATCCGCCTTCCGGGGCCGCGTGTTGGCAGGGCCGTACGTCCCACGCCGGTATCACTAATCGACGTCGAGGGTCACCGCCGTTCGGTAAGGCTGGCCGCGGGCGGGCGGTATCTCTTCGTGCTGTTCGTGCTGCCTGGCTCTCCCTTCGACGACGACCTGGCTGATGCGGCCCGCGCATTCGCGGGGCGCCTTGGGGAGTCAGAGGAGCTCCTCGTCATTACGCGGGCGTCACTCAACCCTAACTTCGCCGTGCGGGCCGGCGATGGGGTCACCGTGCTGGTTGATCCGGATGCAGCGCTGTTTCGAGCCCTCGACCTACAGGTTGGTCCCTACATGTTGGCGGTCGATAGTGCGGGCGTCCTGCTCTGGCGCGACTTGGTGAACACCCTTGAGGACCTGGAGCGCGTACGGGAGCAGGCAAAGGCGCGGGAAGCAGAGCGCTTCCACGTCGGGAGGAAGTGATGACATGGCCGTCACACCGCGGAAACGCCGAGCGGTGACATCCACCGCAGCCGAGGATAAGGCCGCCCTGCCCGGTGCTGAGCGTTTGGCTACGGTAATAGAGCGTCGCTCATTTCTTCGGCGCATGGCGACCACCCTCTTCTATGGTGCGGTGGCCTCAGCGTCTGGGACATTGTCCCTTTCGACCTTTCTTGCCGATCCAGCTCAAGCGGCGGGTCCTTGCTGCCCGACCTGCTGCGGCCCGAGCCCATGCTGTGAGTCGTCGTGTTGCGGCGCGTCCTGTTGTCGCCCCCGTGATCAGTGGGACACCGGAGGTCCCTGCAAGGACACCACCAGTGGTCAGTGTCGGGGCAAGTGGACCGGGGCATACAGCGACGCCTGCTGGTGCTGTTTTGTCGGCGGGGACAAGCCCTACCGCAAGTGCTGTGACTGCAAGATCGCAAGCGGCTGTGGTGGCATTAGCCACTGCATCTGCCACAAGAAGGTCAACCAAAGCTGTGATGCGTGATGACCCTTGAGCTGCTTGCCGTTGCCGTCGGCGTGTTCTCTGGGTTGTTCGACTCGGCGTCTCCGTGAACGATTAATGCAGCGTGGTCGCTGCCGCCACGCGGTCGCGTGGCGACGACCCTGAGGCGCTATGTGCAGTTCGCTGTCGGCGCATGTGTCGCCGGCGGCGGGTTCTACGGTGCCCTAGGCCTGCTCGGAGCGGTGCTACCAGGCACTTCGAGGACGCTGGCTGGCAAGGTGTTCGCCAGCGGGCTGCTGCTAGGGCTCCTCTGGCACGCGTTGCGTGGCGACCAACTGTTGGCCTGGCCCAGGCGGCAGATCCGGCGGGAGGTGGCGCACCACCCACGGTACGGCATGATGGTCTATGGCGCGGTACTTGGCGTCGGCATGCTGACGCTGGTTACCACGCCGCTGGTGTGGATCGGTGCGGTCGGAGTCGTCAGCTCGGGATCGCCGTTGATCGGTCTCACCTACGGGGTCGGCTTCGGTCTGGGTCGAGCAGCCGTTCTCGGAGCGCAGTACATGCTGCAGCGCGCCAGACCTGAGCGGGGCAGTCCGGCGTTGCCGCATCAGACAGGCGTCATCCGCGTCGTCGGGGCTGTGGGTATGCTCGTGCTCGGGTCTGGCTATGTGCTGTCGCTGTGGCGGTGAGCCGGTGACTGGAGGAGAGCGTCCGTGCTTGAAGCTGCTGTAGCCGTCTTGGCGGTCGTGCTGGCGGTTCTGACCATCCTCACAGTCCGGCTGTATCGGCAGTTCGCCTTGATGTATCTGCTACGCGACCCAGGGGAGAGCGGCGGCCAAGACCACCACGAGCACCGCGAGGGCCATGAGGGGCAGCGCTGAGCCGTCGCCATTGGCAGCGATGGCGCAGCACCACCCAGTCCGCGACCGTTATCTCTGCCGCAACGACAACCAGTGGTGTTGGCGAAGACTGACCCGTGTACGGGCAGCACAGCCTCCTCGGTATTGCCGCAGGCCAGCTACCTGTGGGGTGCGGAAACTGGATGATAGCCGTTGAGCTGCGAGTTCGTAGATGGGACGGCCCTGTACTGTGACGGTTCCGCTACCCACCGCAGAGGTCACCTGGTGCTGTCGAAGCTGGCCTACATGACGCTGTGTCGCTCCATCCAACTGCTGATGCTCCTCGCCCGCGGCGACGCCGCCAACGACCTGGAGATCTTGGTGCTGCGTCACCAGCTCGCGGTGTTGCGCCGCCAGACCCCGCGTCCCAGGCTGGAGCCCGCCGATCGAGCGCTGCTCGCCGCCGTCAGCCGGGTGCTGCCCCGCGCCCGCTGGTCATGCTTCTTCGTGCAGCCAGAGACGTTGCTGCGCTGGCATCGGCGCCTAGTTGCCGGCGCCTGGACCTACCCACACCGGATCGGCCGGCCACCGCTGAACCCGGAGGTGCGCAACTGATCGTCCGCCTGGCCAACGAGAACCCGCGCTGGGGCTACCAGCGCATCCAAGGCGAGCTGCTGCGCCTCGGCATGCGGGTCTCGACCACCGCCATCCGCTCGACGTTGCAGCGTCACGGCCTGGACCCGGCACCGCGGCCAACGGCCACCACCTGGCGGGCGTTCCTGCGCCAGCAGGCCGCCGGGATCGTCGCCTGCGACTTCTTCACCGTCGATACGGTGTGGCTGCGCCGGCTGTACGTACTGTTCTTCATCGAACTCGACACCCGCCGGGTCCACTTGGCTGGGGTGACCGCCAACCCCAACGGTGCCTGGGTCGCCCAGCAGGCCCGCAACCTGCTGCTGGTGCTTGGCGAGCGAGGCCGGCAGGTACGCTTCGTGCTGCGCGACCGGGATGCCAAGTTCTGCCGCAGCTTCGATGGGGTGTTCCGGGCGGAGGGCGCCGAGATGCTCGTGACCCCGGTGAAGGCGCCCAAGGCGAACGCGTACGCGGAGCGCTGGGTGCAAACTGTCCGCGCCGAGTGCTTGGACTGGCTGCTGATCGTCGGCCGAGGCCACCTCGAGCAGGTTCTTCGGGTCTACGTCGCGCACTACAACGCCCATCGCCCGCATCGGGCGCTGGCGCTTCAAGCCCCAGCGCCCGGTGCGCGTCTGGCTGTCGTCGGCGACGATCAGCCGGCCCGAGTCCACCGACGCGATCTGCTCGGCGGTCTCCTGCACGAATACCGGCGAGCTGCATGAACACCTTTGCGTACCCCACAGTGCTGCTGCTCCGCAAGGCACCCGTGCTGGAGCGCACCCGCCCTCGCCAGATCGCTGTCGGCCTGGCCGCGCCGATCGCACCGGCCGCCGAGCGTCACCCGAGCGCTGACCGGCAGGTCCCGCCAGCGCGCGCCGGTCAGGGTGCGCCATCATGCGATCCGAGAAACACGCCCTAGCGCCTGGGATCGCGACGAGTTACGAACCCAACTGCTTGGCCTGGTCGTTG